>Ga0209403_10001048_pt1 | contig 37270 bp, 33 predicted proteins | sample ArcticOcean_MG_C_8_FD_187440 | JGI IMG/M metagenome (GOLD analysis project Ga0209403, IMG submission 187440) | Marine microbial communities from western Arctic Ocean - ArcticOcean_MG_CB11_86 (SPAdes) (version 2) | ecosystem: Environmental > Aquatic > Marine > Oceanic | place: Arctic Ocean...
CAAGAAACTATAGATAATACAATATTTAAGTATACCAATAAGTTTGATTTAGCAAATTATTCAAAAGGGGTCTATTTTGTAAAATTAAAAAAAGAAGATAGTGTTGTTACTCATAAGTTAATACTACAGTAATCTTTAATTAATAGATTCAAATATATTTAATATTTGCATGGTTAATAAAAAGATTATTATATTTGCAGCGGAAATATAATTAGGGAAGAGGGGGCTAAAGCCCCTTCTTTTATTAAATAATGTTATTAAAAGAAGATATAAAGAAAGTTGCATCAGAAAAAGCCTTAGATATTAATGGCTTTGTAGTAGATGTTAAGATGAGCACTAATAATATTATAACTATATATTTTGATAAAAATGAGGGGGTTCTAGTTAATGATTGTTTAGAAATAAGTAGACACATCCATGAGAGTTTTGATAGAGATGTTGAAGATTATGAATTAACAGTATGCTCTCCAGGTTTAACGAACCCTTTTAAAGTAAAAGAGCAGTATATTAAACATCAAGGTAAAGAAGTATCAGTAAAAACTATAGATGGAAAAAGAAGGTCTGGTATTTTAAAAAGGTTTAACACTAAATTAACCTTAGAAGTATTAAAAAAGAAGAAAGGATCTCATAAGGATTATCTTTTAAAAGATGTTGTCATTCCTTTTGAAGAAATAGAAGAAACAAAATTAAAAATAAACTTTAAATAAAATTTAATGGAAGTAGAAAATCTTATTCAATCATTCTCTGAATTTAAAGATGTAAAAAATATTGATAGAGAAACAATGATGAACATCTTAGAAGATGTGTTTAAATCAGTCTTAGAAAAAAAATATGATGGTGCTGGTGATTTTAATGTAATAATAAATGTTGATAAAGGTGATTTAGAAATATGGAAAAATAGAGAGGTTGTTGAGGATGGAAACGTTGAGAATCCGATTGCGCAAATATCTATCTCTGAAGCTCTTAAAATAGAAGATGATTATGAAGTTGGTGAGGAGCTTTCAGAGCAGGTTAGTTTTGATTCAGAATTTGGCAGAAGACAAGTGTTATCTATTAGGCAACATCTTATATCTAGAATTCATGAACAACACAGGGATACGTTAATCAAGAGATATGAATCTCGTATTGGCGAAATTGTTCATGGTGAGGTGTATCAGATATGGAGAAATGAAATTTTGTTAACTGATGATGAGGGGAATGATATGTCATTACCGAAAGCCGAACAGATTCCAAAAGATTTTTTTAAAAAAGGAGAATCTGTAAGAGCAGTTATAAAAGAGGTTAATATTAAGAACAATAAAGCTAATATTATATTATCTAGAATTGCTCCTGAATTTATTGAACGTTTATTTGAAATGGAAGTTCCTGAAGTCTTTGATGGTGTTATTACAATAAAAAATGTTGTAAGAATTCCTGGAGAACGCGCAAAGGTTTGTGTTGAATCATATGATGATAGGGTTGATCCAGTTGGTGCTTGCGTAGGGATGAAAGGTTCTAGAATACACGGAATAGTTAGAGAGTTAAGAAATGAAAATATTGATGTTGTTAATTTTACTGAAAATATTCAATTACTAATCACTAGAGCTCTAAGTCCAGCTAAAATTACTTCTGTGACTGTAAATGATGAAAGTGGTAGGGCAAAAGTTATTATGAATGCTGACCAAGTTTCATTAGCTATCGGTCGAGGAGGAAATAATATTGGTTTGGCAGGTAGATTAACTGGTTATGAAATAGATGTATTTAGAGATTCGGAAAGTTTTGAGGATGATGTTGCTATTGATGAATTTGTAGATGAGATTGAAGGATGGGTTTTAGATGCCTTAAAAGCTATTGGATGTGATAGCGCAAAAAGTGTTTTGGCAATTGAAGCTGATGATTTAGTTACTAGAACTGATTTAGAAAAAGAAACTGTGGAAGAAGTTTTAAATATATTTAAATCAGAATTCGAAGATTAAAAAATAAATTTATATATGTCTGAAAAAAATAGCGTGCGATTAAGTAAATTAGTTAGAGAATTTAACGTGAAGATTGATAGAATATTAGACTTTCTTAGTAAAAAAGGTTCTAGTGGACTAAACCCTAATTCGAAAATTTCTCATGATTTATACATGCAGTTACTTGAAGAATTTGATTCTTCAAAGGCAGCTAAAATATCAGCTCAATTACTTGCAAAAGAACAAGAACTTAAAAAGGCTGAAGAAATAATAAGACAAGAAGAAGAAGAAAAACAAGAAGAAGAAAGGAAAGAAAAAGAGAAAGAGAAAGAGAAAGAGAAAGAGAAAGAGAAAGAGAAAGAGAAAGAGAAAGAGAAAGAACAATCTAACACTAGTAATATTAAGAAGGACAAAAAAGATTTAAAGAAGAACGGATTAGATAAGGAAATACAAAAATCTAGTGAAAAAGATATTTTAAAGCCTACTGAAGAGCTTGCAGAAAACAGAAATATTGATAAATCTGATAAAGATCAATTAATTAAAGCAAAATTTAAGAAAATTAAAGGAGTAACAACTACTGGAGAAAAAATAGATTTATCTAAATTTGATAAACCTAAGGTTACAATAGGAGCTATTTCAGATGATAAAAAGAAAAGAAAAAGAATTATAAAGAAAAAAGTTGACCCAAAACAATTTAATAAAACAAAAAGAACAAAGCCTAAGACGATAGACATTTCTCCAGAAGAAGCACAAAAGAGAGTTCGTGAAACCCTTGCTAAACTTCAGGGTAGTGGAAAAAAATCTTCTGTAAAAAATAGAAAAGATAAAAGAGATGCACATAAGGCTGTTATAAGTCAAGAATTAGAAGAGCAGGTTGAATTAAATAAGGTTATCCAAATTACCGAATTTGCTACAGCAAATGACCTTGCTTCATTGATGGATGTTAATGTAACAGAAATCATTACTTCTTGTATGAGTTTAGGTATAATGATAAGTATGAATCAACGTTTAGATGCTGAAACTATAGAGATGTTGATTGAAGATTTTGGTCTTAAGGTTGAATTTGTAACAGCAGATATACATGAAGACATTGAAGGGGTTATTGATACAGAGGATGATTTAATATCACGAGCTCCAATAGTAACTATTATGGGACATGTTGATCATGGCAAGACTTCTTTAATGGATTATATTCGTAATAGCAATGTTATTGCAGGAGAATCTGGTGGTATAACTCAGCATATTGGAGCTTATGAAGTAACCTTGAAGGATGGCCAGAAAATTTCATTTCTAGATACACCTGGTCATGCTGCATTTACTGCGATGAGAGCTCGGGGAGCTAAAGTAACAGATATAGTTATTATAGTTATAGCTGCTGATGATAAAGTAATGCCACAGACTAAAGAAGCTATTAGTCACGCTCAAGCAGCTGGTGTTCCTATTATTTTTGCGATTAATAAAATTGATATACCGTCTTCTGATTCAGAAAAGATAAAGGGTGAGCTTGCTGAAATAAATATGTTAGTTGAAGATTGGGGAGGGAAGTATCAATCACATGATATTTCTGCTAAAGAAGGTACAGGAGTTCGAGACTTACTAGAAAAAGTACTGTTAGAATCTGAGATGTTGGCATTAAAAGCAAATCCAAATAGAAATGCTCAAGGAACTGTAGTTGAAGCCTCTCTTGACAAAGGAAAAGGTTTTCTATCTACTATTTTAGTGCAGAAAGGAACTTTAACAGTAGGTGATTATGTTTTAGCAGGAAGATGTTCAGGAAAAGTCAAGGCATTACTTGATGAAAGAGGAAATAAAAGAGAATCAGCTGGACCTTCAACACCTGTAGTCCTATTAGGTTTAGATGGAGCACCAACTGCTGGAGATGAATTCTTTGTAATGAATAGTGAACAAGAGGCAAAGAAGATTGCTGCAAGAAAAATGCAATTGCAGAGGGAGCAAAGTGTAAGAACACAAAAACATCTTACTTTAGATGAAATAGGAAGAAGAATAGCATTAGGAGAATTTCAAGAGGTTAATATTATAGTAAAAGGTGATGTTGATGGTTCTATTGAAGCGCTTTCAGATTCATTAGAAGGCTTGTCTAATGAAGAGATAAAAGTTAACATTATTCAAAAGGCTGTTGGACAAATTTCCGAATCTGATATTATGCTTGCTGCTGCTTCTCAAGCAATAATTATAGGTTTTCAGGTAAGACCATCACTTCAAGCAAGAAAATTAGCAGAGAATGAGAGTATTGATATAAGACTTTACTCTATTATATATAAGGCTATCGAAGATTTAAAGTTAGCAATGGAAGGAATGTTGTCTCCTGATTTAGAAGAAAAAATTATTTGCAATATAGAGGTTCGTGATATTTTCAAAATTTCTAAGGTTGGAACTATTGCTGGATGTATGGTTATTGATGGTCAATTATCAAGAAAAAATAAAGTTAGATTAATTAGGGATGGTGTTGTTGTATATTCCGGGAATTTATCTTCTTTGAAAAGATTTAAAGAGGATGTAAATGAGGTCAAGAAAGGTTTTGAATGCGGAATGTCAATTGAAAATTTTAATGATATCAAAGTAGGAGATATTATTGAAGGCTATGATAATATTGAAGTGAAAAGAGAGTTGAATTAATTTTTTAATAGAGATCTAGTAATGATTTTTTTGACTGGATATGCTTCAATATAATTTTTTCTAATATAGTTGTTTAGCTTCATTGCTTCTAGTTTTGTTCTATGGTTACCTACACAAATTCTATAATATGGCGGGTCGTATGTTAAATAGGAAGGAATTTCAGGATATAATTTAATAAATTTTCTTCTAGTTTTTTTTATTTCTTCTTTTGTGCTTTTAAAAGTTAATTGCACTCTCCACCCTAAAATCCCATCTTTATTTTTTTGTATATTTTGGTTTTTATAAATAAGACTATCTATCCCAGTTTCATATTTTATTGTTATTAAGTCTATAGTGTTATTTTTTCTTGATTGTGAGAACAAGGAGCAAGGTATTATTAAGTAAAGTAATAATTTAAGTTTCATTGCTTCAAATTTAATAAATTTATTGGTTAAGTATTTTATATTTTTGTGTAGTGAGAAATAAGTTTACCTATAGAATTGATAATTTTGATGAGTTAATTACTAAGTTAGTCTATTATACTAAAGGTTATAAGTTTTCTTGTCTATTACATTCAAATATATCTAATGTAAAAGTCCCAAAGAAATATTTTCAGTATGATGCTATTTTTGCTTTTGATTCTATAAAATCTATAAAATCTAATAATGATTCTTTTAATAAAATACAGTCTTTTCATAATAAAGAAAAAGATTGGTTATTTGGTTACCTTTCTTATGACCTTAAAAATGAACTTTATGATTTGAGTTCTAAAAATATTGACAATATTAATGTTGATAATATAGCTTTTTTTATACCAAGGCATGTTTTCTTAATTAACAAGAATAGTCTTTATATTGAATCAATTGATAGTAAGAATAAGATAGATTTCTTATATAAAGAAATTATAAATCAAAATATTTTAAATAAAAAAACCAAAGCTATAACGCTTAAAAGGCGAGAGAGTAAAAACTCGTATTTAAAGAAAGTTAAAAAAATTAAAGATCATATCCAAAGAGGTGATATATATGAGATGAATTTTTGTCAAGAGTTTTATAATAAGAATGTATGTTTGTCAACTCAGGATTTATTTTTAAGACTAAATAGAACTACAAAATCTCCTTTTGCTTCTTTTCTTAATATGAACAATATTAGTTTAATTGGAGCTAGCCCTGAAAGATATTTATTAAAGAATAGAAACGAGATTATTTCTCAACCAATAAAAGGCACTAGTAAAAGATCATTAATAGAAAAAGAAGATGAATTATTATTTAGGAATTTGAAGTCTAGCCAAAAAGATTTGTCAGAAAATATAATGATAGTAGATTTGATTAGAAATGATTTGTCTAGGACAGCACTAAACGCATCTGTTAAAGTTGATAAATTATGTGGCGTCTATTCTTTTAATAATGTACATCAAATGATATCTACTATATCTTCACTGGTTAATGATGACATCCATTTTACTGATATTATTAAAACATCTTTTCCTATGGGTTCAATGACTGGAGCTCCAAAATTTAAAGCTATGAACTTAATTGAGAAATATGAAGATACAAGAAGAGGCTTGTTTTCTGGATCTGTAGGATATATAACTCCTCTAGGAGATTTTGATTTTAATGTAGTTATAAGAAGTTTATTATATGATTATAAGAGCAAATACTTATCAGTATCTGTTGGTGGAGCTATTACTTGTAAGTCTGATCCTTTTGAAGAATATGAAGAATGTTTGGTTAAAGTAAAACCAATTTTTGATTTACTTAAATTTGTTTTAGATGAGAAGTAGGTTTTTAAAATATATTAGTGAAAATGATTTGTTTGATAAAAATGCAAAAATTTTATTAGCATTAAGCGGAGGTGTTGATAGTGTTTGTCTAGCAGATATATTAGTGAAACTAAATTTTAATGTTGAGTTTGCACATTGCAACTTTAATCTTCGAGGCGAAGAATCCCATGAAGATCAGGATTTTGTTAAGAAGCTGTCAGTTCTATATGATGTGCCTTTTCATACAATTAGTTTTGATACTAATAAATATGCTAGTCAACATAAGATGTCACATCAAATGGCAGCAAGAGAACAGAGATATATTTGGTTTGAGAAAATACGATCTAGGATTTCTGCAGATTTTATTGCTATTGCCCATAATTATGATGATAATATTGAAACTTTTTTTATAAATATTATAAGAGGCACAGGTATCAAGGGTTTACTAGGGATTAAAAATAAAAACAACTTTATTGTTAGGCCTTTGATGTTTGCTGATAGAGACGAGATAGTCAGATATGTAGAATCTAATGACTTAAAGTACAGAGAAGATTCTAGTAACTCCTCAGATAAGTATTTGCGTAATAATATTAGACATAATCTTATTCCATTATTAAAAGAAATGAATCCGAGTATAGGTAAATCAATTTCTAAAGAGATATCTATTCTCGATAATATCAATAGTATATATAAAAAGACAATTCATAAAGTTTTAAATGAAATCATTATTAATGAAAATGATAGAATTAGAATTTCTAAAGAAGAATTACTTTCTCTATCTCCTTTAGATGTATATATATATGAGATTTTTTCTCCTTATGGCTTTAGTGATATTAAAAGTATTTGTAATTCTATAAATCAAGATAGTGGTAAACAGTTTTTTTCCTCAACACATAAACTGCTTATTGACAGAGAATATATTTTTTTAAGTAAAAACAATTCTAAGGCTACAATAGAAGCCTCTGTAGATCAAAGTGTCATTAATATAGATATTCCAATTAAGATGTATTTTTCTATAACAAATAAAATATCGTATAATAGTAATCAAAGTATTGCCTGTTTAGATTTTGACGAGTTAGATTTTCCTCTAAAAATTCGAAAATGGGAATTTGGGGATAGGTTTATTCCTTTGGGAATGAATTCTTATAAAAAGTTAAGTGATTTTTTTGTAGATCTTAAATTAAGTTTATTTGAAAAAGAAAAAGTTTTTTTATTGTGTTCAGGAAATGAAATTATTTGGGTTGTTGGCTATAGAATTGATGATCGTTTTAAGGTTACCTCTAAAACTAAAAAAATGTATATTGCAAATCTTTTAGAATAAATCACATTATGTCATCTTATAATTTCTTTGAGAATCAATACTTAGGCTTAAATAGAATGTCGCTTACAAGAAGAATGTCTTTGGCTATTTTTTGTTTTTTAGCTTATTATTTTAATTCATTCAATTCTGAAGTTGGGGATATGTATTTTTTTATTGGTCTTTTTATTATTGTTATATCTATTGTGCTTTTATTTATATTACATTTTCAGACTAAGATTGAAAATGGCAGTATTATCCTTGATGGATTATGGACTTCGAGGAAAGTGAAAATTGACATTTCTTCTTTAGTTTCATGTGAAGAAGTTAGTTATAGCAAATATATTTTAAATAGATCCGTTTATAATCTACATCGAAAAGGCACTATACGATTTTATACTAGAGGCAAGGAAGCTGTTGCTTTAGAAGATAAAGATGGTTTAATTTATTTAATTGGAAGCCAAAAGGCTTCAGAACTTAATAGGGTGATTAACAAATTTATAGAAATATAATTCATGAAAAAGTTAATATTACTCTTTACAACATTTACGCTTTTTGCATCTGCACAAATTTTAGACCCTGTTAGTTGGGACTTTACTCAAGATAAACTTTCAGATCATGAGATTGAATTGAAATTTAAAGCTAGTATAGAAGATCATTGGCATGTATACTCACAATATATTAATGATGATGGTCCAATTCCTACGTCATTTGTATTTTTTGAATCTAATGATTTTGAGCTAGTTGGATCTACTAATGAAGGAGAATCTATTGAAGAATTTGACCCAAATTTTGACATGGTTTTAAAATACTTTGAGAGTGAAGAAATTTTTAGTCAGAAGGTAAAAGTACTGACAAAAAACGCTTTCACTATAAATGGTGAGATTAATTTTATGGCATGTGACGAAGCTCAATGTATTTTTCCAATGCCTGTTCCATTTTCGTTCTTGGTTAATTCTAATGGAAAAATTGAAAAAGAGGAATTAATAGAAGAAATTACAGGTGAAGAAATTAAAAATACAGAAAGATATAATGATCCATTAATAGATTTAAATAATCCTCTTTCAGACTGTGGAGAAAAGAAATCTAACGATAATTCCTTATGGTCAATTTTTATCTTAGGATTACTAGGTGGTTTAATTGCACTTATAACACCTTGTGTTTTTCCTATGATACCACTAACAGTAAGTTTCTTTACCAAATCAGAGAAGGGTCAGGGAATTTTTAACGCTATGATGTATGGTTTTTTTATAATGTTAATATATTTTTTATTAAGCATCCCTTTTCATTTAATACCAAATATTGATCCAGAGATTTTAAATCAAATATCTACTAACAGTTGGCTAAATTTATTCTTCTTTGCTATTTTTATTGCTTTTGCTTTATCTTTCTTTGGATATTATGATTTATCTCTACCTAGTAAATGGGGTAATAAAGCTGATTCTAGCTCAAATATAGGAGGATTAATTGGAGTGTTTTTTATGGCGCTGACTCTAGCTATTGTCTCTTTTTCTTGTACAGGTCCAATTTTAGGATCGTTGTTGGCGGGAACTTTAGGTGGTGATATAAGTACAGTTTCTATTCTAGGGTTAGAATTCAAGATGGTTGCAACTAAATTAACTTTTGGAATGGTAGGCTTTGGGTTAGCATTAGGCTTTCCATTTGCTTTATTTGCCTTATTTCCAAAATTATTAAACGCTCTTCCTCAATCAGGAGGATGGTTAAATTCAGTAAAAGTAGTATTGGGTTTTCTTGAAGTTGCTCTTGCAATAAAGTTTCTGTCAAATGCTGATATGGTAGAACAATGGGGATTGATAAAAAGAGAAACTTTTTTTGTATTATGGTTTATAATTGGAGCTCTTACAGTATTTTATTTAATTGGAAAAATAAGGTTTCCACATGATTCAAAACTAGGAAAGATATCTAATATTCGTTACGGTTTTATATTATTTTTTCTATTATTTACAATTTATTTGATTCCAGGTATTTTTGGTTCGTATTTAAATTGGTGGGAACATGATGCATTAAGTGGTTTTCCGCCTCCAATAAGCTATAGCTATACACATACTCAACAGGAACATGAAATTTTTTATGATTACCAGCAAGCAATAGAATATGCAGAGCAAGAGAATAAGGCTGTATTTATTGATTTTACAGGTTGGGCATGTGTAAATTGTCGAAAAATGGAAGAAAATGTATTCCCTGAAGTAGAAAACTTATTAGAACAATATGTGCTCTGTCAGCTTTATGTAGATGAAAAGACATTATTAGAATTACCTGAAACTGTTGTTGTTCCTACTTCTGATGGAGGAACGAAGAAGAAAACCTTATCTACAGTTGGAAATAAATGGAGTACCTTGCAAGCAGTTACATATGCAAGTTCATCTCAACCATATTATGTATTATATAGTCCAAGTAATGGATTATTAACAAATCCTATTGGATATACTCCTGAAATCAGCGAGTTTGAAAGTTGGTTGCAGTGCGGTTTAGATGAATTTAATAAATAGAAATTTTTAGAAAAACTATAAATTAGTATAGTTAGTAGAATTAATTGTATATATAAAAAGTTATTAAATTATGGCAAAAAAAAGAATAATTACAAAAAAATCAGAAGTCTTTTTAGAAAGATACATTAACAATCCCTCACCAACTGGTTTTGAAAGTGAAGGTCAAAAAATTTGGCTTGAGTATATAAAGCCATATATCGACACTCATATTGTTGACACATATGGAACTGTAGTTGGGGTAATAAATCCAGAAGCAGAGTATAAAGTTGTTATTGAAGCTCATGCTGATGAGATATCTTGGTTTGTTCATTATATTACAAAAGAGGGGTTTATATATCTAAGACGTAATGGTGGTTCTGATCATCAAATTGCTCCGTCAAAAAGAGTTAATATTCATACAAAGAAAGGAATAGTTAAAGCTGTTTTTGGATGGCCAGCAATTCATACTAGAACAGCTGCTGATGAGAAACCGCCTAAATTAGATAATATATTTTTAGATTGCGGTTGTAGTTCAAAAGATGAAGTTGAAAAGTTAGGAATTCATGTTGGGAGTGTAGTTACTTATGAAGATGAATTTATGATTCTTAATGAAAAATATTATGTTGGTAGAGCGTTAGATAATAGAATTGGTGGATTTATGATTGCAGAAGTTGCTAGACTTTTAAAGAAAAACAACATCAAACTTCCATTTGGATTATACATAACAAATTCCGTACAAGAAGAGGTTGGATTGAGAGGCGCACAAATGATTGTTGAAACTATCAAGCCAGATGTTGCCATTATAACAGATGTGTGTCATGACACGCATACTCCAATGATTAATAAGATTAAACAAGGGGATACACAGTGTGGAAAAGGACCGGTTTTATTTTATGGCCCTGCCGTTCAAAATAATTTATTAGATTTAATTATTAAATCAGCAGAAGAAAAGAAGATTCCATTTCAACGTGGAGCAGCTTCTAGAGCAACAGGTACTGATACTGATGCTTTTGCTTTTTCTACAGGTGGTGTGGCCTCTGCACTAATATCACTACCACTAAGATACATGCATACAACTGTTGAATGTGTAAGTAAAGATGATGTCAATAATGTAATTACCCTTATTTTCAACTTATTACAGGATATTAAGAGTAAACATGATTTTAGATATTTAAAATAAATATAGAGTCCTAATTTATTTTAGGAATTGTATTTATTTTCCATGACATTTCTTGTATTTCTTACCAGAACCGCATGGGCATGGATCGTTTCTATTAATTTTTTGCTCTACTCTTACTGGTTGAGGTTTTTTCACTGATTGATTAGGATTATTATTGTTAGGCGTGTTGTTTTCAGGCCTACTTGTTTCAAGATTATTTTTGTAATCTGAATTTTTTTCTTCTTTGATTTGTTCTGAACTTGATGGTAAACCTGATTTTAATAAAAATGAAACAATCTCTTTATTTATTTTATAGATAAGCTCTTTAAAGAGGTTAAAAGATTCAAATTTATATATCAGTAAAGGATCTTTTTGTTCGTATGTGGCATTCTGAACAGATTGCTTTAGATCATCCATTTCTCTTAAGTGATCTTTCCAAATATTATCTATAATAGCTAACGTTACACTTTTCTCAATTGATTCTGGAATATTACTCCCCTCAGATTTAACAGCTTCTTCTAAATTTGTTACTACTTGTAGAGTTTTAATGCCATCAGTAAAAGGAATAACAATGTTTTCGTATGTACCTCCTTGTTTTTCAAAGACATCTTTGATTACTGGATAGGCTTGTTTTGCAATAGATTTTGATTTTAATTGGTAGTTTTTATAACATTTATCAAATGTTAACTGTATTATCTCATCTTTATTTAGATCTGTAAATTCTTTATGACTTACCGGACTATTAATTGATAAAATACGTAATAATGAGGAGTTATATGCTTCAAAATTTTTAGTATCAGTATCATGAGTGTCATTTATTATTCCTTCACATGTATCGTATATACTGTTAGATATGTCAATTGAAAGTCTGTCCCCATACAGAGCGTGTCTTCTTTTCTTGTAAATAACTTCTCTTTGTTGATTCATAACATCATCATATTCAAGAAGTCTTTTTCTTATTCCAAAATTATTCTCTTCTACTTTTTTTTGTGCTCGTTCAATAGATTTACTGACCATGGAATGTTGAATAACCTCACCTTCTTCTAATCCCATTTTATCCATTAATTTTGCAATTCTATCTGAACCAAATAATCTCATAAGATTATCTTCTAATGAAACATAGAATTGGGATGAACCAGGATCTCCTTGCCTACCTGCTCTTCCTCTAAGTTGCCTATCAACTCTTCTTGAATCATGACGTTCTGTACCAATTATTGCAAGACCTCCTGATTCTTTAACCTGATCTGACAGCTTAATATCAGTTCCTCTTCCTGCCATATTTGTTGCAATGGTTACTATACTTTTATTACCTGCTTCTGCAACAATATCTGCTTCTTTCTGATGTAACTTAGCATTTAAAACATTATGCTTAATTCCACGCTTTCTAAGGATTGTGCTGAGAAGCTCTGATATCTCAACTGAAGTTGTTCCTACAAGGATTGGCCTACCTTGTTTGCATAGTGCATCAATATCATCAATAACAGCATTGTATTTTTCTCTGTTTGTCTTGTATACTAAATCATCTTTATCATCTCTTTGTACTGGTCTATTTGTAGGTATAGAAATAACATCTAGCTTGTATATTTCCCAGAATTCTCCAGCTTCTGTTTCAGCTGTTCCAGTCATTCCAGATATTTTATTATACATTCTAAAGTAATTTTGTAATGTAACAGTTGCATAAGTTTGAGTAGCTGCTTCAATTTTTACATTTTCTTTTGCTTCAATTGCTTGATGTAATCCATCAGAATATCTACGGCCATCCATAATTCTTCCGGTTTGCTCATCGACAATTTTTACTTTATTATCTATTACAACATATTCAACATCTTTTTCAAAGAGTGTATATGCTTTAAGTAATTGATTAATAGTATGGATTCGCGCACTCTTTATCGAGAAATTTCTTCTTAAGGACTCTTCTTCTATAGCTTTGTCTTCTTCAGAGATTTTTGATTTTTTAATTTCAGCAATTTCTCCTCCTAAATCTGGTAAAATAAAAAAGTCTTTATCTTCTATTGATGTTGTGATTAGATTTAACCCTTTTTCAGTAAGTTCAATAGAATTGTTTTTTTCGTCAATTACAAAGAATAATTCTTCATCAACAATATGCATCTCTTTGTTTTGATCTTGCATATAGAAGTTTTCAGTTTTTTGTAACTGAGTCCTAATACCCTCTTCACTTAAGAATTTAATTAATGCTTTATTTTTTGGTAATCCTCGAAATGCTCTAAATAAGTTGAACCCACCTTTTTCTTTATCTCCTTCGTTAAAGAACTTTTTTGAATCAGATAAAATAGAGGTAACGTATTTTTTTTGTACTAGTGCTAATTGATCTACTTTGTGTTTAAGTTCATTGTATTCATGCACATCTCCTTGTGGTGTAGGTCCTGAAATTATAAGTGGGGTTCTAGCATCATCTATTAATACAGAATCTACTTCATCAACAATTGAGTAATGTAGTTTTCTTTGTACTAAGTCATCAGGCCTTTTTGCCATATTATCTCTTAAGTAATCAAAACCAAATTCATTATTTGTTCCATAAGTTATATCAGCTAAGTAAGCCTGCCGTCTCTCTTCAGAATTTGGTTGGTGATTATCAATACAGTCAATACTTAAGCCATGAAATTGAAATAGCGGCCCCATCCATTCGCTATCTCTTTTAGCAAGATAGTTGTTTACCGTAACTAAGTGCACTCCAAGACCTGTTAATGCATTTAGGTATACCGGTAGTGTAGCAACAAGGGTTTTACCCTCTCCAGTCTGCATTTCAGCAATTATACCTTTATGTAGAACAATACCCCCTATTAGTTGAACATCATAATGAACCATATCCCATGTAATTTCGCTTCCAGCAGCATTCCATGAATTTTTATATATAGCATTACTATTCTCAATAGTAACAAAATCTTTTCTTGAGGCTATATCTTTATCAAACTCTGTTGCTTTTACAGTTATTGTAGTATTTTCTTGAAATCTTTTTGCTGTTTCTTTCATAACAGCAAATGCATTAGGTAGTATAATATTTAATACATCTTCTATTTTATTAATAACCTCTTTTTCAAGGCTATCAATTTTTTCATATATTTTTTCTGTATCTTCTACTGAGGTTGAATCTTTATTAGCCTCTTCTTTAAGATTAGCTATTTCTTTTTTTTCTGTACTAGTATAATCAATAATTTGATTTTTAAGTATAGTGGTTTGCTCTCGTAACTCATTGTTACTTAGAATAGATATTTTCTTATATTCCTTGTGGATTTCATTAACTATTGGCTCAATTTCTTTTACGTCTTTATCATATTTGTTTCCAAAGAATTTAGTAATAATATTAAATATCCCAGCCATTGTATTAATTATAATATAAACAAAGGTAATTCTATTAGTATAGTATACAAATTAAAAAAGATCGAAATCGACCTTTTAATTAATACTCATCTTCATTAAAGAAGAAGTCTTCTTTTGAAGGATAGTCAGGCCAAATATCCTCAATAGTTTCCCATTGAATTCCCGGTTCATCTTCAATAAGCTCCTGAAGATTTTCAACCACCTCCATTGGCGCTCCTGATCTAATAGCGAAATCAATTAATTCGTCTTTAGTTGCAGGCCAAGGCGCGTCTTCTAACTTTGATGCTAGTTCTAATGTCCAATACATAACAACTTTTTTTTGCAAAAGTAATTTTTTTAGTTAATTATACTAATGATTACGTCTTTTTTTGCCATTTTACCTCCTCTTTTCCATTAATAACTAGAATATAGCGGCCTAAAACAAATAAAAAATCCGAAAGTCTATTAAGATATTTAATATTAATTTCTTCTACTTTTTCTTTTCCCATTAGCGCTACAAGTTTTCGCTCGGCCCTTCTACATACTGTTCTAGCAATATGGCAAGTTGATGTTATTGGGTGTCCAGAAGGAAGTATAAAGTTGGTTAGTGGAGATAGTTTCTCTTCTATTTTATCAATTCCTTTTTCAATTTCCCTAACATCTTCTTCGTCTAAAAATGGGATATGTGTATTTTCATTTTTTTGATCAAACGCTACATTACTTCCAAGATCAAATAATGTATTTTGAACTTTAAGCATTATTTTTTTAGAATAAATATCAATATCTTGGTCGTATATGTGCCCAATGTATGCATTAAGTTCATCAATGGTACCATAGCATTCCAATCTATTATTATCTTTTGAAACTTTTGTTCCTCCAAATAATTGTGTTTTACCTTTATCTCCTTTTTTCGTGTATATTTTCATATTTATTTAAAATCTAATTATAAAATCTTCTTTGCTTAGTTTGGGATCTAAAAATACTATTCCTATAAAGAATAAATCTATAGTTGCTGTAATTTTATCAGATTTCTTTATGTATTCCCATGCCTTTTCCATTCCAGAAGACCAATGAATATCATCAAAAACTATGATTGTTTTAGTGTTTGAAACCTTTAGAGATAATTCAAAATATTCAATAGTTGAATTTTGGTTATGATTTCCGTCAATAAAAATAAGTTCTGTTTTATTATTTAGATTAAAATTATCTTTCAGTGTATTTTTAAAATCCCCAACAATGATGTTAATATTACTAATATTTAGTTCTTTAAAGTTATCACTTGCTATTTTCGCTGATTCAGGACAACCTTCAAAAGTTTTGATATTTGCTTTAGGATTTCCTTTTGCTAAATAGCATGTGCTAATTCCAAATGATGTTCCTAGCTCTATCATACTCTTGGGTTCTGAAAACTGGACTAGTCTAAATAATAATTCACCATATTTTGAGTTTTTAGATGAGTTTTTCGCGATATCTTTTATTTTTCTTTTTTTATTTTTATTGATAGCGCTTCCTTCTCCAAAATCTTTTATAGTTATATATTGGTTGTTTTGATAAAGCTTAGATCTTAAATTATTGATTTCTCCAGTCTCTTCTTTAGGCGTTCTCTTATAGATAACATTAGCTGAAAAACTATACATGTAAGGAGAGTGTAATGAATATTTATTTGTGGAATTAAATAAATATTTAATATAGCGAAACGTTATTTGAAGAATTTTCATACAAAATAATATTATTTGGCACACTTTACACAGAACTGACTGTGAGGTCTAATAATTAGCCTCTCAAAAGGTATGTTTTTCTTGCACTTAAAGCATTTGCCAAAGTTATTATCTCCAATTTTCCTCTCTATTGTCTCAAGTTGATTTAATTTGTTTTTTGCCTCTCTTAATGCTGCCTCAACAATACTTTTATTATTAATTGCATCCATTCTACTTACTCTTCCTATTGAATTTTCAGGGGCAATCGGCTTACTTAGTTCTGTGTATTTAGAAATCTTTGATTTAGTAATGCTTATTTCTTTTGATAGTTGTTCTTTGATTTTTATGAACTCTAATTCATTCATAAAACATTATAATTGCTTTCGAAGTTCAACAAGAAACTTCCGAATTTCTTTCAGATGACTTACTATACTTAGATTATCAGTTGTATCTTCTTTGTTTTCTTTTAATTTTCTTTTAGCTCCATCTAAAGTAAAGCCTCTTTCTTTAACTAGATGATATATTATTTGTAGATTATTGAAATCTTTTTTTGTAAATAATCGATTTCCTTTTTTATTTTTTTTTGGTTTTAAAATCTCAAATTCTTTTTCCCAGAATCTAATAAGGGAGACATTAACATTTAGCTCATTAGCAACCTCACCAATTTTGTAGAAAAGTTTTTGAGTTTCTTTATTATACATATTAATTAATCAAAAGATTGATTAGACTGAGATGATATTTCTATCATTTTCTCATATTCTTCTGGGTTTAAATCATTGTAATAGAAGTTTACAGGATTTATTCTTCTTTTGTCTTTATGCACTTCGTAATGTAGGTGTGGAGCCACTGATGTTCCCGTATTACCAACATAACCAATTACTTCTCCTCTTTTAACTTTCTGCCCTCTTTTGACAATATATTTTGACATATGCGCATATAATGTTTCATATCCAAAGCCGTGGTTAATTTTTACATGATTTCCATATCCTCTTTTACTCCTTCTAATCTTAGAAATCACCCCATCTCCAGTTGCGTAAATTTCTGTTCCAGTTTTAGCAGAAAAATCCATTCCTGTATGAAGCTTTCTTGTTTTGTAGATAGGATGTATTCTATACCCATAACCACTCGCCATTCTACTGAGATTCTTATTTGAAACAGGTTGTATAGCTGGAATTGAAGCTAGCATTTCTGATTTGTTTTTAGCTAGATTAATTATTTCGTCAAATGATTTTGATTGAAGATATAGTTGTTTTGTTAGTTGATCTATCTTTCTTGTTGTATTAATTATAATTTTTGAATTTGAATATCCTTCAAATTTTTTATATCTATTTACCCCTCCAAATCCCTGTTTTCTTATTGAATTTGGTATAGGGTCTGCCTCAAAAATTGTTCTATATATATTATCATCTCTTTGTTGAATATCATCAAGCACTACCTCAATTTGTTTCATATTATTATTAATTACATAATATTGACTAGTAAGATTATATATTTCATCTTTTAATCTTTTTTCTTTAGGACTATCAAAGAATTGAAAAAACATTATTATAATAACTAATGATAGAAAAATACTAGAGGAAAAAAATATTAGATATTTTTTAGTTTTTTCTAATTTAGATAGTTGAATTCGCTTATAACTTAATGTTTGGGTGTCGTAATAATATTTTATCTTTGCCATATTAAATTAATTAATACAAATTTAGTAATATTACATTAGATAAGCTAGTAAAGGATATTGATTTCTATGATATTATTAAACTAAGGTTTTAAAATATATTTGGCATGAACTCTAACAATCTAAGAAAATTATTTTTAGAATTTTTTAAAGCTAACAATCATGAGATTATAAGCTCAGCTCCAATTGTCGTGCAAGACGATCCAACTTTAATGTTTACTAACGCTGGCATGAATCAATTTAAAAATTTTTTTTTAGATATTGATTCCCCAAAATTTAAACGTGTTTCTAATTCTCAAAAATGTATTAGAGTGTCTGGAAAACATAATGATTTAGAGCAAGTAGGTCATGATACATATCATCATACTATGTTTGAGATGCTTGGTAATTGGTCATTTGGTGATTATTCGAAGGAGACTGCCATTTCTTTAGCATGGGAGTTTCTTGTGGAAAAATGCAATCTTAATAAGGACAGGTTATATGTCTCAATATTTGAAGGAAATGATAATGATAAAGTTAGTGTTGATTCTGAATCTTTAAAATATTGGAAGAAATATGTGTCCGATGATAAAATAATTTTTGGAAGCAAGAAAGATAATTTTTGGGAACTGGGAGGCGTTGGTCCATGTGGGCCATGCACAGAGATTCATTATGATAATAGACCAGATGATCAAATTAATAAAATTCTTGGCCAAGAACTAGTTAACAAAGATCATCCTGATGTTATAGAAATATGGAATCTTGTCTTTATTCAATATAATAGAAATAAGGATGGCAATCTAGAACCATTACCAACTCAACATGTTGATACTGGAATGGGATTTGAGCGTTTATGTATGATTATGCAAAATGTTAGATCTAATTATGACACTGATCTTTTCCAACCTGTAATTAAAAAAATAGCAACGATATCAAATAAGAAATATGGAGATGAAAAAAAGATTGATATAGCCATGCGTGTTATTGCTGATCACCTAAGAGCTATAGCATTTTCTATAGCAGATGGTCAGCTGCCCTCTAATGTAAAGGCAGGATATGTGATTAGAAGAATTTTAAGAAGAGCAATTCGTTATGCGTATACTTTCTTAGATTTAAAAGATCCTTTTATATTTGAGTTAGTAGATGTTTTAGAATTAGGTCTTGGAGATCAGTACAGTGAATTGAGAGTTCAGAAAGATCTAATAAAGAGTGTAATAAAGCAAGAAGAAGAGTCGTTTCTTAGAACATTAGCTTTAGGACTGAAAAGAATAGAAGATTTCACTACGAATTCATCTGTTGTCTCTGGAGCTCAAGTTTTTGAACTATATGACACTTATGGATTCCCTAAGGATCTAACTGAGCTTATACTAAAAGAAAAAAATATAGACTTTGATGAAAGCGAATTTATTGTTGAGATGCAAAAACAGCAGAATAGATCAAAAAAATCAGCAGATAATGAGATTGGAGAATGGAAGGCTCTTTTAAAGAATAGTAATGAAGAGTTTTTGGGGTATCAAAATTACACGATTAACACATCTATTTCTAGATATAGATCTATTAGTGTAAAAGATAAAATTTTTTTCCATATTGTTCTTGATCAAACTCCATTTTACGCTGAGGGAGGTGGTCAGGTTGGAGATACTGGATTTCTAGAATTTGCTAAAGATAATATACGAGTTATAGATACAAAGAAGGAGAATAACCTCATATACCATATAGTTGATAAATTACCTAAGGACATATCATCACGATGTACGGCAATTATAGATAAAGATAGGAGAGAGGCAGTTTCACGAAATCATACTGCTACACACCTACTTCATGCTGAACTAAGATCTATTTTAGGTTCTCATGTCGTACAAAAGGGATCATTAGTTTCTGATTCTTATCTTCGTTTTGATTTCTCTCATTTTTCTAGTATTCCTCATGATCAGCTTGAAAATATAGAGAGTAAAATTAATAGTAGGATCCTTAAGAATATTTCTCTTAATGAACAAAATAACATTTCTTTATCAGAAGCTAAAAGCTCAGGAGCACTTATGTTATTTGGCGAAAAGTATGGTGATAAAGTTAGACTTATTGAGTTTGATTCATCCAAAGAATTATGTGGAGGTACTCATGTTAAATCCACTGGTGAAATAGGCCTTTTTAAGGTAATTAGTGAGGGGTCAATAGCCTCTGGTATTAGAAGAATTGAAGCATTAACAGGAATCTCTGCTTTAGAATATTTAAATAAAAGAGATAAAATAGTTAGGGATGCTGAATTATTTCTTAAAACAAAGGATATCACTACTGAAATTGATAAATTAAAGAATCATAATATAACTTTAGAAAAAGAGCTTAAAGTTTTCCAGAAAAAATCCTTATCTATATTAGCTAATGAACTATTTAACGATACTAAAATGGTTGGAGGTGTTAATTTTATCTCTAAAGAGCTTGATATAGAAGCGAAGTCAATGAAAGAAATCTCAGGTTTTTTAAGAAAAAAAAGCCGTTTAGTAGTTGTTTTAGCTACTCAAACAGATGATAAGGCACTAATTAGTATAGTAATTTCTGATGATCTTGTTAGTGAAGGTTATGATGCATCGAAGTTTATTAATAAGATTGCTAAGGAGATATCTGGTTCTGGAGGAGGACAATCTTATTATGCAACTGCAGGAGGCTCTAATATAAAAGGTATTTCCAAAGCATTGTCTAAATCAAAAGCATTATTCTCAAAATAGAAAATTTTAGCATAAAAAAACCACCTTAATAGGTGGTTTTTTTTATTGTTAACTTTCTTCTAGAATCTATAAGCTAATCCTAGATTAAGTGTTCCTTCGTCATCACTATCATCACTTAAAGACATAGTATAGCTAGGCTCTACCCATAATGCGTTCCATACGTTTAATGAATACCCAACACCTACTGATAGATTATCGCTAGCCTCTTCAGTTGGAGCTTGAAGTGTTGCCCACATATTATCTCCGAAATTATAACGAACCCATAAGTCATAGTCATCTTCACCTGCTTTTTGTAAACCAACAGTAAGTTGATCACTAAGCACGTAACCAAAACCAATATTATCCGTTACTTGTTCCATTTCAAAACCATCAGCATCATCTGCTGCTTCTTGAATTGTAGTAATTACCATGAATTGTGCAGAAGCAAATAACGTAGTCATTGCAAGAGCTGCTGTAAAAAATACTTTTTTCATTGTTTAAAATTTAATATTAATATTGCTCGCAAGATAGTAAAGCTATTTATATTGAACTATTAATATGAGAAGTTTTCTTAACACCTTATTGTTAATTGCTAGATAATAAGGCAAAAAAAAAGAGCTGCAAATGCAGCTCTTTTTTATTAAATTGAATTGACCTAATTACGGAGTAATAGTTAAAGTTAACCAGTTGTAGTTAGTATCATCTTCACCTCCATTGTTATCAGTTACTAATTTATATGATAAAGAAGCGTTATCACCTAAAGAATATCCTACAGATACTTCAGTAGCTTTTCTTTCGTAATCATCATTTTCTGTATCAGTTATTGTGTGCATAGTAGCTGCAAGAGAGAAAGAACCCATGCTGTAAGTACCACCAACATGCATGTTTTCTTGGTTAGCTCCTAAGTGACCAAGATTACCGTGAGATAACCATGATCCAGAATCATTTCCTGAGTTACCTAACCCAACAACATCATTAAAACCGTTCTCACCGTAAGATGCTCTACCAGCAGTTAATGACATGTCATCATTAACGCTATAAGTACCAGAAACATCCATCATGTCTTGCTCAACAGCTTCACCACCCATAAGTGACTGAGAATTAGTGTTATAGCTAACATTTAAATCTAGAGCTCCACCCATAGCAGAGTATGCAAAATCAAGTCCCATTGCATTAGCTTCAAATCCTAAACCTCCAACTCTTTCATCGTTTACTGCGTAGTCAGCATAGAATAAGTTAGCGCTCCAGTCTCCAGAAGACTTAGAAGCATTTAACCACATTGCATCTATCATGTCTGAACCATCACCATTATCTCTTTGAGATAGACCTAAGTCTAAACCTACAAAGTCATTATCAATAGCAAAAGTCATACCATCTACACAATTTCTGTTAGCAGACCAATCATTTCTAGCAAGAAATGTACCTGATCCATATTCTAATGCTTGACGACCTATAGTCATGTTAGCAAATCCAAATAGATTAGTAGAAGCATACACTTCATATACTGAAATACTAGGAAGAGCAGTTTCATCAGCATCATTTATTGTGTAGTTTACATTTGTACTAAGGTGAATACCCCAGTCAGAACCACCCCAAGTAGCACCAAGAGTAGCTCTTTGTGTTGCAGCCTGTTCGTCTGCATCACCACTCATATCTATTCTAGTTCTAGAATCTACATTCCAGTCCTGAGCAAAAGATACAGTTGTCATTAGTCCTAATGCAAGGGCTAATATGTTTCGTAAATTCTTTTTCATGTTATATATTTATTAGTTAATACTCGGCAAAGATAAACTACTCTATTAAAACTAGCCTAATAGAAAGCCCACTTTTTTAACATTAGATTGTGGGAATCGTTATTAAAGTTTTGAAAATCAATAGTTTAGCTTGTTGATTTTTTTAAGAAAAACATGTATTTTTTTATGAAAATTCTCTAAAAAAAGCAGGTTTTTAGTAAAAAACGGCATAATTCAGCCCTTATAAGAGAGCCATTTCCATAATTCTTTGTAGCTTATTTTCTTACCATACATCAGTATTCCAGTTCTGTATATCTTTGCTGCTAAATAGGTTGTTAGAATAAAACCAATAATTAGTAAAATCATTGATAATAATAGTTCCCAACTTTCAACACCAAATGGTAATCTTACCATCATAATTACTGGAGATGTTAATGGAATAATTGAAAGCCAGAAAGCAAGTGTTCCGTCTGGATTATCCATTACTGGCTGAATAAATATAAAAGCTAAAATTAGAGGAATTGTAATTGGAAGCACAAATTGTTGTGTATCAGCTTCAGCATCAACTGCTGAGCCAACAGCTGCAAACAATGAGCTATACAATAAATATCCAAAAAGGAAAAAGAAAATAAAAGAGATAAATATTGTAATCAAATCAATCCCCCCAGTTAATTTAGTAAATTCATTTAAGATCACAGATTGATTTATATTATCTGTACTAGTAGTAATTTCACTAGCATCTATTAAAATTAATTCAGCAAAAAAGGAAATTAGTATAGTAAGTAAAATCCATAAAATAAATTGCGTTAAACCTACAAGAGCAACACCTATTATTTTACCCATCATTAGTTGAAATGGTTTAACAGAAGATATTATTATTTCAACTATACGATTTGTTTTTTCTTCAATTACCCCTCTCATTACCATCGTACCATACATAAAGATAAACATATAGATTAAAATACCTGTAATGAACCCAATACCAATACTTACTTCAGTATTTGAAGAAGTTGTCTTGCCTTCAATATCAATAATTTTGGTTTCAATGTTAATGTTAGTTTTTGAACTTTCAATAATTTCAATATCAATACCAGCTTGTTTAAGTTTATCTCTCTCAATAATTATTTCAAGTTGATTTTCAATTTCTCTTCTTAGATTTAAGCTTATTTGTTGAGAGGAGTAAATGGTGAAACTAGTATCCTTTATGTCTAATAAAGCATAATATGGAGCTTCTAAAATATTGTTTTTTATTTCATCTGCTTCGTCTTGATTTATTATAGTGAAATGAGTAAATTCAGTATCATTAATTTTATTAGAATATCTAGGGGTCTCTTCGTTAATAGCTATTAATCTATTTTGTTGATCTTGATTTGCTATTAAAACAGGAGCGATAATTAAACCAGCCATTAAAATAGGCGCTAAAATTGTCATTATAATAAATGATTTCTTTTTCACCCTTACTAGGTATTCTCTTTTGATTATGAGGAATATTTTATTCATTATTTATAGATTTAATAAAAATATCCTCTACACTTGGAGTCTCTTTTTTAAATGATATTATGTTGAAATTTTTATTTATAATATCAATTGTTTGATTTAACTTAAAATTGTCATTAATTTTTATTTTATAATTATTTTCATTTTTAGAAAGAATATCAAATTCCTGTGATGACACTAGATTCTTTTCTTTTAAAATAACTTCATAAGTATTTGATTGAAAATCATCTTTAATTTTATCTATTGGACCTTCTAATATAGTTTTAGAATTATTAATTAGTGCAATATGATCACAAATCTCCTCTACTGATTCCATTCTATGTGTAGAGAATATAATTGTAGTTCCATTATCTCGTAGTTGTAAAATTTCTTTTCTAATAATTGCTGCATTTATAGGGTCAAAACCACTAAAAGGCTCATCAAATATTAATAATTTTGGTTTGTGAATGACCGTAACAACAAATTGAATTTTTTGAGCCATTCCCTTTGATAATTCTTCTACTCTTTTGGACCACCAATGTGTTATTTCTAATTTTTCAAACCAGAATTTGAGTTTTTCAATTGCTTCATTATACGACATGCCTTTTAGTTGTGCTAAATAAAGAACTTGCTCACCAACCTTCATTTTTTTATATAAGCCTCTTTCTTCTGGTAAATACCCAATATCTTTAATATGATTTTTGTTTAGTTTCTCGCCATTAAAGGTGACTTTTCCTTGATCTGGAGCGGTTATTTGATTAATGATCCTCATCAGAGTAGTCTTTCCAGCTCCGTTTGGTCCTAGTAGGCCATAAATGCTTGATTCAGGAACAGATATATTGACTTTATTTAATGCAGTGTAGTCACCATACTTTTTTACAACATCTTCTACAGTAAGTAATATATTCTTTTTCATCTATCCAAACATTTCTCTGACACGATCAAAGAAAGATTTGTCATTTTTTGTAGGTTGAGGTTGGAAACTTTTTGATGATTGCGCTTCTTCAAAAAACCTTGTCTCTTTAGAATTTATTTTTTGAGGTGTCCAAACATTTATATGAACTAGTAAGTCTCCTCTTCCATAACTATTTACAGATGGTAGTCCTTGTGATTTTAATCTTAAAATTTTACCACTTTGAATTCCATTTTCAAGTTTAATTTTTACCTTCCCTGTAATAGTAGGGATCTGAGTAGAAGTTCCAAGAGCTGCGTCAGCAAAACTTATATAATGGTCATAATGAAGGTTTTTCCCATCCCTAGTTAGCTTTTCGTGTTCTTCCACAGATATTAGAACTAATAGATCACCATTTAGACCATCAAAAGGAGCTGCATTTCCTTTACCACTTACCTTAAGTTGCATATCATCTTCAACTCCAGCAGGAATGGTTATTTTAACAGTTTCTTGCTCTTTAATCATACCGTTGCCGTCACTACCATTTGGTCTATCTTTAATTGATTTACCTGCCCCACTACATGTTTGGCAGGTACTAGCAGTTTGCATTTGCCCTAAAATTGTATTGCTAATACGTGTAACTTGTCCAGTTCCTTGACATGTACGGCAAGTATCGTACGTCACTCCTTCTGCGTTTACAAGTCTGCTAACTTTAATTTTTTTATCTACTCCTTCAAGGATTTCTTTTAGGTTTAATGAGAGCTTTATTCTAAGATTAGAGCCTTTTATTACTCTTCTACCACTACTCCTTCCACCTCCAAACCCTCCAAATCCTCCGCCTCCAAAAATATCTCCAAATTGGCTAAAAATATCATCCATATTCATTCCCCCGCCAAAACCCCCTGCATTTCCTCTCATGCCAGCGTGACCAAATTGGTCATATTGTTGTCTTTTTTCATTAGTACTTAAGACTTCGTAAGCCTCAGCAGCTTCCTTAAATTTATCTTCAGCTTGTTTATTGTCAGGATTTTTATCAGGGTGATATTTGATTGCAATCTTTCTATATGCTTTTTTAATTTCCTTATCATTGGCACTCTTACTAACTCCTAAAACATCATAATAATCTCTCTTTGACATAAGTTATATTTTAATTTGCTACTACTACTTTTGCATATCTTAGAACTTTACTTGACAGTAAATATCCTTTTTCAATCACATCAATAATTTTCCCTTTATCTTTTTTATTATCTGTAGGGATATTTGTTATTGCTTCATGAAAATCTGTATCTAGTACTTTACCAATTGGATTTTCAATTTCTTTTAACCCTTTTTTTTCAAGTTCTGCTTTAAGCTGATTATATATTAATAAAACACCATCTTCTTCTTTTGGCTTATTTATTTTAAAGGATCTTTCAAAATTATCAAGTATTGGCAGTAAAGAGGTCATAATGTCTTGGCTAGCTGTACTAAAAAGTTCAATTCTTTCTTTTGCTGTTCTTTTTCTAAAATTGTCAAATTCTGCAAATAATCTTAGGTTTTTATCTTTTTCTAGTAATAGCTGCTCTTCGGTACTAATAGTTTTCTCTTCTTTTTTTGAAGATTTTTTTTCTTTCTTTTGATTTTCTGAAGACTTCTTTTTATTTTTTTTAACAGTCATTTTTTTAATAATATAGTTTAAATATTATATTAAGCAAAAACTTTGCCAAGAAGTAATGTATAGACAATTTGACAGTTATTTTTTTTGAGAATCTAAAAATCCATGCAGTGCTTGTCCTTTAAGGTTTTTAGCAATAATTATACCTTTGCCATTAATCAGGACATTTGAAGGAATACTTTTGATATTATATTTTTGAGAACCTTCTGATTGCCATCCACCTAAATCTGAGACATGATATTCCCAAAATAATTGATCTTTATTAATCGCTTTTACCCAAGCTTCTTGTTTTTTATCCAATGATAAGCTATAAATCTCGAATCCGTTTCCTTCTTTGAATTTTGTCTTATTATATTTTTTGTAAGCATCTACTAAGTTAGGATTTTCCCTCCTGCAAGGCCCGCACCAAGATGCCCAAAAATCTATAAGGATTAATTTATTTTTAATATCATATAAACTCATTTCTTCTCCATTTGGATTGTTATAAGTAAGGTCAAGGGCCTTATCACCAATATTTGTACCAGGGTTTTGACTATAAGCCAAGCTGTTACTTAATAAAAGAATTATTAAAAGTGTGTTGATCTTATTCATTTTAAATTTAGTTTATTCTTGATATTTTAGCACCAATCGCATTAAGTCTTTTATCAATATCTTGGTAACCTCTATCAATTTGTTCAACATTATGAATTGTGCTTTCGCCATCAGCAGCTAGAGCAGCTATTAATAATGCAACTCCTGCTCTTATATCTGGTGATACCATTGTAGTAGCCTTGAATTTAGATTTATGATTTAGCCCTATAACCGTTGCTCTATGTGGATCACATAGTATAATTTGAGCCCCCATATCAATAAGTTTGTCAACAAAGAATAGCCTAGATTCAAACATTTTCTGATGAATTAACACACTTCCTTTTGCTTGAGCAGCAACAACCAATATAATGCTAAGTAAGTCAGGAGTAAAACCAGGCCAAGGTGCATCAGAAATTGTTAGTATGGATCCATCAATAAAACTTTGAACAGTATAGTTTTCTTGATAAGGAATATAAATATCATCTCCTTTTCTTTGAAGAGTTATACCAATTTTTTGAAAAATAGAAGGTATTATTCCAAGATTATCATACGATACATTTTTTATGGTAATTTCTGATTTAGTTATCGCAGCTAATCCTATAAAACTACCAATTTCAATCATATCAGGTAGAATTTTATGTTTGCATCCGCTTAATTTAGTAACGCCATTTATTTTAATAAGATTAGATCCAACTCCAGAAACATCTGCTCCCATGCTATTTAGCATTTTACATAATTGTTGTAAGTATGGCTCACAAGCAGCGTTATATATAGTGGTAGTACCACTTGCTAGTACTGCAGTCATAATAATATTTGCTGTTCCAGTAACAGAAGCTTCATCTAGTAACATATAAGTTCCTGTTAATTTTTTAGCAGAAACTCTATAGAATCCTTCTTTACTATCGTAATCAAAACGAGCACCAAGTTTTTCAAATCCATTAAAATGAGTATCCAGCCTTCTTCTTCCTATTTTATCACCTCCAGGCCTGGGGATGAATCCTTTACCGAATCGAGCTAGCAGAGGCCCAATCATCATAATAGAACCTCTAATGGAGCTACTTTTTAATTTATATTCTTCACTTGAGAGGTAGTTTACATCTACATTGTCAGACTGAAAACTATATATACTAGATGTAATTTTTTGGACTTTAACTTTTAAGTCTTTTAAAAGATTAATTAAAATGTTTACATCCCTGATGTTAGGGATATTTTCTATAATTACTTCTTCAGAAGTTAATAATACGGCACATAAAACTTGTAGTGCTTCGTTTTTAGCGCCTTGTGGATGAATTTCACCGCTTAGTTTATACCCTCCTTTAACTTTAAAAGTAGTCATTTAACGTCTTTTCTTGAATTTCTTTTTGTATATTTTAGGTGTATTTTTCTTTACTACACTCTCAGATCTAATAAATTCAAAATCATCAGCTAGTTTTAGTTTGTTTTCTGAAAGTTGATTTAGGTGTAGTTTAATAGTTTCATTACTAACAGAATGTTTGTTAAATAGTAAATATGATTTTTTCATATGATTTGCAACCATTCCCGTCATGATTTCTTTTTGACGACCTTGATCCATAGCTACAGCAAATTTGATCATGTTTTCTAATGCAGCTCCATAAAATGGAAATTTAATCTTGTTTTTAGGATATGGCATTTTCCCTGGCTTTTCTTGTAATTTTTCAATTTCTGGAATTGGGTATGGAGATTCTGCATCAATTTGAAATTCAGACATTATAAAAAGATGATCCCATAGTTTATGAGTAAACTCCTTAACATCTCTAAGGTGAGGGTTCATCTGACCCATAAAATTGATTATCGCATTAACGCATTTGTTTCTTTCGACTTTATCGGTTATTCCGGTTGCGTGTTCAACCATTTTTTGTACGTGCCTTCCATACTCAGGGATGATTAAATGGTTTCTTGCTGTGTTATACTCCATAATTTATTTATTTATTTGCAAAAGTAAGAAAAAAAATCAGCTCGATTAATCGAGCTGGGGTTTAAAATTTAAAACTCTAATGTTAGTCCAAATAGATAGTTTCTTGTAGCTTGAGGAAAGTATCCAGCCATATTAAATCTATTATCAACCCCCTTTGTAATATAATGATCACTTTCTCTTGGGTCAAAACCCTCAGATATAAATCTGTATAACCATGCATTACTTATATATTCATTATCAAATATATTATTTATTAGCACACTCATTTTAATTGTTTTGAAAATTTTGCTTTTAAAATTATAATCAAGTTGTAGATTACTTGTAAGATAATCATCAAGCTTTCTACCATCTGAAGATGTATTGTCAATATATTGTTCCCCAACATATTTTGAGATAAATCCTAGTGAAATATTATCATTATAGTTATACAAAAATTTGGAAGACCATATTATATTTGGAGAAAATGCAAGGTCAGTATTTTGATGTAAGACTTCTTCTTGACCCCCAGTATCCCAATTATCTATGAATTGAGTCATCGTATCTAATTTGTTTTTACTTAATGTTATATTTGCTGCCCATGATAATTTCTTAGTTAGAAAACAACGTCCTTCAATCTCTACGCCCCTTCTGTAGGAACTTTTAACATTGTTGCTTGTAAAGTATCCAACATCATTAATTTCACCAGTTTTTATTAATTGGTTTTCGTAATTCATTAAATATAAGTTAGTGTTAAATGTTAGATTTTTGTTTTTATATCTAAATCCAATTTCAGTGTCATAGAGTGTTTCATATAATGGTCTAGAATTTGGACTACTCTCAACGTAATCACTTCTGTTTGGCTCTTTATTAGCTATAGCAAATGAACCATAAAATAATTGCTCATCATTAATTTTATGAGTTAAACCAAATTTAGGGTTAAAAAAAACTAGTGTAACTTTTTGATTGCTAAGCCCCCCATCTACATCATTTCCATTAAACTCATATTTAATACTTCTTAATTGAAAGTCAAGAAAAATTGAAGTAGCATCTGTTGCTTGGTAGTTAGTCTTTATGAACATATTATTGTCATATTTACTTGCAATATTTCTATAATATTCATGATTATAATTTGAAGCTGTGTCATTTGGATCATCTAGACTATTACTAGTATATTGTGACCATACAATACTTCCATAATGTTGTCCGCTATATTCATTATAAGCTCCTCCAAAAATCAAATTTAGATTGTCTTTCTTATGGTTTAGTGAATATGTAATACCTCCAAAATCATTATTTAACCATTTTCTTCTAATTAAGTCAGTTGAAGTAATTGTATCATAGCCAATAATTATATTAGATAGATTATAATCTATTAGATATTCTCCCAGTTTTTCTTGTTCATAGTACCCTTCTCCATGAGTATAGTGACCAGATAAATTCATATTAGTGTTAGTGTTTAAGTGTTTACTATAATGAAGTTGGTAATGAGTCTGGTTATAATTATCTACTTCATTTTCATATGTATAACTATTAAATGTCCGATTAGTATCTAAATATCTTAGTGGCACACCGTTCCATGCTTGGTATGTTATTTCATGTCCAGTAAATATAATAGCTTTTAAAACAGATTCTCTTCCAAAATACACTCCTTGAAGATAAAGTGATTTTAGATTTGAAGAAGCTCTATCTATATAACCATCTGAAGTGATTCTTGATAATCTAGTATCAAAGGTAAATTTATTACTAATTAGACCTGAGCCAAATTCAATATTATTTTTTAGTGTATTATATGATCCTAAGCTATTATTTGTGATAGTATACGCTTTTTTATTTAATCCCATTGTTTTTAAATTAACACTTGCGCCAAATGCTGCAGCACCATTAGTTGATGTTCCAACACCTCTTTGTATCTGTATATTATCTAATGATGAAGCAAAATCAGGCATATTTACCCACCATACACCCTGACTTTCAGAATCATTTAATGGAATGCCATTAATTGTAACGTTAATTCTTGATGGATCTGTTCCTCTTATTCTAAATCCAGTATAACCTACACCAGCTCCAGCGTCTGAGGTTGTTACAACTGAAGGAGTTAGTGAAATTAAGAATGGAAGGTCTTGCCCTAAATTAGATTTCTCTATTTCAAGCTTAGATAAATTTGTATAGGCTATTGGAGTTTTAGCATTTGCTCGTAACGCATTTACACTAACTTCATCTAAAGTTCTTTTTAAAGTTATTGAGTCTGATTGTTGAGCAAGTATTTGAAAAGGTATACAGAGAATTACTGCTATAAATTGAATTTTTTCAACCATTTTCAGTTGTTTTATTTATATAAATGTACTTGAAAGCGGGTTAGTAAAAATTGAATTTTTTTATTCAAATTCCTTGCTAGTATTGCCTAGCCAGGTTCAATGGGTGTAATCTCAGCCTTAAATTTTTGGCACCCCCTTTAAAAGTAAGACAAAAGTATATAACAATTTTAATTAAAAAGATTTTTAATGTTATTTTTTGCTTGTTCTAAACTTTGATTGTTATCAATTATGAAGTAATTATATTTATGTAACTCTAATTCTTTTTGATAGATTTTAAAAATAGCATCTCTATCAAACTGATTTTCTCTTTGAGAATCAAATTCCCACTCAATATTTGGCTTACAAAGAAGATAGTAGCGTTTTTCATTTTTTTGTTCTTGTATTTTTTCTAATATCCAACTATTACAATTATTATATTTGAATTCTGACCATATTTTTATGGTTAGTAGATCTGTATCGCAAAAAACATTTTTTTCATGCTTAAGATTACATTCTTTTTTCCATTGTTTTTTTGCTATTTTTAATAGATCTTCTTGTGTGTATTTCTTTTTTAAATTTGAAATGTATTCTCTTGCATATTCTTCAATCAATGGTGATTTAAAATGCTTAGACAAACCTTTGGATAGTGAGGTTTTTCCACTGCATTCTGGTCCTGTAATTATGATTTTATTCATGTTTTTGAAGTATGCGATTCCATTTTAGAAAACCAAAAACAGCAATCAATGTATAAATTAGAAACAGAAATGATGTTAAGTGTAGATCTCTACTACAGTAGAGATGTATGGAAATTACATCTATAACAATGAAATACAGCCAGTTAGATAGAATTTTTTTAACTACCATAAAAGTAGCAAACACACTAAATACTGTTGTGAATGAATCTACTATTGGCATTTTGGCATCAGTATAAATGCTAAAGATAAATCCTAATAAAAATGTTATTAGTGTTGCTGATAAAATAATAATGAAATGCTTGTTAGTTGACCATTCACTTATCATTAAAGCGCCATCATTTTTACTCCATGAAAAATATCCGTAAATAGCCATTATAAAGTAAAAAACTTGGAGGCCAGTCTCAGCATAAAGTTTGGCTTGATAACAAATATACATATATAAGCCAACACTTATTAAGGCAGCTGCCCAGCACCAAATATTTTCTTTTGTAGCAAGAATTACATATATGACACTAAAGATTACGGCTAATGTTTCAAGAATACTCCAATGAAATTCATTTTGTAGAATTGATAGTATAGCGTCAATCATGTTCTTAAAATTCAGGAATTTCTTCTAAATCAGAATATTCTCTTAAGTTTTTAATGAATTCGATTATTAAGGTTTTAAAATCGTTTTGCAATGGGTACATAGAAATTTCAACAGTGCACTTCATTTATAAATACTAAAATTTGTGAACCGCTTTAGATATTTCACTAATTAAACTGTTTTCGTTTTCAATTGCATTACCTACAACAATAATATCAGCACCAGCGTTACAATTTTCAATAGCTTTTTCTGCAGATGTAATCCCTCCTCCAGTTATAAGAGGTATGTTTATTTGGCTGCTAACTGATTTAATCATTTTTGTTGAAATAGCTTTTTTTGCCCCGCTCCCCCCATCTAGAAATATTATTTTAAGTCCAAGCATTTCTCCAGCAATTGCAGTAGCAGCCGCAATATTATGCTTGTTATGAGGAATAGGAGGGGTATTACTCATATAAGAGGCTGTGGTAGCTTCGCCACTATCTATTAACATATATCCTGTTGAAATAACCTCTAAATTTGTTTGTTTTAGAATTGGAGCACTTATTACTTGTTGTCCAATTAGCATCTGTGAATTTCTTCCAGAGATTAATGAAAGAAATAATATACCGTCTGCTTTTTTACTTACTTGCATTGCATTGCCTGGAAATAAAAGTACAGGTATTTTACTGTTTGATTTTATAGTTTCAACACATTGTTCTAGTTTGTCATCTATAAGTAAGCTTCCTCCCACAAAGAATAAATCAACTTTTGCTTTATTAGCTTTATTGATTATTGAAATTAGTTGATTGCTATCTTGTTTGTCAGGATCAATTAAAATGGCAAAGAGTTTGGATTGCTTTTTTTTACTAGATAGTATGTGTGTGTATATGCTCATTTATTGTTTGTTCTACTTGCAAAAATACACTAAAAAGTGATTATTTATTTTTAGATAATCTAAAATAACACTTTCGTTCTTAAAATCAATATGTATTTTATTAGAGGGTGATTTTAATATATTTAGGATTTTGATATCTTCTTTGAAGTTGATGTCACTTTTTTGATACCATTTGTAAATACTTTCCTTTGCACACCATGCCAAAGTTGATTCTTCTTGATTTAGTTCAAGCATGTCATTTTCAGATAAAAATTTTGATTTTATCTTTAAAGCCTTTTCTGATATTAATTCTATATCGACACCAACTTTCTTATTACTAATAACAATTGCAATTAGTTTTCTTGTATGTGATATTGATATGAATTGGTTATTATTTAATTCAGGAGCCCCGTATTTGTTGTATGTGATTTCTAAGTCTTTATTAATTTTTTGAAGTAATAATCTAGTACACAAGAACTCTAGTTGTCTTTTTTTACTATTAAATTTTTTTATTTTTTGGTTTTGAAAATGGTTTTTTATTTCATTTAATGATTCAGTGATTTTCCAAATCGCAATTACTGTGTTTCTCTCTTTTTTTAAAATAATCAAACCCATTAGACAAATGTAATAATAATTAGTATTTTTGCAAACTAACATAAAAGATGGTAAATAATGAATTATAAAGTCAAGGATATATCACTAGCTGATTGGGGAAGAAAAGAAATAATTTTAGCTGAGGCAGAAATGCCTGGTTTAATATCAATTAGAGAAGAATTTGGAGATAGCAAACCTTTATTGGGAGCGAGAATAGCAGGTTGTCTACATATGACAATTCAAACTGCTGTTTTAATTGAGACATTAGTTCATTTAGGAGCGGAGGTTAGTTGGTCATCATGTAATATATTTTCAACTCAAGATCAGGCTGCTGCTGCTATTGCTGCTACTGGTATTCCAGTATTTGCTTGGAAAGGGATGAATGAAGAAGAATTTGATTGGTGTATTGAGCAGACGCTACATGCGTTTAGTGATGCTAAGCCATTAAACATGATACTTGATGATGGTGGTGATCTAACTAATATGGTATTAGATAGATTCCCTAAACTTTGTAATGAAATTAAAGGTTTATCTGAAGAAACGACAACTGGAGTGCATAGATTGTATGAAAGAATGGAAAATGGTACTTTAACATTACCTGCGATTAACATTAATGACTCTGTAACTAAATCTAAGTTTGATAATAAATATGGCTGTAGGGAATCACTTGTAGATGCTATTAGAAGAGCAACGGATGTTATGATGGCAGGTAAAGTTGCTGTTGTAGCTGGTTATGGTGATGTTGGGAAAGGTTCAGCAGCTTCATTAAGAGGTGCTGGAGCACGAGTAATAGTTACTGAGATAGATCCTATTTGTGCACTGCAAGCTGCTATGGATGGTTTTGCTGTAAAAAGAATGGAAACTGTAGTTGGCGATGCAGATATTGTTGTTACAACCACTGGAAATAAAGATATTATTCAAGGTCACCATTTTGAAGCCATGAAAGATAAAGTTATCGTATGTAATATTGGTCATTTTGATAATGAAATTGATGTAGCTTGGTTAAATGACAATTGGGGACATACAAAAGATACCATAAAGCCTCAGGTTGATATGTATACTATTGATGGGAAAGATATTATTCTACTTGCAGAAGGTAGATTAGTGAATTTAGGTTGTGCTACTGGGCATCCTTCTTTTGTAATGTCAAATTCTTTTACCAACCAAGTATTAGCGCAATTAGAACTTTGGAACAATACTGAAAGTTACGAAAACAAAGTATATATGTTACCAAAACATTTAGATGAGAAAGTAGCTAGACTGCATCTATCCAAAATCGGTGTGGAATTAGAAGAGCTTCGTCAAGATCAGGCTGATTATATTGGCGTTAAAGTCGAAGGACCGTATAAACCAGAATATTACAGATATTAATTAAATATATGAAGTAGGCTATTGCTTAGCATACAGGTGTATTGTTTTAGAGGTAGTAGTGCTGGACTGTTAGCAGCGACTCCATCTTGATCAAGTAAAAATGCAGAAGAACAACACCCGCATAGCGCAATAGAAGATTGGATTGAATCAATATATGAGCATTGTAATGAAGGTTCATAGCTACAATTTCTATCATATGTTTTGTACTCATCATTAGCATAATGATATATGATTATACCTTTATTTCCTCCTTCAATAAAAACGCTATTTCCAATTGTATTAAGCTCACTAAATTCAGGAAGGCTTAGATCAATATCAATATCTACATATACATTTTTAATATAATCATTACTATCGCTACATGACATCAAAAGAGCTGAGCATATAAGTATTAGTTTTTTAGCATTCATTAGTGCAATTTTAAGAAAAAGAAATGAATATTTTTTTATATTTTTTAATGTTTTTTAATATCTTTACGAACTTTGAAATTTATAAAAATTATATTTAAACGAAACATTATACTATGTTGAGAAAAATTTATTCAATCATTGCATTAGTCTGTTTTTCTTCTTTTGCTTTTGCACAAACAGGAACACTTAAAGGGGTGATAAGTGATGTTATGAGTGGCGAACCAATTCCTTTTGCTAATGTTGTTATTGAAAAAGGAGGTAGTCAATACGCAGGTACAACAACTAATTTTGATGGTCAATACACAATTAAACCTATTGAACCTGGAAGTTACTCAGTGAAAGCTACTTTTGTGGGATATCAAACAATTGAGATAACTGGAGTTATCATCTCAGCCAATAAAATAACCTTTCAAGATGTTAAATTACAAGAAGGTGTAGCTCTTGGGGAAATAAAAATTATAGAGTATAAGAAACCCTTATTAGATCAAGATAATTTATCTGGAGAAACAAAAACTGCTGAAGAAATTGTTGCTCTACCAACTAGAAGTGTTGCTTCAGTAGCAGCTACTACTGCTGGTATATATCAAAAAGATGAGGGAGATGCTGTAAATATGCGTGGCTCTAGAACAAATGCAACTGCTTACTATGTTGATGGAATGAAAGTTAGAGGTGCTCTTGGAATTCCAACTTCTGGAATAGAGCAGATTACGGTAGTGACTGGTGGTCTTCCTGCTCAGTATGGTGATGCAACAGGTGGAATTATTGCAGTAACAACAAAAGGCCCTTCTAATAAGTTTTTTGGTGGAATAGAATTGGAATCATCATCATTATTTGATAAGTATAATTATAATTTATTAGGATTTGGGTTATCTGGACCTATATTGAAAAAAAGAAATTCTGATGGAACTAAAGGAAGGTCTGTTCTTGGATATTTTATATCAGGAGAGTTTCGAGATGTAGATGATACAGACCCTTCAGCAATAGGTAGGTGGAAGGTTAAAGATGATGTTCTTAAGGAATTACAAAAGAATCCTTTCCAGCTTGCCCCTAATGCAACTGCAGGTTTCCTAAGTACTTCTGATTTTTTATCTTCAGATGATTTTGAAAATGTTCAAGCAAGAGTCAATTCTAATGAAAAAAGATTTAATATTTCAGGAAAATTAGATTTTAGGCCTACAAATACAACTTTTTTCACTCTAGGTGGGATGTTTTATAAACGCACAAGTAGAGATTTCTCTGGATGGCGTTCTATGTTTTCTTCAGCAAATAATAGAGAGTCATCTCAAACAACATATCGTTTGTTTGGAAAATTAACTCAGAAATTTGGTTCCGAAGAGGATAATGAAGAAAGCAGCTCTACAACTATTAAAAATGCATTTTTTACTATTCACGGTGATTATACAAATAACCAATATACTTATATTGATGCTGATCATCAATTTGATTTATTTAAATATGGTTATGTAGGACAGTTTAATACGTATACACAAAATATTTATAATAATGGTGCTGCTATTGACTCTACAAATGGTATAATTTACACAGGTCAAATTCATCAAGGATGGGGAGATACGCTTTATACTTTTCAGGAAAATAAAT
>Ga0209403_10001049_pt1 | contig 37251 bp, 27 predicted proteins | sample ArcticOcean_MG_C_8_FD_187440 | JGI IMG/M metagenome (GOLD analysis project Ga0209403, IMG submission 187440) | Marine microbial communities from western Arctic Ocean - ArcticOcean_MG_CB11_86 (SPAdes) (version 2) | ecosystem: Environmental > Aquatic > Marine > Oceanic | place: Arctic Ocean...
CCTTTATGGGGTTGGAGAAACTGTTTTTATGCCTTGGGACTTTTGGGTCTGGTATTAGCTGCTTTAATGCTTTTATTTAAAGAAACCCCTAAAAGAAAAAAGGCAATAAAGAACCTGTCCGTTCAAAATGTTCTAACTAAAAAAACATTTATAGAGTCAGTTCATGAACTAAGAACAGTTGTTAGAGGAAGTTATGCACTGAGAATGACAATTTATGGAGGTATAGCTGCTAATTTTATTCTCGGTGCTCTCGTTTTTGATCAACTCTGGTTGGTCAATGATAAAGGCTTTGATAAAGCTGAGATTCTTATAACCAGCGGAACAATAGGTTTACCTGCTGGTATTTTAGGTATTCTATTTGGCGGTATAGGCAGTGATTACTACACTAAAGTTACAGGTAAAGGCAGACAAATGTTTCTGTTTTGGTGTCTACTAAGCTTTACCCCATTTATTCTCTTTTATCGATTAACTGATGACACAGGGACGATTTTCTTTTCATTATTGTTTCTTGGTTTCTTCCAGTGGGGGTGCTTGTATGGGCCGATTAAATCATCAATCCTAGAACTTTCACCTGAAAAAAATAAAGCCCTAGTCTTTGCTTATTATTTATTTTTGACGAATTTGATTGGTATTGGTTTATCTACAACCACTGCCGGGATTATGATCGATTTCTTAATTGCAAATAATATTGAAAAGCCTTACTCCATTACATTGCTAACTTTCCAATTACTTTCAGCAATCTGTTTGCCAGCATTTTACTTAGCTGGAAAACACAATAGCTCAAATTAAATAAACTTTAATTCTTTATCAGTTATACGACCGTATCTTAGCTGAAGAACATCTTTCTTATAATTCTGTGTGTTTCTCCATGGATCTCTTGATCCTTGACAAGGAAGCTTCTCTAAAACCCTTGTAACGTAACCAGAATTAAAATCTAACCACTCACCATCTATTTCAATTTCACCATCTGGTGTAGGTTTACAATACCTATATTCATTCTTATCCATATAGTTTAATAAACGACAGGCATATTCAGCTGTTAGGTCAGCCCTGAGTGTTCATTCAACAATACCTAGTCATCACCTTTCACGTAAATTTTTTTTGTTTAATCAGTTTATCAAGTTCTACTCTTCTTTCTGCGGATGCAGTTTGATATTCAACTTGATAATCAATCATCTTCTTTTTCCACTCTTTAAGTTCATCTTTACGTTTCTCTTCACCCACCTTCAATCCTCCAATTTTTTATTTTTTATATCGTATGGATAATCTAAAGTTGAGCAGTACTCCACAGAGAAATGAAAACAATCATTAACATCTGAATCTGGGCATTGCTGTGCTTCCCTTAACATACATTCTTCTTTAGAAGCATAATCTTCCATTCCTACTTCTACTTTAACTTCAATATCACTTACTAAGGCTATAACACCAATAGCAACGATACCTATTAATACCCATATTTGATTCTTACTAATGTTCATTTAACTCACAGTACCTATAACAATGGACATTTTGATAAGTGCTTTATTCGATAGTTGTTTGCTATCACTAATCTGGTCGTTATCTTCATATATAAATAATACCTTATTAAATAGACTAGCGTTTTCCTCGTTCTACTTCGCTAAGTCTAAAAAAATGATTTTTTAGGAGTTACGCCAATAGTTACGCCAGTTACGCCAGTGTTATAGGTACTGCATGATACTCCGTTAAGTTAACTGGCAGTTATACTTAACCTCTTTAATTTGGAGCAAAGCCCCGTAAGCGTTAGCTATACGGGGCTTTAAATGATTAAGAGCAATGGTGGGTGCTAACGGGATCGAACCGCTGACATTCGCCGTGTAAAGGCGACGCTCTACCAGCTGAGCTAAGCACCCATATAACTAGTTTTAAAAAAGAAAGAAGATTGTGCCTGAGTTTATCAGGAACACAACCTTCTTCTTTACTTGGATTTAATTACAAGCGTCTTTTAAGCCTTTACCTGCTTTAAATTTTGGTACATTACTTGCTTTAATTTGTATTGCTTCACCTGTAGCTGGGTTACGACCCATTCTTGCAGCTCTATGGCTAACTGAGAATGTTCCAAAACCTACTAGTGCTACTGAGCCATCACCAGACAGTTCTCCTGCTATTGCAGAAGTAGTTGCATCAACTGCTCTACCTGCATCTGCTTTTGAAAGTCCTGTGCTTGCTGCTATTGCATCGATAAGATCACCTTTATTCATGTTATTCATCCTTTTTATGAGTTTTAAAATTAATTCTCCACCTTTCTTGAAGATCCAGGCTTTGAATCGTTATGTCCAATCTAACTGAGCTTGAACATATAAGTTATACCAGTCCTTTGAAACCCTTGTCAATAAAGGGTTTTAATTATTTTCACTAATCAATGAGGAAGATTTGTTTGGATTGGTTTTTTTTGCTTAGAAGGAGAACTCGATTTTGATCGTCCTACTTTAGCAGTGGGTGGCTTTTCTAAAGCAATTTCTAAAACTTCATCAATCCACTTCACTGGAATAATTTCTAGATTCTCTTTTATATTTTTTGGTATCTCCACTAGATCTTTAGCATTCTCGCTAGGTATAACAACAGTGGTAATCCCTCCTCTGCGTGCGGCTAACAATTTCTCTTTTAAGCCACCAATTGGAAGCACCTCTCCTCTCAAGGTTATTTCGCCAGTCATTGCTACATTTGCTTTAACTGGAATACCCGTCAATGAAGACACTAGAGCAGTAGCCATTCCAACTCCTGCACTTGGCCCATCCTTAGGCGTAGCACCCTCTGGGACGTGTATGTGGAGATCAGACTTCTGATGAAAGTCCTCATCTATACCCAATGATTTAGAACGGCTTCTTACCACAGTAGTTGCAGCCATAATCGATTCCTTCATCACATCTCCGAGTTGCCCAGTATTGATTAATTTTCCCTTACCTGACATCACTGTAGACTCTATGGTTAAAAGCTCTCCTCCGACACTCGTCCATGCCAGCCCAGTGACTTGACCCACTTGATTTTCTTTTTCTGCAATTCCATACTTGAATTTCTTAATACCCAGAAACTTATCAAGTCCTGTAGGTCTAATGTGTATAGCTTTCTTCTGAGCCTTTAAAACAATGGATTTCACTACTTTTCTGGCAATTTTTGCTATCTCTCTTTCCAAACTTCTAACACCCGCTTCTCTTGTATAATGCCTAATGATAGAAAGAATTGCGCTTTTTGTAATTTTAATTTCTTCTTTCTTTAACCCATTTGCTGCAATTTGCTTGTCCACTAAATATTGATCAGCAATGTTTAATTTTTCATCTTCCGTATAGCCTTCAATTCTTATAACCTCCATTCTGTCTAACAAAGGAGGTGGTATATTTAGTGTATTAGCTGTGCAAATAAACATCACATCTGACAGATCAAAATCAACTTCAAGATAGTGATCATTAAAAGAAGAGTTCTGTTCGGGATCCAATACTTCCAATAATGCGGATGAAGGATCGCCTCTAAAATCCATTGACATTTTATCAATTTCATCTAACAAGAAAAGAGGATTTCTTACGCCTGCTTTACTTAAATTTTGCATTACTTTTCCAGGCATGGCACCAATATAAGTTCTTCTATGGCCTCTAATTTCAGCTTCATCTCTAACTCCACCCAATGACATTCGAATAAATTTCCTTCCTGTAGCTCTTGCAATACTGGATCCAAGTGAGGTTTTTCCAACTCCTGGAGGACCAACAAGACATAATATTGGACCTTTTATCTTTTTAGTCCTTTGCTGAACAGCGAGATACTCCGTTATTCTCTCTTTAACTAACTTCAGTCCATAGTGATCTTCATCTAAAACTTTTTCTGCTTGGTCTAACTTAACCTTTGCATTTGTCTTCTTTTTCCAAGGTGCGCCAATTAAGACATCCAAATAGTTTCTAACCACAGTAGCTTCTGCTGACATGGGTGACATCATTTGAAGTTTCTTTAACTCAGAAGTCGCTTTCTCTGACGCTTCTTTTGACATTCCTGATTTTTCTATTTGTTTTTCTAAATCTTCGATTTCATTAGAGGCATCGTCCATATCCCCCAATTCTTTTTGAATCGCTTTCATCTGCTCATTGAGATAATACTCTTTCTGACTTTTCTCCATCTGATCCTTTACCCTGCCTCTAACCTTTTGCTCAACCTCAATCATATCGATTTCAATATCTATTAGGCCGATGACATACTCCAGCCTTTCTTTGACATTAATTTGTTCCAGTATTTTTTGCTTCTCATCAAGTCTTAAAGACATGTGTGCAATTATTGTATCGACCAATCTTCCAGTCTCTTTAATGCTAGCCAATGTGCTGACTACCTCTGCTGGGACTTTCTTTGTAACCCTGACATAGTTTTCTACTTGTGATATTAGTGTTCTTCTCAATGCCTTAATGTCTTTTTCAGTTTCATCAGTCTGATCATTTAGAATGCAGTAATCCGCTGTAAAATATTCTTCTGATCTAATTTCAAGAAGATCCACTCTAGATTCACCTTCAACCAATAATTTGACGGTTCCATCAGGAAGTGTGACAAGCTGCAGAATATTAGCCAATGTACCAACAGTATTTATGTCGTTAATTTTAGGATCATCAACATCTGATTTCTTTTGTGATGCGAGTAGTATTTTTTTATCCTCAGCCATTGCTTGTTCTAGTGCAACTTTAGACTTCTCTCTCCCTACAAATAATGGAATCACCATATGTGGATAAACAACAACATCCCTTAAAGGAAGCAGTGGTTTATTTATAAGAATATCGAGAGACAAAGTTTTCTTTTCTTCTGACATAGGAATCCTAAAAATTAATTATCTTAGTTTATTTATAGGGTTAAAAAAATAAATTTCAACCAGTAATTGAATTTATATCAATCAGCTACTTAGAACTTGCTGCTTTTGTTTTTTTATTTATATTATTATGCTCAGTTGAAGTAGCATCAGAATCTTTATTATATACCAGGAATGGTTTTGACTTATTCATTACAAACTGTTGATTAACAACAACTTTATTCATCTTATCATCCTGTGAAGGGATTTCATACATGGTATCTAGAAGTGTATTCTCAAGTATAGTTCTAAGTCCTCTTGCTCCAGTTTTCCTTTCCATAGCCAATTCGGCTATTTTTTCTAATGCTTCAGGTAGAAATTCTAAATCCGTTTGTTCCATAGCAAATAATTTTTGATATTGTTTAATAAGAGCATTCTTAGGTTCCGTGAGTATCCTAATAAGTGCGTTTTTATTCAACTGACTTAGTGAAGAAACGACTGGCATTCTTCCAACAAACTCAGGTATCAGACCATATTTAATTAAATCCTCTGGTTCAACTCTCTCGAAAATTTCACCTATATCTTGAACTTCATCACTATCTTTAATTTCTGCTATAAAGCCTATACCAGATTTATTGGTTCTATCTTTTATAATCCTATCAAGTCCAGCAAAAGCTCCACCGCATATAAATAATATATTTGAAGTATCTATTTGAATAAATTCTTGTTGTGGGTGTTTTCTTCCTCCCTGAGGGGGAATAGATGCTGTAGTTCCTTCAATGAGTTTAAGCAATGCTTGCTGTACACCCTCACCAGATACATCCCTAGTTATCGAAGGATTATCCGTTTTACGGGAGATCTTATCTATTTCATCAATATAAATAATGCCTTGTTGAGCTTTCTCAATATCATATTCACAGCTTTGTAGTAATTTTTGTACAATATTCTCTACGTCTTCTCCAACATACCCTGCTTCTGTAAGAGTTGTTGCGTCTGCAATAGCAAAAGGTACATTGAGTATTTTAGCTAATGTTTGAGCAAGCAGAGTCTTGCCACAGCCGGTTGGGCCAATTAATAAAATATTGCTTTTCCCAATCTCTACAAAATTATCATCACGTGGCTTAGGTTTATCATTTAACCTCTTGTAGTGGTTATAAACTGCAACAGAGAGTACTTTTTTTGCAACATCTTGATCAATAACATAGTCATCTAGCATTGCTTTGATTTCTTTTGGTTTATAGAGAGTTAATGACTGTTCTGAATCTTCACTGCCTAATTCCTCATCAATAATGCCATTGCATAAATCAACACACTCTTCACAAATATAAACGGAAGGGCCTGCTATGAGCTTTTGAACTTCGTTTTGACCTTTTCCACAAAAAGAGCAATACAAAATTTTATTGTCATTATCTTTTTTCTTAGTTTTATCAGTCATTCTAGAATGCTCAATCTTTGATGTTTCTAATATTATCTCTATCTGAAATAATCACATCAATCAAACCGTAATCCTTAGATTGTTGAGGATCCATATAATTATCTCTATCGGTATCTTTAGTAATTTGCTTTTCAGTTTTTCGAGTATGTTTAGCTAATATGCCATTAAGCCTGCTTCTAAGACTTAAAACTTCTTTAGCATGAATATCAATATCAGAAGCTTGCCCTTGGTAACCTGATATTGGTTGATGAATCATTACACGTGAATTGGGCAAAGAATACCTTTTACCTTTTTCACCTCCGGCTAGCAGAATTGCTCCCATACTGGCAGCCTGTCCAATACATATTGTACTGACATCAGGTTTGATAAATTGCATGGTGTCATAAATTGACAACCCAGCTGTAATTGCCCCACCTGGGGAATTGATATAAAGTGAGATATCCTTCTCAGGATTTTCACTTTCAAGAAACAGCATCTGAGCAATAATTAAATTAGCCATATGGTCTTCAATTGGTCCTACTGCAAAGATAACATTGTCCTTCAACAATCTTGAATAAATATCATAAGCCCTTTCTCCTCTGGGAGTTTGTTCCACCACCATAGGCACTAAGCTCAATTTTTCTTCTTGCATCGTCATTTATAAATTTCTATTCATTAACTCTTTAAATTCTATTTCTTTATCATTAAAAGTAGTTTTTTCAACCAACCACTCTACCACTTGGTCTTCCATCACCATTGACTTCAATTGATCCATAAGTTCAGGCGTTTGATTATACATCTTACTTATTTCTTCTGAGTTTGGATATGCATTCGTTACTTCCTTAAGTTTGGTTTTTACTTTTTCATCGTCAAGTTTAATCTCTTGTGATAAAACAAGTTCACTAACCAATAAACCTAAATGCACTCTTTCCTTAGCTAGCTTCTCAAAATTATCAAGACTTAGAGCTTCTTTCTCATCCTCGATACCGGATTGTTTCATCCAATCTTTTTGCATTGCATGAGCTTCGCTATGAACCATCGTATGAGGTACATCGATCTCATTCTTTTCTCTTAGGTAATTCATTAAATTGGATTTTAAATCAGTATTTATTCTTGTTTCTTTTTCTTTTTCCATGCTGGACTTAATTTCTTCCATTAGATCCTTAGAATCTCCACTCTCAATACCAAAAGCTTTTACAAATTCTTCATTAATTTCAGCCAGTTCCATTTCTCTTACTTCTTTCGTATGTACAGAAAATATAGCTTTTTTACTGGCTAACTCTTTTTTGTGATACTCATCTGGAAAAGTAAGTTCAAACTCTTTTTTCTCATCAGGACTGACATCCATAAGTGCCTCATCAAATTCAGGAAGCATCTGACCTGCTCCCAACTGCATCATGAAGTCTTTAGCTTCTCCTCCTTCAAACGTCTCTCCATCTACCTTGCCTTCAAAATCAATAAGTAACTGGTCACCAGACTTTGAATTACGTTCTACTGATTTCCATTCACCTCTTTGCTTTTGAAGGTTCTCAATCATTTCATTAATATCTGTTTGAGTAATTGAAGTGGAGAGCTTATCAACCTTAATTTTATCCAAACCTTTTAATTTAAATTCTGGATACAACTCAATAGAAGCTGTAAAAGTAAAGTCACTGCCGTCAACAAATTGATCAATGCTTACTTCTGGTGGTCCTGCAGGCCTTAATTCTTTATCCTGAATTACTTCAGCATAAGACGTCTCTAGAAGTTCTGTTAAAACTTCTTGATTGACTTGATTACCATACTGCTGTTGTATGACATTTTGGGGTGCTTTCCCGGGTCTAAAGCCTGGTAGCTTAGCTTTTTTAGCTATTTGTACAAATCGATCGTTCTTTTTATTTTGAACAATCAAGGAAGGCACAGTAATTTTTAGTTCTCTTTTCAGTCCGTCTTTTTTCTTTATCTTTATCGTTAGTTCACTCATTTTTTTCTCAAATTATTAATGGTGCGAAAGGAGAGACTCGAACTCTCACGGGTTGCCCCACTGGATCCTAAATCCAGCGCGTCTACCAATTCCGCCACTCTCGCATAAGCAGTAATTTAGGCACGAAATTATACATTATTTATGAAAGATATGACTAGAGATCATGAAATAATAATATTTCTGATTTTATTAATTATTTTTTTCTAAAATCAATACAACAATAATACTCAGAAACGAAAAAAAGATTGCTCCAATCAAAAGCATTTGAGGCAAAGCTAAATATTCTATTCCTGGTGAACCACTTACTGGGTTTACTACCCTCATTAGATACCAAAAAGAAGAACAAAAAGAGAGCGCTAAAGGACTTAGAAGTGAAGCTATTATAGATAATTTAGAGTTTGACCTTTTTAGAAGAAAATATGCACAGAGTGAGCTAATAGAGATAGGTATTAGATTGATTAAAAATATGGTCACCACAGCTATGAAATCTACTTCTATAGCCATTAGCGAGCTCAGAGACGCTGTTACAGGCAATAAGATAAACGCAATGAGATTAAGTTTCTTAGCAGTTTTTAGCATTGGATCATTCTACCTAGAATAAATGAGTATGTGAAAATAAAAAGCCGCCCCAAAGGGCGGCTTTAAATTCAATTAAAGCTTAAATTTAGAATTTATACTTTAATCCCATTTGAATTTGCCATCTTGATTGGCCATCATTGTCTTGCACATAGTATGAGTCATCAGGATCAACTCCACTAATTTTGAATTTACCATCATCGGTAACTCCACTCACAAGGATTTGACGACTAGTATTATAAGCATACTCAAATACTCTGCCTTCCTCATCATCAAGCATATTAAGAACATTCAATAGATCAAGGTAGAAAATAAACTTATGATCTTCTACAAAAGATGGAATCTCTTGAGTGATTCTAATATCCAATCTATCAAAGTCTGGATTTGTGAAAGCATTTCTAGGAGCATAAGTCCCTTTATACTTAGACAAAACAGTGGAATTAACATGTGCCATCACAGCAGCTGCAGTCGATGCAGAACTAAAGACAACATTATTATCATCGGCACCTGATGGTATATAGGCAAGACTGTAATCTGCATAAAATGCACTTCGACCTGAACCACCTACTGGACTGTAACTTGGCTCATCAAAGGTGACACTGTATGGCTCACCGGATTTCTTCACATAAATGGCTGATATTCTTGTTTCATTATCACCAAAGAGCATCGTTCTGTATTCACCACCTAGGATAATTTTCTTATCCGACATAAATGAAGAACGTGCAGCATCCATATTCTCACCATCCCATCTTTGGGTATAACCATAAGCGGATTCAGCTTGTGCTGATGTTAGTGGATAGACATCTTCTGCTTTCACAGAGGACCATGCACCAAAGAAACTTATACCGTTATCAAATGATTTTCTGACTGTGAAAGAATAGGCTTCTGCACCACCTTTATCAGTATTGGTCAAAAAGTAGTCACCAGGACCATGAGAATAAACACCTCTTCCATCGGCTAAGTAGCCAGTTTTGGTTAAGCCCAGTTCCTTATAGAATATTCCTTTTTCAGTTTCATCATGATTGTATTCAAAAGTTAATTCATAGCCACTGTCTGTAACCAAGTCTAGAGCAAGATTCATTCTCCAACTTTGAGGCGCCTCAAAATTTGGATCTGTCGCTTGTGCATCATTAAAGTAAGGACTTGATGGTATGCAATAGTTACTACCTGCCCCCATCCAGAAAAAGGATGGATCACCAGCAGGCATTGGTCCTACTGTGCCACCACATCTGAATGATGCTATTTCAGAGTCATATCCGTAGACTTTGACATAATCGGTTAGCCCGCCTGATCTACTATAAGCATTTCCATACCATACATTTGGAATACGACCCATGAATAAACCATATCCACCTCTGATTTCTGCACTGACGATGGAATTCATATCACCAAAGAGTGTTTCTGATGCATCGTAATTGAATCCAAGTCTGGGTTGCAATGAATCGTAATCAAAGCCTTGGGCATTTGAAAAGCCATTTCTAGCAACAAACTTTGGATTCTCTGTTGGTTTGGTTGGTGTCTCAACTTGATCGTATCGAAGACCCACATTAAGAGTCAGATCACCCAAATAGATTTTATCTTGAAGATAAGCACTTCTCTTTTCAATCACAAAATCAGCTGCTGCAGTATCAATAGCTGAGATTCCTGCATTGGGTACATGAAATCTAAGATAGCTGTATGTTCCTGCTTCAAAATCAGCGATGCTATCAAATTGAACTTCGCCATTGTATCTTGCGATAAAGAGGTTATAAACATCAGTATCTTCGAAATCAATTCCACCAGTAATAACGTGATTACCTAGGTCATAAGTGGCTTTAAAGCTGATGAAATCTGATTTAACATTGATGTAATTAGCACCTCTGTATCGATCACCACCGAGATAAACATTGTCGCACTCACCGCCAGCACAAACTTCAATATTTGACTCAGGCATAAAAGGATCGCCAATGGAACTATCGTCTTCTTTTAGCTCATAAGCTGAATATCTAAATTTAGTGGATAAACGATCATTCCAATCACTATAAAGAGTCAAAGATGTTCGATCAATTTCTGGTGGTTTCTGATACCAGTTATTACTAAAAACTGTTGAACCTCTATTGTATTTTCTTGGATAAAGATCTTCATCCTGTTGATACATGAGAACTGCTCGATGTACATCATTGATATTGGCATTCAATTTAATCATTGTTTTTTCGCTTGACTCAGGAGTTGCAAAATTTGAGATTTCACCTGCATCATAGTTATAACGACTCTTAGCAATGCTCTTTATTTGATCCGCCATCGCAGTTGTTAAAACATCTGCTTTTTGCGGTGCACTACTATCAGAGGTTCCATATAATGCTGGACTGGCAGCTTCAAATTTTTCATAGCCAACAAAGAAAAAGAGTTTGTCCTTAATAATCGGACCGCTGAAAGTGAAACCTTGTGTTTCCTCGCTAAACTCTGGAAATTCATTTCCATCTGGATCTTCACCAATATTATCTTCATCTCTTTGAATAAAGAAAACACTACCATGAAAATCATTAGTTCCTGATTTAGTTACAGTCGCAATAGAGCCACCGGTTGTATTTCCTCTTGAAACATCAAAGGGTGTGACATCAACAGACATTTGGTCAACAAACTCCATACCAACTGGATTTCTCATGCTACCAAAGCCATTAGCATTTAAACCAAAAGGATCATTAAAACTAACACCATCAATAGTAAAGTCATTGAAGCGATTGTTTTGACCCATTACTGAAATTTCAGAATAACGACTGGAACCTGAATTAATAGAAACCCTGGGATCTAGCTTTGCAAAATCTGCAATCGATCTATTCACGGTTGGTATGCCATCCAAAGCATCTCTATCCAAAAAGGTACCTGTACCCATTCGAATGGAGCCTTGTCCAGCTTGAGCCGTAACTGTAATTTCCTCAAGACTTGTTGAAACTAGAGTAACATCTAAGTTTGTTGTTTCATTCAGTGTTAAAAAGATACCTTCAATACTCTGTGAGCCATAGCCTGGAGCAGAAACAGTAACTTTATAAGGACCACCGATGAGAAGATTCGATAAGAAAAACCCACCGTCATCTGTGGCTGATTTTGATTTAGTTGAACCGGTTGGTTGATGTGTTGCAGATACTACTGCTCCTTGAACATTGACAGCTCCTTTGATTGATGATGTTGTATCGACATCAGCAAAAAGTGTAGTTGAAAATATTAGGAATGCAGAGAGTACCAAAGAATGTATTTTGTTATACATTTTACCCCTCTTTAATATTGATAATTTATTTTTTAAAACCATTTTTAAGTTGAAAAAACTCTAAAAAGTAATCATAAATTATTCTCTCAATATTACAAGAATATTAAGGCTGCATCTCTAATTAATTCTATGTCTTCAAAAAATAGTCAGGCCTACAACTTTAAAAAATTATTCCCGAGTTATAAACTTCTGAATTACTAATTAATTAAGTGGTTTACAGATAAGTACAGGGATGGTTCTATCCTTCCTTTTTTAGATGTATTGTAATCTGAACAAGCATTAACAGTGTTTGACTAAATGACATCTTTTTTCCTCTTGACTGAGTTCCTTAATGCTCGTAGAACAATTATCTGCGCCAATTTGCATTTTAATTCTATAATTCTCAAGAAAATTGAGACGCCAAATTGAATGAACCGTTAAAACATCCTGTGAAGTCACTAAAATACTTTTGCTTTCATGTGTAATCGTTAATGATAGAATCAATCCAATCAATCGATTTTATTGCCAACAGTTGTTACAAAACACATGGGATAACTGCTAAACGAATCAAAATACTTACCAGCTTATTATTCAAATACTTTTAATGCTTAAAATAATAAAAACTCCTAATAATTATTTTAATTTTTTTAGATAGTTAAAGTAAAAAATTAACACGAGCGAAAGGATGCTATCAACTTGAATTTTAATGCACCCACTATAAGATAAATATTATGAACACCAATAAAGAAATCAAATCTGCTGGACTCAAGGTTACTCATGCAAGAAAAACAATCCTTAAGATTCTTGAAACAAATAAAAAAACACACTTAAGTGCGGATGATATTAATAGAATTCTGATTAAGAAAAATGATGAAGTTGGTGTAGCTACGGTTTATAGGGTACTTAATCAATTTGTTGATGCAGGTATTTGCATCAAACACAACTTTGAATCTGGGCAAGCTGTTTTTGAGATCATGCCAGATCATCATCATGACCATATGGTTTGCATGGAAACTGGCAAAGTAATAGAATTTGAAGACGATATTATTGAAGAAAGACAACATCAATTGGCTAAGAAAAATGGTTATAAGATTGTTGATCACTCAATGGTTCTTTTTGTAGAACCCATTAAGAAATAACTTAAAATAATCCTTCGATCAATCCGTTTTCATCAATATCAATGTCTTCAGCAGCAGGTTTTTTTGGTAATCCAGGCATTGTAATAACATCGCCTGTTAGCACTACAACAAATCCAGCGCCTGCGGATAATCTTACTTCCCTTATTGGGACATCAAAACCCTTGGGTCTGCCTTTAAGTTTTGGATCCGTTGACAAAGATGCTGGTGTTTTAGCCATACAAATTGGTAGATGACCAAATCCATTATTCTGTAGCTTCTCTATTTCTGTTCTGACTGCTTTATCAGCCATTATATTCTCAGCGCCATACATCTTAGTAGCAATGGTCTTAATTTTATCCCACAAAAGCATTTCGTCAGGATAGAGAAAAGAAAAATTATTATCGTTTTTACAAAGTTCAACAATAGCATTTGCAAGTTCTATAGCGCCTTTTCCTCCATGCAACCAATGATTGCATTCGACAATATCTACTCCTAAGTCACTGCATCTTTCCTTGACCATGCTCACTTCTGCATCGGTATCATGAGAGAAGCGATTGATTGCAACAACAACCGGAACATTAAATTCTTGTATGTTTTCTATGTGTTTTTTTAAATTTTCAGTGCCTTTGTTCACTGCATCAATATTCTCTATCTTAATATCAGATAATGGGACACCGCCATGCGTTTTCAATGATTGTAATGTTGCAACCAATACTACTGCATTTGGTGTTATTCCAGATTTCCTGCATTTGATATCAAAAAACTTTTCAGCCCCTAGATCTGAGCCAAAACCTGCTTCAGTAACCGTATAATCGGCAAGCTTCATAGCAAGTTTTGTAGCAGCGATACTATTGCAACCATGAGCGATATTAGCAAAAGGACCTCCATGAACAAGAACAGGATTGCCTTCGAGTGTTTGCACTAGATTTGGATTTATTGCATCTTTCAAAAGAGCAGTCATAGCGCCCTGTACATTAAGATCTTTAGCTGTAATCATTTTCCCATCTTTACTGTAAGCAACAATGATTGAAGAAATATTATCCCTTAGATCATTGATGTCCTTTGACAAACAAAAAATTGCCATGATTTCTGATGCCGCTGTAATGGAAAACGTATCTTGCCTAGGAATCGAGTTAAGTGGTCCACCTAAACCAATCACTGCTTGTCTTAATGCCCTATCATTGAGATCAAGAACTCTATTCCAAACAATTTTTCTATGGTCAATATTGAGCAAATTACCATGATGTAAATGATTATCAAGAGCAGCAGACAAAAGATTATGGGCTGAAGTTATTGCATGAAAATCGCCAGTGAAATGCAGATTAATATCTTCCATAGGGATAACTTGTGACATACCACCGCCTGCTCCGCCACCCTTCATTCCAAAGCAAGGACCCAATGAAGGTTCTCTAACACAGGTTAGAGTTTTGTGACCCAGTGAGGCCATAGCATCGCTGAGGCCAATTGTTGTAGTTGTTTTTCCTTCCCCAGCAGGAGTTGGAGTCATTGCTGTGACTAAAATTAATTTTCCTTCTGATTGACCAGCAATGATTTCATCTTCATTAATATTCAAATTAATTTTAGCTTTATATTTGCCATAGGGCTCTAGGTAGTTATCCGTTATGCCAATTTTTTCAGCAATATCACTAATAGGTTGGATATCTGCTTCTCTTGCTATTTCTATATCAGTTTTCAAATCAACTCCAATAGTTATAAATTTTGCGATATAGGTTATATTTTAAACGCAATAAATACAAGATAGTCAACTTAGAGCTTAAGTGGGCCGTATAGGAATTGAACCTATAACCAATAGATTAAGAGTCTACTGCTCTACCAGATTGAGCTAACGGCCCAAGAAAAAATGGGGTGGACGATGGGACTCGAACCCACGACCACCTGGACCACAACCAGGGGCTCTACCAACTGAGCTACGCCCACCATTGTTTTCTTAAGCTCTATTAACTATCTTGCCAAGGAGAAAATGTTAGTCAAATGATCTTTTCCTTATTCGGAAGATTCAATAACAACTGAAATCATCTTATCACCTTGCTCAATAGAATTTACAACATCCATATTCGCAGTGTGTCCAAAAACAGTATGCACTCCATCAAGATGTGGTTGAGGGCCATGGCAGATGAAAAATTGACTGCCTCCAGTATTTTTACCTGCATGCGCCATCGATAAAGTTCCTGCTTGATGCTTATTTGCATTGATCTCACAATCAATATGATATCCAGGACCGCCTGTACCAGTTCCACTAGGACATCCACCCTGAATCATAAAATTAGGAATAACACGATGAAAATTAAGATCGTCATAAAATCCCTTTTCAATCAAGTCAGTAAAATTCTTTACTGTATTCGGAGCATCCTCTTCAAATAAATCAATATGGATCTCTCCCTTACCTGTTGTCATCAATACTTTTGTCATGGTCTACCTCATTTAAATTTTTAAACATTATCTAGATCTTTGAACAGCTTTTCCACTTTATCCTCGATTAAATTGATTACCACATGCATAAAAAAAGGAGCAAGCCTCAGAATGCCTTACTCCTATTGTTTTTTTGGCGCGCCCGAGAGGACTCGAACCTCTAACCCTCAGCTTAGAAGGCTGATGCTCTATCCAGTTGAGCTACGGGCGCTATTTGAATGGTGTGAGTAGATTATAAAGATTAAATAATCTTATTCACTAATTTTTTTAAAAACTAAACTACCAATCAGATTATCAAATACATTTTGTTCATGAATTTAGTTTTAAACATTTTTTATTAGACTAAATAATTGATGTAACAGTTTTATCTTTGAGATAGTTTGACACAGCTTGATGGCCCGATTCTTGCCCCCAACCAGATTGCTTCCAACCACCAATAGGTAGAGCCGCATCGAACATTAAATGACTATTCACCCATACGGTACCCGCGTTTATAGAATCTGCTATTCGATGTGTATTGGAAAGTCCTTCTGTCCATATTGATGCTGCTAAACCATAAGGACTATCATTGGCTAATATCAGTGCCTGTTCATCATCTTCAAATACTGAAACTGTAAGAACTGGCCCAAAAACCTCATCTTTAAATATAACCATATCCTGCTCCACATTCCCAACTATGGTTGGCTCCATATAACAACCAGAAGAACCTAAAATATGACCACCTGAAATTAACTCAGCACCAACAGATACAGCATCGTCAACATATTTTTTGACAGATTCTGCATGACTCTTAGCTACCAAAGGTCCCATTTGTGTCTTAGGATCAAGGCCATGGCCCATAACCATCTCACGACCATATTTTGCGACTCCTTCAACCAGTTGATCAGAAATACTCTTGTGTACAATCAGTCGTGATCCTGCAACACAAACTTGGCCGCCATTAAAAAAAATTGCATTAGCAACTCCAGGAATGGTCAAATCAAGGTCTGCATCTGGCATCACTATCTGAGGAGATTTACCACCAAGTTCCACCTGAACTTTTTTAAGGTTGGATTCTCCTGCTGATTTAATCACTCTGCGGCCAATCTCGGTTGATCCAGTAAACGAAACCTTATCCACATCAGGATGCATGGCTAGTGCTTCACCCACGGTGCTACCAGAACCAGTGACTAAATTCAGAACACCCTCTGGGAGACCTGCCTGCTGACATATTTCAACTAATCGCACAGCTGTTAGACTGGTTAGTGTTGCTGGTTTTAATACAATGGTGCAACCTGCAGCGAGTGCTGGTGCTATTTTCATTGCAGTTAAAACCAAAGGTGAATTCCAAGGCGTAATGCATGCAACTACTCCTAGTGGGTGTCGAAGTGTGTAACTAAATGTTTTTTTACCTTCGGGTTGATAACCAATAGAAGAAGTGATGGTTTGTCCTTCAATAGTTCTTGCAATACCTGCAAAATAGCGAAATTGATCAATTGCACCTGGGATTTCAGCCCAACGGGAAACGTACAATGGTTTGCCTTGATCTAGTGTTTCTAGTTCAGACAATTCATCGATGTTTTCATCCATAATGTCAGCAATTTTATTGAGAATCTGTGCCCGCTCAACCGGCAGCATGTTATGCCATTGATCACTCTCAAGTGCCGCTCGTGCAGCAGCCACTGCATCATTGATTTCAGCAATACTTCCTTTGGCTACCTCGTTTATTACAGTGCCTGTTCCAGGATCAATGGTTTCGAAGGTAGAACCATCATAAGCATCAACCCACTCGCCATTGATGAACATTTTTTGACGGCCCCGTTCAAGAAAAGCCTTGGCACTGGCAATAGTAGGTTTAATATTATTTAAAGATAATGAACTCATAGATTGACCTCATGATGTTTTATTTTTAGATTCTAAACGTCTAAGATGCAAAGTTTCTAAAGTTTCCTCATGACTTTCGCGAGTGATATTGTAGTAGGAGAAGAAATAAAAACATACCAATCCAAACACTAAAACACTAGGTCCATATACCAACCCTAGATTAAAGATAACATCGTTTGGTATATCTTCAGGTTTGACATTTTCTGTCGTTGGAAATGATATCAACGAAAGTGCTAACCCAGCTAAGAAATGCCCTACTCCTGAAGTGGCTTTGCTAGCAAAGCCAATAAAAGAAAAAATCAAACCCTCTTGACGCTTGCCGGTTATTAACTCTTGATTATCGGCAATATCCGCCATGATTGATCCCATTCCTACAACCATAATTGCCATGCCAAAACCAGTCGTTACCTGACTAAAAACTAAAATGGGTAATAACAATGAACTGTCATTATCTGGAAACAGTCCAATAAGTCGTAAAATTGTAGGTAAGACAAAAGAAGTTAGAATTATTGACAACCCTAAATACATTGTTCTTTTTTTATCCAACCAATTCATGATGTATTTTATAAATGGTATAGCAATAACAGTTGATGCAAAAAAAGCATAAAACATATATTGCATCCTCGCTGTTTCCAGTGCCCAGAAATAAGTATTCATATGAAGTACAAGTGCACGCTGTAGACCGCTTAATATAAAAAAAGTAATGGAAACAAGAAATATAGAAAGAAATGCACGGTTTTTTAAAACAGCACCAAGTTCTTTATAAAAGTATTTATAAAAATTATAGAAACTGTCTGTAAACACCGTTTCATCATTATCACTTGTATGTAAAAAAGGAATTTGTGATTGCGTGCCCCTTGTTGCTATAAGAATTGCGATAATTGATACAATAGCAAACGTTAATGCGAAAGCAGGATAAGCCTCGGGATTAAGCTGGCCTTGGGGATAAGCATCAGTGGCCTTAAAATAGAACGTAAAGGCAACTATGGATAAAATCATGGCTGCAACAAAAGAAAAAATATTTCTCACAGCAACAAGAGCTGTTCTATCGTTATAGTTCTCAGTTAATTCAGCTCCTACAGCATAGTAAGGGACAAGAAAAAAAGTCATCATTAAACGTAGAGTAATTGCAAAAAATGTTAACCATAAAAAAAGACTGGTTCCAGAAAAACTTTCTGGTGGGCTAAAAAGTAAATAGAAAGCTAATCCAAATGGTATTGCAGATGCATACATAAATGGGTGGCGTCTGCCTAATTTAGAATGATACTTATCTGAAAATGCACCAACAATAGGATCACTAATGCCATCAAATACCAATGCTATAAGGAGAGCTGTGCCTGCTAAAATTGGGTCTAGATACAAAACCTGAACATAATAGAATAATAAGAAAAATTCTACTGAGTTTGTCTTGATAGCTTCTGCAACTTGTCCTGTTCCAAAGGCAAGCTTGATAGGAAGACTAATTTTTCGATCACGAATTGTAATTTTGTAACCTCTTTTTAATTAAAACTTAAATAGCGCTTTTCTCTTCAACTGTTTCACCGCCATATTTAGAATAGAGCCTTCCATAAATACGTTTTATAATTTCTTTACGTTCTTTATCTAGTTGCTCTTGAAGCAGGTCTGATGGTTTACCCGTATCAAGTGAGCTTAGAGAAATTTTATTCTCTTCCGATAAAATTTCCTCAACATGGGCAAGTCGATCTTTAACCACCCAAAGCTCTGCCCCCAATTCAAGAGTTATAGAGATAAGGTGGTCAATAACCTCATTTTCAAAATAGGTGGGATTGCCTCGCTTGAAACCTGGGAGATTACCTAAGTCCTCAAGATCATTTGATTTTTTATCTGTCATTTGTTTCTCGTTTAATTGTTTGGTTTAAATCCTATTCTTCCTGCAAGTATAAACTTACTGGGATCATATGGACTCATTTCAAAGCCAACCTCTTCCATAATCTCTTCGACATTGGAACGCACAAATCCAGGTAAAAAAGGTTCGCCATTGTCAGCCGCATCCATTTCACCAAAAAACATAGTGTAGACATCCCTTGTTTTATCACCAGGAAAATCAATTAATGTAAAGCTACCGCCTGGCCTTAATACCCTTAAGGTTTCTGAAAGAATCTTTTTTGAGACTGAAACTGGAACTTCATGAAACAATAAATTAGCCACCACAATGTCAAAATGATTGTTATCAAAGTTAAGATCTTCAGCGAGCATTTGCTTAAAATTTATATCATGGTTTTGTTCTATCGCTCTGGCATGTGCGTATCGAACCATATGAGAACTGACATCAATTCCCCAAACTTCAGCGTCTGGGTAAATTCGTTTTAAAGCTGAAGAAGTGACTCCCGCACTGCATCCAAGATCAAGAATACGATCTACTTTACCATTTTTAGGAACACCCACTGTACTGGCTTGCATATCAGCAAACATGTCATTATCCGCAGCGCCACCCATAAAAACCTTTGAACCATAATCATAAAGAAGACCAGAGAGTGGTTCATTGGCATTGCCGCCAGGCTGAATATGAATCTCAGAAGTGGCATACTCAGGTATTGAAAAACTTGAATCATATGTGACCGAGCCAGGACCTATTTTTTCAGCATCATCCAGGGCTTGTAGTAAGTCATTTTTTCTCATATTAAGAGAATTATAAGTGCATTCCCAAAAGGATTCTTGAAGGGTACGTTTTATTCGGTAATAGGTTTTTAGAACGTTATCTTTCATGAGTAGTTCTACGGCTTCCATTGTACTGTTAGGATCAGGTTCCATGCTCTTTCCAGCATTATTCAATAATAATTTGCTGTACTCTCCAATGGGTTTCTGTTGAGCATGCAACAATAAGTTACGAGCATCTTCTATAAAATTCATATAGGCTTCGTCTCGACGTGATGAGAGCGAAGGGAACACACCAGCTGTTTTTCCACGTTTATAAAAAGCCTCATTAGTAGCCATATTGTCCTCCACTATTATTATTTTAATCTAGGAGTATTGCACACGTTTGCAATCTTCTCCAAGAAATTATACTCTTATTATTCTAATTTTTTTTTACAAAAAATTAAATCCGTTCTGTAGAAAAAAACAGTTTTTTACTAAAATGAGTTCAACTAAGAAATACATGAATATAATTTCGATAATACTACGTTCACTGGGTTACTTCTTCATTGCTTTTATATTTTTAGTAAGCAGTTACATTATCTTAAATAGCGGCATTTATCACACACCTGTAACATTTTTAACCTCTTCAAATTATGTGTCTCCCTCAAATAAAATTCTAATCATTGGAGGAACAAGAGGTGTGGGTCTTGAAATTGTTAAAAAGTTATTAGATCAAGGAGAGGATTTGACGGCTATGGTTAGGTCTACTTCTAATGTTGAAAAATTAACCCAGCTTGGCGTTAAACAAGTTGTTGCAGATGCTCTTATTCAAGAACAAGTCCAAGCTATCTTTTCTCAAAATAACTTTGGTACTGTAATATCAACACTTGGTACTTCCGCTAAAGATTTACCTGAAAGACAGAATTTCATTCAAGCAAGAATTAAAGGTGAAGTTAAGATGGACCCAAATAAGCGTCCTGACTTTATTGGTAATCGTAATATTATAGATTCAGCAAAAGCAACAGGAGTTAACCGCTTTATATTCATTACAGTCATTGGCACTGGACAATCACATGATGCTTTACCACCACTCTCTCGTCGAGGTCATAAAGATGTCATCTCACTTAAAGAAAAGGCTGAAAATCATCTAAGAGCAAGCGGCCTTTCTTATACTATTATTCGTCCCGGTGGATTTAGTAATGGTCAATCCTCAGGCAAGGCAAAGTTGACTGAAGATCATTTAGCTTTTAGCTATATTGCAAGAACAGATGTAGCAAACCTAGCTATTGAAGCATTGGGTAATGATGAATCTATAAATAAAACATTTAATGCTTATGATAAAGATATGCTATATCTACATCGAATGTTTATGGATTAACTTTATTCAAAATATTTTATAAAAACAGTTATATAGGATTAAAAATGGTTATGAAAATTAAACTATCAACTTTTTGCATGCTTATTTTATTAGCATCAGTCTCTACTGCGACGAACATAGAGAGCGCCAACAACAAAAATATTCAACCTGTTATCAAGCAAGCTGTTGGGAATCAATCAAGACCTGAAAAAGACAGGCAACGTGACATAGACAGAAAACCATCTGAAGTGATGCTTTTTTCTGGCATTAAACCTGGTGATGTAGTTGCTGATATTGGTTCAGCAGGTGGTTATTACACAAGAATTCTAAGTGATATTGTTGGACCAAAAGGTCATGTTTATGGCTTTAATGGCATTGAATTTGCACGTGTTTTTAAAAATGGAAATCCAACCGATCCAATAGCTGCTGAACGTGAAAATGTTACCAGCATTATGGGTACATTTAATGATCCAATACTTCCTGAATCAATTGATGTGGCTATTATTATATTGATTTATCATGACACACACTTAACACAATTAAATATTGACACAGCTTCTATGAATAGTGCTTTGTTTGATGCACTTAAACCAGGAGGTACTCTTATGATCATTGATCATAAAGCTGAAATGGGATCTGGTTTACGTGATGTAGATAAACTTCATAGAATCGACAAAATTTTTGTTAAGCAAGAAATTGAAAATGCAGGCTTTCGTTTTATTGATGAAAGCAACATTTTAAATCACCCCAATGATTTGCTTACAACTATGGTTATGATGCCTGATATACGAGGAAAATCGGATCGTTTCATATTTAAATTCATGAAACCAGAATAATTTTTTTGCTAATAAACCTAAATTTGCCTTGTTGTATCACGAGTTATTACAACTGACTGCAGATCAATATTTTTAGGAGGAAGTTCAGGATCATCAATACGTCTCAATAAGCAACCAATGGATTCATCAATCAATTTTTCATGGGGCAATTGAACAGTAGTTAAACGATTCATCCCCCAAGAAGATATTGGATTATTCCCAAAACCAATGACAGCAATATCTTTAGGTACTTCAAGATTATAATCTACTCGTGCTCCATCGATAATGCCTAATGCTGTTAGATCTGAAGAACATATTATAATCTCAGGTTTTATTTTTATAATATCTGCCAGGGCATTACGTCCCTCATCGTGTCCTAAAATACCCGTAAGATTAGCAAGTATTTCACCTTTATTTTCTTTTTCTAGAACTTTTCTAAATGCCTCAGTTCTTTGAATCCCTGATTTAATATTCTTATCACCTCTTATGAGGACAAAACGTCTATATCCAAGTTCTATAGCTAAATTAGCTAAGTTCTTTCCAATCGCATTATGATCTATATTTACTGTGCAAGTGTTGATGCTTTTTGATGAATTACCTACCAGAACTATGGGTGTATCTTTTTGATTACATGCGTCAACCACATCGCTCGATGGCAAGGCAGAAAGCATGATTATTCCATCTACCTGATACTGCAATAGAAACTCAATTGAAGTATCAATGTCACTATTATTATTAATGGTAGCTAAAATGGTTTGGTAATTTTCTTTTTGTAGTTTTTCACTGTAACTTTTTAAAGTGGTTGCGTAGAAAGGATTATTCCAATCAGCCATAACGAGCCCAATTAATTGGGTTTTTTTTGTAATAAGGCTGCGTGCCATAACATTTGGTCGATAACCAAGTTTATTAGCTGCAATAATGACTTTTTCTTTAGTCTTGGATGAAACACTGGCATTTGGAGTGAATGTTCGTGATACAGCTGACCGTGAAACACCTGCTAGTTCAGCAACATTATGGGATGTAACCCTGACCCTATTCTTGTTTCTTTTCATAGCCATATGATTCGTCTGAACCGTAATAGTAGATTTTAATTATTACTTCTCATCAGGTATGAGATTTGAAAAAGTTTTTTGCCAAGTATTAGGCTTGATTGTTTCATCATCAAAAGCTTCAAATGTTTTATTTTTTGCATTTTGATTGGATAAGGCTTCTATGCAAATAGCAGCAAGGTTACCTCGACTTGTCATTCCGCCATTGACAGCAACTGAATCTCCTTGCTGCATTCTTACTCCCTTAAATCCTGCTTCTTCATTGGTTAAACCACCAGCACGAATAATTGTATGCACTATAGAACTTGAACGAATGTAATCTTCGCCTTTAAGTTTCCACACTAGAACATTACCAAATCTATTAAGAGGATTGTCCTTATGAGTGATTCCTGATGACGACATTTGAATAAATTGAGTGACAGTACCGGCTTTTTCAGCTGCATTTATGAGGTTTTTTGTTCCACCATAATCTATATATTCAGGACTATTGGGACCTTCAAATTTATTTGCACCAAGTCCTGATATAATTTTTGTTACGCCCACCATAATGGAATCTAATGATTGTGATTTCTTTACATCAGCTTCGACCCAATTGTATTTTTCACTAAATTTCTTAGTAGCACGTTCCTTATTACTAGTCATTGCAATAAAATTTCTGCCTTCTTGCTTTAGGTATTTTATGACATAAGATCCTGTTCTACCTGAGGCGCCTACGACTAAAATAAGCTCATCTTCATCTGTTAAGTCTGCTGTCGCTGAATTAAATGACGGCATCATTATTAACATAATGCTAAAAAATAAAGTAGTTATAATACTTTTCAATACTGTCATTATTCTTTCATTATCTGTCAGATGGATACTTAAAATCACATTAAATCAACACTGTTGATTATGTTATTAAAAGCGATAAGTTCCAGTAAAACCAATTTGCCTTAGTGTTGGATTTACTACACTTGATACTGTTACCTGTGAATTAAAATCTGTTCCAAATTGTTGTGCATAAATTGGCTTATCATCATCCAATAGATTGCGTACCCAGATTTTTAGATCAAAATTACCTGATTCAATACCAGCACTAAAATTCATAACTACACGATCTGGAACAAAAGCAACATTTATTTCATCCATATACTGTTTAGAACGATAAAAAGCATCAAGCCTGACAAACCCATTAAGATCATTCATTACTGATTCTGGTAGTGATCTTCTATATTCAACAGCTAAATTAGCGGTAGTTTTGCTGGAACGTTTTGGCATTTTTTTACTCATATCAGGGTAGCTTTTACCATTAATAGGTGATGTTACACAGTTGATTGGTAATGTTTGATGAATACTTCCATCTTTCATTTTGCTACAAAAAGCATTGCCGCCAGTCCAAAGAGTGCCGTCAGCAAACTCAGCATCGGCATAACCATAGCCACCAGTGATTAATAGATTATCAATTGGGTTATAAATAAAATCAACTTCAAAACCACTAATATCTAATCCTTCTGAATTAGCTGTTGTTGTTAAGAAGTTAGACAATATTTGTCTAAACTGTGCATCTGTCCAGTCAATAACAAAGGCAGCGCCATTAATTTGTAATCTACCGTTAAGCCATGTAGTTTTAGCTCCTACCTCATAAGTCCAATTCTCTTCAGGTTCAAAAGATGGATCTGCTGTAATAGGAAGACTGGGGTTAATACCACCAGATCGAGTGCCATGAGAAGCAGAAGCATAAAGCATAGCGTCTTCCGTTGCCTTATAACTCACTGTGAATCTGGGATCTAAATAATCATGCTTAACTTCATGATAAGCAGGAACTCCTGCTGCTTCAAAGGTCTTAAGCGAGAAGAAGAAATCATCTTTAGTGCTTAATAGAGTGCGATTATCATTAGTCCACCGCAATTCCGTTGTTACAGTAACTTGATCTGTAACATCGTATTCAAATGAACCAAACAGTGCATGTTGTGTAACCTTATTAATACCAGAAGTTAGATGATTATTTGGATTGCTCCCTTCCCACCAAATTATTCCAGTAGTTGCTGGATCTACAGATGGTTGAGCAAGGACTGGGTGACTAACACCCATGTTTCCATTGAAAAAGGCGATAGGAAAGCCAAATATTGGGTGGAATGCTGATGGAAAATATAGGGGTTCTGCAGTTAGAAAAATAAGTTGATCAGCAGGCAGACCAGATGCTTCAAGCGCTTCGCTGACATCAACATTAAAAGCTGTTGATGAAATGCTGTCAGATTTAAAATAAAATGCGCCTGCAGACCATCGAATTCTTTGATCTGTGTTGGATTCTATTCTTATTTCTTGAGATAAATAATCCTGGTCAAGATTCTGTGATCCAAGATAGGTGTCAGCTGCAAATAATCCTCCAAAGGATATGGTCGGTGCTGGAAAACCAGGATCCGCTACCAATAAAGGTGGAGTCCCCATAGGTCCCAAATTAGCCATACGACCAGCAAGAGGACCACCATAAAAATATGCTTGAGCTGCAGCAATAGTAGTCCAACCATAATGTTGAGCACCTTTATAACCACGATCAAGGTCCATATTTCCATGATTTTTACTTTCTGAATAAGATGAGGTTGATATAACGTTATACTCATCATAATCAAAATCCATTTTCAGAGTAAATCGTGAAGAATTTCCCTTAGCTGAATAAGCTTCTGGAGACATACTAAATTCATCTGTTCCTGAACCATTGATCTCGCCACAATGATAATAAGGAACTCCAGCATCGTAAGTTACTCCACGTGGTCCGCCGTCAAATTCACCACAATTATTGGCGTCTATTGAGAGCGGTAATTGATCTATATTTTCTGAACCATGAAAAACACTAAAAACAATATCAGTTGATTCATTGGGAGTGTATCTAAGAGTCGCCATTATGCTTTCATTATCATGACCACCCAATTGATACTCTTGATCCACAGGCCTATTAGAATAAGTACCACCATTATGATCAGAGTCTATAGCAAGACTTCCTGAGAGTTTTCCATCTATAATTGGCCCACTGATGGAAGCTACAACTTGGCGGATGTTGTCTAGATCAACTGTTGTTGTAATTTTACCGGAAAATTCATTAGTTGGTTTCTTGGTCACATAATTAATAGCACCGGAAAAAGAATTGCGGCCATAAAGAGCACTTTGAGGACCTTTAACAACTTCAACTCGTTCTAAATCTAGCATAGCTAAATTTTGAGAGCTTCTACCTGAAACAAAAACACCATCAAGGAAGATACTGACATTGTTATCAAAACCACGAGTATCAATCATGCCCATACCACGAATTACTGGAATATTTAAACGACCATTCTCGCTGCTATTGAAAGTCATATTCGATGTAAAATTGGCTAAATCATTAACATTTTTAATAACCGCTTTATCCAGCTGATCAGATGAAAAAGCAGAAATAGCAAGAGGTACTTCTTGTAGATTCTCAGTACGATTTCTCGCAGTAACAGTAATTTCCTCTATTACTGTTTGTGCCATCAAAGGCTCTAACGAAAACACAAGCGTGACTACAATTAAGTTAATCCAAATATTTATATTTTTCATTTTCTAATTCCCTATCATTTTTATTAGTGACAATTTCTCATACAACTATAATGACATTAGGATAATTTGCAAACGTGTGCAATTTTTATTATTACAAATAAACTATTTTACTGATCATATTTCATCAAAAGATTTGAAATTATAATGACAAAGCTCTCCAAGCGTTATTAGGTCTTATTTTTTATATTATTTGTCTTAAAGTGCCCATTATTGAGACATATAATGGGTTCTAGTTGTCTGTTATCTTTTCATTGATGAGGATATATCCTCGCTAAGTTATTTTCTTAGCTATGGACTTTCAGAATTATCTCAGTTGAGTTACGAAATATTATGAATAAAACTAAAAAATTCTCAGCTTTACAAGTAGGCATTGTTTGGCAACGCTTAAATGGTCTTTTAGACGAAACGGCTCATGTATTTGTTCGTACCTCTTTCTCATCAGTAGTTCGAGATAATTGGGATTTTGCAGTTTGCCTGATGGATTCTAATGGTAGGTTGTTTGCTCAGTCTTCACGCAGTATCCCCTCTTTTATAGGCTCTATGCCTCGTACTCTAAAAATTATGTTGAAGCGCTTTCCTAAAGAGACCTTGAGCCCAGGTGATGTGATGATATCCAATGATGGTTACTATGGTACAGGCCACCTCAATGATATTACGATGATTCGACCCGTGTTCCGTGATGGAAAATTGATTGCTTATTTGGGGAGTGTATTTCATAGCGTTGATATTGGTGGAGCACCATCTGTTACTGCCAAAGATTCTTTTGAAGAAGGGTTGACTATACCTGTGTCAAAAATCTTGATTAAAGGTATTAGGAATGAGGATGTGATTGCCTTTATGACAGATAATCTTAGAGCACCTGAGGAAACTTTTGGTGATATTGGTGCGCAATTTTCTGCTTATGAGTTAGGTATCAAAAGGCTTATAAAAATCCTAGATGATGAAAAGATTGATGACTTAGATGCGTTAGTTGAAGAAATACTCGGACGATCTGAGATTGCCATGCGCAAAGCAATTTCAGCTATTCCTGATGGGATTTACAGCGATGAAATTATGCTGGATGGATTCGATGAACCCTTAAAAATTTGCTGTGAAGTATCTATTTCTGGAAGTGATCTTAGCGTTGATTTCTCTGGCACCTCTGAACAGATTAATCGGCCGGTGAATTCAGTTCTAAACTACACCATAGCTTACTCAGCTTATGCAATTAAATGCGCTTTTGACCCCTACACACCTAATAATGAAGGCTCATTCAGGCCAATTACTATTACCGCTCCAGAGGGCTCTCTGCTAAACCCATTAAGGCCTGCACCAGTTTGGGCTAGGCACTTGACTGGACATTATTTGCCACCTGTTATTTTTAGTGCACTGGCTAAACTAATACCCGATCGAATTATTGCGGACTGTGGTTCGCCAGTGTGGAATGTTTATTTCTCAGGAATATTGGACGATGGTCAACGGTTTATAAAAATGTTTTTTATGAATGGTGGTCATGGAGCACGTCCCCATGAAGATGGCCCTGCATGTCTAAGCTTTCCAAGTAATATTGCTACAGTTCCATTGGAACAATTTGAGAATAGTGTTCCTATTTTAATCATGGAAAAAAGCTTAATTGCAGACTCTGGAGGAGCAGGCGAATTTAGAGGAGGTCAGGCTCAACGTCTTTCTTTTAAAATTATTTCTAAGCACCCAGTGACAATGACCATTCGACATGAACGAGTTAAATATCCTCCAAGAGGACTATTGGGTGGAAAAGACGGGTCTGCAGGGTGTGATTACCTCAATGGTAAAATTATACCTGCCAAAAGTCGTATTGAATTAAAGAACAATGATGTGGTCACATTCGATACTGCAGGTGGCGGAGGTATAGGCTCTCCAGAAAATCGTTCTGAAAAGAAAATTATTCAAGATTTAAAGTCTGGTGCTGTGACAAAAGAAGCCGTAAAGCGTGATTATGCCTTTATAGAAAAAGGGGTATCTTAGATGTCTGATAATTACCGATTAGGAGTTGATATTGGTGGCACCTTTACAGACTTAGTAATGGTTAATGACAATAATGGGAGACTGTTTGATGAGAAGGTTTTGACCACTCCAGATGATCCCTCATTAGGAGTTATTGAAGGAGTGAAAAAAATTCTTGAGAAAAATAATATTCAAGCTTCAAAATTGAAGCATATTATTCATGGTACTACCTTAGTTGCCAATGCAATTATTGAGCGCCGTGGCTCTAAGGTGGCCTTAATTACCTCTCAGGGATTTCGTGATATACAAGAGATAGGTACTGAGTCTCGCTATGATACCTATGATTTGTTTATGAAAATACCAGCACCATTGATCACTCGCCAGTGGCGTTTTGAAGTCCCTGAAAGGATTGGTCCTGATGGGCAGGTTATAACAAAATTAGATGAATCTAGTGTTGTTAATTTGGCAAGAACTATTGCTTCGAGCGATATAGATGCTGTCGCTGTTTCTTTGATTCATAGTTATCAAAATCCAGTTCATGAAAGAAAAATACGTGAAATATTGCAACGCGAATTACCAGATATCATTGTGTGTATTTCTAGTGATGTAATGGCTGAAATTGGTGAGTATGAACGGACATCAACTACCATCTGTAATGCTTATGTATTACCAACATTTACTCGCTATTTGGCAAGATTAACTAGAAGTTTGCATGATTTGGGTGTTGGTAAAGACTTGTATTTAATGCTTTCTGATGGTGGAACAGTGCATGAATCAACAGCAGCAATTTATCCAATAAGACTAGTTCAATCAGGTCCAGCAGGTGGTGTGCAAGCAGCAGCTGCAGTCAATAAAGTTATAACTAACAACGATAATCAGGGAAATATTTTGTGTTTTGATATGGGCGGTACAACTGCGAAAGCTTGCTTGGTGGAAAATGGAAAACCAATGCACGCGAATGAATTTGAAGTCGCACGAATATTTAGGGGTAAAAAAGGTAGTGGTATACCGCTTAAAATTCCTGTAATTGAGATGATAGAAATTGGAGCAGGCGGTGGCTCTATTGCTCATTTAGATAATTTAGGGCTCATACAAGTAGGACCAGAAAGTGCTAGTGCTGATCCTGGGCCTGCTTGTTACGGCATGGGTGGCTTGAATGCTACAGTTACTGATGCTGATCTTATTCTGGGTTATCTTGACGCGAATAATTTTTTAGGTGGTGATATGCAACTTGATGTTGAAGCATCAAAAACAGCCGTTAAAAATACTATTGCGGATCCATTAGGGTTATCGGTAGTAGATGCAGCTTGGGCTATACATGAAACGGTGAATGAGAGTATGGCTCAAGCTGCAGCTATTCATGCACTTGAAAAAGCTAAACGGATTGCAGATTATTCAATGATTCCCATTGGTGGCGCGGGACCTGTTCATGCTTGTAATATTGCACTCAAACTGAATTTATCAACACTTATTTGTCCTCCAGGTGCAGGTGTTGCCTCGGCATTAGGTTTTCTTGTATCACCAACGTCCTTTACGACTCTGCAAGGTGGTGTGGTCTCTCTGAGTCAGCTAAATTTTAAAACTTTAAAAAAACAAATTCTAGAAATGGAAGAACAAGGACGAAACTTAATTACAGAAGCAATGGAGAGTAAGGATGATGTTGATGTCGAGATACTTGCCTCTATGCGATACATTGGTCAGGGTTATAATGTGGAAGTAGAGATTCCTAAATCAGTATTATCATCACAAAATATTTCTGAAATACAGCAATTGTTTGAAGTTGTTTACCTTACTCAGTTTGGGAGAATTGAGTCTCATATGGCAATTGAAATCGTATCATGGCGTGTCGTGACTTCAGGTCCTACACCAACAATAGATTTAGCTAAAGCAAGAGTTGGAGTTCAATCTGATAATTATAAGAAAGGAGAAAGACAAGTCTATTTTGGCTGTAAAAATGATTTTATTTCTACACCTATTTATGAACGATCCAAGCTAGAGATAGGACAAAAATTTGAGGGATCTGCTATTTTTGAAGAACGTGAATCTACGATCGTCGTTCCTCCTAGATCAAATTCATATGTTGATAAAGCTTTAAATATCATTATAAATCTTCCCATCAAAGATGAGGCTGAATTAACTTAATGAATGAGGAAACAACTCATGAAACTAAGACTGTTGCTGAAACACTTGCACAGGCACTTTATGATAATAATGTCACTCATATCTATGGGGTACCGGGTGGTGGTAGTAGCTTACTTTTAATAGAAGCCGCAGCTCAACTGGGTATCAAGTTTGTACTCACTAGAACAGAAACTGGTGCTATGATAATGGCCTCAGCAACTGCAGAGCTCACTGGTTCTGTAGGTGTTGCCTTAACTACAAAAGGTCCAGGAGTTGCTAGTGCTGCTAATGGTTCTGCTTGTGCTTTACTTGATCGTACTCCTGTAATTTTAATAACTGATGGCTTTACAGAACAGCAGTCAGATTTTATTACTCATCAATTTATTGATCAAAAAGCTTTATTAGCGCCAGTTACTAAGGGCCATAGTAGATTGGAAGAAAATCAAGTCATGAGTGAGATAAGTAGGCTTATAGATTTAGCTATGAGCCCTCCTTGTGGTCCTGTGCATATTGAATTAACTGGAGCTACAGCAAAGAAAGAAGTGTTAGAACTCCAAACTCAGAAGACATTAGATGAGCGTGAGTTGAATGCAGATAATTTAAATGATTTTGCCAAAGCTAATGAGCTCATTAACAATGCTTCTCGACCGGTTATTGTAATTGGGTTAGAGGCGCGTAGTGTTGAGAATGCAGAAAAAACACGAGAGTTGGTCGATAATACTGACTGTCCTGTCTTAACTACTTATAAAGCGAAAGGAGTTATTTCAGACCATCATCCACAATATGCAGGAATATTTACAGGTGGAATAGCAGAGTCAGCTTGCATATCGAAAGCAGACTTAATAATTATGATTGGAGTGGATCCTGTTGAATTTGTATTACAAAAGTGGCGATATCAAATTCCAATTATTGATATTTCAGTTGTTAAATACCCTGTACATTATGTAAAACCAGATGTAGGACTCTATGGCCCTATCAATAATAGTATAAGTGCTTTATTGAATGGTATCTCAGTATTGTCTTCGGATTGGAAATTACCTGATATAAAGGCCTTACGCCATGACATGCATTATGCTTTGCAGTGTCATGCAGAGGAAGGGATAGGAGCTCAAGATGTAGTAGAGGTTGCACTGGAATCTGCTATGTCAAGACATACTCTGAATCAAGAAAAGAAATTGCCACTTATTACCGTTGATGCTGGTGCTCATATGTTCTCGGTGATGGCTTTCTGGCCCTGCAATCAACCATTTGATGTACTGATATCAAATGGACTAGCTACGATGGCTTATGCGCTACCTGCAGCTATAGCTGCTGCTATTAATGAAACTGATAGGACTGTTGTAGCCTTTACTGGTGATGGAGGTTTACTTATGTGTCTTGGTGAACTAAGTACTGCTGTTGAACAAGATATACCCATTGTTGTTATTGTATTTAACGACCAATCACTTTCATTAATAGACATCAAGCAACAAGCGTCAGGATTACCGAGCCGCGGAATGCGTTGGGAGACACCAAACTTCAGTCAAGTCATGGAGGGACTGGGCGGTAAAAGTTATCAAGTGAGCGATATACAACAGTATCGACAGGCGCTGGATGAAGCATTAGAGATTGGCAGTCCCGTACTCATTGACGTATTATTTAATCCAGAAGGATATGGACAACAATTGAAAGCACTTCGAGGATAATTGAGAAATGCTGAAAATAAAAATAATCATGGAATTTAGGAGATAGAGATAATGAGTGTGAATTCTGAATCTACAAATAGTTTTCAATTACCACCAGAGGTTCTTGAGATTTGTGATCTAGCTGAAAACATTGTCAGCAAGGAACTTATGCCTCTGGAAGCTGAGTTTCTTAATTCATCAGATCATGCTTTTGGTATTAAAGAAACACTTAATCTAGAAGCAGTATTTGGCAAAGATACCCTTGATCATTTAATGAATATAGCCAAGGAAACTGGGCTATGGACTTTAATGATTCCTGAAGATTTTGGTGGTGCTGGTCTCTCTATGTTAAGTAAGGTGGCTATTTTAGAGCGATTTTATTATACCGCTGTGCCCTTTCCATTTGCCAATGTACCTAATATTCTCTATGACTGTAAAGGTGAGCAAATTGAAAAATACTTAAACCCAGTTATGAGTGGAGAAAAAACCACCTGTTTTGCACAAACTGAACCAAATGCAGGTTCTGATCCTGGTGGAATGATGCAAACTAAGGCAGTCAAAGATGGAAACGACTGGATTATAAATGGCACTAAAATGTGGATTTCTATGGCTGCTGAGAGTGATATAATGATGGTTCAAGTTGTTACAGATGCTGAAAAACGCCAACGTGGTGGTATTACCATGTTTTTGGTTGATCGCAACAACCCAGGCGTTAAAGTAGAAGAAGATGGAATCAAGACCTGGCTTGGACCAAAGGCCTCTCAATACATTGTACACTTTGATGATTGCAGGGTTTCTAATGACGCTATCTTGGGTGGGGTTGGTAATGGATTTCGACTTGGACAAAGATGGTTAACCATACATGATCGTTTACTCAGAGGTCCTTTCGCTCTCGGTAAAATGCAACGCGCGCTTGATATGTGTATTTCTTGGTCCAAACAACGGCATACATTTGGAAAACCTCTTGCAGAACGTCAAGCTATACAATGGAAATTAGTAGATATGTATACTGATATTCAATCCTTACGTGCACTGACTTATCAGATGGCTGCTCGCTATGATCAAGGGGAAGACATTAGAGTAGAAGCTGGCTTGATTAAATTAACATCAATGGATTGGGGAGCTCGTTGCTTGGACCATGGAATCCAAATCCATGGTGCAATGGGCGAGTCACTTGAATTGCCTTTGACATTATTTTATCGCTATCTTAGACATGGTCAGATTGGCGGTGGAACTAGTGAAATACAAAGGATGCAGATTGCTCGAAAATTACTCAAAGATTGAAAGGCACTTAAACAATAAAAAGATGCATAAATAATTAACTGAGATAAAAAAAACTAAGAGGAAGGAATATGAATGATTTTAAACATGAAGCGGCATCAACTGAGGAACAATATGGTTCACCTACTTATGCTTGGTATGTTGTCGTAATCTTATTATTTGCCTATGTCACCTCATTTCTTGATCGCACTATTTTAACTTTATTAGTGGAACCAATTCGAGAAAGCCTCAATATTACAGACTTGCAATTAAGCCTTCTTCATGGGTTTGCTTTTGCGGTGTTTTATGTTTCTCTCGGCGTACCTATAGCGCGTTTTGCTGATTCACATAATCGTGTGAAATTAATATCTGCGGGTGTATTGGTCTGGAGCGTTATGACTGCAGTCTGTGGATTAGCAAGAAACTTTACTCACATGTTTTTAGCTAGAGTTGGCGTGGGTATAGGAGAAGCAACTCTCTCTCCAGCTGCCTACTCAATAATCAGTGATTACTTCCCAGTGGAAAAACGTCCAAGAGCATTTAGTGTTTACCAAACTGGAATTTATGTAGGTATGGGATTAGCAATGATTATAGGTGGCTATGTTATTGCAGTAGTGCCCTCTATCAATATGCCATTTTATGGTCCTATGGAACCTTGGCAAGTAGTCTTTCTATTAGTTGGTTTGCCAGGATTATTAGTATTCTTATTATTAAGGACAATTCGAGAACCTCAACGAAAAGGTATGATGGTTGATGCTGAAGGCAATACGGCTATTTCATTTAGGGAGGTATTATCATTTATAAGTGCAAGACGGGGAGCTTATGGTTATGTAATCGGTGGTGTGGCTGCTAAAAGCCTAGCATTCTATGGCGTAGCGGCTTGGTTACCAACATACTTCATGCGTACTTTTGGTTGGGATGCTCAAACTATTGGTCTTTGGTATGGTCTAGCTAGTATTATTTTTGGCGTGATTGGTATCAATACCGGATCTACTGTGAGTGTTTGGCTCCGAAATCGAGGGTACAGTGATGCCAATTTACGAATATGTTTGGGGGCTGAAGCCTGCTTAATCCCTATAGGTATACTCGCTTCTTTAATGCCAACACCAGAATTATCAATGCTATTTTATTGTGGGTTCATTTTCTTTGCTAGTTTCTCAGTAGGATGTCAAGCAGCGGCTCTTCAAGAGATAACACCTAATCAACTACGCGCTCAGGTCTCAGCTATTTATCTTTTTTGTACTAACATGGTTGGCATTGGTTTTGGACCAACATTCATAGCCTTTTTTACAGATGTAGTATTCAAAAATGATGCCTTGGTTGGCTATTCTATGTCGATTGCTGTGGCTTTTGCATGCCCTATTGGAGTATTTTTATTTTGGCGTGGTTTAAAGCCTTATCGTAAATGTTTAGCTTTAGCTAAACAAAATTATGCTGCGCCAAGTTAACATTGAGATAGTATAAATATTTAAAGGAATAATAATGCATAACTATCAAATTTATATTAATGGTCAGTGGAGAGACTCAGCTTCTGGAAACTCCTTTGATAGCCTGAATCCTTATACGGGCGAATCTTGGGCATCAATACCGCAGTGTAATGCCGCTGATGTAGAGGCTGCAGTAGATGCAGCCAATACAGCATTTGAGAGCGAAGCATGGCGAGGTTTAACCGCTACTGCACGTGGAAAAATGGTTAAAAGATTTGGACAAGTATTATTAGATAACGCTGAAAAACTAGCTGCTATTGAGGTGCGTGACAATGGTAAATTATATAGTGAAGTGCTAAACCAATGTCGTTATATGACTGAATGGTTTGAGTATTTTGGTGGACTTGCTGACAAAGTGGAAGGAACCGTTCCCCCGATTGATAAACCTAAAGTACTTAATTATACCCGGTATGAGCCTCTTGGAGTTTGTGCTTGTATAACACCGTGGAATTCACCACTACTATTATTAGTTTGGAAATTAGCACCGGCATTAGCGGCAGGAAATACTGTGGTTATTAAACCCTCTGAATACACTTCTGCATCAACCTTAGAACTTGCAAAGTTATCAGAGTTGGCAGGATTCCCTCCCGGAGTAATCAATGTGGTGACTGGCTATTCTTCAGAAGTTGGAGAGCCCTTGGTTTCTCATAAGAAGGTTAGAAAAATAGCTTTTACTGGTGGCGAAGAAGGTGGGCGACAAGTTAATATTTCTGCAGCTTCGGATTTTAAAAAAGTCACATTAGAATTGGGAGGAAAATCAGCTAATATTGTCTTCGATGATGCAGATTTAGATCAAGCAGTTGATGGCGCTATCTCTGGCATTTTTGCTGCCAGCGGACAGACTTGTATTGCTGGATCAAGACTATTACTTCAAGATACTATTCATGATGAATTTCTTGAACGCTTGGTTGATATGTCTAGTATCGCAAAACTTGGTGATCCAATGTCTGAGGATACTCAAATTGCTCCTATTGCCAATGAGCTCCAATACAAAAAAATACTAAAGTACATAGATATAGCTAAAGCAGAAGGGGCAAAGTGTGTCTTGGGCGGTGGTAGCGCTACTGTTGAAGGTAATCATGAAGGATTATTTGTTTTGCCGACAATTTTTTCAGACGTTGACAATAGTATGAGAATTGCCCAAGAAGAGGTATTTGGTCCAGTTCTTTCAGTGATTCGATTTAAGGATGAAGATGAGGCCGTCTCTATTGCCAATGATATTGATTATGGATTAGCGGCAGGCGTTTGGACTAAAAGTCTTAATCGAGCTGTAAATGTATCTGAACGCTTACAGGCAGGAACAGTCTGGGTCAACACCTATAGATCTACAAGTTATACATCGCCATTTGGTGGTTATAAGTCAAGTGGCTTGGGTAGAGAAAATGGACAACAAGCAATTAAAGAATATCTACAGGTGAAAAGTATATGGCTTCATACGGGTGAGCCAACTAAGAACCCTTACGCTCGTCGATAAATTAGATTAATGAAAGAAAACATAACTCTTTAAGATGGTTGGTATCTAAAAAAGTTATTCGAAGAAATTTAATAGGAGAAATAAATGAAAAATATTAAAATAAAAAATAGCATATTAAATACTATTCTTTTTGCATTGGTGTTAACTAATATATCCTGCTCTGATAATACATCTGAGAATACATCTGAGAATACATCTGAGAATACATCAGAATATGGTGAGCTTTCAGGCATTGTTAAAGGGACTGAAGTTGATGTATTGCCAGTGATATATGCATATAACACTGATAAGGATGTAGGCTACACAGTATTTGTTGTTGATGGTGAGTATAAAGCTAATCATATGATTGCTGGTAATTATGATGTGACATTAAGACCGGCTGTTGGCCAGTTAAAAAGTTTTAGCTCTCAAACTCATAGTTTTTACATCGACAAAGGCGACCACGCAGAGGTTGATTTTACTATTTCAGATATAGAAACGGTGCCTAATTATGTTGGTGGAATGGATTATCCTGATGCACAAATTCTCCCCTACGATGAAATATACCCTCCAGG
>Ga0209403_10001055_pt1 | contig 37165 bp, 37 predicted proteins | sample ArcticOcean_MG_C_8_FD_187440 | JGI IMG/M metagenome (GOLD analysis project Ga0209403, IMG submission 187440) | Marine microbial communities from western Arctic Ocean - ArcticOcean_MG_CB11_86 (SPAdes) (version 2) | ecosystem: Environmental > Aquatic > Marine > Oceanic | place: Arctic Ocean...
GTCCTCGTCGAGAAGAAGCTCGTACACTCCCGGCATGTATGTGGCATTCGTCTCATTGATCGTGGGGGTGGTCATCGCCACCGCCGCAGCCCCGTTGCGCGAGCGCCACACCGTGAACGCTGGCTCGCCGATCCCCGTCAAGCCCGTCTCCCGTGTTTTCATGTCCGTGGCATCCACGGCCACGAAATAGATGTATCTGTCGGTCGATCCAGTCGTTATTCTCATGCGGTTATCCCACTTTCAATTGCGTGCAAGCCTTGATTAACAATCGCACCAGCAGGTGCGACGGCTGGCTCAACGACGGCTGGCTCGGCGGCACCCTTCCAAGTCTTCCAGGGTGCAGTCAACGCTCCGTCTGCTGACGGAGCACTCTGCGGCCAAGAGCCTTCTTTTACGTTGCCGGTATCAACCGGTGTGAAATTTTCATTATCTGCGTCGGTGAAAGCTGTTGTGTCTGCAATGTCCTCGTTGCCACCATCGTCATGGTAAACAGGGATTGCAGAATAATTAGTTTCACAATTTGTCACGTAGTTGTTAGCGAAAACTGTGTACAGTCCGGTGACGGTAGAGGCATCAAATCCGTTGCCTCCACTGCCGCTGAACCCCTCAATGATATTATTTCCGATGTACGCTGGTGACGAGTAACTGGTGTATCCCTTGATTCCTCTACCCGTACCACCCGCAGAATATATCGAGTTGTTCGAGCAAACAGAGGACCGGCAGTACAGTTGTATCCCCAACCCAGAACCATCGACACGAATGATGTTTCCGATAATCGCCTGCCCATAACCCGCAGCATATATCGCAACAGTCGCGGAAGACCCTACGAGATCAAAATAGCTGTGCATCACCGTAAGCCCTGCGCTCTGTATATACAGGCACATCTCGGCTGATGTGACTGTGTGAAAATGACACCGTATCACCATACCGGCCAAATTCAATCGCAGAAGTGCGTCTGTGCCAGAGTGCGTGTGGAGTTCGCATTCAACAAAAGTGCAGTAGTCATCGATGTCGATCAAGTATGTATAGCCCGCGCCTGCCTTTCCGAAAATCTCCAGATGACGGAAATCCATATGATCATAAGTCTGAGAGGCGAACATCGTGTTGCCGTCGCAACCGATTGCACCGATGCCGGTCTGTGCATCCCAGTCACCATCATCGGCAGCAGAGGCGTACCCCTGGAAAATCAAGTGTGCAGTTTGGCTCGGCGCACCACCAGTAGTGAAATCAGAGAGGTCCAGAGGGGCAGAAAGCACCTCGGCGGTTCCACTTTTTATATTGATCCGCGTCCCGTTGGTCGTATCAAACGCTTCGCCTGCGGTTGCCGACAGGCAGTACTCCAGATCGCCGTAAGGGTCACCAACTGTGCCTGCACCGGAATCGGCAGCTATACTAGGGTCAATATATAGTTCTGTTAGTGCCATTGTTCATTACCCATGATTTACTGACCGTCGTTAGGGACACTGCCGCACAATGAGCGGAGATCGTTCAGAAACGAATCTAAAATTACCTTATCTTCAGGACTCAATGACATCTTTTTTCTACTTATTCACAAGTAACACATCCTCGATCACCAAGGCGCGAACCGAGAACCGTAAGACTCATTTCAGTTACAGATGCGCGAAGGTCGTTCACGAACACTTCTAAATTAACTTGCTGCTGAAGGAACCTTTCCAAATCTTTAGTAATAACTTCTAACTCAGTACAACCACAACATGGAGAGCAACAAGTATCTTCAATTTCAACCGCGTTAGTGCCGGACTGCATAGTAAGACAATCGTCTCCAACAAGGTAAAATTGCCCTTCTGGGGTAGGACCGATGCCGTTAATAGTTTTAATGCACGGAATATCTGCTACGTCTCCTTCGCACTGGCATTCTTCAGTTAGGCCAACCCCCTCAATAGCATCAATGCGAATTTCTGGATTATTTGTATCGAGGTCGCTTAAGGTGAGTTTTATGTTGTCGCCCGCTACTAGCTCCACGTCTCCGTATATTCGTTGGCTAGGTGTAGCGCTGCCAGTAGAAACCGAAAGAGATTGCACTCCTTGAAGAATTGGTCGTATCGCGTCTGGAGTTAACCCTGATCCGCCCGCAATAAAATTCCACAGACCCGCAGGCTGAGAAGCAATTGCCGCGAGGTTATTAATTGTCACTTTTCCTACGGTGTCATCGAAAGGTTCCATACCGCCCAAAACATATGTTTTATATTCCGTGGTATGCGATACAGTAGGAATGTGGGCAGTAGCTACATCAACAATAGATCCGTCGCTTGGTTGATTGTAAGAAACAACGATGGAATATCCTGTACTTGCAGAAATGATTTGCCTAATAAAAAAGTGCGATGGATCCATATCCATTGCACTATGTATGGGAAGATCTAATTGAACGATGAAATCGTTTGGAAGTTGAAACGTACCGGTAGCGTCATATCCACTGGCGTCGTCTGCCAAAGGATATTTTCGTTGACTGTTGTGATTTAGCCATTCTAAATTCCACGTAGATAGAGGCATCCGTACCTCGCCTTCCGATTCCTTGCCATGTTACTACGTTATTGTCTTATGTGGACACCGGAAAATTCAGTAATCCTTTTTGTTGTACAATACCCAATTCAGCTGGATAACCATCCGAACCTGTTGCTGGAAAACGTTCAACTTTAATATAAATAATGTCACCGGGATTAACGGAAAAACCGTGACTAGGCGCTAGGTTAGGTACCACGCCAAGTCTCAGCATATCAGTTGCTTCTACAGCCGTGTTAGCTAAGGTAATAACGCCTTTTGTATTCATATAAGCGGTACCAGCATCTTGTATGGTGGGATTTGTTATTACGGAGCCGATTGTGTCAGGAATTGCGTTGTTACCTGGAACGGGGGCGTTCTGGCCAGTATATGCGTCAAATGACGGTCGAGACGCCTTATCGTAAGAAATGGTCAGCTGGGGAAGTGTCCCTACCGCACGACCTATAATTTCAATACGGTAAGAAAAATGAGACGGGCTTGGTGCGTCATAAGGTACATCAAACTTAACAATATAAGACGTCGAATAATCGCTAGTCATACCTAAGTACAACAGCGGGGTATGCTCTTCAGTTACTCCATTTAAACGTACAAGCTGCGCTGGTAATTCTTGCAAATTAACTGGAGCAGCGTCAACGCAAATGTTGCCGTAATGAACTGTTCGCTCAGTGCTATCAATAGTTACTGTTTTATTAATACTACCTTTCAAAATTATATTACTTGGTGTGGTAGTGAAGACTCCTTCGGCAACAGGGCCTCTTGCAAATACTTCCCCGTCCAACGACTTTAGAACATTGTATCCCGTTTCGTCTTCAGTAATAGCAAAGCTAAGATCAAGATCAATGTCCAAGTCGCCTACAGAATCTGATAGGTTACTGCCAGCGCAGTAAATTTTAATGCGACTATCGACAGAAGTAAGACTACGTACAACAGACGGATCAGTTGCAAAGTTTACTTTCGTAAAATACAGCCTCATCTCTGGAACTGATTGATGAGGACAATCGTCATATGACTCAGACACAGACGAGTTAGAATCGTAATCTGTAGGCCACGGCACTTGGTCATAACAATTAGACATCCACCATATGCCGTTACGATCGATTTTAACTAAGTCATCCAGCGCTTGGCCCGCTAACTGTATCTTCTTCCAAGCTGTGGGTTGTTTAAATATGGTGACTTGAAAATCTGCGCCTGCGGAACCAACTTGTATTGAAGCGTCAGTTATGTTGTTTGCTGTAATAGATATGCTACTCCACTCTCCCGCCACCTTCGTCATATCATAGGAGGCGGAAAAAATAAGCCCAGTTGTTCCGGCAGCTGCCGCCATATTTAACGGAGTTAGTATAATACTATCGCCATGTTCAAATTTGTATTGAATCGGATGTCTTGATGTATATGGCGTAAAAGCCGCGATAGTTGCACTGGCATGACTATTGATATGTTTAAAGACTGTACCGGCAGCCGGGTATATTGAAGGGCGTAACAATTCAACATCTACGTTATCAAGAGGAATCGGGGGGAATAGATTTTCTAGCCCCGGCTCCACGCCGATGTTGTAACCAAATTTTGCTCCGGCAGGTGCCTTTCCATCAAATACAGCATCATCAGCAGGTAACCATCCCGATAGGTCACTATTAGAATTAGTGATTTTATGGATGGGCGGATTATCGTAACTATGACTACTGGCGTCTCGCCATTCGCCGGTCAGAGGATTTACCCCTGTCCATGCGCCAATGAACGGGGGTGCAGTATCACCTGCGGGTAACATCGTTAAATCAAACTTGTAATGACGATGATTGTCTAAGAAATCCATGAATGTTGGATTTACATATACATGACCTACTCCGTCAGCACGAAGAACAGGAATAGATACCGCAGAAGATTGAGTAATTAATTTTCCAGCGTTGGTGCCGGATAAATAGTACAAGCCTGCTGGGACTAAACCTTCTGAATCTGTAGCCGCAGATATATCAATTTCAGCGTAGCCGAATAATAAAATATCCGCGTTATTAGCTTCGTGCTTTTTCGATACGATGCCCCAAACGCCAGCTAATTCACTGTTTTTAATACCGCCCGTTACAGGATCATTGTCCATCTTAGCGATGGCTTTATCAAAACGAGATTCTGCGGCATCCCAATATACGGGCATACCCACTTCAACGGTCGATTCGACCAGCACTTCTCGGGCATAGACAGTGGAGCCCATATTAGATGCGTCAATAACGTCCCATAGATATTGGATATTTTGATCCAACTGACGAAGGGGACGGTTAGGTGTGCCCGCTGATACAGGCTCACCTTCCTTAATAAACTTTATAAAACGTTCAAGGCTCATCCGTGAGCTCCCTTATTGCAATGTGAGCTCCCACTCAATGCCAATTTGACTGGTCGATAGCTTAACTTGCTGCAACGCGTCAGCAAAGTAAAAAGAACTGAGTATCAAATCTTGCGTAGAGTCTGTATCGTCAACAAACGCTACCAAGGAAGCACCGAACATTTTAGAAACCTTGCCAGCCGCCGTATCGTCACTAAAGTCTTTACCATGAATGCCAGAAGTACCGGCACTTCTTGCAAAAAATAAGCACTGGTTGCCGTGAGGATACAAAGTATTGTCAGACGACAGTAATTGCGTAGCGGTAAGAGGTACTCTTAAATAATCACGGTCAGTCGACGAAGACAAGCCAGTGTAATAACTAATAGAACGTGTTCGGTCGATTGTGGGGGCAGCTACGACAGTACCAGCGCTGGCGACATTTTCAAATTCCAGGTACATACCTCCAATGCTGTAATTAACACCGGAACCATTAAGTAGTCTGCCTGCGATAGCGCCCCACTCATAAACAACTAAATTAGAACTCCAATTTGCAACAGGAGTCCACGTAGAAATGTCGTCCGAAGGAGCTTCATAACTACGTACACGCCCTTTTAAATGATTTGGCGAAATAAATCCCATGCTGTTAATCCTTTAACGGCCTCAAACTTTTAGCTTACTGGCAACGCCCTGAAATCAACGAAACTAGAACATTTTCAACTAAGTACGTATACGACAAATTTTCAGTAACAACCATACACGGAAAAGACGACATTGTTTCCCCGTATCCCGGCTTAGTATTGCTTCCAGCACCATCCATAATAACAGGATCGTCTTTGTGAACCAATTCTACCAGCACGATCATAGCCGTCTGGGGAGGAATTATTTTTCGAAGCAAAGTCGTCGGTATAACAGGTAATTTGTTCTTTCCAAAATATCGTGTGTTGATTTTTACTAAGAATGTATTGTACCGCAGAAAGTTCTCCGAAAGAAACTCCAACGGGTTCACCGTGGACGGTAAATTTAGCGATGTAGGCTGATCCACGGGATTTGCGCGAATATCCATGTACATAGCCAACGTTTTGCCTTCTTTAACGCCCTTATCGTGTACATCCTTCCAAAACTTGTTTGCGTCTTCTATAAATCCCCCTAAAGGCCACGAAACTTTCGTATATCCCTCAATATCCTCCTCTACTGTAATTGCTACTTCCTTGTTTTCGAAGGTTAAATCGCCAAAGAAGCCTAAAGATAGAAAACCAGGCCCCATCACAAGGCCTGTCAGTGACGAAGGCACCGAACCCCGTGTAAACTCATAAATTTGAAGAGTGTCAACTAAAGCATCTCCCGCATAAACCTTATCTCCCGCTGCTACAATAACCGTAGATCCTTTGGCAAACCTATACGCGTTTTTATCCGTTACAACAACTGTGGCATTAGTGTCTTCTGCTACAAGTTCCACGATTTCTGACTCAGACAACGTTAGCGGAACCCCAGTAATCGCAGACCACGCATACTGAAGGTCTTTTGCCTTTGTACCTCCTGTAAATGCATCTAAAACCGCGTTGACTATCTCTAAGTACCCTTCGCTAGATTCCATGTAAAGCTCTAGGGCATAGCCAAACTGCTCGTAAACAGTACTGTAGTCCCATTCTCCGGAATACACCCACAAAATACATTCCCGGTCCGACAGTTTACCGTCAACAAAAATGTCTTTTATCGGGAATAAATCGCCTGCGAATGGGTCTTCCCGTAAGACAAGAATGCCTGGTTTAGGCAACCAATAATCTACACTGTCAGACCAAGTTACCGACGGCTCGACAATGCCGTTAAATATGTTTTTTGCTAGCTTTAAATCTGTGGGAACCGACACTGAAAAGTAATCTTTTGTGGGAGCAGATTCTCCATAATTTAAACTACCTCTCGAAGAATAAACGTTCGTCGTATTTCTCTCGTAATCTGCGATAAGGGAATCAAAATCATTTACTTCAGATTCTTTAACAACGATAGGATACCAATTCTCGTGGTGAAAAACGGGAACGGTAAATCGCGATATGGACGCGATTAGCTCCATAAAATTTAACCAAGTCTGGGCAGTCGTATTAGATTTCGCTTTTAACGTATCACTAATAAAATCCATACCTAAGTATGTAGTTGCCCAGTAACTTCCTATTACACTTAGAAGTTTACTAGCGCTATTTAAATCATCATTGGGATATGTATATTTAGCCATAACTAATCAACGTTATAAATTTTCCCGTAATATTCTGCGCCCTCAGTATCCGAGAATAACCAATCGATAATAATTTGAACGATCGCACTAATAACCACTTGAATAATAATAGAGAAAATAATCGCTATTAATGGATTACCGTACCGATAATTAGATCTAACAAATGTACGACACGCAATTCTTGCGTTGTGTTTAACTTCGTCACTGCCGTCTGCGCGAATAGCGCCAAACTGCAAAAATCCCTCTTTAGCCCACCACTCTAGTGCTTTCGAAGATGACCCTTTTGCAATCTTAGCTCGCATACCGCTACGACCGTAGTTTAGTTCAGAACACACCCAGTCCTGAACCGTGTTTAAAGCGTAATCTTTTGGCTTGCTCATGATTTAATTTCCACCTCCAAGTCGGGAAATCCATTCATCTCGACTTTTAACAATTTTGGCGTAACCATAATGCCTTTAATATTGCTTTTTAACCAGCCCATAAGGTTTAAACGAGGCTGCGGACTTAATATCTCCACACGTAAACTTCCGTCCGAAGGGTGCGCAGTAATTTTTAAATTAATGGCGTCGTCACCTTTAATTTTAGCAAACTTGCCTAGCTCAAGCCCTTGAGCACTTAGGAGAGCAGTAACCTTTTGTACTATCTCTGCAACAATTTTTTCCCCGCCTTCGATAGCAGGCAATTTAGGCCCTAACCCGTAGGACGGCGTAACTATGTTCATGTTCTCCCCCTAAATAAACGGGATCTCCGATTTCTACGCGGGGACTCATCTGAGTCTTGTCTTTTCGTAGATGGACCCCTGGCTGTGCACGAGCATTTTCCGTACACCTCTTCACAATTACAATATGTTTCGTCTGTATCGCATTTACATTTATGAACGGGCTCTCCTTCCGCATTAAGCGGACAAACTGGTAACTCTGCGTCGCTAGTAGAATCTTGGTTACCGTGAAATGGGCAATCAGTTTTATGCCCGTCACCATGTGTTATCTTACCTGTGCCTTTGCAGGGACATTTATCGGGATCTTCATTAGGTGCTAAATCTGGTACATCGGGTTTTACTTCTTCTTCAACAAAAGACACAGTCATCAATTGTGTAGCAATTACAGGTGCCCAATCTCGCAAAGTAACGACCTCGGCACGGGCATCAAACAACGGAAACCAAGTGGTTGTTATTACCACTGGAAGAACAAAACTTAACATAAATTTGTTCATGACATTATCCCCATAGTGAGCCGCCGTAGTCCGGAAGTTTTCTGGGTGGAAACCCATCTACATCTGAAAACACCCAAGACCCTCGTGCAGCTAGCATGCTTTCTGCGTTCTTATAGTCAATCCAAAAACTACCAGGAGGCTGATCGTACGAAGTACCTCCCCCATTCCAAACTCCCCAACTATTCTGAACCAGGAAACCAGGACCACCTTTAGATTTCGTATCGTTATTTCCGATCCAGGACATCGCATGACTCCAGCCGCCTTTTTTATTTGCGTAGCCATTGTCATCACGACGTGACGAAAATCCATGTCCTGAACAGACCGAAATCGCATAGCCATTTGCTAGAGCATCTCTAGCCTCTGCAATCGTAGATATCAACGAAACAGTTAGCACTTGATGTTTACGTCCTATTTCCTCGACATTATCGGGAACACCTTGGCGTCCCCACTTTGATCCGATTGCGCTGTCATATGTCGAGAGATCGACGACACCTTCGTAATTTTTCCTTATTAAAATACCGCCTTCGTCCGACACAAAACGAGCTGCTCGCGAACATGACATACCTTGACCGCTATGTCCCCGAGAGCCATATATACCCTCGGTGGCCCCACGGGCAATAAAGGATTCCGATTCTTTTTTTACGTCAATTTCCACACATCGCGTAATATCCACTGCATTCCGAGTGGCATGGCTGACACAATCGCCAGTGGTTTGCTTTTCATCAGGACCAAAACCTGGATCAAACTTTAACAGCGACTTAAAAGGCAGTGACACTTTCCCTTCGCCGCTACCATCTAATTCGTAAGCAGAAGCGCCGAAAAGAGGGTGCGGCAACTCTCCTAATAGTTTTGCAACATCCTTAGGATCACACTGCGAACCACAAAACCCGTCAGCATAAGCACGACGAAGCTCCGCTGGAGTAGGGTTCTTAGGAAATTTAGCCATCGTCCCCTCCTACTGCCCAAGCAATAGCTTTAAACGAGTCAACCGCTTCTTCGCGTTTCTCATCGTCTAATGCCACACTTTCAAGACCAAGGGTTTCTTTAAGTACATTGTCTTTTGCTGCCCCAAACCCAGGGTACTTTCCCACCATTGCCGTTCGTTGCAGCATCAATTTTTCGGCACGTATAAACCCTTCTCGGATCATAGCTGTTGTTGTTATCACATCCTTGTCTCTTTTAATAACGTCAGCAAACTCCAAGAAAAAGTTAGCCACCTTTAACGCATCTTTCTTATCCGTAACTATGCCACGTAAAGGTGCGACAAGTGCTTTGAGCTCCGGTGGTGGTAATTCAAAATCTATGCTGACGTTAGGAATTACTCTTATATCGGGTTTAGGTTTTAAACTGTCTACCGTAGGGTAAATACATCCAGACAATGACAGTAAAACCAATAAAAATGGGTATCTCATTGGTAAGCCTTCCTTGCTTAATGAAACGTCCTTGCTTAACCAGTATTACGCCGCTATAGCACTCCTCGGGAATCTTCGTCCGTACTTTCACGAGAAGGTTCCGCAACCATTCTCGACCGTTGCAAACGAGTTCCACGGTCATCTGTCTCAAGAAACGATTTGAAGCTTACAGAGTGACCTTCTTCCACAACAATAGCCCCGTGGTGTAGCTCAAACAAACAATCATGTAGCTGACGACAAAGAGACAAACCTTGAGGGTTTCCACGCATACGAGCAGCCATATGGTGAAGCGCCTCTAAATCTCTTTGCTCTTGGTTGTCGATAATCCCGTCAGATTTAGGCACAACGCGAACACGGCTTTCTGGTTTGTTAATAACTGCGATTGGAGTTAAACCGGTGTCAAAAATGAACCGTCTTAATCCCCACAGTAAAAGCACACTTCCTAGCCCCATTACTCCCCCAACTTGCACCCACCAGTTTAAATTCATCTCGGCGTCAGCTGCCTGGGAAGTTAGATAGCCTCCTACTCCATATAAAACTAATCCTAGTCCTAAAAGAGTAGCAATCCACTCTTTTCGCGTGAGTCCCATGAAATTCTCCTTACGTTTCAGTGTTAGTCATCCACTTTCGTAATGTGTTCACAAAAACAGATAGTGCACAAACTACTAACGGGGTGTACTCCCCAAAATCTGTTGTCGTCGCCCACTCAGTTAAATAAGTAAGCGAAGCTCCTGCACACGCGACCCCTAATCCATAGCCAAGTTTCGAAAAATCCTTCTTCGAAAGCGTGAACTTATTACTTTTTACGTCTGCCATTTCATATCCTCCTTGACGGAAATGGTGGTGTTAAAAAATCTAAACAGACACCGCAAACTCTTTCACTCATTAATGTTATTCTTTCAACATATCCTTCATTATCAGTAAACAATGAGTAATGATGATACTGTCTAGTGATATCGTCTAAATTATTGTAACTTGGAACCTCCCACTACTAACCCATAATCATCAAGTATTATCAAAATGCCTAATGAAGAAAATTATGTGTTAATTAATCGATATAATCACCTCATAGAAATAGAGTCAAAAAGAATCATTTTAAAACAACCTCTATCAATTGACACAGAAACTAAATAAATGTTCGAAAAATTATGAATACATATAAGATACCAAAAAACATTGATAAATGGGATTTTGAGAATGGTTTCTATTTAACATGTGAAAACAACCGTATTAGTGATTTTGTTTCACACCTTGAACTATATAAGATGATTTTAAAACTTTCAGGTGATGTCCTAGAGTTTGGAGTTTATAAAGGTAGTTCATTTATCCAGTTTTTATCATTCAGAGAATGTTATGAAAATATTGAGTCAAGAAGTATTGTTGGTTTTGATGCATATGGTAAATTCCCTGATGATTTAAAATTGGATTCAGATAAATCTTTTACAAGAAAATTTGAAAAAGAGGGAGGGTATGGTATTAGTGAATCCGACCTTGATATGTTTTTGAAAAAGAAAAATTTCTCAAATTATAGTTTAGTTTGTGGAGACATTCTCAATACACTTCCAGATTATCTAAAGAATAATCCTGAAAAAAGATTTTCTTTAATTCACATAGATGTCGATGTATATGAACCAACAAAATGTATACTAGAATATACTTGGGACAAAATTGTTAAGGGTGGAATACTCATACTTGATGATTATGGGATAGTAGAGGGAGAAACTAAAGCAGTGGATGAGTTCATTCATAATAAAAACATATTAATACAAAAACTCCCGTATAAATATAAACCTTCTTTTATAATAAAAAAAGATTGAAAATTACCAATATTAGATTTTGGATTAGTAATTAATCTACCATTTCCAACAGAAAATCTAATCAGCTAAACGTGGGTATGCTGGATTGAATGTTAATAGAAATATCAGCAACATCAACATAAAATTGAACAGTTTTAGAGGAAGCAATTGGCCCGACATCTGACGGTACAACTAAACTATCCGAACTTCGAATCCACCTATTTTCATACGCTGGCGTGAAAATTCGGCCAAGTAAGTCTAAATCGGTAGCACTAACGTTATTTTGTAAATAACCGTTAACAACTTCTAGTATTCTAGAGCCATCTAAACGACCTATAAACCCCGTTCCGTTCACAACACCTGCGATACTATTCTTTATCGCCGTAACATCAGGATCCGGATCAGCATTTGTTTTATTTATCGTCATTGTTACCTGCACAAAACACGGTATAGGCGCTTTTACAAGAACATCAGACCCAAAAAAACGAACGTCTCGGCCTCCTATATAATCTTGAAGGTCTTTCGTATGCCCGCTACTTGTGGCGCTCACAGCGTAATCTTGTTTATCGCCTGTCTCTAAACTTGACGCATCTGTAACAGTATCTAAAAACTGAATAGTAGCTGTCTGGTAAGCACTAAAAGCACCTTCTTCCTGAGTTTTAATGTCCGGAACAAACCCAGTATCTGTTAAATCCAAACCACGAACATCGCTAGTCACAGAAAATGTTTCGGTGCTAACCGGAGTATCTCCTGTTAGCAAAATACTACGTACTTCGTAAAATCCAGGAACCTCGTCTTTTGCTAACGTAAATTGCCACGTTCCTTGTCCGGATTCGTTGACACTTATCAACGTAGCTTCTTTAGTTAGCGAAGCAATATTTAACTTTTCTTGTCCCCGAACATACCAGTCTACACGACCCCCATAACTCAATGGAAAAATAGAATGTTTATCCCGCAACATCTCTGTATCTGAATATCCTATTATCGATTGATTTGTTATCGTAACAAATTGCGGTAATGAACGTAACATACTGCGCATGTTAACTCTGTTAGATAATGCCTTTGCAGATAATCCATCTTGAAGTTTATTGACAAGTTCGGAGTTGGTTTCCGCAGAAGTTCCTCCAGAGAAATTCGACGCTGTGTAACTTGTCACATAATTTAAAATTGTATCGTTAGGCGTAATTAACATATCTGCTTCAAGCTGCCCGTCAGATCCAACTTCTACTGCGGTAACAAAAATCGTAAACAGATAATTTCCATCACTAAGTTGCGTCATAATACGGTCATTAGCTGTGTTCGCAGTCGCGGCATTTGTGGTGGAAACGTAACTGTCGTCTGACGTAAACTGAACACCATTAGCTTCAAATATACTGCCGTCCGAAACAGTTACACTCGTTGATGTACTAACTACGATAGCAACTTCGCCAGTGGAGAAAGTACCGTCATTTCTAGTGATACCCCAGTTAGATAAGACGTCAGATACGGTATCTGTATCTGCTACAGCAGGGTCTAGTTCAATTTGTCGTAAACTCCTGGCCGTTTGATACCGATCTAAATTTTCACGAATAGCCGCCTCTAGTACTGCATGGTAATAAAGGACTGTGTCGTGAAACACACCTCGTTTTAAGTCTAACTTAGGGTTGTTTTCTTGTATTTCTGTTTTAAGCTGCGTCAATAAAGTAGTTACTTTCGTAGCGTCCAGCCCAGACAAGTCAGGTAATTCGTATACCATCATATACTCCTAATACGGCGTTACAGTTAAGGGCAATAAAGCCGTAAATGTTGTGCCCGCTAAGCTCGTAATTTTAACAGACATTGTCACTGAGTCACCAAACAGCGAAACGCTAATTAACTCAGCGGAATAAAATCGTTCGTCATCTGGATCTGTAGTAGCCTCTTCTGCTTGTAAATTTTCCGTCAAAGAAACAAGAGATAAATTAAAAGTACGCTGCACATCCCCAGTCGTTTGCCAGTATCCGGACCTAGCCGCTGTTATGAACTCAGTGCCCCTGCCAGGAAGATACGTTAAAGTCGTTGCTTCTGTGAGCAATTCAATCGCAAATCGTTGCACTAGTTTTTCAATGCCAGCGATTAGCTCTCCGTTTTTTCCCGGAAGAACAAGCGCTTGCGTCACTTCAACGTGCGAATTTTCTTTCCACCCTTTAAACGCAGCAATGTCGACAGTTCTTCCGACATAATCAGTAAGTGTTGCGTATTGCTCAGCCATCAAAGCTTACCTGCCATCCCTGGTTCTAAATAATACATATAACTTTTACTTTTCTACGCAATGTTACTGACAGCGCCTGGATCCATGTCACCTAAAACGTCAGTAGGAGCAGGACTCCCGCCAGGAGAACTAGGAAGGTTCCCCGTTATTGTTTTCTGTAAATCTTTTAGATAATCAATAAGAGCTAATTTTAACGGGCCTTTGTCGTGACCTAATCCGTGTTTCCTCGCAGTAGCATGCGCAACATTGCGAGGAAAGGTCATCGTATGCCTTGCTCTAAAAGCCCTCTCCATTGCGGCCAAATAATCAATTGAAGTATTTGTGTTGATAAGGTCCCCTGTTCTTCCAGGCGACTTTCCGTTCGAAATAGTTGCAGTCAACTCTTCGTTAGGCTGCGAAGAATCAAATGGCTTATCCATTTTATTCCACTTAAAAATATCGCCATCCCAGTCACCCTTCGGTGGCATTGTCCACTTTATCCCTTTATTCTTTTTACGATCTGTTGATTCGGTCTTAAATTGCTCGGTAAGATCGTCAACGATAGCCTGTAATTTACCGCACAAATTTGATTTTTTTACTGAAACAGGCTCTCCCATGATTACCCCATAAATGGCGACAAGGTTTCTTCTTGTCTAAGTAATTGTTGAATTTTGGCTTTTCGTTGACTAATAGCACCAGGGCTTCGAAGTAACTTGGTGGCAATTTCTTTGTTAGACAGTTTTTCACGACCATGTAACCCCAACGACCACTCCATGATTTTTTGATCGATTGGCGGAAGATCGTCATAAACAACTTCCAACCAAGCGTCATGGTTTTGTTCTAAAGAGCGAGCGCCAGGTGAGAACTCTGGGTCTACCGCAGATAATTGTCCCGTTGTTAATCCCGGCTGCCACTCACGTACATATTTAATCCGTTTAGTTGATACGCCTGCTTTATTTGACAATTCACTGTCACTAGGTTCTCTGCCAAGCTTGTCTTGCAGTTCTTGTGTGTATTGATGCAACTTATGACTATCACTGAGGACGCGTTCAGGTACGTTAATGATATCATGCTGCTGCCGTGAAATGCGACGTAAACCTTGCATTTGATTCAATAAATGACTTTGTAAACGAGATCGTTTACGGTCGTAGTTATGTAGCCCTTGTAATGTTAACTTTCGAGCTCGACTGCGTAATAGTGGACTTTGCCCACTTCCATACATAGATACTCCTTTATGAATAATAGGGTCCACTGCTGAAAGTATCGCAGCATTACCTTCAGGAGTATCATCCTGTGTCCAATTCTCGTAGGCGTCTTTATATTCTTGTTCTAAATAATCCATATGATTTTCACTTTTCTATGTGATGTTCTCGGCGGCTAGATTCATGCAGGAGCACCGTCCTATGTACTCCACTCCTCAATTAAAGGCGCCCCTTTAAATTCCCCGTCTAAAAAAGGGTGTTCTTCAATAGAATATTTACCTTTTGGTTTGCCTTCATTATTTTCTTTTTCAGTACGTACATGTACGCATTCAAATGTTGTTTTTGCTATAGGTAACTCAGCGTTGATATTATGAGAAACACGACTTACTTGAGCATATAAATTAGTTGGTAATTGTTTTGTAGCCGAACCCCCCCTTGATGAGCTTTTATCTAACTTTAAAACAGTCCCTGGACTAATATCAAAACGAAGCTTTGACGTAAACGACCCACTTCGCCCGTTTATAGCATTCTGCACATAGAGTAGTTGTGCGTATTTATCTAAAATACTATTGCGGTCTTCGGCTAAATCAGCGGGTTCTTGAGCAGGTGCATCTAAGTTTGAATCTGCTTCAATAGCGTCATGTACAGCTTCATCCCTATTACCCGTGTCTTTATATGATTGTAGGAGTTTAGCGATTTCCTGCATCCAATCAGGAGGACTTGTAATTAGAAGCTGACCAAGCTGATCGCCTAAATCATCAGGACTTGGGAATCGCCCGCCTGTACATATAGCTTTTGTTATTTTATTAAAACCTACTGCGTGCCCAGATACATCTGAACCGTCAGCATAAACAATAACACCATACAACGGTTTCCATAGCCTAGCGTTAAAATTAAACCCCGAATAATCGTCTAAGTATAAAGTTTTATACTCTTTTGAAAGTCCGGGCGTATCAGGCGTGAGATAGGCATACTTCTTGTCAGGACTACTTTCTAAACTAGGCAAAGGTATTACTGCCATAACAAAATCAGGACAAATTTTGCCCACTAGAAGATCCCAGTACGTAGTTCCAGTAGTAGAATCAATTAAGGTCTTAAAATACGCGCCAATTGCCGCTGGAAAAGGATTGCTCGACATTGGAGCTCGTAAGCCGCCCGTTTTCGATTCCATCTCCTTAATTACTTCACCAGCAGCTTTGTTTGGTCTCCTCGGAAACCCCTCACTGTCACATCTGGGTTGGAATACGTCTAATGTTGTCATACATTCAAGCACACCTAAAACTTGTTTTCCGAATAACTCCGGATTATCTTCAATGCTCTTTTTAAAAAATACACCTGGTGTCCAGGCCGGGCGTTTGGCTGCTCCACCAGCCGCCGGGTCGCTCGCGTCACAACCACCTAAAGGAATATTTACAGCAGGCGTTAAGTGATTTATCGGATTAGACGCGTGTAACCAACCGGTCATTAAACTACCAAAAGTTAAATCAACAAGACGGTGAACTAAATTAACTGTTATTTGTATCTGAGAACCTGACCGCCGATAAGAAAGGCCCGCAAAGTACCCCTCGAAAATACATTGAGGGCCTGTTTTACCCAGCGCACCTGCTATGTCTGTAGGATCCAGCTGGGACAACGGGCCAAACTTTAAATATACTTTTGCTTTTGTTAACTCTGCACCGTCTAGTTCTTCGATTAACTTTTGAGCGTCTTGATCATTTCCGTTCTCACGTACAGACGTACCAGTCCCTAACACACATGTTCCTGTTGGTATTTCGTTTTTTGCAAACGAAGAACTAAATTGCATTACAGCAAATTTTTGTCCGCTAATATCCAAGTAGAGACTTAATTCCTTCGAATCAGGCCCTTCGAAAAATCGTACTTTAGCGACACGATTTGGAACGTCAGCCACGAGAACCACCTTTTAATTCGTCTGTTCTATAAATTAAAGCCAAAGTAATGGCACCAAGGCGATAAATTACATCCGAACTGTCGTACCATAAATTCTTAAACGTTGACCAAGGTTCAATAGATTTCGTTCCAAACAGTGCAGTTAACGTAGGATCTCCCGCTTTTTCTAGTGACTCTACAATACTTGAAAGAGAAAGCTGTGGTCTTAAATATCCGGTGATATGCCAGCCCCCTAAGTTACTCATTGTATTCACAAAAATCTGATAACCCGTGTATGTTAAATCAAATCCCGGAGAAAGACCGTCCGTTAAAGAATAATTAATATCTGTAGTGTCCGTAGGGCCTACTTGCCGTGCAATTGAAATACTGGTGCCCGAAAGATTTATCTGAAATTGATAGTAAAGTTTTCCTGTGTAGTCAGGACGTGTTGGCGAACCGGAGAGGGTAAGAATGTGATCTAAAGTTCCGCCTGTTTGATAAACCTTAGGATTCCACGTTTCGTTTGAAACAAATATGTTATCAGCACCAAACTCGTAAGTAATACGAGAATCCAAGTCGGCAACAAATTCTTGCAATTCTGTTTTCTCTATCATCGACAACAACTGATAAGAGCGATAATTTAGCATCGCACGGTCTGGCGCAGCCCCAAACAAATGTTGTCGAATATTTAACAGAGGCGTATTTAATGTCGACGATGTATACTGGGGAGGGATCAAGTCATCCCCTATATAAGCTAACCCAGAACTATTAGCTCCGGAAATGTTTAACAATAGTGTTCGTGCGTGATTAAACATGATTATTTAGGTATCACTGCCACTTGAATTGTGTACTGAACCACCCAACCTTCGGTGTCTTGGGCACGATACGAAGATCCAATTATGTAGCCCGAAACAGTCAGGTTTTTACCAATCGTAATATTAACTTTATTGGCCAGCGGGTTTGAAACGCGGTTATCGCGATACCATTGGATAATTTTTTCAATGCCGTGGTTATCTGCCTTACACGTCTCACCTTCACCTACAGCAGCAAAAGACAAACCTGAAATAGAAAAAACTCCCATGCGATTGCCAAATATATTTAAATAAATATCACTGCCCATTGTATGTGTAAATTGGACATTAACGTTCTCTTCGTAATTCCAGCTTGTAATAATTGCTTGGTGTCCTTTAAACGTCAATTCTGTTCCGCCGCCCTCTACGCCAATCAAAGAAAAGGCAGCGGGTTGACTTCCTGAGGGTAGCTGTACCGTAGCTCCAACATGAGCTCTATTAAAAATTAATGCCATAACATTACCCCAAGAAATCTTATGCTGTTATATTACCGGATCCTTCTAATATTCCGGTAAGTTGCTCTATATCAATCTCCAATTTACCACTTAATTCCATATGTTGTTCTCGGGCTGATTCTGTGGAAGTTCCTTGTAAGCTTAAAATTTGCTTGCTAATCGCATCCGCTCGCCGTTCTGGGGTCATATCTTCGTCTGCCAACGTAGACAACATACCCTGTTTTCTCAATAAACGTCCCTGTTTGTAAAGTTCATCAGCTTGTCCCTCAGTAATGCCGTGTTCATCAGCAAATTGCGCCGCAGTCTTGTTACCCATGGCTCCTCGTAGCAGAGAATAAGCATTTTGTTCGCTGCCATCCCGCCCTTTAAAGCCAGATATTCTTTCTGTGGCGCCTTTAATTAAGTCCGCCCATTCACGACTTTCTTCTCCTATACCCCACCCTTGGTGCGCTTCCATTAATCTTTGTATTTCGACTTTGTCATCATCTTCATCTAAGCCAAGTGAAGTTGCTAATTCTGCAACTGTATTTCTTGACATGCTTTGACGTGATCTCAAACCTTCCGCGCGTGTTAGTTCCTCACCTTCTAGTTTTTGGCTTTTAATGTCGCCCGAAGTGCGAATCCTACCCAACTCAGCGGCAGCAGCTGCTCCGCTTTCCTTTGCCGCCCGATAACGATCCCTTATCAGCTTGGCCCCTTTCATGGCCATTTCCTTGGAGGACAAGCCCATATTAGCGTTATCGCTGGCTTTGTAATATGCTATCGCCTCTCTTTGTAGTTGTGGGTTTGCTAAATTCACTACTCCAATTGCTCGGCCTAAATCACCTCCAAAATATCCCCCCACCGCCCTTTCCTCGTTTCGTGCCTGCTCAAGTTGTTCAGTTGCTTCTAGTGCCCCCTCCTTGCCCAAAAAATCGCCCTGAGTCGCACTGTACAAGACATTAGTCTGTAGACTACGGCGGAGTTTTTCCGCGTCCGCTATTATCTTCCTTTGGTCTGTAGTTAGAGCACTCAAGTTAACGTCTGTTTTGTCGAAATTCTGTGCAGCTTTTTCAACCAACTTCTCTTCGTATCTTTTCGCCCTAAGCATCTGTTGTGCGCCTGCTACTGCTTGTCTGCTGGGATTTTCAACGCCCTGGCCTTTCAAATAATCTGTCGCCTCTTTTTCAGTTACATCTATGCCTGTCAAGTCAGATTCGCTTAAGCCGGTTTTCTTTGCACGTAACTGTGACGAGAATATCTCGGTAAAAGCTGTGCGTGCCCCACTTGTTCTATCGTCAGCACTAATGCCTAGATCACTCATGTAAGCTTCTAGGGCGTCAGCAGTAGGAATTGTAGATATTGAATCCCGTCGTCCTTGGATAACAATTTTTTTTTCATCGTCAGTTAATTTAGTTATACCTCCATCCCGCAATTTACTAAGTATATCGGCGTCATCTACGCCCCCTCTCGACTCAGCAATTTTTCGTTGAGATACTCTGTCTGCTTCTGCGTAAACGCCTCCAGTCGCAAGAAACGCTTCTTCCTCCAAAAGACGTCCGCCACGACTAAGAATATCTTCTCTGGCGGGACCAAATAATGTCTGTATTACATCTGATCGATTAGCTCGCGTTTCTCCGGCAGCCGCTTGCAACTCTTGTATATCTTCAAGGTCTAAAAGATTCTTTCGACTGGATAATCCATAGAGATCTGAAATAGATTGAAATTTGCTTGTTTGATTACGAACAGTCTCCAGTTGTAAATCTAAGTTCTTCTGTAACGCCGCTCTTCTGTCACGAGCCACCACATCCGTATCATCAATCTGTGTCTGATCTAATTTTTTTTGTATCTCTTGAACCTCAGCTTCAGCCTCAAGTAGCTCTGCAAGGATAGGTTCCATAGCTGCTTGAGCGTCTGCTGCGTCCGTTCCACCCAACGTGCGGCCTAGTAATTCTCCTACTTTAATTCCCCTGTCTTCCCCCTCTTGTGCTCTTATTGCGTCAACAAAGTTCCCTACCCAATTGTTACCCGTTAAACCGGACATATTATTCTTCAGTCTTGCCGAGATAACGTCTCTTTGTCTAATTCTTTGCGCCCGCTCTAACGTTTCAGGGCTTTGTGCTGTGAGCGCGTTTACAAGACTCCCATAGCCTGAGTACTCTCCGTCATCTAGCGTTCCACGTCTTCCATCAGGACCAAGAGCCTCCTTCCCGCTAAATTTCTCTTCCATGTCCGCGATCATAGATGCAGCCCGCATACGAGCAGCAGCATGACGCTCCTGCTCGGTGCCTTTAAAAACCCCTGCTGGAGTGTTAGCTAGAATCACGTCAGCTATTTTATCTACCTTAGCGTCCCAATTTCCGACGGTTTCAGAATCCATATTCTGCAATGCTAAGCCGACCGCAGTTCCAACATTACCTTTAATGTTGTTTATAGCGCCAGGAGCGACACCTTGTTCGAGTAAAAACGATGCAATGTCACGTTCTGCTGCTGGTGCAAAAACCTTTCTACGTAACTCGTCGGGTTGCATTATTCGACGAACAAGAGCAAAAGTCTTATTCTCGAACCCAAACTCGTCATTGGCGGCTTCTTGCCCTAAAAAGCGCACGGCATCTTCTAATCCAACGTTTTTACTGCCGCCTGCTAGTATAGTTGTATAATCAGGCAAGCTAAGATCTGCGATGCTTTTATCTTGACCGTTCCATCGATAAACACCCGATCCGCTACTAACAGCATTGAATAAAGCTTTCGCTTCCGTACCTTCCTCAAAGCCGCCTAGTGCCCGTTGAGTACGTAATACCGCATTTATTGCGTTCGCTGCGGGAGAATCCGCCGCTTGAATATTTAACGTTTGTGATAATTGACGATGAAAATTAGCGTCATTTAATCCCCATGTGGGAGTGTCAAACGCTCCTCCCTGCTGCAACGCTTGGCCCTCAGCTAGACCAGCCTGCGTTATTTGAGGGGCCTGTATCGGGTTCATACCGCGAGCTTGCATTTGACCTGCGGCCTGCTGTTGCATCATCATCGCAGCGTCTAACGTTACACCAGACGTCTTAGCTAACTCAGTCGTTGTACGAATCATTTGATTTAAACGACCCGGCGATACTTGAGTTAATCCACCCTGAGATAATGCCTCTAAACTACGAACTAATTCTGCCATCGGAGCATCAGTGCGACCTTGCTCTCCGAAGATCTCCTTCATAGTGCTAACAACGTCAACATACCCCTTTAAAGAACGCTTAATCTTGTCAGAATCAAACGCTCGCATTTGCGTTGTAACATCCGTTTGGCTTTTTAGTGCGTCTAACTGGTCCGGGGATAAATTAATTGCGCCACCAGCTGTTTGTTGGATTGGACCTGCACCGGCCTCTCTTAATGCGGTTTCTATTCTTTGACGTTCTGGTCCTGCACTAGAAAACAAACTGGTTGTTGCGTCTGTTACCCGCTCCCCTTCAGTGCGAAAATCTGCGCCTGGTAACATCCCACGACGACCAAGTTCTTGGTATAGTCCGCCGATTTCACCAGCGCGTACTCCTCGCATACGAGATAAATTTTCATCAGAATACATCTGATTAAATAACTCTGTTGCTTGCTGTTCTGTGGATTCTGCGTCAAATCCTAAGGCCCCGGTCGCTGGATCTAACCTGTACCGGTTGAAATCGGCCATACGTTGCGCCATAACGACCGCAGAGCCACGCCTGCCCGATATAGCGTCTAGCTCATCAGGCATCGACTGAGCAAGCCATGGAGCTGCTACCGCAGCATATCCGCCTAATTGACGAGCAGCAGCTTGCTGAGAAGGACCAAACTCTAAGCCGAATGCTTGTGCGGCTCCCCCTAAGAAATCAACAACTCCCGCAGAAGTTGTATCTTGTGCTACACGCTCCAACATTTCAAACTGTTGAGCCTGCTGCTGCTGAATTTGCATCTGATCCATGACGTTCTGAGAAGACAACCCGCCAGGAATCTGACCGTACCGACTCATTTGTTGCTGCATCATAGGCCCAACAACTGAGTTTAAAAACATGCCCGTCACCCCAGGGCTGTTAAACCCCGGTAAGTGCTCAAACCCTGTCCGCATCTGCTGCTGCGGCATTGTCATGATCGGCGCAAACCCAGAAGATAGCTGCTGTAACAGAGCACCTTGTGGCGTTTGTTGATTAGAAAATGCGTTTTGGAACCCCATGTTCCAAGGCGTCATTTGTGTTTGATATGGGTTTGGATATACCACTGTCTTGCGTCCTTGCAATTATGTTCGTCGATCACTATAAATTCGTGCTCGACGTTCGCGGACTCTCTCTTTGGCCCGCACAAAATTAGCCTCTCTATCAATTTCGGCTTGCGCTTCATTTTCACGCTTCAACTCAGCTTTCGCGGCTAAAGATTTCGCGTTTTCTTGCCATTCTTTCAATAATTTAGGATCAGAAACATCCCAACCAACCAGCCGCTGCCAATTCGCTTTAAACTGCTCGTATTCGTTCTGGTGCCTATCTGTTTTTGTTCTGCCAACCCAAGGGCGTAAAGTACCGACTAAATCATCAAAATTTTCTCTAGCACTATCTTGTGTCGACTTGAAACTATCTTCTGAAAGTCCTGAATTCGAGACCAAAGCCAAATGGTAAGCATAAAGATGTTCTAATAATTCTTTGTCCGCCTGTGACGTCATTTCGTTAACTAAAATCCGCCACCGTTGCCACCATTTGCGGTCCATTATGTCGGCGTCACGATAATCAATAATACCGTTTACAGCCGCGCGGACCGTCAGGACTGCTACTCGGTCTCGCTCCAAAAATCCGGGCTATCTATCATTACCTCCAATTTAGACACTAGCCTATTAAATCGAGCACAATAATTTGAAATGGTTCGTTGAATAGTTTCTGTTCGCAACACGTCAGTTAACAATGTATTTTCGACTTTGTTAAAACGTTCCATATCCTCGGGTATGCCTGCGAAATCCCAAAAATGCTCCCCGGAAGGATTTGTTTCTTTACTATAAGAATCTGGCAATGTATGGGTAAAGCTTCCATCCGAAGACGCCAGGTAGGTTAATTGCAAATACAACCTATACCGATTTACTTTTTCCCAGTAATCTTGGATCGTTGTTACTGCTCCAGATTCTCGTTGCTGAAAAACAACGTTGTATATAGTATCCATCTCTTTTGTAGTTAACGTTCTAAACCGAACGATTACTTTACCGCCAAATAAGTCATACTGCTGAATAAACGGTTTCTGCCCTAATACGCTATGCAAAAACCCCATTTTCTCGTCTTGATCAGGCTCTACAATTGTCTGTTTCGATAAATCCCAATTACAGTGTGGGCAGTTAACTAACGGTGACTCACTTCCTCCTGATAGTGGTTCTGCGTCAGCATCGCTTGTGTCACCAGTTTCGACATAATCTGGCGGCTCTTCAGGTGCCGGAGGAGGATCCTCCATTGGCGTTGGCTGTAACACAGGCTCAGTTGGAAATGGAGCGGAAATACTTTCAGCAATTTTACCTTTAGGCAACGACTCTAACGTTGTCGTTGTAGCTTCAGGTTCTTTTTGCGTTTCTTCCGTCTGCATTTTAGATATCGCAGTTGGAATGGGCGGCAATTCTTTAGACTCCTGCAAGTCTGCTAACATCTTCTTCTCAACGTCTGAGAGTTTTGACTCGTCAATGTTCGAGTTGAGCTCTAACTCAGGTTGATCAGATTTGTAGTTATCATCGACCATCAAACCTTCTCCTAGGGAATTAATTTGTAAGTACCGTCTGCTTTTTTCTCTGCGAACTTCGACAATTTTGGCTCTTCGTATTCTCCGCCCTTCCTATCCGTAGCATAACCCTCTTTAGCGTCATACATTGTCAACTCTTCTATCTGTTGAAATTTATCTCCCGTCCACAACTTGTTACCTGGATAAGGATAAAGTTGATTGCCTTGATATGTGACAGCTGACTCTGTCCAGCCGCTCCCGCCGCTGGCTATATCTAGTCGAACATATTGTTGCCACCTAGCCTCGAGTAACCCCCACGTATCTTTTAAACCATAACCGTACTCGCCGTCAGGCCTATCGTTAAAAGAAAAACCCATGTTTGTATTAAATAATGTTTCATTACCTAATGCCGATTCAGGATCGTAATATTGACCTTTTATTGCCCCTTCCCAATACGGCTCGCCTAAATCTTTATGCTTGTTAAAACCTTCATCGCATTTGTCTAGCGCTGATGCAATCTTGGGAATTGCCGCCGGGGCAGCTCCCAGCATACCGCCGCTTTTTGTAGCCACGCTTCCTCCTGCCATTACAGAGCCTTCAGTGAAAAGCCCTTTCCGCACTATTATGCTTCCGTCAGAAATACATACGCCCTTTTTAACCATCAAAGAGCCGCCAATAATGCTCGTGTTTTTAGCGAACATGTGGCTAGCCTCAAAGTTACCGCCGTCCTTTCCTTTAGGTGCATGCCACATGTGTACACCCTGGCTATTAAAGAAACTAAACGTTTTAGAATAGCATTGAATAGGTGCTTCGCCTTGTCCCGCATCAAGCGTAATAGAGGCAGTTGTTATGGGTAACGAAGGTGTAGAAGTAGTGTAATCACCTAAAGGTAAATCACCTTTAGAGGCATCATGCGACATACTAGGATTAGGAGGCGAAGGGTCTTCAGAGGAAGAAGGATCAGCGCCTCCGCGTATATACACACTATGACTAAGAACCCCAACCTCTGAATTTTTTGCTAGTAAAGTAATTCCAGCATCTTTAACTTCGTCCCCAAATTTGTCTTTGTATTGATGCTTGCCAACGCCAGATCCTTTATTTTGAATCAACATACCACCCTTGCCGCCATTGCCAGACAGTAGTTGCATATTCTTTTGGGCCTTTAATCGTACATCTTTATTAGAGCTAGAAAACTCAATGTTGTTTCTAGCCCGTACGAACATTTCATCACAGAATGTGATAGCTTTAGCGCCTGGCATAATCATGATATCACCAGGCGCTTCAAGACTAATTTTACCGCCTGTCATTGTAAGCTGCGAACCATAACCGTCACCTAAAGCAATCCCACCATCCTCGAGGAAGGTGAGATAAGACATGCTTTGAAAGTATTCTACGTTGTTATAACGTTCATCAATCTTTAATTCTTCACTTTCAGGTTCTTTAAGGTAGCCAAATTTTGCAGAGGCCATACTTCCATAATCTAACTTGGCCTGTGCTTTTTTTAGGCCTTCTAACTTACTCTCTTCCCAGAATTTATAATCATTTTCGTGATAATAAAATGGATGAGTGCTCTTCCAATTATAATTGTAGGTCAATAAGTCTAAGACTCCACTGACACGGAGTAAATTTCTAGTGTCGCCTTCTACTGTAATGTCTTTTACTTTGTGGGTATCTCCGCCGCCAAACTCGTTACTAAACTTGTAATTATCCTCGCGAAGATCATCTCCGTCTTTCTGATCTTCCATCATTTTTTTACGTTTAGGGACCGGAATAAGCAGATATTTACCAATGTAAATACTCTTAGCCGACCGCATCGTATAACTACCGTCGAGAGCGACAGATTCTTGCCATAGGCCGTAATCAGGATCGTTATTTTCTGAATACTTACGTTTACCGCTTTCTTTCGCAGGCTTCATCAGCATGCGAGTGTATCCTTGACCTAAGTAACCCCCGTATTCCATGTAGCGATAAATAGGAGCTAGATCCTCTTCTCCCTCCGGTAAATCGTAATATCCGTACGGTTTATCTTTCTTCGTCTGGTAATCAGAAGCTTTATTTTCAGTAGTAAAGTCTGTGCCGTAGTTATAATTACCTGTCGCTTCCCATGGATATGTTATGTGTCCACGAATGTATACGTTTTCTCCTTCGTCGTATCGTTGTCTAATGTGTTCTGTGTATGATTCAATATCTAACGAAAACCCTGTTAATTTTGTATAACTATCCCACCAGTTTAAAAATAACCCGCAACTCTCGTTTATACTCAAAGCAACTTGATACGGATCTAGTAATAGACTGACACCAGTTTCTGTGGAGATACTATATTCGAACATATTTCCGTCTAAAGGACGTGCGGCTCCGAAATTATTAATATCGCCTCCGTCTTGAAGCACATTAAACAATTCACAATAGCCGTCTTGCTTCCTTACTGAAGCGTTGCCCCCCAATTGCAATATTTGCGCCACGTTATACTTATCGTTTGTGCACTGCGCCGGAATACTGCCTAGGATAACGTGATAAGAAAAACCTGGGATCTTTAAAAGACAGACACTTGTTCCCGCCGGGAGAAGCGAAGATTCTCTAGCTCCCAAAGGCACACTGGGGCTATTATTGAGAAGAACAGCGTCCTGATATGGCTGAGCACCACCACCTATCTGCACTTTATAGTGGTGCATATAAGGCAGTGAAAATACAATCTCGCCTACAGTAATACTTGTATCTTGAATAGAAGAACGAATAACAGCGCCAGTACCTTGAGTATCCGCTGCTGACGTTACTACACGGTCAGCGGACGCGTGAGCGGTCCTGGCAGCCGCCTTGGCAGTAGCTTCAGATAATGGAGTTTCCGCCTGCTCTGGGCGGTTACCTATACCCTGCTGCCGATTCGTTGGCGAGCTTGCACGCGACAACGTAGATTGGTTAGTTTCAGTTGCTTTTTGAAGTAACCAATTTCGTTCCTTATCGGAACTAGAAAAGGCCATTCTACTCACCTTTCGGTGCGGTTTATGAGCAATGCTGCTCAAAATAACTGGTCCCTGCCCCCTCGTGGAGAGTCAGGGACCAGTAGTTTAATAGCTAAATTGTACTATTTAAATGTCAGACTTTACTCGCATTCCATGTCGGCAAACATCATCGTTACATTCTCATTGATCATAAAATCTTGCGCATTTTGTGAAATACCGATGCCTGTTAATACAGGCTGTTTAATCGAATATGTTTTAGTATTCTTATCACCGCAACCTTGAAGAACCGCGTTCGGATCCTGGCCTGCTGCGCCTGGATTACCGCCTGCAAATTCCATATTAATTTGCGGCTGGATTTTGCACACATCACCGAACTTTTCATAAAAGTCACAATCCGACTTGGGGCCAAGTAGACGACCAATCGTAAGAGTCCCTTGAGCACGTCCCCCGATGTAATACATAGGAGCTTTATCGGCATTCTTATTCGATCTGTTAAGGTCGAATATGCGATTGATACTTTGCTGGTATTGAATATTAACTTGAGTAATAATCCCTAGCGCCTGAGCGTCCGCTGAGACTAACCCTGCCGATTGACTTTGAAAAGTTCCTGCGACTCTACTGCTCGCTTGTTTGAATACTGGGCCTGCCATAATAATTCTCCTGGATAAGTCGTAACTTAAATTCTACGACGGTTGAACTTAATAATAAACAAAACAAGAGGAAAGTTTCTGGGGGAAATTACTCCCCCAGAAACCCCCGCTATAATTACACTATTAAGTGTATTTCAAGGTTATTCAACGCATACGGAACATCGCAAGTTATCTTTGCAACGTATCGATCTTTGAAAAGTGGATGGATTTCAAAAGTATCTAGTGTTGCGCCAATAAGCTGACCGCCAAGATTCACTGTAAATCGCTCGACTGTCAGTACATCAATCAGAGTACTGATACCAGCCCTGATGACTGATTCCATACTTGGAGTTACATTGGTAATACCAATGTAAGGCTCGAAGAAATCTTTAAATCGGTAACTGATCGAATCAACATTACGAGTCAGCATTTCCTCGCGTTGATTAATATCAGAGTAATTACCCGTAGTAACAGCATGACGAGTAAAGATATTACCGTCAGGTGCTTGCATAACGATCCAAGTACCTGAAATAGCCATCTTATCTAGCTGAGATTTGCTAAATCTCGACGTGCGTTGCACATCAGTGAAACCGGCAATGCCTAACCGTGTTAGACCCTGCTGAGGCAAAACACCAGATGTGAGACCAGCTAACGCGGCACACAAGTGAAAACCTTCTTGGATCGTACCAGACGATTCAATCGTGTCAGGCCAGATAGCCATGATACGACGATCATAATAAGATCCTGCGTCTTTAGCGATCTCTGTTGACTCTTCAGTCAGCGTTAGAGTACGCCAAATTTCAATTTTTGCTTCCTCTTGATCCGGCGCAGCCGGTCCAGTTTTAAGAATAAGTTGTTGCTCAGATTGCACTGAGTCTACAACATACTCTGTATATGTATCCGCAGTATTCTCAAACTGATCTGATACATAATGAGCACGTACAATGTCACCAGGAAGAACTCCATTCGTAATGAATTTACCGTTACCTTCTTCATTACGAACTTGTGTGTACTGACCGGCAGTAAGATCGTCCTCCTCAATAACCGCCTCGCACACTAAACCATCGCTAGTCGTTGCCGTAGTGTGACCAGGAACAGTAGAGCCGATCGAAACCAGCGGGATCTCCGGAATACCCTGCAAATTAAACCAGGCTGTTCGCCAGAGACCTTCATTCTCAGTAGACATGGCGCCCACGTGAGCTTGAAAGAGACCCAAGACTGTCGGATCACGAGTCAAAGGCACCATTGCGTGAACATCATCACGACTTGAAGCAAGATCTAAAACTTCGTCCCAGTCATCGGCGTCCGCAGGATCAGGCACAGCAGAATACAAAACCGGAGTACTGTTGCTGTTAGTAAGCGCCTTGAAGACACCCCACTTCAACGGATTGTCTGGAGTCAACGAGCCTGGAATATCGTCAATATCGCCAACGTCGGTGATACTGTTAATTTCGTAAGCTTTTGCGATCTCCCATGCTCGATAGGTTACATACAGTTTACCGTACTGCAAGGAAGCTGCACTAAAGATGGGTAGTGACGTTAGCACACCACTCTCAGTCCAACTGTCATCAAAAGCCCTCGCACCATTTTCCAGTGATATCTGTGTCGAGGTCTGCTGCCAGTTAGTAACCGGAGCATAGCCGATGCGATTTTGGGCCACCTCTAGTAAAGGCTTGCGGATATACAAATTAACCGCAACCTGAGTACCAGCAACAACAGTAGCGGGTATGTTGTCTGACAGAACAATAGTTTGAACTGCACCTGTCGTTTCCCCGGTCACGGCAATATAGTACTTATCGCCCTTATTCAATGCGGCAGTGCCGGAACCATGAGCATTATCACTAAATTTAATTGTAACGGTGTGAGTTCCGATCGTAACATTAGTATCATGATCAGAAACAGTATGTGGACCGCTCGCGTCAGAGCCGTTTGTGGTATTCACAGTAATCTGCGGCTTCAACGTATCCGAGTAATACCCACCACGTGTTACCTCGATGATGTAAGTAGCATTATTCGTCGAGTCGTACGTAGTTAAGTTTCCAGGCGTTGGTCCCGTAGGAACTGCTAGAGCCCAATCCTGCTCAGTTTTGACTGTCCACGATTGCCCGACGACCAAATCATCATAAGAAACGTCATCCTCGTCTGCATTCGTAGAACACTGTGCGGTATCAAGATCAGTAAATTTAACCTTCAAACCTCGCGTACCAATCGTGGTGTCTGCTTCTGCGGCACCAGGAACAACACTTGACTGATCATCCGTACCGCTTGCAGACGTAACACGCACAATAGCAGTCGTTAGATCATTATTTATGGAAGATTCAGTTACTGTAACTGTGTAAGTTTCAGTAGGAAATCCGTCATAAACACCCACATAAGCTGTATTTCCTGACGCAACCAGAGAAACACAGTTATCTGGGCCACCTACCTTAGTAATGGTATCTTGCGTTGATTGCGTTACCGGATTATTACTATCCGAAGTAGCCGCAGCTACTGTTGCAGAAACTACATTCGCAATGAGATCTTTAACTGTTGCCCACACAACATCGGTGCCAGCACGAACTCTAATTTCATCTCCAAGCTTTACGTCTCGGTCAAAGAATTTATCTGCTGTACGACCGTACGTTCCATTTGTTGCAAAATTAAGGCTTGTCGCCTTAATGCGGTTATGGTAATTGGCTACTGTTAAAATGTCGTCGCCGCTGCTTGCGTCGTCCTCAAAGTATTCAAGCAGCGCGTTTTCAATATAGACTGTTGTGTATGTTGTATCGACAACCGCGCCAGCCGGTCGATTAGGCCACAAATAATCTGTGTCCTGGCTATCATCGTAATAGCCTAAAAATCCGTTTTCTTTTTCGTCGGTGTCACTTGTTCTAGTTAAAAACGCATTACCGCCAGTAATGTAAGATGAAAGAGGATTAGCCGCAGCAGTTGGGCTAATAGTAAAATCTTGGAACACCAAGACTTGTGGAAGTACATAAGTAGCCATATCAGGTGGTCTCCATACCTTTATTTGTTGTGATTATTAACTGTCAATTGGTTTGAGGCCCATTACGACCTCTCGAAGGGGCAGAGACTCGAGTTTGAGTTCCCAAGTCTTGTTGTATACCCATCCAACAGTTATAGGGATAACGTAATTTTCAGACGCTTCCTCTAACTCGTTGATGGCCCCTACTTCCGTCACTTGAAAATCTACAAGCGACAAATACTGACGTATCGCAGGAGCGAACATTGTTAATTCGTCCACAACCTCCGTCGCCAGGATCTCACAACTTGCACCCGTTCCATGGATGCAGAAAATGGTATGACTGCCTGTCCAATGCACTGAGTGCAGGCTAATCGCACCTCTTTCGTTTGCATATAAAGCACCTGAAGTGCCTGCTCCTCTTACCTCGTCGTTTATTCCTAAACGAGTTTGGCGATAGGCGTTTCGCTTTACTAGTATTGCGGGACGTTTTTCAACCAAATCACCACGCCACCGATATACGCTTTCAATCACTATACCCGATGAAGCATCGTCCTTCCATATGAATTGCTTTAAGTCGTTAGCTCGAATTGTCTCTTCCGACGCAAAATGCCGTATTAACATATCCCTAAACAGGCCAGTCAATAAAAGAGGCTGCCACCCGTTTTCGCACAGTGAATCCGGCTGAAAATAAGGAGACTGCGTGGTAGCCTCGTCTTTAGGTGTTGGAGGTGTCGTTACGCACCAATCCTCTTGTGTGCTCATCAGCCTTATATTCCCTGTGTGAACGATTACTAACTCTTTGCGTCATCAAATTAATAACTCGCAGCGGGTCAACATCATAATTTAACGGATCTAGCCTAGATATTAATTTTAGTCGGCCCCTTTTCTCTACAGGATTAGACTCTCCCTTTTTACTGCCTAAATAAGGCAAAGGAGGCTTACTCGCCGACGATTCAGGAGCACGAGGTGCCGTAGACATAAATCGCGTGGGTGGCGGAATATGTGGCATCAACAACTCTCCGTTAAAGCTGCGTCCTGTTGGGGAATAGCTACTGTGTATATTACATCAGTATAAGGTGCGGGGCGTAATTCTACGTTAGCAATTAAAGGAACCCCTCGCATTTCCGATGCGTTTTGAATGCTTTGAACGTAATAACGATCGTCTGTCTCGCGGCTAACCCACACATCACGCTCTTGTAGTAACGGAAAATGCAACATTCGTCCTGTTACAACAATGTCGTTGACAGTTCCCCGAATACCCTTGTTATCAATATGTTTGTGATGAGTGCGGGGCGACAAATCGGCCCAGATGCAATCAATAGGATAAAAATACCCGCACTGAAGGCCTGTTCCGTAGCATTCTGGGCAATCAGGATTAGTAACCTCGTCAGTCTGAAGATCTAAACATTTTGTACATTTCACGCCCGTTATCATACGCTTCAACAAATAACCGTCTTGGCTCGTATACCGATGTCGTAAACGTTCTTTTCGCACGATCTCACGGGCAAGACGCCAATCTCGTTGTCCCAAAATACCCTTTTTGGCCACAGGGTCTGACCAATAAGTACCTGCGCTTGTAGTTAACTCTACACGATAGTGCGTGTATTGCGTCTTCCCGTAAACACGCTTTGTCCCATCAATAGCATAATACGTATTTTCTATAGAAACGCCCACATTTTCCCAGTCGCTCGCCAAAGGATCACCCGATTGGCCCACTTGCAGTTGAAAACTGTAAGGTAACGCGTCTGAAAAAGTATCTCGCAATGTCCAGCAAACACGAGTGCCGCCTCGTATAAGATAACTCACATGTACCATGTCAAATACAGATTGACAGGCAGGTGGACATTCATTCTGACACGTCGATTCAGCCCAGGAACTAGGAGGGGTTGTACTCATTCAATGCTCTTGTTTAAGTCTAAAGTTGACGTGCACGAACATGTTTGTTTTGCTAAATCAAAAGATACGGAAGGAACCCGTGCTTCCCAGTAACGACTATCTAACCTACGAGATATTTCGTCTTGCGCTGTATGAGTCTCAAAAAAGTCTGAAGGAATAGCGAACACAGATAAAGTAAAGTTGTAGTTAGCAGGATCCATTTATTTACTTTCTTTTAAAACGTTCCGCTGTAGTTAGATGTTACATACCCCGAAAAAGAAGCAATATTTATTTCGACTTTCTTAGCCTGCACCATATCACGAAAATCTTTCATTGTTAAATTTGCATACTCTTCGTAAGCTCTCGCTTTATTCTTATCGTCCACAGAAACGCCGCCTGCGTTATAGGGAAGATGATTTCGACGATAGTTGGCCGCAGCAATTTGCAACAAATAGGCCTGGATGCCCTTCAACCACAACTCACGGTACGGAAAAGTCTTTGTAGTCATCAAAGGACGTAAAGGGGGTGGTGTTTCATTCCAAAACTGAATAGGACGTAAAACAGCTTGCGTGATCTCTGCGGCGTCAAACTCTACATTATCAAGTAACAAGTTATCGTCTGGTGAATTATCGCGAAGGGATAATCTAATTTCAGAAACGGTGGGAGGACCTAGATTCCACTGGCTCGCAGAAGATGAAATACCGAAAAGGCCACGACCAACAAAGCAAACAGCTTGATTACTAAAAATTAGACGGTTATCGCTAGAAAAAAGTGCCCACTCTTCCATATAAACGCCAGGATGTCGACTGATATCGTCTGGCAAGCTATGTGCCTTCACTGACCCGGTTAAAGCAGTAACAATATCTGCATCAATACTGTAGATGGCGTCTGTAGGCCCGTCATAGCCGCTCAGCTCACGCATACGAAGCGTTATGCCACAAGAAGGTGTTCCAGCCGCATCAAACGTTTCGTCCGATGTGCTTGATTCTGACGCACATGAGGCGGCACAGTCAGTAAGATTGACGGGCTCTCCATTAGGAGTCCGCATTACCCATTCTAGTCTTGCGTCTTGTCCTTGCTGTATCTCATGACACTGCGTTTTCGGCAGAACAGGGCAACCGTCTGACTGTGTAACAGGAGGATTAATGAGATTTTGATCGTTACAGTCCGTATCCGTCGGTGGCATCGCAAACTCCCTTTCTAAGACTACGCATCCTTACGTATTATAGACGCCAAGGGCCGAAAATCGAATGTCATATATCGCACGTAGCAGGCTGTCTTTGGCCTTTTAAAGCACAAAGATGAAACCGAAGGTGCTTATAATCTCGTGCCTTGTGCCAATCTGACAAAGGTTCTTGAGTCGTAAGAACTTGCTGGAACCTGGCAGCAACATGCCCATTTTGATCCGCATGTTTTTTGTTAATGTAAGGCAACATGCTTGCTTCACTATAGTACGATTTATACGCCGGATCTGCAAAGCCAATCCCAGTAGTGGCGTCCGGTACAGTTAATAAAAGATAACCTCCAGGAACCAAAGCATCATAAACGCTGTTCATAAAATCGGAAACGCGATCTCCGTCTACCCACTGTAAAAAATCATTAGCTTCGATTACGCCATACTTTTCAAAACCAAAACCATGTTGCAAATCTCTTTCCCACTGCCAACCAGAAATAATCAGGTCAGAAATTTTAAGCGTTTCGTGATCCTCTCGGGATGCCCATTCGCGAATTAAATCTTCGGTATATTTAATTTTAAACCCCCTTGATAATTCTCTAATTTGTTGTTGACGTCCATGTACGGTATTAGTCGCATGGTAACGATACAAGTAATGACAGCCACCAGTGTGAATAAACGGGACACCACTTAAATAAGTCTTTATCATTAACTCTAAATCGTCAATGACCGAAAGGTTGCGGTTATGCCCTCCCGCACCGTAATACGCTTTACGGCTCCAGCAACGAACATGATCTGGAGCATAATAGATTTCACACAAAGAACGAGGTGTTACATTAAAAGATCTAGTCGCTAATAATTCTCGACCGTAAACATTGACTGCATAATGCTCCCAGCCGTGTGCTTGAGAATAAATGAATTTATCGTAAGTACTTTTGTTATCCTTATGTCCATAAGAAAATACTGCGGGGTCTGAAAATACAAAACCCGCTCCCTTTCGGAATGCGGCAGCGATAGCAGAAAGAGAGTTAACGGGAAATAACAGATCGTCATGATCCAGTTCAATAAAAGCATCCCCGCTACAGTGATCACAAGCTAACCGTTTAATCGCTCCGATGTTGTACAGATGTTGGCCGCCGTCAACTACTCTTACACGCTTGTCTCGTATAATGTCGTCGGGAATAACTGCCTTATCGCCATTAGGAACTAATACCCACTCCCAATTCGTATAACGTTGTCGGAGCAGTGACGAATATACCTCGGGAAGATATGTGGGCAAATGAGTAGGTGTAAATATGCTTAATTTCATGCCTCAAGTTTAGCTGATAACTACAATAAAAAAAGACTCGGCAGAATAAATCTACCGAGTCTTCCAGGGGAGAAAACAAAGCACTGTCTAGCCGGTCGATTCCCAACAAGGATCGTCGGCACCTAGAACTTCGTCGGTGCAAACAATCATAAAACTACGAGTAGTCTGAACGCTATCCTTCAGGATTGGCGAAGGCGTACTAGTAATTTCAAGCTGCTGATCGTCAATGGCCTGTTCAAAAGCAAGTAGCGAACGTCGGCTACAAGCTCTGTCAAAACCATTGGCAATCGCGTCAATAATATTACCCATAGTGGTAAATTCAGTGTTGTTGGTCAACTCTTTACCGTGTGGCGGCAAAAAGCCAAACTTCTTTGTACCGCCAGAAATATTCTTAACGGTACTATAGAGACAACTAGTGTCTTGAGATAAAGCCATTGATTAGCCCTCCCCTTTCGTATTTGCGAGGATGGCAGCTTCATTTGCTTTCAACGCAAGCACTGAGTTGTAGAAGACAGGATCTTGAGCTAGCTGCGCCGCAGCTGACTTATAAGTCTCTTCTTCTTCTTGTGCTTGAACTTGTTGCCCTTGAGGTGTCTCGCTTAGAACTTCGTTCAAAGCACCTACAGGATTAGCAAACCGGCTGTCGCCCGCTTCTTTTTGATTATCATCGACGCCACGCAATTTTCCGGCGAGCTCCAGCAAGTCAGCAGCCTCTTTCTCATTTTGAGGTTGAATGCCATGATTAGCTAGTTTACCGAAAAATACATTTGCGTGAACGCCCTCAAACAAATTGTTATAAGCTTCCCCTACTTCAGGAAGAGCTTGCTTGTTGTCTGACATAACGTTACTCCGCATTGTTGAAAACCGTGAGACTGCCCTCTCGCTAGTATGTCTAGCGGGAGGGCAGCTCATGAAGGCTTAGAGTACTAACTAAAGTCCGCTCGAGCCAAACCACTGGTATGACCAATGGTTCCACCCAGAGTCTCATAAGCGAAGAACTCAATCATGTACGCTTCACGGCGAATGTACATGGTCGTGTCTTCTAAAATATAACTCTTACCAATAAACTTCGGATCAGCAAAGTGGTACATGGTGTTGGTATCAATCAAGTCTGTCTTGATCGTAATAACCCACTTCACACCCATGAACTCAGCCAAAGCCCATCCGTTCCGCATAACTTCCTCACTCAAGTCACCGCCCATCTCGTTGCGGCTGAACTTAGCCACTTCCTTGATGGTGATGTTGTTGAGAAGTACAACGTGAACTTCAAGGTGAGACGGAGTACTGGGCATAATCTTCAGACTGTCCCAAAGCGTGTCACGCGTAATACCGCCTGAAATAGATTCCCACTGGACAACTGACGACGTCGGCACAGTCTGACCTGCGGTACCGCCTAGTGCGGTCTTAACAGCAGCGATGAACTTACCGTCTTCCTCAGCCAACATGTCCTTGATAGCGTTGTCGCTAAGGACCTGTCGGATATCCATGTACCAAGTACGAAGCTCATCAACGTCCTTCGTGAAGCGAGGCGTCACGATACGGTCGAAGCTCACCTTGTAGCGAGGTCCACGAATGTAAAGGTTAGTCGGAAGAGTCGCGAAAGGAATCGAGATGGCCGCAGGGCTATCAGGTTCCTTGTCCACGATCTTGACCGGCTTATCTGTATCGACCTGTCGGTCGAGTTCGTCATTACTAATTGGCAGCGGCGGAATAATCCGTCGATAAAAGCCATCTTCACGCATCTTTGTGCGTGTGAAATCGTTAACAGCATCAACAGCCTGCTTTTCCAAGAGCGGGTCTCGTGATGCCAACTTCTCAAAGATTGCCTCATTGAGGAGTTTCGATTCCTCTTGAGTGGTAGTGGACATTGGAATATTACCTCCTTGTAAAGGATATTTTAAAAATTGGTTCTTGCTGCTTAAGCGGTATTGATAAGCTTCGGCAAGAAATACGGCCAGAATGCGATGCAATCATGGCCATAACCGTTGTCCTGAAGGCCCTTCCGGCTAACAACACCGCAGACCCCTAAACCGCTATTGTAAGCAGTGGCGTCAATTTTACCTGTCGCCAAACCAGTCAACGGAACATTAGGTGAAAAATCACCAGCAACGCCATCGTATTGAGTTGAAGTCAACTCATAAGCACCAGTAGCGACCAAAGCCATGATGTTACCAGACGGTGAAACAGGAACCCAAACGCCCTTGTCAGCGGCAGCATCACCACCGTCGTTAGCAACATCAGGATCGTCACTGTTCTGGAAAGTAAACAAGGGCACCTGATCTGCTGCATTGCCCAGTTTGTAATGTCCGCTAGTCGGATCAACATGAACTACAGAACCTGCAAGAACTGTAGTAGTAATGCTTGAATCCAACTTCGTGGAATAATCTACTGCCGATTGCGAAGGCCAACCTTTAAGCGCGTTGAGCGTATTCGCGGTCATTTGCCGTGGAGCGGCCATGAGGAATTCTCCTTGAATTTAAGTAAACAGGCTATTA
>Ga0209403_10001059_pt1 | contig 37132 bp, 27 predicted proteins | sample ArcticOcean_MG_C_8_FD_187440 | JGI IMG/M metagenome (GOLD analysis project Ga0209403, IMG submission 187440) | Marine microbial communities from western Arctic Ocean - ArcticOcean_MG_CB11_86 (SPAdes) (version 2) | ecosystem: Environmental > Aquatic > Marine > Oceanic | place: Arctic Ocean...
CGAATCGATACTTTTAGAGTTCTTGGACGCCAATGGGCGCGTCGTCAAAGCGTACGAGGGCAGTGCCGAGAATGAAGCGGGCAGCAGCGATGAGGTAGTTGACGATATGCAATCTAGCCAGGCGATGATCATCGCCGAGCAGTCATTGTCGATTGCAGCTGGGATGAATCGTTTTCGTTGGGATATGACGCACTTCGGAGCATGGGCTGATGATGCAGAAGATCGCTATGAAAACGGCCCGATGGTGCGCCCTGGCCGTTATTCCGTTCGCTTGACGGTCGGTGATACTACGTCGACTCAATCTTTTGAGTTGGAAGTAGACCCGAGGGTTACTACCCAAGGCACAACGTTGGCCGAGATAAATGAACAGGTCGCTTTCGAATTGCAGGCAATCGATCTTTTGTCTGAGATAAGGCGTCTTGAAAAAGACGCCGCGGATGAGCAATCAGAACTGGAAGAACGACGCGATCAATTATCCGAGGAGGAGGCAAGTCGACTGATTGTGGTAACCGACGTTCTTGATAAAGTTAAATCTGCAGACATTATTTATCCGCAGCCAATGCTCAGCAGGCAAGCATCCTATTTGTACAATATGGTGAGACGAGCCGATCAGGCGGTCGGCATAGATGCGATTGAACAATTTGATGCGCTGTCTGCTCAATATCGTACGTTGAATTCTGCCTATCGGAGTGGGGACTAGTTGATGAAGAATATTCTCGTATTAATGCTGCTGATCGTTGGCGTAAGTTTTGGTGTTCATGCTGCGAGTCCGCTGGTGGGGCTCAGCGCGGACATTGACGCTGTTTTTGCGGAGTTAGATCAGAATAGTGGCCCGGGATGCGCGGTCGGTGTGATACATGCTGGCGCCTACATTCACAAAGCCGGCTATGGCCTCGCGAATCTCGAATACGGGATGCCGATTACGTCCCAATCAGTCTTTCGTACCGGGTCTGTCGGAAAACAGTTTACTGCGATGGCGATTGCGATTCTTGCAGAACGCGGTGAACTCGATTTGGACGCTGACGTGCATACCTATTTGCCGGACCTTACCGACTACGGTCACAAGGTCACTATTCGACAAATGGTGCATCACATCGCTGGCATGGGCGACTACGGTCACGCGGCGTTTCGAAAAGCGGATGGGTCGGAGTTTCGATTCGGCAACGAGGACTATTGGACGATCGATGAATTTTATCAACACGTCAAAAAGGCGGATTTAATTCACGCGCCTGGCAGTAAGTATGAGTATTCGAATTTGGCCTACTTTCTGTTGTCGCAGGTTGTCGAAAGAGTGAGTGGCGAGTCTCTGCGTGAGTTTAGTGCGCGAGAAATATTCGGTCGCCTGGCGATGGACGACACGCTTTTCAATGACAATGTGAACCAGCCTGTACCGAATCGCGCTGACGGATATGCCCGGATGGAAAACGGTAGTTATGAAATTTTCATGACTAATTTGAGCTGGGTAGGCGATGGTGGCGTCTACACAAGTCTCGATGACTTTATGAAATGGGACCAGAATTTCTACAACAATCGTTTGGGTAAAGGCAGTGACGCGTTGATCAAGTTGGTCACAACACCTCACCCCGACACAATCGACTACACAGATGATGGCCCTGTCAACGTTCAGTACGCCTTCGGTATGCGCGAGCAAGAGTCGAACGGCGAATTTATGATTGGCCACACGGGCGGCTGGGTTGCATTCAGCGCAATTTACAATCGCTATCCAGAGCTGGAGTTGTCAGTTGTTGTCTTTTGCAATTCAACCGACACCTCGGCCCCGGAATTGGGTACGAAAGTGGGCGAGATCGCGGTCGCCGCAATCAAAAACAACTAATGTCCGGTCGAAAACTGGGTCAGAGCCCAATATTGGGCTCTGACCCAGTTTTTATTTTCGGCGGATAACGTGGCCCGGCCGGGCGTCGGTTGTAGCGCCGTCTGCGTAGACCAGTTCGCCTGAGACCCAAACCATCTCAATGCCAGTGGACAAAGCGGACGGGTCTTCGGGCGTGGCATTGTCGATAACGGTATCCGGATCGAAGAGGACCATGTCGGCCACCATGCCGGACTGAATCAGGCCACGATCGTTGAACCCCATGTGCTTGGCGGTTAGGCCAGTCATTTTGTGGATTGCCGTTTCCAGCGACATGATCTGGTTTTCGCGGACATATCGGCCGAGGACTCGCGGAAAAGAGCCTGCACCGCGTGGATGAAGATCGACCAGCCCACCATCGCTGCAAATGTTAGTTTCAGACCAGGACATTAAGTCCTCAATATCGTCCGCGTGCATGCTGGTGGCGATAATCATTTCAGCACGCTCACCCGTTGCTTTACGCCACTCATCCGCCATCTCGGCAAGCGCCATAAACGCGCCGGCCGGATCTGTTTCAAGAACACCGGCAATTTCAACTAGCGATTGACCGACGAAGTCCGGATTCGGCTCGAAACGCGTCATCCACATGCCGGCTGCCGGCGCGATGGTTTCAAGAACTTCTTCAACCGCGGCGCGATCCGTGTAGTCACGTTCCGGCAGCAGCACCATCATGGTGGATTGCCAGAACTCGTACGGATAGATGTCAGCCGTAATTTGCACACCGTCAGCGCGCGCGGCGTCGAGTTTGGCCAAAATCTCCGGTGCTTTTCCCCACAGCGGCGTCATCGCCAATTTGATATGCGAGATTTGCACTGGCATGCCGGTCTGACGACCAATTAAAATAATTTCGTCGATGGAATCTTCGAACCAACGATCCTCGCTGCGTATGTGGCTGATGTACCGTCCACCGGCATCTGCCGCGATTTGTGCGAGCGCGATGACTTCTGTGGTTTCGGAGTAAATTCCTGGGTCGTACTCAAGGCCCGTGGCCAGACCCAATGCACCTGATTCGAGCTCGCTCGCCAATAAGGCCGACATCGCGGCCACTTCGTCGTTCGTTGCAACGCGTTTGTAATCGTCGCCCATCACTTCTCCGCGCAAGGTGTTATGTCCGACATAGGATGCGACGTTTAGCGTCGATGGCGCCGCTTCCATTTTTGCGAAGAAGTCGGCCAATGGATATTCCGATCCACCGTCCTGCCCGACGATCATCGTTGTAATTCCCTGACTGATTGAGGCAAGGGCGTCAGGTACGTCGTCGATGTCACCGTTGCCGTGGCTGTGTGTGTCAATAAAACCGGGTGCTAGCGTCAGTCCACCCCCATCGATGATGGTCTCGTCCGCGCATGCTTCAAGGCTACCCAGCTCGCTGATCTTGCCATCGCTGACCCGAACGCTTGCGGAAGTAGCCGGAGAGCCGCTGCCATCGATGACTTCAATATTGGTCAGTAGATAACCCGGCGCGTCGTTGGTGCAGACGGGAGTTTCTTCCTGCGCACAGCCGATTAAGAACGCTGCTAAGGAAACGCTTATGATGAATCTATTCATGATGTATCCCGGCTGATAAATTTCGAATCTGCCATCGATTGTTGCATGAATAGCGACAGATAGGCTGAATTCGCGAGGCCTAACCGTCGTTGTCGTCGACTTCAAATTGTCCGGTTAGTCTGCGCCAGACATGTGACCAACTTAAGCCCACTGCGAGCAGCGAAGAGACACAAACCAGACCTATCCAGGTGGCCTCCGTCATTGAGTTGACATTCAGCCAGCCGATGTCGACAAGCAACCACACGACACCACCGAGTAAAGCACTGCCCAACAACAAACTCAGGAATCCCAACGAACGCTGCGTGGCAGCGAGCAAAATCACCCAGCCGATCAGTAATGTGACGCCAACGACAAAATGCTCGGGTCCTAATCCTTCGCTTCCGCGGGCGGCGTAAACCCAACCCCAGAATGAGTATTGCGTCGGATTGTATGAAGCGACAACCAGCGCCAACGAAGCGATGAATCGCCACATGAAGCCAGCGAAATTAAATTCTCTAGACGAACGGCCAGAGCGACCCTTGTCATTACTATTGGCCATCTTTGATCTCAACTGCAGTTGTGTGGGTCAGGCAGTTTGTTCTTGTCGCAAGTTTGCGACTCTCTTCTGAACCTCGTTAAACATGTCATCGCGCAGTCCTGCAAATTTGAACAGTTCGACGACGGTGAAGAATGGCGCTGCCAGATTGGCTTGAATGGGGTGTTTAAGTATGACCGGAGCCGATTTTTCGACGGCGTGGCCAATAAACTGAGCGACATAGCCGCCAACGAATGTCGCTGCAGCAAATGCGCCCGATGTCTGCATCGGCTCCAGGCCGATCCGCGTTGCCAGAGCTGCGATTGGCGCGGCGAAGAGTAAAAAGGCCAGGCTAAATAGTCTATCGAGCGAAAAATAGAACACGAAAAGCATAAGGGTGGCGACGTGAGCACCGTTGAGAGAAATACTGCCGATATCCACGCTCGCCCAGCTCAAAGCGATGAAAACGCCCAGCATAATGACCGGAATGCCGATCATGTGCACCGCGATATTAAACGGGTGCTGGTGCGCTGCCGCATAGCCCGTGAGCATATCCATGAGTCGCGAGTCGCTCTTCACTAAGTTTCCTACTGTCATTTCCTAGTCTGTATCCGCGAATTTAACACGACTACGGGCGGATATTCCTATTATGAGATGTTTGGTGGCACACCCTGATATCATCAGGCGCTCTGCAACAGGTCGGATAAATACTGTGTCGTTTACCCCATTTAATCTCGAGTATGTTCAATCGATTTGGGAACAAAAAGTCGATATCAACCTCACGGAGAGTGGTGTCCACCCCATTCGACTGGATCATTTGCTGGATGGAGACGAGGGCAAGATCGCGGACTTAATGTCTACAGAGATCAATTATCCGCACGTCAACGGCAATCCTGAGCTGCGCGAGAGCATTGCGCAGCTTTATGATGGCGCCTCGGTACCTAACGTATTGGTGACGGTGGGCGGTGCCGAAGCGAACAACATCATCATGCAAACATTAATGCGCCCCGGTGACGAGTTAGTCACGATGACGCCAACCTATAAACAGGTGTGGGGTCTGGCGGAGAACGCTGGAAACGTCGTCAAGCCGTTTCGTATGCAGCCCGACAAGGGCTGGGCATTAGATATCGATGAAATGAACGCGCAGGTCTCGGATAAGACGCGTCTCATTGCGATTGTTAACCCGAACAATCCAACCGGTTACATCATGACTGATGATGAAATGGATGCTGTCGTAGCGGCGGCCGACCGGGTCGGCGCCTGGATCCTGGCGGATGAAGTCTATCGCGGTGCCGAGCGACTTCAGGAAGAAGAAACCCGATCTTTCTATGGTCTCTATGACAAGGTGCTGGCAGTTGGCAGCATGAGTAAGGCATATGGACTTCCCGGCTTAAGAATTGGCTGGGTGGTAGGCCCGCCCGACATGGTTGAGGACATTTGGCGCCGGCATGAATACACGACCATTACGGCAACTATGCTCAGCAATGTCCTTGCAACACACGCATTGTCACCCGAGGTACGACCGCGTTTAATCAAACGTACTCGGGACTTTATTCGCAAGGGATTTCCGGCGTTGGAAGAATGGATGGCGCGTCAGGATGGAATGTTTCACTACACACCGTCGCAGGCGTCTGCCGTTTCATTTATCGGTTACAACCTTGACATCAATTCGACTGAATTAATGGAAAAACTGTGCCGTGAGGCCAGCGTCTTCGTAGGCGCCGGCGATTCTTTTGGTATGGATCACCACTTGCGGGTGGCATTTGGTCAGGAGAAAGCCGTTCTTGACGATGCATTTTCGAGAATCGAAAAGACTTTGAAATCCATGCTCTGATGCAGATTTTCTCACTCGGCCAAATCGAGGTGGCATTGCCGTCCGTCGATCTGATGGCAGAGATCGAACACGGTTTCGTTGCCTATAGCCAAGGCCGTTCCGTGGTTCCGCCGGTAGGGGAGCTAGTCCTGGAAGATCCACCGGGCGAGGTGCACATCAAGTACGGCTATTTGAAAGGCGATGATTATTACGTGATCAAAATAGCGTCGGGTTTCTACGGTAATGTCTCGCTGGGCCTACCGACCAGCAACGGCATGATGCTGATGTTCAGCCAGAAAACCGGTCAGCCTGTCGCAGCGATGCTCGATGAAGGATATTTGACAGACGTTCGTACTGCGGTGGCTGGCGCGATCGCGGCAAAATATCTCGCGCCTGCAAAGGTGAAGCGTATTGGTATCGTTGGCACGGGTATGCAGGCCAAGTTGCAGCTGGAGTATTTAATGCCGGTAACCGATTGTCGCGACGTAGTGGTCTGGGGTCGTGGTGCCGAGAAGTGTGCCAAATACCGAGAACATGCCACAGCGCTCGGGTTCGATGTAACGGCAACGACGGATGCGGATGAAGTATTGCGCACGTGCAATTTAATTGTGACAACAACCCCGGCCGAGTCGCCACTCTTAAAGAACGCAGACCTTTTGCAACCGGGCACGCACATTACGGCGATGGGTTCTGATACGCATACGAAACAAGAATTGGCAGCGAGTTTGCTCGCAAAAGCTGATCTCGTCGTTGCTGATAGCATTTCACAGTGCCTCGAACGTGGCGAGATTCATCAAGCGTTGAAGGTGGATGCGATCAAGGAATCAAATTTAATTGAATTAGGTACGATCATTGCTAATCCGGTTGGAATTGGCCGAAGCAACGACGAGCAAATTACGATCGCAGATCTAACCGGCGTCGCCGTGCAAGATATTCAGATAACGAAAGCGGTCTATGAGGCCACAAACTAACGCCGATGAAATAACGAATCAGACGTTTCTTAGGATAAATTCGATGCAAGTTCCGCTGTCTGTCTTCGTCGTAATTCTTGTCTTCACTTTGGGCTGGCAGGCGTCGCAGTCAACACCTCTTTTTGAGGAGCAAGAGACGCTGGAGATTACGATCGAGGCGCCCATTCGTGAACTCATTAAGCGGCGAATGCGAAACCCTGTCGTTGATGCCGTTGTACGCTACGTCGATGTGTCGGGATCAGGGCATGCGCTGCGCGCGCAGCTAACGTCGCGCGGCAACAGCCGCCTCGAAGCCTGCGACTTCCCGCCGCTCAGATTGATCCTGAATGAAGAAGATACCGTTGGTACGGTTTTCGCCGGTCAAGATAAGCTTAAGATGGTGACGCAGTGCAACAAGCGGCGCGACGGCGAAACGTGGGCGTTGCAGGAGCTCGGAATCTACCAGGCGTATAACCTTGTTTCTGACTACTCCTACCGCGTGCGGCCACTCAAGATTACCTATGTTGATAGCGAATCGGCGCGATGGAAGCGAACGCAAGTTGCGTTTTTCATCGAATCGACCGGTGAGGCTGCAACGCGTCTGCAGCGCCGATCGTTAAGGCCGCCCAATATCAAATCGGATCAGTACAATACCGTAGAGCTTGCCAACAATTTGCTTTTTCAGTTGCTGATTGCAAACACAGATTTTTCGATCAAAAAAGGGCCGCCCGGAGAGGGCTGTTGTTACAACGGACGCGTATTAGACGTGCCGGGAGAGCAGCATGACTGGATTGTGCTGCCTTACGATTTTGATCAAGCCGGCATTATAAATACAGACTACGCGCTGCCGAATGAGGACCTGGGTATTCGTAGGGTGACTAACAGACTCTATCGGGGATTTTGCTGGCAGGAGGATTCGCTGACCGACGCAATTTCTCGCTTTCAGGATCGTCGCATGGATATCATACAAGCGTTAACACCCGATGATGTTTCAAAGGCACGAAAAAACCGAGTCGAGCGTTTTGCCAGTGGCTTCTACAACATTCTGGATGACCCGAAACAGTTTAAGAAGCGAATCACGGACGTTTGTCGAGGTCCTTCGTCGTTGGCTATCCGAAAGACAGCGACAAAAGAATAGCTTGTTGTGTCGAAAAGTGAATTTGCGCCGAATAATTAAACAGAGTTTGCTTGTTTGAGTGAACTCAATTCGATAACTAAAGTCTTAATAATGTGTGAGCGGGCGGGCCACAAAAGGAGTTTTTATGAAATTCAGTAGTAGATGGATGTTAAAAGGCTTGCTGCCACTGTTGCTCTGCTCTGTCGCGATAGGCGAAGAAACGGTGGTTGAGTTTCAAGGTACAGGCAATCGGACCACTGCAGAGTTTGTCGCTAAGGGTCCGTGGATTCTCGACTGGCGAATTAATAGCGACTACAACAAAATGCTCTCTTTTGACCTCGATCTGATCGACGGTGCAACGGGCATACTAATTGGCAACATTAAAAGCGCCAAATCGCTTGGCAATGGCGTCAGTTTGTTTAAGACCGGCGGAAAGTACCGTTTTCGCATAAACGGCTCATTTATTCGGTGGCACCTAAAAGTGAAAGAGTTGACGCAGGAAGAAGCGGAGTTGTATACGCCGCGAACACCTCGTTAGTCACTGCCCTCGAATTGCGGTCAGGCGTTGTAGACCTCAGTAAAGACTTTATCAAATACCTCCAGTTCTTCGATTCTGCCCATGCTGACGCGCGAGTAATTGGCGTACGATTCGAATGCCCCACGGATTTGGATATTTCGTTTCGCCATTTGCTTCTGGAATACAGTTGCGTCCCGCCCGATATCCGCATAGACGAAGTTCGTTTGCGAAGGTAAAGGTTCGATGCCGTTTTTACGAAAGGTCTCATTGACCATCGCGCGACCCTTAATGACTTTATCTCGAGAGTACTGAATAAAGTCGTCGTCCACGTAACTCGCAGTCGCGGCTGCCAGGCCGACGCTGTTTGGCCATGCCATCAGATTGTCGGTCACCAGGCGTGCGATGTCCGGATGACCCATACCGTATCCAACGCGTAGTCCCGCCATGCCGAATATCTTTGAAAATGTTCTCATGACCAGGACGTTTTCACCCTCGCGAACGAGATCCACCATCGAGGTGTATTCCGGCTCGTCGACCAATTCGTTGTATGCCTCATCCACCAGCACCATGGCTTTCTTACTAACCGTTCTGCAAAAATCGCGCAGCGTATCGCCATCTAAAGTCATGCCGGTCGGATTGTTCGGATTGCACACGTAGACCAAGCTAACTGACGCATCGACCGCGGCTGCCATACCTTCAAGGTCAATCGACATATCCTCCTTCAGCGGCACTTCGATGAACTCGACACCCATGCGTTTTGAGTAACTCACGTGGTCGGAATAGGTTAATCCGGCGGTTACGATTTTTCCTTTTTTGCTGTAAGCAACCATGGCGGCATGCAGCGCTTCATTTGATCCTGACGATAAGGTTAGGTTGTCGAGGGACAGTTGATATTTGGCCGTGATAGCGCCAAACAGATCGCTCTGCACCGGGTCGGCGTAGTAGGCGCCTTTGCGTAGCGCCTGGCTGGCCGCCTGAATTGCCTTTGCGCTGGGGCCGTATGGATTTTCGTTGTATCGGAGTGAAATTATTCCCGGTGGAGGACCGTATGCAGCCAATACATTGGGCGCCAAGGCGAGTGCGACTGCTCCGCCAACCATGCCTTGAAGCAGTGCGCGGCGATTAACTTGTTTTTGCATGATTGGTCCTTATCGAACTGGCGGAGTTATTTTCTGTTTGGTTTTGTTAGCTCTGATCCAGCAAAATTGAGACGCGACGATTTCGCTTGCCCTTTTTTTCAACTTTGCCCACACGAATGTCACCCACCTCACTTGTCGATCTAAGGTGAGTGCCGCCGCAGGGCTGTAAATCAATGTCGGCAATTTCGAGTAGCCGTATTTGTCCGGCACCGACTGGCGGTTGCACGGACATTGTCCGCACGAGCTCGGGGTTTGCGGCGAGTTCATCCTCTGTTATCCAACGGCAGCTGACCGCATGATCGCCATCGACCATAGCTTTTAGGCTGGCGTTGACTTGATCTTTATCGACACCGTCTTCCATGTCGAAATCCAGTCGACTTTTGGTCGCGGAAACATTGCCGCCGGTAACCCCAAAATTGAGCACAGCGCCAAGCAAATGCAACGCAGTGTGCATGCGCATGTGTAAATAGCGCCGGTCCCAATCGAGAGTGGCCGTAACGGCCGTGCCCGGTTCAGGCAAATTGCTTCCCTGGGCGACGAGATGGCGAATTTCGCCATTTTCACCGTATCGCGTATCGACGACATCGATGCTATCGCCGTCCCAACTCAGCGAGCCCGTGTCACCCGGTTGTCCACCGCCCAGCGCATAGAAAACAGTTCGATCCAGCACGATCGCATCATCGGCTGCGGCGAGCACCGTGGCGTCACAGTGCCGTAGATAAGAATCGTCTTTGAAGAGGTGTTCTGTCAAGGGGTTGTCCGCTGCTACCGCCGTCGGCACAAATGTACTCTATAATTGACATCTGTACATAAGATTGAAGATTCCAACATGCTCGAGCCATCATCGTTTGGCCAGAATGTCGCCGGTCGGTATTTTGTCAAAATGCACGGCCTGCACAATCACTTCATCATCACCGACGGGCGGCTTGAGGCGTATAAGCCGGATGTAGCGGAAGTGGTTCGACTATGCGACCGGCATATCGGTGTGGGAGGTGATCAGTTAGTCGTCATCGAGCCGCCGACCCAAATTGGTCAGAAGGGTGGCGCTGAAGCGTTCATGCGTATCATCAATGTTGATGGTCGCGAAGTTGAAGCCTGCGGCAACGCAACCCGGTGCGTCGCATGGTTATTGATGGATGAGCAAGCAACGGATTCCATCGTGATAGAGACACTGGCTGGCTTGATTGAGTGTAATCGTGCCGGCGAGTATTGGGTGCAGTGCGTAATGGGGCGTCTCACTACTGCGTGGCAGGACATTCCGTTGGCCGAAGCGCGAGATACTTTGCACCTCGACCTTGGCATAGATGCTCTGGGCGATGCGGTGGTACTTAATATAGGTAATCCCCACGTCGTCTTTTTTGTTGATGACCTGTCCGCAATCGATATCGAGGCTTTAGCGCCTGGGTTACAGCGAAACCCTTTGTTTCCTGATGAAGTTAATGTGGGTGTTGCTCAAATCACTTCGGCAGATCACATGCACTTAACTGTATATGAGCGCGGCGCCGGATTGACGACTGCCTGTGGTAGCGGTGCATGCGCCGCCGTTTATGCAGCGCAACTTCGTGGTTTGACGAGCGAATCGACACTGACGGTTACGATGCCGGCAGGTGATATGACGATTGAAATCCGCGACGACTCGGTTGCGGTGATGACCGGTCCGGTGGCGCATTGTTTTTCCGGTTATTACTAAAGTCCTTAAAAACGTACTAGGACATTATCCCGGCGAGTAAAAACGCGAGCGTTGCAAATGCGGCGGCGATCAATGCGTAGGGCAATTGCGTTCTGACATGATCGATGTGATCCGTTGCCGATGCCATAGAGGCAACGACCGTCGTATCACTGATGGGTGAGGCATGATCGCCGAAAATCGCTCCAGATAGCGCGGCGCCCAATAACAGTGGAGCCGGCAACCCCAGCGTTGTTGCGATCGGTATGGCGATTGGAATCATAATCGCGAACGTGCCCCAACTGGAACCGACTGAAAAGGCTATAAAAGCCGATACCAGGAATATCAGCGGGCTAAGAAGCGGCGCCGGAATGGTGTCGCCGACCGCTGTCGCGACGTAGAGTCCCGTTCCCAGCGCGTTGGCGACATCACCGAGCGCTAATGCAAACAATAAAATTGTCGCAATTGGAAGCATTCCGCCAGCCCCCTTCATAAATATTTTCATCAAGTCGTTAATGGACATTGATTGCTTAACCAGAATAATTGTCCAGGAGACTACTAGCGCGAAGCTGACGGACCAAAGAATTGACACAGACCCTGATCCTTCGATGATCTTGCCGTCGCCGGTTATATAAAGACCAATCGGCATCATGATGATCAGTGCGGCGATAGGTAGCACCATCAATAGGGCGGATGGTACTGGCGCACTCTCGTCGACCTCAGTGTCGCCTGCAATGTCGACCATTGGTGTGGCGCCCGGCCAAAGAATGTCGCCTGCCTGAGTTCTAGCCTCCGCCTTTTTCATTGGTCCAATATTGATATTTTTCCAGATTACTATGGCCGAAAGGATGATGGCGGCGATCGCGTAAAAGTTGTACGGAATGGCTTCAATAAAAATCTCAAGTGGGTTTTCGTTCCCGGTAGAGGCAATCAGTCCGATGATGACCGCACCCCAGGCATTTAAGGGAATCATTACGCACACAGGTGCTGAGGTTGCGTCAATGAGATAGGCGAGTTTTTCTCTGGAAATTTTATAACGATCGAATAGTGGTCGGCTGACCGAACCAGCCACCAAAAGCGTGATGTTTGATTCAATGAAAATAACCAGACCGGTAGCCCAGGCTAAGATTTGCGCGCGCTTGCTGTTATGAACCCAGCGCCGGGTTTCGAGGAAATGCACGAAGCCACGCACACCACCGGAGTGTTCAATCGTCGCAATTAACGCGCCAATTATGAGCGTGAAAATGAGGACCCGAGCGTCACCCGGATCGGTGAAAACATTGACGATTCCGTCGAGTCCCCCGGTTACGCCAGCGAGTGGGTTGAAGCCGCTTAAAACCGTGGTGCCGATCCAGATGCCAGCAAACAAAGACAAGATGACCTGTTTCGTCCATATCGCCAGGATGATTGCGAGGATGGGCGGAAGTATTGAATACCAGCTCGGGTCGGTCATATAGCGCCTGTTGTCAGATTGGCAGAATCTGACTGTAGAGCAATGCACGTGCTATTTCGACGGTTTGTCGAACTTTGCTGCGAGACAAACTATTTTACCGCGTAGTCGTCCCCGTAAAATTTGGCCGTGCTGTGGGTGTGAAATTCGATCGCGCGAATGGGTTCGTATTTCGGCTCGCCGAGTCCTGGCAGGACGTCGAGGATCTCATCCTCCCAGACGTATACCGCCATTGGAAACGAAATGCGCGGCTTGCTTCGATGTGAACCGTCCATAGGTTTTCCGACGCGATGTGTTGTCGACGGCAGGCGGTCGTTGCTTATGCGTTGCATGTAGTCGCCAGTGTTAATAATCAGAGACCCGGCGGGCGGATCAAGGCGTACCCATTTCTCACTATGGTGATTCCATACTTGCAGCCCACTGACTTCCGCTGCCGGCAATATCGTAAACAGGTCAACATCTTCGTGACCCAGTAGTCGTCCGGCACCTGATGCATCGTCTTTGGCATCGAGTGGTGGGTAATAATTGAGGCGTAATCCGAAATTTGTTTCCGTTAGCTTGGCGTCATACAGGTTCGGGTCGCAACCGATGCCTTGAAACATGGCTTGCGTGATTGGTTTAATAAGACGTTCGTGCGCGAGCACTAGTTCGCGAAAAACGGGTTCGAATTTGGTATCCGGCCAAAAATCTTCCGGCGTAAATTTTCCCTCGCGATTTTGCGGCAAGTCGAAAGCGCGTCGACACCAGACCCATCCTTCTACGAGATCTGGGTGAATGTCACTCGTTTCGCGCATCGGAAAATACCCCTGACTGACTGAGCCGTGGCGCGCTGCGCGGAAGCGCATCTTGTCTTCCATTGAGGTGGTCGCGAAAAACTCTTCAGTGCGTTCGTTCATTTCTTCGTAGAGCGCGTTATCGACCCCATGACCGGTGAGGATGGAGAATCCAATGTCTTGCACCGCCGCGCCAAATTCTTCAGCAAGTAATTTTCGTTCGTTTTCGCTGCCATGCAAAAAACGAGAGAAGTCGAAAGTTTGAATTTCGTAATCCGTGTCGAATTCATCGGATGCGCTTTCGGCCAGCTTGTAAGTGTGACTTTTAGCGACTTGGTCGTAACGAATGAAGTCCTGATTTACTGCATTTATGTCCGGATCGTTCATCGATTGTCCCACGCGCTCTCTAGAGAGCCGTAGACTATCAGATGTGTCGCGGCGCAAGGCCGGGCGGTAAAAAAGGATCGGAAATCGGGCGTATTTGATATTGCACGGTCGGCAAAATAGCGCCAGATTTAGTGAAATGGCGAGCAAAATATCCTAGCATTGCCGGCCGCAGGCTAAGCTGGGCAGCAATTTACCGCCTGCGGACTATTCCCTTATTTTTAAATTGGAGATTTTCGTCATGTTACGAAAAGGTTTGTTTGTTGGCGTCATACTGTTGATTGCAACTGGCGCTTTCGCTCAATTGCCATCAGCGGCGGAAGAAGAGGGCCCCTGGTCAGGTGCTGCTTCGCTTGGTTATCTAAGTACTTCCGGAAACACCGAGACCACAAGCTATAACACGACGTTTGGTGTCGGCTATGCCAAGAATGATTGGAAGCACGCGTTTAATGTGTCGTCGAATGGCGCCGATGCGAGTGAGATAAGCACAGCAGAGGCGTACCAAGCCGGGTGGAAGTCGGAGTACAGTTTGACTGAGAACGATTTTGTATTCGGCACGGTCGATTGGCGTAAGGATCGATTCAGTGGTGTTGATCAACAACTAACCGAAGCGGTTGGTTACGGGCGTCGTTTAATCGATACCCCGAAGCACCTGCTAAGTGTCGGTCTAGGTGTAGGTCATCGTAGTGCGGATCTTGCAGACGGAACGACCGAGAGTGGCGTTATTGGTCGCGGCAATGTCAATTACAGCTGGACCTTCAGCGAAACCGCCGGTTTCGATCAGAATATTATTGTTGAGTCTGGATCCGACAACACTTATATCGAGTCGATTAGTGCCGTGCGAGCGCGGTTGTTTGGCGATTTCGCTTTGGTGTTGTCATACACGATCAAGCAGAACAGCGATGTTCCTGTCGGTAGTGAAAAAACCGATCGGCTGAGTGCTGTCTCGATTGCGTATGCGTTCTAGTTAGTTAATTAGGTTTAGGGTCAGAGTCTGTGATTCTGACCCTGGTTTAACGGCGCTACCAGGCGACGGCGCCGCCGTCTTCGGCTCTCGGATCAGCGGCTCCCGATAGCACGCCTGTTTCCGGATCTCGATAAACCCCCATTGCGGTACCAATACTGCGCGTCGATCGAATAACGTGATTGCGTTGCTCGTACAGCGCGACCGTGTCAGCCGAAAACGAGCCGGACTCCATGCGGGTGACATTCGGCAACCACTGATGGTGAATGCGGGGTGCGTCAATCGCCCGGGCAATATTCATATCGTGATCGATGACATTCAGGATGGTCTGCAATGTCGTATTAATAATAGTACGGCCACCGGGCGTGCCAGTTGCGAACAGTGGTACGCCGTCTTTCGCAACGATTGTTGGTGACATGCTCGATAACATGCGTTGCTCCGGCCGAATTTGATTAGCGATCGTGCCAATCGTGCCGCGCTCGTTCGTGACACCCGGCTGCGCATTGAAATCTCCCATTTCGTTGTTCAGTAGAAACCCAGCACCCTCGACGACAATCTTGCTGCCATATCCGTTTTCCAAGGTATAGGTGAGCGACACCATATTGCCGTCCTTGTCGACCACAGAAAAATGGGTGGTTTCGTCGCTTTCGTATAGCTGCGCAAATTTTGCGGGGTCACTCTCTGATGCCGTGTGCATCAGGATGGTTTCGCGCTGTTTCGCGGCATGCTCTTTCGATGTCAGCGTCGCAATAGGCAAGTCTTCATTAAAATCAGAATCACCAAGGAAATTGGCGCGGTCTGCGTACGCTCGACGCATAGCCTCTGTCAGTAAGTGTAAGTACAGAGCTGAATTGTGGCCGATTTCTTTGAGATCGAAGCCTTCCAGGATGTTCAGCATTTGCACTATTGCCACTCCGCCAGAGCTTGGCGGCGGCATGCTTACAATCTCATAGCCACGGTAGTTGCCACGGATTGGCTCGCGTTCGACAGCTTCGTATTTCTCCAAATCTTTTAAGGTGATAATCCCGCCATTTGCGGTCATATGATCCGCGATTAATTGCGCGGTCTCACCCTTGTAAAAGCCATCTTTTCCATGCGCTTGAATTCGTTCGAGTGTTTTCGCGAGATCAGGTTGTTTCCAGATCTCATCAGGTTGATAAAACGATCCGTCATCGTGAAGGAAAATCTTGCCGGAGCTGGGGTACTGCTGCCAATAGTTGTTCAGTCGTTTAAAGGAGCCGTGTAGCTGCCAACTGATTGGCATACCGTCTCGCGCCAGGTCAATTGCCGGTTGCAGCAGGGCCGACCATTCCAACGAGCCAAATCTCTCATGCGCGAGCTCCATGCCGGCAACGGTTCCGGGCACACCGACTGCCAAAATACTGGCGTGATTCGAATTATTGCGAATATCTCCGTTCTCATCGAGGTACATGGTTTTGGTCGAGGCGAGCGGTGCTTTCTCGCGAAAATCAAACGCGGTCGACTCACCATCGGCCCCGTGGTAAATCATAAATCCGCCGCCACCGATATTGCCCGCCGAGGGCCAGGTAACGGCCATCGCAAAGGCTGTTGCGATGGCCGCATCTACCGCATTGCCGCCTTGTTTCAAAATGTCGACACCCACTTCCGACGCGATTCGCGAAGAAGACGATACGACGCCGTTGTTGCCGAGAACTGGATGGCGACTTGTCGCGTGCAGGCTAATCGTGCCGAAAATAAAAACGGTCGTCAGTGCTGCTAGCAGGAAGTTTTTCATTTTGAACGGGCTCACTATGCGTTTCTCGGTTGGTGCAATAAAAGTGGTGGCGATCAGGTGTACTCTACACTAGTGGTCAATCAAACTTACCTCGTGGGAATACTAAAGCACTGCAGTTTAACTATTTGATTAACAGCTGCCGGCGATTTCGTCGCGACGCTTGTGCATCTGGCACATCGCGCGCCATACACAAACGGTCCCAGCGGGGCCCGTTTCCATTTAACCGACGTTGTTCTTGACGGCTATGTATTTGACTACAGGCCACCCTGCTAGATGTTGATTTCTGGTTATACTGGCGTGATGACAAATCGAGCATTGCGATTTTCACACGCTACGCTAATTGCGTTGGCGCTACTGTGGTATCCGGTCAATTCCAGCGTGGCGCAAGATGGCGCTGAGAATCTTATCCTGGTAACTCTGGACGGCGTACGCTGGCAAGAAGTGTTCGGCGGCGTTGACATGGCGTTGATTGAGGATGAACGTTTCACCAACGAGCCGGAATTTCTGACACAAACATACTGGCGTGAGCAACGATCCGAACGTCGCCGAGCGCTTTTCCCATTCCTGTCGTCGGCAATTGAGGATCAGGGCACATTGATCGGCGACAGAGACCAGGAAAGTTATATTGAAGTGACCAACCACAGGTGGTTTTCATATCCGGGTTACAACGAAATTCTGACTGGCAAAGCGGATCCACGCATCGATTCCAATGAAAAGATCTGGAATCGGAATGTCACCATCCTGGAAACTCTAAACGAGTTAGATGAGTTCCATGATAGTGTTTTTGCATTCGGGTCCTGGGATGTATTCCCTTATATCATCAACTCTCAACGCAGCGGAGTGCCAGTTAACGCAGGTTTTGCGACTGCATCAAACGCCGCCTCTGCGGAGTCACAATTCTTGAACGAACTGTCTGCCGAAGCGCCCAGACTCTGGTCGACAGTGCGGATGGATTTCCTCACAAATGGGTACGCCATGGATGCGCTGAAGTCTCACAATCCGCGCGTGATCTACATTGCGTATGGTGAAACCGACGACTTCGCACACGACGGAAATTACGATCGCTATATCGATGCTGCACATCGCACCGATTTGATGTTGTCAAGACTCTGGCAGTGGGTGCAGTCGACGCCATCCTATCGTGATCGAACCACTCTTATCATTACGACCGATCATGGCAGAGGATCAACACCGGATAGCTGGAAAGGCCACAGCAATGCTGCAATACAGAACACGCAAGATGTTGAGTCCGCACCTGATGGTTCGCAAGAATCTAATGAAATCTGGCTCGCCGCAATCGGACCGTGCATAAAATCTGCCGGACTCGTTAAGGGGCATTGGAAACAATCACAAATTGCCGCCACTGCGCTTTTATGTCTGAAGTTGGATCCTACTCGCCTGATGCCAGAGGCGGACAGCGCGATTACCCAAATTCTAAATTGAGCTCTGCATCAGGGCAGCTCTGTCTTTAACAAAGCAGTCGTCCAATTCCCAACAGAGTTTATATTGCAGGCGTCGCCACCCTCGTGCTACATATAGCTATGGCTACTCCTTTCAGTTTACGCGCGGCCATCGGTGCACTGATGCTATCCACCGCGTTGGCTAATGTTGCGCTTGCTCAGGACGACGGCCAATGGACTCTTCCCGGTAAAGATTTCGGCGCCACACGCTATAGCGGTCTCGACGAGATCACGGCAGCGAACGTGGAACGGTTGCGGCCAACCTGGACTTTTTCTACCGGGGTGCTGGGTGGCCACGAAGGCCAACCCCTGGTGGTGGACGATACGCTCTACGCTGTCACGCCTTATCCCAATGTCCTTTACGCATTCGACCTCAGCAAAGAAGACTACCCGCTTAAGTACAAGTACCGTCCTGACGTGAACCCCGCCTCCGTGGGCGTGGCTTGCTGCGACGCGGTGAACAGAGGTGCCGTCTACGCCGAGGGAAAAATCGTCTACAACCTTCTTGACGGTCGTACTGTCGCGATACACGCTGAAAGTGGCGCCGAACTGTGGCAGACCAAAGTCGCGGAACTCACCAAAGGCGAGACAATCACGATGGCACCGCTGGTCGTTGGAGACCGGGTATTGGTCGGCGCCTCGGGCGGTGAGTACGGAATCCATGGCTGGATCAAGGGACTGGACCTCGAGACTGGCGACGTCGTGTGGACCGGCAGAAATATGGGCCCGGATAGCGTGGTGCTGGCGACGCCCGGCACGTTTAAGTCGTACTACGATACGGGCACCGACCTCGCGCTCAGTAGCTGGTCCGGTGACTCATGGCAACGAGGCGGCGCACCAGTATGGGGCTGGCTGTCGTACGACCCGGAGTTGGACCTGGTTTACTACGGCACCGGCAACCCTGGCCCCTACAATGCTGAACAGCGTGGCGGCGACAACAAGTGGTCATCGAGTGTCCTGGCGCGTCGACCGAGCGATGGCGAGCTGATTTGGGCCTATCAGTTCACACCTAACGACAACTGGGACTACGACGCCAACGCGGAGAACATCCTTACTGAACTTGAAATTGACGGCCGTAGCCGCAACGTACTGGTGCACTTCGATAAGAATGGCTTCGCCTATACGCTCGACCGGGCCACAGGCGAGGTGCTGGTCGCAGAACCCTTCGTGGAGGTTAACTGGGCAGAGCGAATCGACTTGGAAACGGGTCGCCCGATGGTCGACCCCACCAAACTGACCGGTAAGTCGCAAGGCATGGTGCGGAACATCTGCCCTAATTTGGAGGGCGGTAAGAGCCCGGCATCGCCAGCATCATACTCGCCCAAAACCGGGCTCTTTTACGTGCCAACGAACAACCTCTGTATGGACTGGCAGTCGTTCGACGCCGCCTATATTCAGGGCACTCCCTACGTCAGCGCCAACATCCCGTACACGGCTGGCCCGGGCGGTCATCTTGGCGCGTTCATCGCCTGGGATGCGACGACAGGGCAACGGGTATGGGAGATCAAGGAGAAGTTCCCGGTCTGGAGCGGCAGTGTCGTGACGGCCGGCGATGTTACTTTTTACGGCACCCTCGATGGCTGGTTCAAAGCGGCCGACGCGAGGACCGGCGAGTTACTCTGGAAATTCAAAGTCGGCTCCGGCGTAGTTGGGGCTCCGATCACGTATCGCGGCCCGGACGGCAAACAGTACGTGGCCGTTTACGCGGGCATTGGTGGCGACTGGTTTCTGATTGCGGGCGACGTGCGCTCGGATGACCCGGCCGATGTGAGGCCGCCTTCGGATTTCGCGCCCGACCTGGCCCGCTACACAAGTCGGGGCGGCATGTTGTGGATATTTGCACTGTGAAGCGGAAGCCGATCCTGGCGCTATCCCTGCTCGCGCTTGCCTCCTGCGGTGGGCCTGAGCCAGTCGATTCGGAGACAGTCACGACGGCAAGAAACTCACCGGCGGCCGTCCGTTACGATCAGTACGGCTCCGCCGGCAACCTCGCGCCCCCGGCCGAGGAACTCGTCAATCCGTTCAACGGAGATCCGAGTGCCGCGGAACAAGGCGAAGTGATTTTCGGCGCGATGAATTGCGACGGGTGCCATGGTGGGGGCGGGCTCGGTTTCGTGGGGCCAAGCCTGGTTGACGGGCGCTGGCGATACGGGGGCGCAGACGGTGCGCTGTTCCATTCGATCTTCTACGGCCGGTCTCACGGCATGCCCGCATACGGCGGATTAATCTCGGATGCGACCGTCTGGCAGTTGGTTACCTACGTCCGGTCCCAGCCGCTACCGGGTGTCGTGCCAACGGTCGCGTGGCCCTAAATCGAGCGAAAAAAAAGAACAAAAACAAAAAACAAAATAAGAGCAGGCACACTAGTGGTCATGGCGGAGAGAACAACATTTCTTCATGATTTCGGTCGGTGCTTGGCCAGGTGCATTTTAGAAACTGGGTCAGAGCCCTTTATTGGGCTCTGACCCAGTTTCCTCGGTACTATGCGCGTCTATGCCTGATCCCTCTTTTACTTCTCTCATTCCAGTCTTCGTCACATTGATCGTCGCGCTGACCGTGCGCAATGTTCTCGTCGGTTTGTTTTCAGGTGTGTTCGTCGGCGTCGCTATGGTTGCCGACACTTCAATGTTGCTGTTTGTGCCGACTTTGGTGCGACACCACATTGTTCCGGAGGTTGCTGATACCTACAATGCGAGCGTTTTGGTGTTGCTGGTATTTATTGGCGGTTTCGTAAAGCTAATTGAGTTCTCCGGTGGCGGCACGGCATTCGCCGCGGTAGCCGCTCGCTGGGTGGCGGGCAAAGCGCGTGCACAACTCGCGTCCTGGGCCGGCGGAATTATGATTTTCTTTTCCGATCTCGGTACGCCGCTCATCGTCGGACCAGTGTTTCAGCCACTGACTGATCGTCTGCATATTTCTCGGCAAAAACTCGCGTTCATTCTCGATTCAACATCTTCTCCCGTCGCCATTCTCATTCCGTTCATTGGCTGGGGTGTATTTATCATGAGCGTCATCGCTGATGCGTTTTCAGCGGCCGATATCGAAATGTCAGAGTGGGATGCGTTTGTTTCTGCTATCCCATTTCAACTATATGCGTGGCTTGCGATTGCGATGGTGCCAGCACTCACCCTGTTGAAGTTTGACTACGGTTCGATGGCGGTCGCCGAGCGAAATGCAGCAATGAATCCGCCAAGTGAAATTGAGTCGCCAGCAGTTGAACATTCAAATGCCAAACCCATTTTGGTATGGCTGCCCCTTCTGGTTTTGGGTTTAACGCTGTTCGCGACGTTAAATCATTATGGGTTTCCGTTTGAGCAGGTTGCGGGCTCTGACTTCAGGGCTGGATTGTCCGCCGCTTACTTTCTTGCTGCCGTTGTACTGGTTGTGTTGATGGTTTCAATGCGAGTCCAGGGCCTGCTGAGCACTTTCGGTCGTTACATAGATGGAATGACCGGCATGATGCCAATAGCGGCAACTTTGGTGCTTGCATGGACGCTGGGGAGCGTAAGCGAGACGCTTGGCACCGGCGCGTATGTTGCCGAACTGGCTCGCAATGGACTTCCGTCGGGACTCCTCCCGGCCGTGGCATTCCTGCTTGCCGCAATCATTTCGTTTGCCACGGGTTCGTCTTGGGGCACCATCATCATCATGATGCCGTTGGCGATACCGGCTGCGATTGCGACAGGCGCGCCGCTTCCGATTGTTATCGGCGCTGTGTTGTCCGGCGGCCTATTCGGGGATCATTCCTCGCCTATTTCAGAAACAACCATTCTTTCGGCGACGGGAGCAGGAACGACGCCACTCGAACATTTTCGCACCCAGTTGCCGTACGCGGTGACTAATGGAGCTATAGCATTTTTCGGTTTTATCGTGGCCGGACTAACTCAAATCGACTGGATTTTTCTGCTCGTCGTTACAACACAATTCGCGACGTTATGGTTGTTGCGGAGCCGGCAATCGAAAGTCGACTCTGCATAAATGCAAACTTAGTCGCCGGGCCTATTCGAAATGAAACGTCCCGCGTTCGATGGTTCGCGGCCATAGCTGATCCATGCTGTTCGCGTCGTATACCACTCCGTTTATGATTGTCATGCTAACGCTTTCAGAATTGCGAATATCGTCCAGCGGGTTCCGATCCAAAACGATAAAGTCGGCGAGCTTACCGACTTCAATAGAGCCTAAGTCCGCATCCATGCCGAGGTATTCAGCGCCATTAATGGTCGCTGCCCGCAAAGCATCATGCGGTCGCATGCCTCCTTGCGCGATTGCCCACAATTCCCAATGCGCACCCAGACCCTGCAACTGACCGTGTGCGCCAAGATTAATAAGGCCGCCAGCATCAGAAATTTTCTTCTGTCCTGCCGCGACCAACATGTGGTTGTAGTCACTGTCTTCCGACATCACCCGTCGTCGAGCGCGGGCGTCAATTTGTCGCGGCGGAAAGAACGATTGCAGTTTCTCGTTTTTCCACACCTCGTCATGTTGGTAAAAATACTTTTCGCCTTCCTGACCCCCGTAAGCAACCAGCAACGTCGCGGTGTAACCAGCGCGTGTTTCTGCGAACAACGTAACGACATCTTTGTAGATCTGACCGACGGACAACGAGTGTTCAATACCACTATGTCCGTCCAACAACATGCCGACGTTCACCGGAAAATCGCCGCCTCCCTCCGGCATGACCAACATGTTCTCAGCTGCCGCGGCGCGTATTACCCACTGGCGCTGTTCTCTTCTTGGCTGCATGTAACTCTTTACACTGAACGCACCCTGGGATTTCAGCCGCCGCACATGTGACAATGCATCGGCATAACTGTTGATCACCGCCATATCGGAATTGGTTGCGCCGAAAAGGATAAATCCGGTCGAGAATACTCGGGGTCCAACCATCAACCCGGCTTCGATCATTTCTGCTTGGCCAAATACGGTGTGCGTGCTCGCCGATGGATCGTGTGTTGTGGTCACTCCATAGGCGAGGTTCGCGTAGTAGCGCCACTCTTTCTCCGGGTTCACATCTAGCACGCCATATCCCAGGTGTGCATGCACATCAATGATGCCTGGCATGATTGTTTTTCCGGCGACGTCGAAGCGTTTCGCATCGGCAGGAATGTTAATTTCATCGCTTGGTCCGACTGCAACGATGCGGTTATCTCTGACGACAATTGTGCCGTCGTCGATGACTGAATCGCCATTCATCGTAACGATGCGTGCGCCGCTAAGTGCCAGGACACCGGAGGGTTTCGCACGCGGTACGATGAGGTCGATTGTGAATTCCTCGCGATTCGATTCGTCCGCGTCATCATCTTTTTTGTCGCCGGCGCTTACGTTTTTGACGGCAACTTTTGCGTCACCAGCCCAATCTTCCAGTTCATGCCACGCGCTATATGGCGCATCGTCCGCGACGGCCACATCAATTCGGACGTGATTCGCATCGCTCCAAGTAGCCATCAATGCAGGCTTAAGCGTATCGAGACTGAGACTGTCATCACCGAGCAGATACTGACCTTGACTGTCGATTCTTAGGGATTGAATCAAAATTCCGTTGTCGCCGAGATCTCTCGGTTTCGCCTTGTCGCCGAAACTGAATTCGTCGCTGGGCAAACGGGTGACCTGATTGGCAAAGCCGTAACTCAAGGTTTTTGCGTCACGACTCCATGTCACCCACTCACCGCCGTCTTCGGTCAACTGTTGGAAGGCGAGTGTTGCGCTATTTGGATCGAATGCCACCGTTTCACCGACCCGCGGCATCGGCATGACATAGGCGTTGTGCAACTCCGATATAGCGATTAATCCATCATCGGGGCTAACGATGGCTTCCTGAGCAAAACGAAACGTTACATGTTTCTTTTTATCTGTCCCGTCGAGTCGAATCGACTTCAAACCAGTCGGCGCGGGCATTCTCTTGCCGCGTTCGCCACCGGCATTTTCCTCGTCGTCGAAATACCAGATGCGCGTTCCGTCTGCGGAGAAGGTCGGCCGCGAAACACGTCGTTGCGAACCGCGATTGGCGGTCGATACGATGACCGTTGCTGTGCCACGACCGTTGCTATTCAGCAGCAGTATGTCGTGTCGCCCTTCTGCGCCAAGATCCCCGCCGCGACTGCTGACATTGCTACCCGCGACTACGAGTAGCTGATCGCCGTCCGGCGAGTACGCTGGATTAACCAGTTGTGCGGGTGATTCATATAGTGTGCGCGGTGTACCTGGTCGTCCACGTAGGTTGATTTCTTGTAGCGCTCCACCGTTGTCGTCAGTCCAGGACGTGAATAAGACACGCCGGCCGTCTAGCGAAAATGTTGGCGCGAACTCAGGTCTTTCTTGGTTGGTGACTCGTCTCGGTTCTCCGTCCGGCAGACTCATTTGATAGAGCCGGCCTAACGCAGAAAAAACCAGGGTCTCACCGTCTGGGCTGATCACCGGCCATCGAATCAGCTTCGATTGCAATACATCCGGTGCTGGGTCGTTTTTTGACCGCAGCGGAGCGTGATATTTCAGTTCGACATTGGCAGTGAAAGGAATGTCGCTCACTGCATCGCCGTTCATAGGAACCCGCACAATCTTGCCGCCGGCCCACACAATCAGGCTTGCGCCATCTGGTGTGAAGTCGTAATTGGGGTAAATATGATGCGTGCCGAATGCTTCCAGTTGATCCCGATCCAGTCCGTCCCAGAGCTGCGTTTCGGCGCCGCTTTGCAGGTCGTGTATCCAAATCGTCGAGTCACTGCCCACGCGACGAACAAACGCAATTCGTTGCCCATCCGGGCTTAGGACCGGACTTCCGCTACTACCATTACCACCGCTAACAGGCCTTTTCTCGCCCGTTTTGCGATCATAGCGATTGACCGACCAGATGGGTCCGTACGGATTGCGCCCGTACGAAAACGGTCCGCTTTCGCCGTAATAGAGGTAACGACCATCCGCGCTCGCGTGGAACGAATCTGTTTCCGCTTTGTTATCAACAATCTTGATGCCACTGCCGCCATCTTTATGCAGCAGCCACATTTCGGCGATGCCGATAGAGCTAACGTCGGTGATGCGTTGTCGCGCCATAATCCAATCGCCATCCGGCGTCCAATTGGCTCCATCGAACGTTCGATCACTGCCATCGTTAACGTTCTTGTATTCCGATAGCGTTGCATTGTTGTAGTCAGCAATCCAGACAGTACTGATGCCGCTACGATCAGACGTGAAAAGAATTTGTCCGCCATCAGGACTGAAGCGCGGTTGAAAATCGTAGGCCGCACCGCTGGTGAGGCGTGTTGCATCTCCACCGGCAATTGGCATTACGTACAGGTCGCCCAACAAATCAAAAATGATCGTGGTCCCATCAGGATGAACATCCAGATTCATCCAGGTACCTTCGCTGGTCGAAAAGTTCAGCTCCTTGGGAGCAGATCCCAGCGGTCCATTGACGTCCCACTTTCCCGTACGGTCGACGACGTCATCGGCGCTAGCGGATTGGAGCAGGCAAATCGAAAGTAATATCGCGAGTCGGGCAAGCATGAGTATCCCCTACAGTTTGTTTTTTTGAGACCGCGACAGTGTACTGCTTTGAAAGGACCGAAACAGCCAGGCCTCTCGGGCTGAAGTGTTTGCGAGCGGCAATGATTCGGGCAATATGTGAGATACGTTCACGGCGGGTCGCAGTGTCACTTGACCCGCGAATTCAAAAACAAGTAAGTCCGGAGATTTGCAATGAATCGACTATCCCTTGTGGTCTTGTGCTTCGCGATGACAGCCTGTGCGACCACAGACGAAGATTCCTGGTCATTTAACGCAACCCCTGTGTCGCAGCTCAAGGAGCCGTGGGCAATGACCTTTTTGCCCGATGGCCGATTGTTGGTGACCGAGAAAGCGGGTCGCGTACTGATCGTGACGCAGGACGGAGCGCAATCCGCACCATTATATGGAGTCCCGGATGTCGATTATGGCGGGCAAGGTGGGTTGGGTGATGTTGTGCTGCATCCAGACTTTGCAGACAACAAGGTTGTTTACCTGAGCTACGCAGAAGCGGGTGATGATGACACTCGCGGAGCAGCGGTTGCGCGCGGCACGTTGGCACTTAACGCGACGGGTGGCGGCGAACTGAACGATATGACCGTTATTTGGCGGCAACATCCGAAGGTCACCGGGCGCGGTCACTACGGTCACCGACTGGCGTTTTCGCCGGATGGCTATTTATTCATTTCATCCGGTGATCGGCAAAAATTTGATCCGGCGCAAGACATGCAAATGAATCTGGGCAAGGTGCTTCGCTTACATGACGATGGAACCGTACCTGATGACAATCCATTCGCGGACCAGGGTGGCGTGACGGCCCAGATTTGGTCACTCGGTCATCGCAATCCATTAGGTCTTGCCTTTGATGCGCAAGGACGCTTATGGAATCAGGAAATGGGCCCGCGGCATGGTGATGAACTTAATTTGGTTCAACGAGGGCACAACTACGGTTACCCCATCGTATCGAATGGCGACCATTACAGCGGTGAGGAGATTCCTGATCACGACACACGACCGGAGTTTGAGCCGCCAAAAGCCTATTGGGTCCCGGCGATATCTCCAGGCGGACTGATGTTTTACTCCGGCGACATGTTTCCTGATTGGCAAGGCAATGCACTTATTGGCGGGTTGGGTTCCGAAGCGCTGGTCCGCGTCGAGTTTGAAGGCGACGATGCACATGAGGCTGAGCGTTTCGAAATGGGTCAGCGTATCCGTGAGGAAGAACAGGGTCCCGATGGTGCAATTTGGATTCTGGAGGACGAAGAAGATGGCAAGGGCGGTCGGTTGTTAAAATTAACGCCGAAGATGCAATGACCAACCGATGTGGTCAATGCATGTGCGGAGCGGTTCGCTTTGAAGCCGTAGATGTCGGTTCTGAATTCGGAATTTGCCACTGCATAATGTGTCAGCAGTGGGCGAGTGGGCCGTTTCCTGCGATCAACGTGGCGACTGTAAGTTTTGAGAGCGAAGATAACCTGACTCGATTTCAATCTTCCGCATGGGCAGAGCGCGGTTTTTGCAAGTTATGCGGCTCCAATATTTTCTATCGTGTGGTTTCCGATGGCAGTTATGACATGTCTCTCGGAGCGTTTGACGATAAATTAGGTTTCGAACTGCGGCACGAAATTTTTATCGATCAAAAACCTGATTGTTATTCGTTCGCGGGGAATCACAAGCGCCTGACTGATGCTGAGACGATGGCGTTATATCCGGAGTTTACGGCGCCGTAGACTGTTATTGATACGATAATTGAGTTCGCAATCGGTTAGATTGTCAGGTCACTGGAAAATGCTTCGTCGGATGCGTAGCGTTCGGGCGCGAGCCACAATGATAATAAAGGCTGTGAAGAATGATCAATCAGATCGGTGCACTTAGCGCTATAACGGTTGCCATAATTTTGACCTCAACCGCGGCCGCCGAGGAAATTCGTCACGATCTTGCTGCTGACGTCTCAGCGAGTCGAATCGAAGCGGATATCGTTCGGTTGGTTGGTTTTGGCACTCGCCATACATTGTCCGAAACGGAATCCGATACGCGCGGAATTGGCGCAGCAAGACGTTGGATAGCAGATGAGTTTCGACGCATTTCTGCTGCCTGTGGCGAGTGTCTCGAGGTTCATGTCATTGGCGATGTTATCTCTGGCGAAAGACGCATTCCTGAGCCGACGGAAGTCGTAAGCGTCGTGGCAATTCAACGTGGCTCGTTGGATCCGGATCGGATGGTGATGATGTCCGGAGATATCGACTCGCGCGTCAGCGACCCACTGGATGGGACTTCCGATTCTCCAGGTGCTAACGATAACGCGAGTGGCATGGCTGGCGTTATTGAAGCGGCACGAGTCCTGTCGAAACACAAATTTGCAGGCACCATTGTTTATGCAGGGCTATCCGGGGAAGAGCAGGGGTTATTTGGTGGCCAAATTGTTGCACGTCACGCGCTCGACAATGGATGGCGCATAAAGGCAGTTTTGAACAATGACATGATCGGAAATATCACTGGTATTGATGGTGTAACGGACAACACGACAGCGCGGGTCTTTTCAGAAGGCACCCGCTACGTCGAGACAGAAGATGAGGCGCGCACGCGACGTTACAGCGGTGGCGAGGTCGATTCACCGTCACGCAATATCGCACGTTACGTTGATCGTATGGCGGATGAATTCATTCCGAATCTCGATGTCATGATGATCTATCGGCTCGATCGCTTTGGTCGCGGTGGCCATCACCGACCCTTCAACGAGGCCGGTATCCCAGGCGTTCGTATCATGGAGACGCACGAGCACTATGAGCGTCAACATCAGACGCTACGCACGGAAGATGGCATCGAATATGGCGACGTCATTCAAGGTGTTAATTTCGACTATGCAGGAAAACTGACAGCGCTCAATATTGTGAGCCTGGCAGGCATGGCCAAGGCGCCGCCATTTCCGGCGGGCGTCGAGATTGAAGGCGCAGTCCAGCCGAGCACTAACCTTAGTTGGAGCATGCCGTCCGGAAAAGCTGCCGAGAATCTGGCGGGCTACAAAGTTTATTGGCGACTGACGACAGATGCACAATGGACCTTCAGTAGAAACGTGGGTTTGGTCGATACTCATACGCTCGAAAACATCGTCATCGACAACTATTTGTTCGGCGTCGCGAGCGTATCAAAGGATGGCTATGAGTCGCCTGTTGTCTTTCCCGGCGCCACAGGATCGTTTGGCGGATACGGCGAATGAGTTCTGGCGCAAGTTCGCGCATACCGGTTCCCAAGTCGGAAAGTGTTAGCGGGTTTCAAATTAGTCTGGTTATCATCGGCGTTTCAATCACGTTGCCACTCATGTATAGCGCTGGCGAACTCGTGCAGGGCATGGGTTTGTCCAAAGCGATCATTGCCGTCATTGCAGGCTCGTTAATCTTGAGTTTGATGGCGGTTCCCGCCGCTATCGTTGGTGTACGTACGCGCTTGTCGAGTTACATGATTGTCGAACACACGTTTGGCTCAGTCGGTGCCAAAGTAATCAATTTCGCCCTTGGCCTGTTTTTACTTGGATGGTATGCGGTGACCGCAGAGCTTTTTGGGCGCACGCTATTTCTCGCAGCCGGTGAATTGGGCTTGGCCGGTGTTCCGGAGCCTGCCTACACCATCATGAGTAGCCTGTTGGTGATCATTACGACGGTCTACGGCTTTAAAGCGATCGAAAAACTGGCGTTAATCGCCGTGCCGTTCTTGCTGTTGGCACTTTCCGTTGTCGTTGTGTTGTCCCTTCGCGAGGTTACGTTTAAAGATTTACTGGTCATCGAGCGCGCGGGAATGGATCTCCCAACAGCCATCTCGGCTGTCGTAGGGGTCGCGATTGTAGGTGTTGTCCTGATGCCCGATCTAACTCGCTACGGAAGATCCGTCGGCGACTGTTTGACGGCGTCATTCTTCGGTATGGGGGTCGGTACTGTGATCGCCTATCTGTTGGGCATGATTCCGGTTCTGGTCTGGAGTGAGTTAGAACCGATGACGTATATGTTTATGATGGGGTTTGGCGGCACCGCATTAGTTGTGCTCGTGTTCGCTACCTGGACTACCAATATCATCAATCTCTATGCGACTGCATTGGCCGCGCGTGCGTCGGTTCCATTCGGAAACTACAGGAGTGTTGTAGTGGTAGGCGGTGTGGTCGGTACATTGGCCGCGTTGGTCGGTATCGCCAATTCATTAATAGAATTCCTAATCACGTTGGGGTTGCTTGTTCCGCCAATCGCTGGTGTCTACCTGTGCAACTTCTTTATATTGGGCCGAACCGATTTTTCGGCGGACAACTTGCAGAGTCGGCCGGCGTTCAAGGTGAATGCCCTTATCGCCGGGGTTGGGACTGGCGTGATTTCGTCGTGGATGTATTTTAACGATCTTTCAATCACAACCATTGGCGCACTTGACTCATTATTTATGTCCATTGTTTTCTATTTGATTTTGGAAAAGAGCAAATCGCTGCTTGGGAAAGCGTGACGTGCGCATAGGGATCGATGTTGGAGGTACACATACCGACGCTGTCATTCTTGACGACCAAACGGTTATGGCGTCGACCAAAGTCCTAACGTCACAAAACGTTAAAGACGGCGTCATAAACGCGCTCGATGAAGTGCTGGGCGAAAGCGGCATTGATTGTCACGCGATTGATGCCGTAATGATCGGCACAACACAATTCACGAATGCTGTTGTACAGCGTCGCGAACTCGCTCCTACGGCTATCATCCGTATCGCGCTACCTTCCGGCGAAATGATTCCACCGATGCTTGACTGGCCCGATGATATTGCTGACGAGCTAGGCCGACACATTTACATGATTCACGGCGGCCAGACCTACGATGGGTTTCCTATCGCGCCACTACAGGACAATGAGATCGACGCTGCGGCCGATGATATCGTGGCGAAAGGCGTACGCTTAGTGGCGGTGGTTGGAGTATTTTCGCCGTCCGACCCAACGCAAGAGCAATACGTGGCGGCTCGTATTAAGGCGCGGCATCCTGAGCTTCGCGTCACGCTGTCTCACAGCATTGGTCGCATGGGTATTCTGGAACGCGAAAACGCGGCGCTTCTTAATGCAAGTTTGTTACCTCTGGCTGACAAAGTAGTGAGCTCGTTTGCGTCTGCACTGCAAGAGCGTGATATTGAGTGTCCTTTTTATATCAGCCAAAACGATGGCACGCTCATGTCTGCGGATTTCGCCGCCGAATTTCCAGCGCTGACTTTTGCATCGGGGCCGACCAATTCACTTCGAGGTGCGAGTCTCCTTACGCAACTCGACAACGCGGTTGTCGTAGATATAGGAGGGACGACCTCGGATATTGGCGTGTTGCAAGATGGGTTTCCGCGCCAATCCAATATCGCGATCGAAGTTGGCGGTGTGCGTACCAATTTTCGTATGCCTGATATTCAGGCGATCGGACTGGGCGGCGGTAGTTTAGTGAAAGATGGCGGTGCAACGATCGGCCCGCAATCGGTTGGCTATCGATTGGTCGAAGATGGCCTCGTTTTCGGCGGCGATACGCTGACGGCAACGGATGTGCTCGTGGCATCAGGGAAAGCACTTATCGGCGACAAGGCAAGAGTGGCGGATCTCGATGCGACCGTCATCAAAACTGCAACCGATAAAATGCATTCGATCATTGATAATGGCATTGACCAAATGAAGTCGAGTCGTGATCCAGTGCCGGTCATTCTTGTTGGCGGCGGAGCGGTGCTTGTTTCTGAGTCTTTAAAATCGGCAGCCGAGATTCACAGACCAGAGCATTCCGGCGTCGCGAACGCAATTGGCGCTGCAAATGCTCAGGTTGGCGCAGAGCGCGAGCGTATCGTTTCCTACCGATCTGTTCCGCGCGACGAGGTAATCGAAGAAATTAGCAGTCTGCTGACAGCAGATCTGATTCGTGCCGGGGCCGATCCCAAAACGGTACGCATTGCCGATATCGAAGAAACGGCTATTTCTTATATGGCAGACGACTCCACCAAGATTCGTGTGAAACTGGTCGGTGATCTTCTGCTAAGCAAATCGGGAGAGCGCTGATGTCGATACGCATAACGCACGAGGATATCGCTGATCTGTGCAAAGGATCGGTTTTCCTGGCGACAGGTGGTGGCGGCGATCCGTACGTTAGTCAAATCCTCGTTGAGAAAATCGTGGAAAAACATGGGCCTGTCGATTTGGTATCGCTCGCCGACGTTCCTGACGACGCATTCGTCGTCGCGATCGGTGAGGTGGGCGCACCGTCGGTCAGTCTCGAGCAATTACCGATCGGCACGGAGTGCCTTGATGTCGTCGATCGATTCGAGGCATGGGTAGGCAAAAAAATAACGCACCTCGTTTCTTTCGAAGTGGGCGGCGCAAACTCGGTGATCCCGCTTATTGCTGCGACAACGAAGAAAATTCCGCTCATTGACGGTGACGGCATGGCGCGCGCGCTTCCAGAAGCGCAGATGATGACCTTTGCCATCGAAGGTGTTCGACCGACACCAGCGGTCGCAGTCGACTACACAGGCGGTGCCGTGTATTTCGATACGGAGGACACTTCGATATACGAACGTCAGATTCGCAACATTGCCATGGCGATGGGCGGTATGGTTTTTACAGCCGAGAGTCCGATGACTGCCGCAGAGGCCAGGCGTGCAGTCGTACCCGGTACGATCAGTTTTGCGCTAGAGCTTGGTCGGATGCTGACGGCAAACTTCGGCAATTCGGTGCACGTGGAAAAACCCCTCCGTGAGCTGTTTGATCGTTCCGACTACGGCATCCTGAAGCATCTCTATACCGGTAAGATAGTGGATATCAATCGGAAGGTAGTCGGTGGTTTTGATGTCGGCGAGGCAATCGTTGAATCCTTAGGCAATGACATGCCGCCGCTTACGTTGGCGATCAAAAACGAGTTTCTGGTCGCGACGGTTGGCGACAAGGTTGTTGCCTCAGTCCCTGATCTAATAACGATCGTGGATCATGAAACTTCTTCGCCTATCAACGCAGAACGGATTCACTACGGACAGCGCGTGACGGTATTCGGCATCGGCTGTCCACCGCACTATCGTACTGAGCGGGCATTGAAAGTTGTGGCGCCACGGGCATTTGGCTTCGATTTCGACTATCGACCGATTGAATCACTGTAGGCGGCTGGCCGGAAATTTAACCAATCAGGCCGGTTTTTTCTTAGCGGTCTTTTCGACTGGCGCCCGTTCGGATCGCCTCGGCAAACCTACGAGGCCGTACATCCAGATTGGATTGTGCCAGGCCTAAGTCGGTACTAATTCATGTATATGCGCTAAAAATCCCAAATTCATAAATTTTAGAATGGCGACGCTTGCTCCAGTCACTTTCTGAGACCCGGCACCAACCGCTCGTTTCGATTAGTCAAAATTCATTATTCTTAAATAAAGGTGGGAAATAACTCTAATTGTTGCAACCTCACAACAAACGATGACTCGTCGAGCATTGACAATTCTTTACGGAACGTCTATTACTAAGCTTATCAAGTGGTTTGACGAATGCAGAGAGACTTTTCGAATGTTGTTGTCTTGTACCAACATCGGAAGTCGGAATGCATTCGCATTGGTTTATATATAAGCAGAGGGAATGACGATGCAACTTACACTCCTAAAGAAGTGTACCAGTCAGGTACTAAAGCTCGGTGGCGTAGCCGCTTTGAGCATGAGTCTATTTTCGAATGCCGCCTTGGCTCAAGAAGAAGTAGTGCCGATCGAGCAAATTACCGTTACCGGTTCGCGTATCGCGCGTGATCCGAATCTGTCTGGCGCGTTGCCGGTGCAGTCAGTTACTGAGCAAGAAATTCAGATGTCGGGCGAATTTTCGATCTCCGATGTTGTGAACGACGTGCCCGCGCTATTGTCATCGACCACCTCTGAAAGTTCTATCGACTCATCGTTTAATGACGGGGCACAAATCCTAAATCTTCGCGGTCTCGGTGCAGCCAGAACGCTGGTTTTGCAGGACGGTCGACGACATGTTGGTGGTGTGATGGGAACATCGGCAGTTGACGTTGGTTCCATACCTATCCGACTCGTTGAGCGAGTTGAAGTTCTTACCGGCGGCGCATCCGCAATTTACGGTGCTGATGCCGTAACCGGTGTTGTCAACTTCATCATGAAAGACGATTACGAAGGCTTCAGTGTTGATGCTAATTACGGCATTTCCAGTAAGGGCGATGGTGCGCAGACAGCGATCACCGCTACTTGGGGAACCAATTTCGCTGACGATCGCGGCAACTTTGCAGTATCGGTAGACTATCGTACCGATGACGGACTAAAGTTTGGTGACCGACCGGGGTCCTCTCTTGGTCTGGCGAGCGACAATAGGAATCCGGATCTACGTTTTCAGCTAGGCGATATTGGCGGTTCAACACCGTTGTTCGAGCAGTACTACAATTACGATAATACTGGTCAGTATCACTATGGTCTCGGAATCCCGTCTGCTGGTGATTTTGTAAACAGTTACAACGCTGCGTTCCCAGGCTCCCCCATCAGCGCGGGCAGCCTGAATTCAGCCGAGATGGCGCTTATCGATCGCGGCCAAAATTCACCGGCCCGAGCAATTCACGATGACTATACTTTTAACATTACATCCGCTTGGGGCACGGTCGGGGCGGGCAATGCATTTAATTGGGGCGGTTGGGATCCCGACGTTGCTGTGGACCAAAACAACAACGGAACGCCTGATTGTCAGGATTCATGGCTGGGTTATAACTCTTCTTTTTCTGCTTCGGGTTTTGGCGCCGTAGGCGGTTGCTGGAGAATCAATGAGAATGGTAGTTACGGTATTCCGGGTGGAGGGAACGAATTAGTCGCGGGCAATTTCAATGGCTGGGGTTCCCAGGACAACTCCGTTTATAGGCAGAATGATTATACTCTTCTGCTGCCAGACGAGAAGGTATCTGTGAACGTTCTTGGCAGCTTCGAGGTCACTGACACAACCAAGGTATTTGGTGAATTCAAATTCGTCTCCCAGGAGACGAAACGTCCCGCCAATCCCAACTCTTTCTGGGATTTGCTGATGGGCCATCCGGATAATCCGTTTCTGCCAGCGTGGTTGCAAACCGTTGCCGCTGGCACGGGTGGTGTGAGTAACACAATTGACCCGGTCGGTTTTGGAGGCGAGAGCACAACGACGCGCGAGACGACTCGAGCCGTTATTGGCCTTGAAGGTGAGTTTGATAACAGCTGGACTTACGAGGTCAGCGCCGTTTATGGTCGTTACGATCAATCTGGGTCTTCGACAAGACGGATCATTAATGATCGCTGGTTTGCTGCTATCGATGCAGTCACGGATCCGAATACGGGCTCACCAACATGTCGTTCGTCCGTCGATACGTCGGCCCCTCCTGGGGAAACGCCTTTCGGCATTCCTGCCTATGATCCTGGCTACTTTTCGTTTACGCCGGGTGACGGATCGTGCGTTCCGCTGGATATCTGGAATGGTGCTGGAGGATACTCTGAGAGAGCGATGAACTGGGTAATGACGGATTCATGGAGTGATCTGGTTATTGACCAAGCCGTGGTCTCGGGCTACATCAATGGTGATACATCAGATTTCTTCGAGTTATCACACGGTCCGATTTCATTTGCATTGGGTGCTGAGTATCGTACAGAGTCTTCTGACGCAACGTTTGACCCTTGGCAGCGCGGTGTGATTCCACCTGGTTCGCCGACTGCTGCCGGTGGGCAACTAATTGACATATCAGGCAATGACTCACTGACATTTAGACCGCAGTTATCGACTAAGGATGAAGGAGGTAGCTACGATGTCAGCGACGTGTTCTTCGAGGCGTCAATTCCGTTACTTAGAGACGTTCCCATGTTCCGTGAGTTGACGCTTGACTTTGCGGCTAGATTGTCAAACTACTCGACGGTCGGCAAGGCAACGACCTGGAAGACCAACTTAATCTGGGCGCCAGTTGATTCGTTCGCCGTTCGTGCCACATATTCAGAGTCTGTTCGTGCGCCAAATATTAGTGAGCTTTTCGCACCTACGGTGGGTCTGAACTTCCGGCCGGATGATCCTTGTGCTGCTTCGGAAATTATAGCGCTCGGTGCGGAAGGGGCACAAGTGCAGGCTAACTGTCAGAAAGTGTTTTCAGGAATTGGGCTAAACCCTTTGAACGCCGCTGGTGAGTACATTTTCGTCGATCCGCTTTCTGCTTCTTTCGGTGGCACGACCTCCGGCAATCCAGACTTGATGGAAGAGACAGCAGAAACCCTAACGATCGGGTTTGTGTTCCAACCGGAATTCATTGCGGGTCTTAGCTTGACTGTCGACTATTGGGATATTTCCATTGACGATGCAATTCAAGCTGTATCGTCACAAAACATCGTTAATGGTTGCTACCAAGGGACGTCACTAAACGCAGCTTTTTGCGATCTTACTGGTCGTAACAGTGATCCGAATTCAGCCCAGTTCGGCGGCTTCAATTACCTTAAGCAAACGACGTTGAACTTCGCAAAGGTGGAAACTAACGGATTCGACATGGCTGTGATATATCAATGGGAAATGGGCGCAAATGGCTTCGATGTAACGGTGCGAGGTACGACGGTTGACCAGATCAACAATTATGAGAACCCTCTGAATCCCTCATTCATGAATCCAGAATTAGGGGAGATCAATCGACCGGATTTAGCGGGTAACGTTATGTTGAACTGGACAAACGGCGATCTGCGGGTTGGCTGGCAGTCCCAGTATATCGGCGAAATGCTGTTTGGCGGAATCGAAATCGAAACTGCGGAAACTCTTTATGGACGGTCTGTTTTTCAGGAAGCTATTTGGCAGCATGACATTAATGCCAGTTACAACTTGAATGACAAAGTCATGATCTATGGCGGCATTAAAAACGTATCAGAAGAGATACCATTCATGACGGAAAACGCGTTCCCATCTAGCCCACGTGGACGATTCTTCTTTATGGGGATTGATTATTTAATTAATTAGTAGCATTTTGTTGATTTAGAAGCCGGGGCTTGCCCCGGCTTCTTTTTGGGTGCTTTAAATCATTCTGTCTAAAACGCAGAGTCCTTCTGTGAAATAAAGAAACCTTATTTTTCCATATGCCGAAAGGTCCGTTGGGCAGGCTTGTGTGCGGAAAACGCGTAAATGGTGCAATTGGCTGAGAACGATTGCTTACAAAAGCCGCTCTAAACGAAAGTCCGCTAATGCATCGACCGTCACACCATCCAGAATCTCCATCGCCGCAAAACGGCCAATAATGGGTGCGAGCGTTACGCCCGAGTGCATTGCCGCGAGGTAGATGCTGGGCTTCATCTTTGGGCGCCCGACGATCGGTAAGCCGTCCAGTGGCAATGGTCGCCAGCCGACCCCGACTTTTTCAACTTCAGCATTGCTTAGTTGCGGCAGGTATTTGCCAGCAGTATTGAGTACGCGACGAGCGTGTTGCAACGATATTTCAGCATCGGGATAAACGTTTGGTTTATCGGTCAGAAACGCGAGATGTTGTGATGTGGAAGGCGGTCCTGCTTTTTCACCAACGATGAACCGTCCATCGTTCAGCTGATGAATATGGGTATCGCTCGTATAGGCAACAGTGTTTAGGATAGGTGCCATTGGCTTCGTCGTCACGATTATGCCGGGTGTAGCAGGATTTAGCAGCTTGGATCCTAATTGGAGCATTTTTGCGAACTCGTTCGCGTTTATTCCAGCCGCGATCACGACGAGGTCGGCCGTGAATGAGTCG
>Ga0209403_10001060_pt1 | contig 37037 bp, 29 predicted proteins | sample ArcticOcean_MG_C_8_FD_187440 | JGI IMG/M metagenome (GOLD analysis project Ga0209403, IMG submission 187440) | Marine microbial communities from western Arctic Ocean - ArcticOcean_MG_CB11_86 (SPAdes) (version 2) | ecosystem: Environmental > Aquatic > Marine > Oceanic | place: Arctic Ocean...
GTCTTCGTCATATATTGAGGCAGAGCCATCATCAAAAACATCTTTTACCTCCGGGCAAGATGCTTCACTATGGTTATCTGGGTATGGTTTTAATAAATCTGGTGGACCATCTCTCTTTAATCGGCCAGTTTCAATAGCGTCTGATGGTAAGCGCTTAGCAGTAACGGACAGAAATAATAACCGGGTTTTAATATGGAATTCTATTCCATCAAGTAACGTGCCCCCAGACTTAGTTTTGGGCCAGGACAATTTTGAAACTCATCTAGAGGGTAAAGGAATGGATGGTTTAGACTTCCCCGGACAAGTCACTATGGCCCCTGACGGTAAGATGTTAGTAGCAGATTCGAATAATAATCGTATACTAGTCTGGTCTGAATTTCCTACCCAATCTGGCCAGCCAGCAGATTTTGAAATTAATATTGATTCTTTAATAGGTACTCAAGAAGCTTGGCCTTGGGGAGTATGGACTAATGGAACAAAAGTTGCGGTTTCAGTAACAGGTGGTGGAGATAATGGTAGCAAAATTATTATATGGAATTCCTTTCCAAATTCAGGGTTAATTCAACCAGAATTAAGTATAAAACATGCAAGTGTGGGTACACCAAGAATGATTGTTTCCAATGGTGAATATATTTTAATAGGTGACGAAAATGGAAAAACTGAATGTAAAGATGGCTCCAATAGCCATATATGGGCGAGTTGGCCAACTAAAAATAATCAAGCGCCAGATGCCTGCCATAGTGGATGGATTGGTGGAGCAATTATTGGTGAAAAGTTAATTGCAATACAGCAAGGGGGCGAAACTTTAGCTTGGTGGGATCAGCTTCCGAGGACGACTGAAGAGGCTTCAATCAATAAGCGTGAAGCTTTGCCAGGGGTAGGGCACAGATGGAGTGGCGGCGATGGTAACGACGCAGTTTATGTTGATGGGAAATTGTTCATAGTTGAATATAATGGAGGAAGAGTATCTGTTTTTAACGAACTTCCCACAGGCCCAGATATAAAACCTGACTGGGCACTGGGAACAACTGATCCATCAGTTAATCCTTATTATGAGAATTGGCTTATACAAAATGGTCAACCTGCATCAAATGGCGAAAGGTTATTTATAGCCTCTGATTTTGATCGATCCTTGTCAGTATGGAACAAAATACCGGGAGAATCAGGAGCGACACCTGATTTATTTTATCGTAGATTTGAAAATGCTCCATGGGATATATCGGTATATCAAAATACAGTTCTTTTAGCAGGGCAAAAAGGGATATATGGCTGGAAAAATTTTGATGGGACAGGAGAATTACCAGAGATAGAGATTGATGGTGCTATCGGTTCTGTTGCTCTTCAAGATTTGCGAGGTGTTGCTTACAACGGAAAATATTTCGCACTAGCAAGTGAAAGTGCTAAAAAGGTTTGGGTATGGGAAGGGATTCCAACTGAGAATGATGATCCAGTTTATACACTGGATGTACCTCAAGGCCCAGGACGTTTAGACGCGAATAATGAGTGGCTAGTAATTTCTGGTTATCCTGCAGACAGGTTTAATGTGAAGGCCATAAAATTTACAGATCTTTCTACAGGAAGGTTACAAAGTATACCCAACCACAACTCTTTCCCTCAAAGTGCGGTCTTTACAGATATTGGCTTTTTCATAAGCCAACAGGGTGACAATCAAGTATTAGGATGGGATTCTATAGAATCAGCGTTAGCAGGCATGGTCCCCAAAAATATTCTAGGTAATGGAAAAGGAACAAAAGCAGCTAACTCTATAAAAATGGCTAACGCTATAGGATGGGATGGAACTCATTTATGGGTAGGCGAGTTCAAATTTTCTACCCGAATTCTTGGATTTAAACCTATTAAATAATAAGTTTTTTTTGGAATTAGTATAGGACAGTAGCCTTGTATAAGAACAAGTGTTCTATTAAAATCGTATACATGAAAATTGCTTGTGTATATATATCAAATTATTTTTTACAGGCCCATCCTCAGTACACTAATAATAATACTAAGGATGCTGTGATCATTGGTAACGAAGAGTTGGGTGTTTTAGATTTTTCTCAGGAAGCAGCCAGCATGGGTATTACTTATGATATTTCTTTGCAGCAAGCATTAATGTTTGCTCCACACAGTTTGGTGTTAGAACCTAGTTATGATCACTATAGAAATACATGGTTTAAATTATTAAATATTTTGGAGTACTATTCAGTTTTAGTGGAAGACCATAAACTAGGCCATGCATATATACAAATAACAGATAAATTTGATGGACCTCAATTATTAAATATAATAAAGAAAGAGTTAAACTTAAATTGTAATTTAGGTATTGCATCGGGGAAATTCCCATCTTTCGTAGCAGCTTTACATGCAAAAGAAAATAATGAATTAAAAATTATTAACGATGTAAAACAGTTTCTTTCCTCTATACCAATTGATGTACTACCTATTTCTTCCGAAACTAAAAAAGATTTAATCTCTTTTGGGTTAAGAAAATTAGGAGATATATCTAAACAGAGAATTGGGCCGATGGAATCTCAATTCGGTGATTTAGGAAAATTTATATGGAATCTTTCCAATGGTGCGGATGATAGAACTATTGTGTCTAGATCTAATCCCATAGCTGTTTCTGAAACTATTGAATTTGATTACCCTATAACTGATCTGGAAATCGTTCTTCTAGGTATAAAAAATATTACAAATAAAGCATATATGAGCGATAAATTAAGTGGCCGTTTTGCTGGATTAGCTTCTGTGGATATATATATTAGTGGTAGACCTTTTCTAAAAATAGATGTACCTTTTTGGAACCCTATTTCCAAACCAGAAGATGCTTTTAGGATTATTAAAAATTCTGTAAATCGTGCTGTATTTAATGGGGTTGTTTATAAAATCACTCTTAGATTTTTGGGTATACAAGGAGAATCAAGTGTTCAATCTCATTTTTTACAAAATATTGATAGAGATAATAATCTAGTTTTAGCCATAAACCAAATTAAATTATCGATGAATAATGATATACCAATTTATAAGATACAGGAGGTTAATAAATGGTCAAAACATCCAGAAGAACGGTTCGCTCTAGTAGATTACTTTATTTGAATAAACCTGAATCCATAACTGTTAAAAATAATAAAAATGGAATATCTATTAATATTTTAAAAAAAAATAGATTGCTTAAAGTGAATCAAGTACAAGATAAGTGGTTAGTAAAAGATAGATGGTGGAAGAGCAATCCAATTTCTAGATACTATTATAAGCTTGAATTAGATACAGGAGATATCTTAGTTATATTTAAAGATCTATTGACCGATAAATGGTATAAGATCAATTGGTATTAGAAATGGATTATATTGAACTACATTGCCATTCTAATTTTTCCTTTCAAGAAGGAGCGTCTTTCCCGTATGAACTTTTAGAGCAAGCTAAAATCCTAGGATATAAAGGACTTGGATTAACAGATCATAATAATTTAACAGCAGCTTTAGATTTTTCAAAAATGGCTAAGTCTATGGGAATTCATCCTATTATAGGATCTGAAATTACTTTAGAAGATGGATATCATATTACCGTATTAGCTGAAAATAAAAGAGGGTATTCTAACCTATCAAATTTAATATCTGAGTCTTATAGATTTAGTGAGCATAATAATCCCGAATTGAATTTTGAACTATTTCGGCAATATTCAGAAGGGTTGATTATCCTAACGGGATGCTTAAAAGGTGAAATACCAACTTTATTAATGCAAGGAAAAAGTTTAGAAGCCCAGATAAAAACATTGGAGTATTTAGAAATATTTGGTAATGACAATGTATTTTTCGAAATCCAAAATAATCTTGTATATGGTGATATGAAACGGAATAAATTGTTGTTAAATTTAGCTCTGGAAAATAATATTCCAACTGTTGCGACAAATAATGTCCATTACCATATACAAGATAGACATAAAATAAATGACATTCTAGTTTCAATAAACAACGATTCAAATCTTGATAGTGGTCATAAATTTCACAGACCAAACGATCAGTATTATTTAAAATCAAAAGCGGAAATGGAAAAACTTTTCAGTTTTTCAATACCTTCTTTGAATAATACTATCCAAATAGCAGAACGATGTAATTTCGATATAGTAAAAGATGTTATTTATACATTTCCTGATTATGAGGTGCCGGATGGTTTTGATTCCGATAGTTATTTATTAGATATATGTGAAAAAGCTGTAATGGATAAATATGGCTCTATGACAACTGAAATTAAAGATCGATTGAATGAAGAGTTAAGGAGGATAAAAAAGCATAACCTTGCAGGGTTTTTCCTTATTTATTATGAGATCATTCAACTTGCACGTGATATAAATGAAGAGTTAATTGTAAAATCTAATTTACCACCAGTGCTTAAGAACTCTCCTGGGCGTGGCAGAGGGTCTTCTGTTGCAATGCTAGTTGGTTTCCTTATTGGGCTTAGCCATATTGATCCTTTGAACTATGATCTTGGACTGGACCGGTTTCTTCCAGAGAAACTGAATAATATACCAGATATAGATTTAGACTTTCCTCGGAATATTCGAGAAGAATTGATTAAGAGAATTCATTCTAAATATGGATGGAAATATTCTGCTTTAGTCGGTGCTATAAATACCTATCAAATGAAATCAGCATTACTTGCAGTAGGTAAAGCTTTTAATGTCCCACATTCTGCCTTGAAGAATATTATCAACAAACTAGATAAAAAATCTATACGCACTGTATTGAGAAATACTATCAATGATCAAAGATCTTTAGATACAATACCTTTTTCTCAGTTAGTAAAAATAGCAAATGAGATAGTTGGATTTCCTAAATATCTGCAACAACATTCGGGAGGTATGGTTATTTCTTCTAACCCTCTTTCTGAAGTTGTCCCTATTGTTCCAGGGATCCAAAAAGGGCGTTATATGATGCAATGGGATAAAGACGCGATTCATCTGATGGGAATGGTGAAAATTGACTTTTTAGCTCTAGGCACACTTTCGCAGATGCAAGAGATAGTGAATGAAATATATGTAAGACACGCAGTGATAATTGATGTTGCCAGGATAAATTTTTGTGATGAAGAGGTTTATGATTCTATAGGAGAAGCAGATACTATAGGTGTATTTCAAATAGAATCTGCAGCTCAAATGCAAACTTCTCCGAGACTGAAACCTAGAAACTTGGATGATATGGCTTATCAAGTAGCATCAGTACGACCTGGCGTTGGTGTAGGAAATGGAGTCAGGAATTTTATAGATAGGCGTAATGGAAAATCATGGGAGTTTGACCATATATTAGAGAAACCAGTATTAGGTCATACTTTAGGCATTATTTTGTATCAAGATCAAGTAAATGATATTGCAGTACATGTTGCTGGTTTTGATACTGATGAAGCTGATCAAATGCGCCGAGATTTAGGTAAGAATAATAACAGTTTAGTAATCGATAAATGGCATGATAAATTTTTAATAGGTGCTATTGATCAAGGTGTTCCTTCTGATACAGCCAATATGATATTTAACAAACTTACTGGTGAATATATGTTTCCAGAAGCACATGCGTATGCTTTTGGGGTTACAGCCTACCAGATGGCATGGCTTAAATTTTACTATCCTTTAGAATTTTATATGGCTTTAATCAACCAACAGCCTATGGGATTTTGGCCAATTGAAACTATAAAAGAAGATGCTATACGTCATAAAGTGATAATTAAAAATCCTGATATTAATTTTAGCTTTAATAAAGCGATAATAGATAAGGATAAAATCCTGTTGGGATTTTCTTTTATAAGAAATATAGGAATAACTGATATAGATAAAATCCTTGAAGAAAAGAACAAGAGAGGATTATTTATAGATTTGAGCGATTTCATGTACCGAATCTCATTATCAAAAAGAGCTTTATTTTCCATGGTCGATTCAGGAGTATTTGATTCTTTTAATACGAATATGAGAATGATGAAATGGGAAATTGGTTTAAGAAAACGCGTTGATGATAAGCATTATTCTATGTCTTTTCCTATAGAAAATGAATTTCCTTATCTACCTCATCAGAATAAGACTGAAATCTTGCTAGGGGAAAATAATTCTTTAGGCTTTTCACCCAGTGGTCATATAGTAGGTGAGCTACGAAAGTCGATCTTTAGTGATTTACAGAATAAATCAGATTTACACAAATTAAAAAACGGAGATCATATAGTAATTGCAGGGTTAATTGTGAGGAGACAAAAACCTAAATCTTCAAAAAATTACTTTGTTACTTTAGAAGACGAATATGGCCATATACCATTAATCGTTACGGCTGAAATATGGGAAGTTAATAGACTTATTTTCCAAGATGATTTTGTTCTGGTTGGCGGGCATTTGTCTCTCTATGATGGAGTATTTAATATAATAGTAGATAGTGTTGTGTCAGTTCAAAAATATGTAGATGGTCAATATATTACTAATGCGATGGATTGGCGTTGAGGTTTTTTATTTAGATTTGATACTAGCCTATTTAAATACTGGAGTAAAAAGCTAGGTTAGATACTAAGATAATTAGTATTCTAGGTTGGAGCATTTTTCACATATATCTTCTGGTATTAAGCCAGTCTGTATTAATAATTTAAATACTTTGCAACCAAAACAATAACCTAATGCAGATTCTAAAAATGCGAAACTAGCTAGAATTATTAATAAGGTATTCGCTAATGCGATGTTTACTGAAAACCAGGCCACTAATATGAAAAGTGAAAATACTAGTCCTATAGACTGCGCGAATCTTTTTGGAGGCCCGGGGACGGGTTTATCGCCAAGATTTAATTTCGGTACAATTATTCGAGTAACTAATAAAGCTAGAGGGCTTATTTTTGGCCCTGAAGACGTCCTTGCTAAAAAACCGTAGAGCAGAATCAAGAGTAATATAGGAGTATAAGTATTATTTGTGTTAATCAGTACAAGAGATAAGAGAGCCATACTCAAAACTCCGAATGCTACTAATCTTGCTGATATTTCATTGACTACTTCTGGGAAAGAAAAAAAATCTTTCATTGTAATTACTCCTATTAAGTAAGCAGTTTATAGGTTTGGTTGAGGCGTTGTTCTCAAATAATCTTTGATGATTGTGTGACCTTTTGGAAATTTAGCAGGAATATCAACTGTTGAGATAGCAGGTATTACTATACAATCATCCCCGTTTTTCCAATCTGCTGGCGTGGCAACTTGGTAATTCGCTGTAAGCTGTAATGAATCTAGTACCCGAAGTATTTCTGTGAAATTTCGCCCAGTAGAGGCAGGGTAAGAGATGATAAGTTTAATTTTTTTATCTGGCCCTATTATGAATACTGATCTTACTGTTAGAGTGTTATCTGCATTTGGATGTATCATTCCATACGAATTTGCTATGTCTTTATTAGTATCTACAACCATGGGAAACTCAACAGTAGTATTTTGTGTTTCGTTCACGTCTTTGATCCATTCATTGTGAGAATTCAAGGGTGGTATTCCCTCCTTTGTACCAACACTGACCACTAACACCTTGGCATTTCTTTCATGAAATTCATTTAGTAAATTTGATACTCTTCCAATTTCAGTTGTGCATACAGGTGTGAAGTCTGCTGGGTGGGACATGAAGATACCCCATCCAGCACCTAACCATTCATGTAGGTTAATGGTGCCTAAAGTTGTTTCTGCTGTGAAATTAGGTGCGTTATCTCCAATTTGTAAACTCATTATCTACCTTTCTATAAAAAAAACCCCGATTTGTCGGGGTTTATAATTTTTTGAATACTGAAATAATACGAATCAAAATACCCCTGTTTGAATACATGAACAGAAGCAAGCCAATTTGATATTCTTTAGTACTTTCATTGTCGTTATAATCTAGCTCATATTGTTTTTTCAGTCAATTATATTGATCAGTGAATTAAAGATTAAGTATTCAGTGTTAATAACTCAACTAAATTATCAAGAGGTATTTCTGTTGTGATATTAGATTGCATATCAAGTAGTTTACCTTTATTTGAAGATAGTTCATCCTCGCCAATTATTAAAGTTCTGGCTGCGCTTGAATTATTTGCTGAACGTAGCTGAGCTTTTAAACTTCTTGGTTTAGTTGAAGCGTACACAGTGATTCCTGAGTTTCTTAGGTGGTTAATTACGGAAAGCATTTTTTCGTAAGCTGGAATACCAATATATGCGATATATATAGAGTCTTTACTAAGTTTTTGTTCTTCAGGAATAAAATTTAAGGATTTTAGGGTTAGTATAATTCTTTCGATTCCTGATCCGAAGCCAACAGCAGGTGTTGGCTTGCCTCCTATTTTTTCGATTAGCCCATCATATCTACCTCCAGCACCAAGAGCAGTTTGTGATCCTTCTGATCCTGGGTGAATTTCAAATACTGTTTTAGTGTAATAATCTAACCCTCTGACCAGTTCTGGTGTGACTGTGTAAGGTATATTCCAAAGGGTTAAAGTTTCTTTGACCCTTTCAAAGTGTGTTTCACATTCGTGGCATAGATAGTCGAGTATCTTGGGGGATGTAGCTTTTGTGAGTTGGCATCCTTCTTGTTTACAGTCAAGTAGTCTTAGGGGGTTTTTGTTGAACCTGACTTTACATTCGGCACATAAATCATCCAACTTTGTCTCATAATGTGATTTAAGTAACCGTAGATATTCTGGCCTGCAATTATCATCGCCTATTGAATTGATCAATAATCGTATTCCTGAGATTCCTGTTTTCAAGAGGAACGTCCACAACAAATGGATTACTTCTGAATCTAATTGTGAAGAGTCATCTCCAATAGTTTCTATACCAAATTGCCAGTGTTGTCTAAAACGTCCAGCTTGTGGCCTCTCATATCTAAAAATAGGCGTAATATAGTAGAACTTAACAGGTTGTGGTAATGAATGCATACCATGTTCGATATAAGCTCTTGCTACTGGTGCTGTGCCTTCGGGTCTAAGTGTTAGACTATCTTTGCCTCGATCTTGAAAGGTATACATCTCTTTTTCTACGATATCTGTTCCTTCTCCGACGGTTCTTAAGAATAAAGAAGTATCCTCAAACATGGGTGTATCAATCCTCGAATGTCCAAAAATGCTGGCTGTCTCAATAGCGATCTTCTTTACCCATTCCCAGTAGACTTGGTCATCAGGTAATATATCTGATGTTCCTCTTGGAGTTTGGAGTTTCCTATTTTTCTTTTCCATCTGAAATTATCGTAACCAAGTGAGGTTTAAACCCCCGCGATTTGATAGCCTCCGTCAATAGGTAGAATATGGCCTGTTATTCCAGTAGAGAGATTACTGGCAAAAAATAAAGCTGCTGCAGATACTTCTTCGTGGGTTATATTTCTTTGGAGGGGTGAACGCTCAGCTTGTACTTTTTTCATGTCAACATAACCATGGATAGCTCTCGATGAAAGTGTATCTAAAGGTCCTGGTGATAATGCATTAACCCTGATTCCTTTAGGTCCTAATTCGTATGCAAGTTGTTTGGTTTCATTTTCAAGGGCTGCTTTTGCAGTTCCCATAATATTGTATCCTGGAAAAACACGGTCAGAGGCAGAGAACGTAAGAGACATTATGCTCCCCCCTTCATTCATAAATACTGAAGCATATCTAGCTATTGGTATCAGTGAGTATGCACTTACCTCTAGTGCAGTTTGGAAGCCTTTTCTGCCTGTTTCTGAGAAATTACCCGACAAATCTTTCTTATCTGCAAATGCTATGCTATGAACAATTATATCGATTACTCCATTACTCATATTTGCTATACTTGAAATGGTATTTTCAATATTCTGATCAGATGCAACATCACATTCTTGAATATGAATTGATGGGAATTCAGCAGTTAATTTTTCAACTCCCGATCTTAGGCGCTCATTTTGGTATGTAATGTATACAGTTGCTCCTGCTAGGTTGAGAGATTTTGCGATATACCAAGCAATGCTTCTGTGATTTGCCACACCGAAGACTACTGCTGTCTTACCGCTTAAGTCAATTGTGTACATTTAGATTCCTTATTTAGTATTATTCTTTCAATAATGATATAACTTTAAACTTCCCATGAAGGTATATAAAATTTATTAATTTGAATCCATATAGCTAACGATAGCCTTATTAAAATTCTTTCTTGTTAACAAGAATCCACTAAAGAGCATTACTATTGATGATCCTATCATAACTGCCCAGTTTACGTTCAATAAGTCGGTTAAAATACCAACCTGAAGTCCTCCGAGGGGTATCATACTATAAGTTAGGCTAAATACCCCCATTACACGTCCTCTGAGTTCATCAGGCACAGCTGATTGGAGAATTGTTTGGTTTGTTATCATTGTTAGAGAATTAAAAATCCCAGATATAAATAATGCGACTAATGAAATTAATAGAATCGTACTATTGGAGAATATGAATATTGATAGTCCAAATATGAAGGCACCACCTAATAACATCAAGCGAGGCCATCTGCCTTTAACAAATACCGCAGCTATGAATGTACCAATAAGGCCACCTGCTGCAGAAGCACCCATTAAAAGCCCCATACCATCAGGCCCAACATCTAATACATCTTTTGCGTATATTGGTAAAACTTGCATATATGCAATTCCGAAGAAACTGTCCACGAAAGTTAAAATAATTAGATTAGAAAATAAGGTATTACCGGCGATGAACTGTAGCCCAATTCTCAGTTCATCTATCATGTTGCCAGGCTTTCGATCAATATTCGGAATTTTCAAACCAAGTAGTAGTAGCGTACCAAGAAAGAACATTACGCCGACTGATAAAAAAGTCCAGGCATCTCCAATAAATTTAATCATTAAGCCCCCTAGGCTAGGGCCAAATATTCTAGTTCCTTGCCAAATTGTTGACCCTAGTGCAAGAGCGTTCATTAGGTAAGTTTTGTTTGGTATTAGAGCAGGTATCAGTGCACTTCTTGTCGGCATATCAATACCTTGGATTATTCCGATCAGTACGGATGCTAGGATTAGATGCCATGGTTCTAGGAAATTTGCGGCTGATAATAAAACTAGTATTACAATTGAAATAGTCATTAAGCTTTGGGTAACAATCAGTAATCGTTTTCGATTAATTTGGTCGGCAATAACACCTCCTACTAAGCTAACGCTGATTGTTCCTGCCGCCATTGCACCCCCTAGAACACCTAGGTATATAGCAGAGTTCGTGAGTTCATAGCCTACCCAATTTAAGATCATTCTTAGGATTTGCCATCCCAGAACAAAAGAAAGAGCACTAAACCAGTAGAGGCGAAAATCTTTGTATTGGAGAGCACCGAGAGCATTCTTTATTTTTGAATTATTCTGTATTTGATCTTTCAAAATTTCATCTTTCAAATATTTATATACGCATCCTTACTCTATGGATACACGCTTACTACGGTAAGGTGTTTTTAATTATAAGTAAATGGATTTTATGCTTGCTTAAGGTAAACATTGATATAGAGGCCATATATTTAATGTGGTATCTCTAATATAATAGAAACTATTAAATTTAGGAGGGGTATTTTGGCTGCTTACGATGATTTTACAAAAACTTTGAAAAATACTGATGTAGTTAAGGGTATTATGAAGGATCTTGTTTTTGAGGCTGCACAGACTTTAAGAGATGTATCTAAGAAATTTGATGATACAGGAGATGCAACTGGCGACCACCATCTTCCGGTGAGCCCATTTTTTGGTGAAGTGATAATAAAAGCTTTGTTGGAAACTGGCCAAATTGAAGAGGTTGTTTCGGAAGGTTCAGGATCACTCCATCAGTTTAAACCTACAAAAAAAGGATCGACTCTGAACAAAAAGATTACTAAAGAGAATATATTTGTTAGAAAATAATATAGATAAGCATGGATATTACCATAATATTGACTAATGCTGGTCTTAATATGACCTTATTAAGGTCATATTTTAGCAAATAGATAATTGTTGTGACCACTCGATTACCCAGTAGCAAAAAGAAAATAATGCTGGTGGTAGCGCATGGGGATGATGAAACATTTATATTTGGCGGTACCGTTGCAAAATATGCACAACTTGGATATCAGATTGATCTTCTTGTTTTAACTAAAGATTTGAATGAAAATAAAATTGAAGAACTTAAAGAAGCATCTAAAACGCTTGGCATTAAGAATGTTATCCAGAAAGACTATTACCCTACATTTACTTATTCTCACTCTGGCAAATGTGTTACTAATAATGCTTTAACAGAAATTTCGAGTTCTACGATCGTTAAAGAGATCTATCAAGAGATCCACATGAATAATCCCGATGTTATTTTGACCTTTGATCCAACAGGCGTTTCTGGCCATCCTGACCATATATATGTTAATGAATGTACTAGATCAGCAGTTAAGATTTATGCAGAGAGAAAGACAGAAGCTAGATTATATGAGATTGTATTTCTCAGTAAATTATTTAGTGTTCAGTATAATATTCGTAAACTTGGCCGAGAAATAAAGGCACTGTTTTTCAATACTGATAAATCCAATTTAAATCCAATAGTTAGTATTAGCCAAGAGGTGAGTACGAAGGTCAGAGTTGCCTCTTGGTTAGATATACGACAACGAGCAATAATGTGCCATTCTACAAGCTTCCAGGAAGGGAGATGGTACTTAAAACTTTTTGAGAAAATGAACTATAGAATTAGAGGTTTTATAATACCTTCTGAGAATTATTTCAGGACGTATCCTGAAATAATAGATTTTGATGATAGTACGAGTTTTTTTAATTAATCCTTTTTAATAATTACATCATCAGGAATTTTATCTTTTTTCAGAATGCTATATATGACTGGAACAACTAATAACGTTAAGAAAGTTGAAGTTGCTAATCCTCCAATTATAACTGTAGCTAGTTCGGCACCAATTATACCGGAGCTTTGACCTTCAGATTCTAAAGCTAAAGGAACTAAGACAAAACTTGTTGTAAGTGCCGTCATTAAAATTGGGCGTAACCTAGTCTTACCTCCTTCTATTAACGCAGTTACTACATCGGTTCCAGATCGGCGTAAGTCATCTACAAATGAGATGAGAACTATAGCATTCGTTACCACGAGGCCAATTAACATTAGCAGACCCATCAATGCAGGGAGTCCCAGTGTTTTTTGTGTTATAAACAATGCTCCAAATGCGCCTATAGAGGCAAGCGGGATACTGAATACAATAATGAAAGGGCTGACCAAAGACCTTTGGCTTATGACCATTACGATATATACCAACACTATACCAAAAGCCATTGCCATCCCCATCTGTTTAAACGAATCCTGTATGTCTGCGAAAACCCCACCTTCTTCAAGAGAAACATTTAGTGGTAACCCTATGCTGTCAACTATTTGACTAACCTCTGCATTTACAGCTTGAGTGTTTGATGAAGTTATGACTCCTGATATAGTTACGGATCTAGTTCCATTGACTCTTGTTATAGGAAGAAATTTTGCCATGGACCCTGTAACTGTTACTACATCAGATTCTACATTGATGAGATCTGAGACATTTTCTAGTTCTTTAAGAAGTTTCTGTGAAAAATCAGCGGTTGCAGCATAATCAGGTCCACCTAGAGTTAGTTCCAGCCTATTACTATTCGGGCCTCCACCAGAGGCTTCAGATATAAGTATCGTTCGGTTAGCTCCAGTTAAATCTGTTCGAAGTGCTTCTGCTAAAGGATCCACTTCAATATTTTCATTGATCGCTACAGTTATTGAAGCGGCGTTCGAGCCTGTAGCTACAAGATCTTCTGATATACCTCCTACTCGTGAAGCGTATGAAAGTATCTCACCAGATTCTCGAAGCAATTCTAATTTTGATTCTACCTGATCTAGTTCTGTGACGATTGCGTAGGGAGGAGAGTTATCTGGAACACTAATTTTTATCGTTAATACTTTTAAATCAAAACCAGGTATAAAGCTTACTGGTATAAATGGTATTAATCCTAAACTTAAAATAAATAAAAACAGTGCAGATAATAAAGTAATTGCTTTACGTTTCAATGCAAAATTAAGTAATGGTGAATAGATTTTAAGTAATCTTTCAAGAATACTTCGCTCGTATCTATTGGATTGGCTTAGTTTAATCAAATATGATCCAAGAACTGGTACTACAGTTAAAGCTATAAACAGAGATGCAATTAGGGCATAAGTGATGGTTAATGCAAACGGTTTGAAAAAACTTCCAATTATTCCATCGATAAATCCTAATGGAAGAAAGACTGCTATTGTAGTTATAGTTGATACAGTAATTGGTTTCAAAACCTCCTTTGTTGCATTAAATGCTGCTTCTATATTTTCTTCGCCCTTCTGTATATGGCGATATATGTTTTCCATTACCACGATACTATCATCTACTACACGGCCGGATGCTATAGCTAAGCCTCCCAAGGTCATTATATTGAGGCTCATATCTTGGAAGTACATAATTATCATTACAATTAATAGACTTGAGGGGATAGTTATACTTGTTACAAATGTGGGGCGGAAACTTATTAAGAACGAAAATATAACTAGTACTGCAAGTACTCCACCAAGTGCAACTTCTTGACTAAGCTTGTCGATAGAGCCTTGAATTTCTGGGGCTTGATTTGCTATAACTATAAACTGAATATCTGTGGGTATAACAGTGTTATCTTGAAGTTCCTGTATTCGTTCCAAAACGAGGTTAACCACGGTTACAGTGTTAGAATCAGGTTGCTTGGTTATATCAAGAGAAGCACTTGGAAAACCATTAGTCCGAGATATATCATTGATCCCTGAAACGACATTTAATCCATATACTCCAGGAATTTTCTCGAGCTCAGGTACTATAATCTCCGATACGATCGAGTTAACTTCTACAAGCGTACGGTCACCTAATATGCTTAATTGTAAAACTGGAAACTCATCTGGATTTATCCGTGTTACGGTAGGTGGATAGATTCCTTCGGGGAAATCAAACTTATCTATTGAATCTTGTATCGCAATAGCTGAGCCCGGTATATCTGTGCCGTACTCGAATTCTACTATTACTAAAGAGAAATTTGGAGATGAAATAGAACGTACTACTTCAACACCTTCAAGACCTGTAACCATTGATTCTATAGGCAGCGTTACATCTTCTAATACTTCCTCGGGTGCTCGGACTCCACGTTCCAAAGCAGTAGGGGCATTTTTTTCGGGGGCATAAGCTGTAACAGTTACTAAAGGGAAATCTACATTAGGTAGCAGTTCGACTTGTAGTTTAGTTGCGCTCCATAAACCACCAGTAATAAGACCTATACAAATAATAATTGTTATTATTCTGAATTTGAGAGCTATTTTAGTTAACAAGAAGTGTTCTCCAATTTTCTATAATGTGTGTATATATTTTATTAATAGTCTGCATACAAAGTATTAATATTTATCTGGATATTATTAAACCATAGTTAACCAATATTATAGTTAACATACTGTTAAAGAACTATTAGAGTTTAAGTTGATTCTCCGTTTTTCTCTGTTTTTTTCTGCTCAGATAATATGGAATGATGCAATATTCATATTGCATCGTTTTTAGGTTACAGCCCTAGCATCTTTTTAACGGTCAACCCTATGTCACCAGGGCTATCTGAAATATGGCATCCAGCTTCAAGAAGTGCATTTTTCTTAGCTTTTGCTGTTCCTGCTTCTCCCGTTATAATTGCACCAGCGTGCCCCATTCTTCTACCAGCTGGTGCTGTTGCTCCTGCAATGAATGCAGTAACTGGCTTACTCATGTGGTTCTTTATATATTCAGCTGCTTCTTGTTCAGAAGTACCCCCGATTTCACCTATTAGAACTATGGCATCTGTATCGTCATCTTTTTCGAAAAGCTCGAGAACATCTCTATGCCGCATTCCAATTATAGGATCTCCGCCAACACCTACGCATGTAGATTGTCCTATCCCTAAAGCTGATAATTGCCCAACTGCTTCGTAAGTTAGTGTGCCTGACCTTGATACAACACCAATTCTTCCTTCTTTATGAATGTTTCCTGGAATGATTCCGACCTTAGCTTTATCTGCTACCGATGTTAGCCCGGGGCAATTTGGCCCGATCATTTGAACATTCTTCTCTTGTAAGTAAGCTGTAATGGTTGCCATATCTAAGGTCGGTATTCCGTCTGTTATGCAGACAATCAAATCAATACCACCATTTGCAGCTTCAAAAATAGCGTCGGTTGCAAAAGCTGCAGGTACGAAAATTAATGAAACGTTAGCTCCTTCTTGTTCAACGGCCTGCTTTACAGAATCATAAACAGGTCTATCTAGATGAGTAGAACCTCCACGGCCTGGTGTTACTCCCGCGACAATATTGGTACCGAAATCTATACAGCGCTCGGTTTGAAAACCACCTTCTTTTCCTGTCATACCTTGAACTAAAACTCTGGTGTTTTTGTCTACTAAAATACTCACTTCTATTTTCTCCTAGTTTGAAATATATTAATGTCTATTAGTTTGCAATTAACTGTGCTGCTTCTGAGAGATCATTTGCTACTGATACTGGTATTCCAGACTCTCTCAAAATTTCTCCCCCTTCTTCAGAATTTGTACCAGTCATCCTTACAATGATTGGTACTTTCACGTCTATATCTTTGTAGGCAGATACAACTCCATTTGCAACAACATCGCATCGTAGTATCCCACCGAAAACATTTATTAGCACTTTCTTAACACTTGGATCAGAGACAATCAGCTTGAAAGCTTCTGATACCTGCTCTTCACTACCTCCACCTCCTACATCAAGGAAATTTGCAGGGCTAGAACCGACCTGTGCTATAACATCCATTGTTGCCATTGCTAAACCGGCTCCATTGACCATACAACCAACATCACCGTCGAGTTTAACATATTGGATACCTTTTTCATTTGCTATTCTTTCAAGAGGGTCTTCTTGCTCAGGGTCCCTCAAGGATTCGTTGGCTGGATGACGAAAGTCCGCGTTTTCGTCGGTATCCATTTTTGTATCAGCGGCGACTAACTGCCCATCACTCGTAATTACCAATGGGTTGATCTCTATAAGTGATAGATCTTTATCATTTAAGGTTCTTATTAAATTGGCCAATAATGAAGATAGTGACCTAGCTTGTTTACTGTCCATATTTAAGAAGGCGGCTATTTCTCTCCCAAGATAAGGTTGATATCCTGATATGGGATTTACGTGTAATTGCTTTATCTTCTCAGGTGACTTTTCAGCTACTTCTTCAATTTCCATACCACCTTCTTCAGATGCGATGATTACAATTGATTTTGCACCACCATCAATTGTTACACTTAGGTATAGTTCTTTTTCTATTTGAATAATTTCTTCGATTAAAAGGCTATTGACTGGTACTCCTGAAGGTCCTGTTTGAACTGTCACTAATGTACTGTTTAATAAACCCTTAGCAAAAGCTTTGCCAGATTCAACATCAGTTACTACTTTTACGCCACCAGCTTTTCCTCTACCCCCCGCATGCACCTGAGCTTTAATCACCGCTTTTCCTTCGAGAGAATCGAGTAATTTTTCCACTTCATCGAGAGATTTTGCTACTTTACCTGATGGAACAGGTACACCAAAAGTTGATAATATTTCTTTCGCTTGATATTCGTGAAGTTTCATATTTTAGTATTTCTCCTAATTAGTCTTTAAACAATTTAAACTAACCTATACCAGTGATTGTAGGCTTACTTAATCTTATTAATTAAATCTTATAGATGCAAGAAGATTGCACTTAAGAGAACGGAATATTCTCATAGTGCTAAGTTAATTCTTGATTATCGTTAAGCCTCATGAAGATACACTAAGTTAATCTCTAGCGACTGTTTTTGTTTTTGCAAAAAGAACCAATACATTGCCAACAATAATCAGCATAACTCCAACCAGTCCTACCTGGCTCCATTGATAATCCTCAAATAGAGTTGACAACAGCAAGGCAATAACTGGAGTGAAAATAAAGACATAAGAAGCCTTGTCGGCTCCAATATTTCCTACCAACTTAAGATAAGCGCCAAAACCCAATACCGAAGCAAAAAGGGCTAAACTTATCAAGGAAACAATATAACTATAGCTGACATCAAAACCGAATTTTATATCGCCAATTCCTGTATAGGCAACTATAAGAAGAGAGCCATAAAGCATACCAAATGCATTGCTTTGCACCAACGGCATTTTCCTTGCCTGCATTTCACCCGACAACAGGGTTCCTATTGAGGCAAAAAAAGTGCCCACCAGAACCCAAATAAAGCCCTTAACCACCCCAGACTCTAATGACCACACAGTGGTCCTAATTTCATTAGAAAATATTACAGCCAAGCCGGCAATTCCAACTAACCCACCTATCAATATAGGCCACCTAATCGGGTATTTGAAAAAGATAAAACCGTTAAAAACTGTAAACAATGTCAGAGTTGAAAAAATGAGGGCTACTAAGCCGGAGGCCAGATAGAAGCTTCCAAAGTAGATACAAATATAATTAACAGAGAATAAGAAAATACCTAATACAATCCAGCTGAGATGACTACGCCACGGAAAAGATAAGTTAATACCCCGAATAAAACACCAGCCAAACAATATCAAAGATGCAATCAAAAAACGCCATGCGATTGATACCTGTGGTGCGACTTCACCTAATTGAAAGGTGATGGCAAGCCATGAAGTTCCCCAACAAAATAAAACTAATGAATAGAGAGCTATATTCATGATATATGACTACCTCGTTGTACTAAACCCCCATGGGTTGAGGTTGATTGGTCCATTTATTTTGTTCCGCCCAAGAAATATTTACCTATGTCGTCATCATTCAGAATATTTTCAGCATCCGAAGTATGTACTACTTGTCCGTTGGAGAAAATGTATCCCCGATCTGACATTGCTAAAGAGAGACGAGCATTTTGCTCCACTATTAATACTGTGATTCCTCTTTTTCTTAAGTCAGATATTTTTTCAATGATCAACTCTCTAAATTTTGGTGATAATGCGGCGGTCGGTTCATCGAACATGATAAAAGACGGATTGGAAATTAGTACACGGGATATTGCAAGCATTTGCCTTTCACCACCCGATAAAGATTCAGCTAAATGGTATGGTTTTTCTTTAATGTTAGGGAATAGATCGTAAACCTGCTCGATTCTTTCATCTATCTCAAGTTTACTTAAATTTAACCCTCCCATTTGCAGATTTTCTTCTACAGTTAGTGAAGGGAAAACATTATCTGTTTGAGGTACGTAACCAATACCCTTTTTTACTAGAGAGTCTGCTCTGATCCCAGTTATGTTCTCGTTTCTATAAATTATGTCTCCATGATATAGATTTGCAATCCCAAAAATAGCCTTTAAAAAGGTAGATTTTCCGCATCCATTGGGGCCAATTATAGTTACAAATTCACTTTCATAGACTGTGAGATCGATACCATTCAGAATTTGAACGGATCCATATCCACCAGATATATTCTTCACCTCTAATATTTTTTCCATATGAATTACTCTACTGAAGAACCTAAGTAAGCATCTATAACAGATTTATTACTTCGAACTTCATCCGACGTTCCTTCCATTAGTATTTTCCCTGAGTCCATTACAATTATTCTATCCACTCCTAATCTAAGAATAAAATCCATATTGTGTTCTATTACCAGGATTGATATACCTGTTTCATTAACCAGAGTTCTTAGATTTTGAAATATCTTCTCTGCCAAAACATTTGCTACTCCTGCAACTGGTTCGTCTAGCAGAAGAATTTTGGGAGACCCCATCAGTGCTCTTGCTATATCAACTAATTTGCTTTGCCCACCAGAAAGTTCACCTGCTAAATTATTGGCAACGTGAGCGATCTCCAACGATTCGAGTACCTCGTAGGCTCTTTCAACTCTTTCTGCTTCTTCAGTCCTTGAATTTGGCCTTAGTAGACTCCAGATTGGATTATTGGATAATTGATTATTAGGAGGTACTAGAATATTTTCAATAACGGTCATTTCTCTCCATAATCTAGTATGCTGAAACGTTCTTGTAATACCAAGGTTATTAATTTGGTCTGGCCTAAGATCGTTTGTGCTTTTACCCATAATTTCTATTTCACCCGCGGTCGGGTCCAATAATCCTGAGATACAATTAAAGGTGGTGGATTTTCCACATCCATTAGGGCCTATTAAACCTACTAGTTCTCCCTTGTTAATAGTAAAAGAAATATTATCAACAGCTCGGAGACCCCCGAAGTCATGAGTTAATTCTGATACATGTATGGCGGTGCTACTCATTTTCACCTACTTTCCCTCTTAATTTTGGTTTAAATGGTATTTCAGGAAGTAATCCTTTAGGCGCAGCTCGTAGTGCTACTATTATTACCAAGCCAATCAATGCTACCTTAAGATATGATAGCTCCAATATAACGGTTCCTTTAGGAAATGCTTCAATTATCGATCTTTCGGACCATATTAAACCACCCAGATCATAAAGTATCCAACCAAAAAATTTGTCGATGTAGGTAGTTAGAGAATGGAAAATCAAATCTGAGTTAGTTCGGGAAACCACCATTACGTTAAAAATAAATTCGACAATTACTATTATGAATGCTCCAATAAACATCCCTTTGTTATTACCTTTTCCTCCTACGATAAACGCCGCCCAAATTAGGAAGGTGGAACGTATGGGGCTCATGAAGTCTGGCCACACTGCTGTATTTAACCATGCCCATAATACACCTCCTAATGCCGCTATAGCTGCGCCCAATGCAAGGCTGGCGGCTTTGTGCAAAAATATGTTGTGCCCATGGTGCTGGCTTACTTCTTCGTCTTCTCTAATAGATTTCAAGATCCTACCCCAAGGTGAACTTAGTAATAAAGATATAACCCACCAAGTTAAAAAGCATAGACTTATCGATAAAGTTGCAAGAAGTAAAACATACGGGGCATGTCCAGGTAAACCAATGAAGCTTCCTACCGAGTCAGAGAACCCCGAATTCCACCAATCTTTGAAGGGTAATTCGTAATTAGAAATGCCCATCGCAGATGTCACAGTTCCTGCTCTAAGCAGAGGTTCAGCTTGCAAAGAAACCCTTAATATCTCACCTAGAGAGATCGTTACGATAGCGAAGTAGTCTGTTCTGAGGCGAGCAGTCGGATATGCGATTAACCAACCAACTACCGCTGCTAATAAAACTGCAAATATCGCGGCTTCGAAGGCACCCCATCCGTACCCGTTCGTTTCTATTGGTGCTGACAAGATTCCCACAAAAACTGCACCTATTCCGGCGAAAAAAATCACACCAAAATTTGTCATTCCTGTAAATCCAGAATGAATATTTAACGAGAAACCAAGAAGGCTAAAAATACCTAGTAAAGCGACAATTCGTGCTAGCTGCATAACTTTTGTAAAGTAGGTGACGCTGGGCAGAAGCATTGAGATCAGAATCAAGCCGAATAGTAGTACGCCAAAAAATATCCATGAACCACGGTTGGTTTCTTTGTCTATTCTTAATAACTTTGGCATCGGCCATCTGATTATATTTAATGCTGTTCCTACGTAACTATGAAATAAGGTTGTTATCTTGAAGTAAAGATCCAAGATATAAGATTTGACTTGGGTAATATAAATGAGAAACAATCGGTACGATTTTATCAATAATAATTTTTGTATTCCTAAATTCAGAATTCGAGTCACAAATCTTGAAAAGGTCTGCAATAAATCTGCTATAAAGAATGATGATCTATGTTTCCGGGTTCCCAAGTTTTTAGACCGATTAACATTCCATTCATGTAGGGCGTTTCCCAATCCGCTTGGCATGAGCAATAGAACTCCAATCAAAAACATAAAAGGCATTACCTCTGCGAAGCCCGACGCCGTGGGTCTATCAAGTGCATTGCCTGCGCCAATGAGTAAAGGTTCCGATATAGCCCTTACACTCCCTATAATGAAAGCTGCAATAATCACGCCAGGTATCGAAGTTATCGACCCCAATACTATTACGGCAAATGCTGGTAATAATAATGATAAGCCTAGTTCAGGACTAACGGGTAAGATTGCAGCTAATAGAGCACCACCCAAACCAGAAATTCCGGCAGATAAAAAAGAGCTTGTAGAGTGGATATTTTCAACATTTATACCGCTAGTAGAAGCCAAATCAGGGTTGTCTGAAACAGCTCTCATTTTCTTTCCAAGAATTGTTTTATGCATAATAAGCATTAATAAAGAAATCGCTATAAGAATTCCGACAACCAAGGCGATTTTTGAATAAGAGAAACCATAAGGCCCAACGTTACTAACAATATTAATAAAAGGTTCTTCTATTCTGCTACCTATAACTACATCAACCCTTTGTGTAGGTACCTCGACATTTGATGATAATAAGCGCCAATCTTTATCCGGAATAAATCGAAAAGTTCTCGCCGAGAACCTCATGTACAAAATTCCTCTAATTACCATGGCAACACCCAAGGATGTGATCATCAGCACCTGAGCAGAAGCAAATCTTTTTCTTAGAGGTTTGTAAACTGATTTATCAATAATCACTCCTACGAATCCGCAAATAACAAAAGCTGAAATCGCTGAAGCAACTAATAATCGATAATCTAGAATTCCATCGCTGGAAGCGTCTGATATAGGGGAAAACATGTCTGACCACATCATGATTAAGGCAACATAGGAACCTAGTAACATGATTTCTGCTTGAGCGAAGTTACCATACCTTTGCACTTTATATGTGAGAGTTAACCCTACTGCTACGGTCATATATGCCGCTGACCAGTACAGGGCACTAAGCGAAATCGAGGATAAATTATAATAAAAAACTGTGGTGGTACCTTGGCCTTTAAGCAGAGTATCTAAAATGAACAAAACCAGTAAAAAGATAAAAACAGGGGTTGAAATCAATGCTAAGGCTTTAAATTTCCCACTTGAGTTTTTAACAACCCTATTTACGATAATCATCCCAAATGCCATCATTTCTAATGATTGGAGAATCCAAAGAATGTCCCCTTTAGGGATATTAGTCCACGAGAGCAGACCCGAACCAAATTTTAAACCGATATAACTATCAAAAAATAGAAATAAAGAGAGTATTAACCATTTGTGAGCAATCTGAATTTTTTTGAAATTATCTAATAAAAATTTCATATTAAAATTAAGATACTAACTGTAAAAATTAAGAATCATGATCCGCCTGATATAGGAGGATCATGATTCTTAACTCAAACTTCTAATTATTTATTGACTAGCTAGGCCACCGCTACCAGTCCATATGCGGGTACAAGTAAATGCAGGATCAAACTGACATACTTCATACCCAGTACCGGCTACGTCTCCATTGGAGTCAAAACTGTGAACTCCACTCGCTCCATCGTAACTAGATCCGACACTAGCAAGATCATCGCGAATGTCATCACTACCTTCTAAAGCAGCATTAGCCATGATTTTGACAGCATCATAAGTTTCATGGGTGTAAATTCCTTCAGCATCTCCCCCAACGGCAGCATAAGCTTTGTTAAAGGTTGATTGAGCTGAGGATTCAGCACCTGGTCGAGGCTTGGTTGCGATTACTCCCGATACTGCAGCAGCATCAGTGAATGCCTTAGCAAACGCTGCATCTGCAATGCCGTCAGCCCCGTAGATAGTTCCTCCAAAACCTTGACTCTTCAAGGCTTCGATAATTGATGCGCCATCAGTAGCGTATGAAACCAGAACAGCGGAATCACATCCAGCATCAATAACCGATTGGGCTATAGTAGATGCGTCGTATGAACCTTCTGTTGGGTCATATGCGTTTGTAGTACATATGGCACCAGACCAGTTAGCAGAAAAGTTATCCGCTAGGCCTGATCCATAATCGTTAGTCATGTATAACACAGCTGGATTACTGTCTCCGCCATCAGCTACAACTGCGGTTAACGCAACTGCCTGCTGAGCATCACTAGGGACTACCCTGAATAGGTATCCGTTATCATCGGCTGTTGTGACTGCTGGAGATGTACTCGCATAAGAAACCATTGGAATCCCAGCTTCTGATGCAACTGCTATTGCTCCAAGAGTAGCTCCTGAACAAGCAGCTCCGACTATACCAACAACGCCTGAGTCTACTAGAGTCTGAGCTCCTGTTGCCGCTTGAGTACCATCACATCCTGAGTCAGCAACTATCAACTCAAAAACGTTACCGTCTTCATTATCATTTAACTCTGCGATTGCAACATTTGCTGCATCTTCAAAACCCGGGGCATATACCCCTAGAGGTCCTGTCTGTGGGCTAAGTAAACCTATTTTGTAGGTACCACCGCCACCTATAACACCGCAAGCTGTAGATGCCATAGCAAAGATAGCTATGCTCATTACAATCAAATAAATTGTCTTAAAATTCATTCTTTCCCCTCCGTCGTTCCTTGATGAATATTATGCTAAAAATCAAACTATGCTCGATTCATCAATAATTATAACTTAATTTGGCCAAGTTAGCTAAGGTTTCAAAATCGCTTGGACATAAGAACCAGCAAACAACACTGAATTACTAAAATTCGATTACCGTGGTAAAGACAGACGAAAAAACACAACCTTTTACTGCTATGGATTTTCTTGTAGATAAACTTCCAGAAGATATGACAGATTATGATTATATAGGCTGGGATGACGCGCAAGGAAAAAGATTCGACCAAGGTACACCTTGAGGGTAATTAACGACTGGATAGTCTAAATTGAAATACAAGGAGTACAATAAGAGCAGAATGCTCCTAAAACAGGCTTTTTAGATACGAGGAATCTTACAGATGTAATAACAGTCTACAGTCCTTTTTGATTCTTAAAAGTCGGCGGAGGGAGAGGGATTCGAACCCCCGACACCTTGCGGTGTATCTGTTTTCAAGACAGACGCGATCGTCCACTCTGCCATCCCTCCAATAGGTTAACTTTACCTCAATTTTGTTAGATCTAATATAGTATGTCAGATGTTCATACTACTTGCTATTTCTTCTTAATAATAATCTAGGTATATAATTGAAATTACTTTATACTTTAAGCCATTTTTGTGCGTTCAACATTTGTATTTTCTGTAAATCCAAACCTTGTAAGGCCATGGAATTTATTGTTTTGCCAACAGGAGTTTCAGTCTTGAGAAATGGGAAATCAGTTCCTATTGTTAAACTGTCGACTGTTAGTAATTCTATTAAGTATTCGATTGTCTTTTTGTGAAATACTAGTGTGTCATAAAAAAATGATCGCCCATAAGACAATGGGGAATTTGGTAAATGTTCACGTAGTAAATTGTTAGCTCCTTCATTATCTTCACTCAATTCATTCCATGTTCTAGACCAAGCGTGGTTTAATCTTGGTAAAATCGATGGTAATGTCCCTCCTCCGTGGCTTAAGAGAATGCGTAAGTCTTTTTGTTTTTCCAATAACCCACTTGTTATGAGTGAGGCTGCAGTTAGACCTACATCAGTAGGGAACCCAACAGCATTTATTGCAGTAGGTAGGGAATTTTGGCTAGTTGTAATACGTTCCGCAAATGTCGGGTGGAGTGCATGGATGAATACGCATAAATCTAACGATTCCAGTTCTTTAAAAAATGGGAAAAACCTTTTGTCTCCTAATGAAAGACCATTGATATTGGAACCGATTTCTACACCTTTTAAACCCAAATCCTTTATCTTTTTCAGACTTCTTATTGCCATTTCAGTATTTTGTAGAGGTACAATTCCTAAACCAATGAAACGCTCTGGGTTTTGAGTTACCATGCTTGCAATAAAGTCATTAATGTAATCACATATTTGATCACCATCATTATCAGTGAACCAATACGAAAGTAATTCTGGCATTGGTGATAATACTTGCTGGGTAACTTGATTCTTATCCATTTCTGATAGTCTGTTTGGAACGGACCAAGCTTTATCGCTTATTGTTCTGAAGTTTGAATTGTTGATCATAACATCTGCCGTACCTTTAGAAGAGTGTTTCATGATAGGCCACAGACTATTATTTTTATTAGTAGGGAATGTGTCGGGGACCACGTGAGTATGAGTGTCGATTAACATATGCGCACTTTCTAGTATGGTTATGATTATGGTCAAATATATTATATTTTAGTTAATACTGCCAGAATACCTTGGGGGTGAAGTCAATAATGCTGTAAGTCCTCCTAAAATCCAGGCTATTACAAAAAAATTAAATGCTAAAGTATAGTCTCCCGAGCTGTCCCACATCCAGCCGGCGATTAGTGGGCTTAGTGCCCCAATTATGTTTCCTAAAGGTGTAGTAACTCCTCTGATTGAGCCCATATTTGCTCTACCAAAATACGATGCCCATACTACGTTCATCATGGGTGGGAACCCCCCCATGGTTATTCCATGAATAATTGCATATGCATATAGATATATTAGATTTTTAGCGTTAATTAGTAGGAGTAGGGATAACCCAGCTGGGATTAAACAAAACCCAAGGATCATTTTTATTGAGTACTTTTCGACAAAATATCCATAGATCACTTTTCCTATTATTGCGAACCCCGCTAGCATAGTAGCTATTGTGGTAGATTCTTGAACAGAGAACCCTTTATCTTGCATAAAAGCTACCTGGTGGAAAAGTACTGGCATTAGAGAAAAAAGGCCAAGGCTTTGGACTAATAAAAGAGACCAGAGAGCTTTAGTTTGCAATGCGCGCTTTGTAGACCATGAATACTCAATTTCTGTAGGTGTTTCATTTTCGGCATGGGTAAGAGTGGCTCCATCTGGTAGGAGTTCCATATCTTCTGGTTGCCTTCGCATAAATAATGCTGAAATAGGCACTACTGCGATTAGCATTGTAGAGCCTAGAGCTACCCAAGCCATTCGCCATCCAAATTCTTGGATCAGCCAGCCAGCTAACGGTGCGATTACAAGCCCGCCTCCAGAAATACCGATTGCACTAATTGCCATAACCCTGCCTCGTTGTTTAACAAACCATTTGGATAAAACTGCTGGGCCTACCAGTTGGCCACCAATTGCGGTGGTTGCAAAACCAAAAACAACACCAAAGATTAAGAAAAACTCAATTAATGTATTAACCCTTGATACCATTATTAATGAGATTCCGCCTGCAAGGCCACCCAAAGACATTATGATCCGTGCCCCATTTTTTCGATCAATAAATAAGCCAATGATGGGAATTATTGGCAAGGATATAAGTCTGAACACGGTTATCGCAGAAAATTCTGTTCGGGAGACATTTAAAGCTTCACTCATTGGTATTAGAAAGAATGAAAGCCCGTAACCTCCGATTCCTGCTGTTGTCATACTTGATATAAATGTTATTAGAACTATTACCCACCCATAATATATTCTGGGCATCTTCAGAGGATTAATCTAAATTTCCTGAATGGCTGTCACTATTTCTGATGCTGCAGCTTTGGCATCGCCAAATAGCATAGTTGTATTACTCGCATAAAATAGGTCATTATCAATTCCAGCGAAGCCGGGGCTCAGGCTACGTTTAATCACAATCACATTCCGAGCTTTATCAACATCTAATATTGGCATTCCATATATTGGGCTGGAAGGTTCATCTCTGGCAGCAGGATTTGTCACATCATTTGCTCCAATAACCACGGCAACATCAGTAGTAGGAAATGAGTCGTTTATGTCATCTAAATCATATAATTTTGTGTATGGAATATCGGCTTCTGCAAGTAAAACATTCATATGGCCTGGCATTCTTCCAGCAACAGGATGGATGGCATATTTTATCTCTACACCACGCTCTTCTAAGAGGTCGGCTATTTCTCTAATTTGATGCTGGGCTTGGGCAACAGCTAATCCATAACCGGGGATAAATATTATTGATTTAGCATATGCTAGCATCATCGCTATGTCTTCGACCTCTCCCTCATTAACTGTACGCTCTTCAGCATCTGTTCCGGGTAACGATGATTTAGTTGATTGGTTCGCCCCAAATGTTCCAAATATGACATTGAAGATATTTCTATGCATTGCTTTAGTCATGATTTGAGTTAGTATTATCCCAGCAGCGCCAACTAAAGCACCAGCAACTATTAGTATTGTGTTACCTATTACAAATCCTGCCGCTGCCGCTGCTAAACCAGAGTAGGAATTTAAAAGGGAGATGACAACTGGCATATCTGCACCACCTATTGGTGTGACTAATAAGATACCCAATAGGAGCGAGATACCGATAAGGATTAAATATAAGTTTGGTGATTGTTCGAAGCCAGTTAAATATATTGATATAATTAGGATTGAAATCATAATTAACGAGGTTATTAGATTTTGTAATGGTAGTCTTAATGATCTTGAAGGGATAATTTCTTGTAATTTTCCAAAAGCAATCAGACTACCAGAAAAAGTTATCATACCTATGAAAGTACTCAACATAATAGAAGCTGATATTTCTATCGGTATGTTACCACTAGTCGCATTTTCAATCCGTAAATATTCAGATATTGCAATAAAACTAGATGCGCCTCCTCCGAATCCGTTAAAAGCTGCAACTAGCTGGGGCATCGCCGTCATCTTGACTGTTTTGGCTAATATTGATCCTAAAACAGTCCCAACCAGTATTCCAGAAATAATTAATTGGTAAGAGAGAATACCATTGTTTGTTAAAGTTGCTGTGACAGCAATAAACATAGCTGTTGCGGCATATAAATTACCCTTTCTAGCTGTTTTAGGGGATCCTAAAAATTTTATACCTAAGATAAAAAATATTGTTGATAAGATATAAAAGAAAGGTATTGTACTTTCAAGATTGATATCTAACATTAATTACGATCCTGCTTTCGATCTTTGAACATTTGTAACATTCTGTCAGTTACCATGAAACCACCCACGACATTTATTGTGGCTAATATGACCGCCGCTAAACCTAGATATTGCCCAAGTTGTGAATTGCTTTGGCCTAAAACGAGCAATGCACCTACTAAGGTAATACCAGATATGGCATTTGCTCCGGACATAAGCGGAGTATGCAAAGTGGGAGGTATTTTGTTAATAAGTTCAAATCCTATGAAAGCTGCTAAGATAAAAAAGTAAATATAAATTAATGCAGTTGATTCCATCTTTTTGCCTCTCTATTAAATAAATTATATTTTAAACTAACGTGAATTAATTGCCTCTAAAGTCCTTTGATGGTGGATAGCTCCATTAAAAGTAATCAAGCATTCTTTGATAATTGAGTCATTAATGTCTAAATCTATTTCAGCATCTTTGATTAGCAACTCTATAAAGCTAGTCATATTTTTAGAAAACATTTGACTGGCATGCTTCGACATTGTGGATGGTAAATTTTCAGGTCCATAGATATGAACATTGTTCGATATTACAGTTTTACCTAACTCTGTTAGAGCACAGTTTCCGCCAGATTCAGCTGCCAAATCAATTATAATTGATCCGGGTTTCATTGATTTAACCATTGATTCAGAAATTAGTACGGGGGCCGTGGACCCTGGTATTTGTGCTGTTGTAATCACAAAATCCATATCTTTAATTACTGCAGAAATAATATTTTGTGTTTCAGTTAGCTCGCTGTCTGTCTGGTTTCTAGCATAGCCACCTTTTACCTCAATGTCTTTAAGCTCGTACTGTTCTGCTTCAATAAATTTAGCGCCCAAACTCTCTACTTGTTCTTTGACGGCTGGTCTTACATCAAAAGCGTACATCACTGCGCCTAACCTTTTTCCTGTCGCAATTGCTTGCAGTCCTGCTACACCTGCTCCGATGACCAAACCTTTTGCAGGTGGCATGGTTCCCGCGGCTGTCATCATAAGAGGGAAATGGATTCCAAGAGAATGGGCTGCAGTAATAACAGATTTATATCCTGAAATAGAGCTTTGTGAAGATAGGACATCCATTCGTTGGGCTCTAGCTATTCTGGGTATAGCATCTAAACTTAAGCTAGTTATACTGGTTTCAGCTAGAGTTTTAACTAGATCGAGATTACTAAGAGGTTGGATTAGAGCGGCAATAATTGAATCTTTTTTCATCATCGAAACTTCATTCACAGTCGGTTTTTGTATCTTTAGAATAACATCAGCACTCTTGTATAAATCTTCAGCATTGGGAGTTATGGTCGCACCAGAATTTTTGTAATCATCATCGAAAAAATAAGCATTATCGCCGGCGTGTGATTCTACCAAAATCTCTACTCCTAATTTGATCAATTTAGAAACGCTATCAGGAGTTAAAGAGACTCTTTTTTCATGAGGCATCATTTCCTTAGGTATACCTATAAGCATATATATGGTTCTTTCTACGTATTATCGTTAATGTAATATATAGTATCTATTTTCGTACATTCATGGTGGGTATTGCAAGGAATCAACATTTGATATTAATATATGTTGCGTTTTTTTAGTTTTCATTGTTTATTTAGCGGGTCCAATTAAATTAAATCCAGTGTAAGATTGGATCACTTTTGGTATCTCTACCTGGCCTGAGGCGGTTTGATAATTCTCAAGTATCGCTATCATTAACCTTGGAAGAGCTAGACCTGAACCGTTTAATGTGTGAACAAATTTATTTCCGCCTCCTTCAGGATCTCTAAATCTAATGTTACTTCGTCTAGACTGGAAATCTTCGGTTGTTGAACAAGATGATACTTCTAGCCATTCCCCCAAGCCTGGTGCCCAAACTTCGATATCATATGTTTTTGCTGCTGCTGTCCCAAGATCGGCAGCGCACAATTCGATTATTCGATAAGGTAGATCTAGTTTCTGCAATACTGCTTCAGCATTATCGAGTAATTTAGCCAATTCTGAGGAAGATGTCCCGGGTTTAATAAATTTAAACATTTCAACTTTATCGAACTGATGGCCTCGTTTTATACCTCTGATATCTCTTCCAGCTGACATCTTTTCTCTTCGAAAAGAAGGTGTATAGGCTACATAACTAATAGGCAAGTCACCTGCGTTCAAGATTTCACCAGCATGCATCGCATTTAATGGTACTTCTGCTGTTGGTATAAGCCATAGATCCTCTTCAAAATCTTTGTATAGGTTCGGTCTGAATTTAGGTAGTTGGCCACTTCCGTACACTGTTGACTCAGATACGATAAAAGGAGGGTATATTTCTTTATAACCGTGCTCTTCGACGTGTAAATCTAACATCCACTGTATAAGGCTTCTTTGTAATTTGGCTCCTTGGCCTTTTAATACATAAAACCTTGAACCAGACATTCTAACACCGCGTTCGAAATCTATAATTTCCAGATCGGATCCTATTTCCCAGTGAGGTTTTAATTTGAAATCAAAGATCTTGGGTTTCCCCCAAGATCTAACTTCGATATTATCTTCTTCACTTTGCCCATCAGGTGTTGTATCTAAAGGAATATTGGGCAGTTGGGATAGGGTTAATAACAATTGCTTATCCAAGGAGCTTGTCTTACTTACTGATGAGTCAATTTGATCAGATAAACGCCTCAACCCGTCTTGAATCGTAGAGACAATTGATTCTAGGTCCGCCGCTGGTATTTTTTTGCTTGATGAATGTCCAAACTCTTCAATAAGTAACTGTGTTTCATCGAGATCGAGTATGTCTGCAGAGGATAGAACTTTAGCTTTTATTAAACCTTGAATCTTACCAAAACTCTTTGAGTTTTTATTTAGTATAGATCGCATTTCATCGGTTAAGGTTTGAGCTTTTCTACGATCAATATCTAAAGAAATTATATTATCCAGAAGAGAAGATACGTTATCGTCGTTTCTCCTTAAGAGTTTTTCTTTTACCAGATCGGGATTTTGCCTTATTAACTTGATATCAATAATTGTCTTTTCTCCTAATACTAATAAAATCTCTACGATCTAGATTGTAAATTAATGCATCAACAGACATTATATATTCAATAATAGGTTCCTTAAACCCGAAACCGACTCCACAGTATGTGTGGGATTACATAAAAGCAGTTCCTCTTTGGTACTAAACCCATAAGTTACTGCTATAGAATCAATCTTGTTGTCATTTGCACCGATGATATCACCTTTATAATCTCCTACCATGACTATATCCGTAGATGCCTTTCTAGGGTTTAGCTGAATTGCAGATTTTATAATTCCTGATTTAGTAGAATGTGTACCAGTTTCAGTCCCTCCAATAATCTCTTCAAAATATTGTAATAAATCTAGGTGCTGAAGAACTTTTTCAGCAAGGTCTTTTGGTTTTGTTGTGGCTACTACTAAGTGAGCCTTTGTTGTTCTCAAGATCCAGAGAAGATCTGGAATACCTTGGTAAACAGAATTTAGAGGTATGCCAAACTCTATAAAGAAATTCCTGAAACTTTCTCTAGCGTGTTCAATTTGCTGCGGATCTAATGAATAATAGTTTTTGTAGGAATCTCTTAGTGGAGGACCTATAAAGCGTAAGAGATTATTGGTATTTGGTTCAGATATCCCAACACTTTTTAGAGAGTATTGAACTGCGGAAGTAATACACTCACTTGAATCTATTAAAGTTCCGTCTAAATCAAATAATATTGTTTCGTAATTTCCCATTTACTTAACCTAATGGTTGCTTTTAATTTTCTGGGTATCTATTTTGCGCGAACTTCTTTGGCCGAAAAAATTTCCCAGGGAGCCGAGTGAAGACCCCCATAATAAAATCAATACTGAAATTGGGATAAAATCCATCATTGAAGTACTGATTGAATCTGTATTACTTTTAGCTACTAGTAATATTGGTAAACCTAAACCTGTTATTGCTAATGTCAAGAATACTCCTATGAGGCCACCAATAATAATTGGAGAACTCGATCGATCTTGCTTCTTTCTCATACCTGATACATAACCACCGATAAAGGGACCGAGAGGTCCGGTGATAAAATGAATCAATGGCGGTAAGAAACAAAGTAAGGTTATCAGTGTTCCAAAGAGTGAATTCTTTATAATCATAATTTGATATTATACTATTTTATGCGATCTATGCTCTTAGAAGATGTTAACATCGAAGAGATAATCTATATTCTTAATATAAAAGTTAGATATATACTAGATTTACGTGCGAGGTTAATTTGGACATACCTTTAAGACCATTGGAGGATTTGGAAAAGCGATTTGAAGAAATCAATGCAAAAATTATTCAGCCTGAAATCGTCTCGGAGTATAGCCAATTAGAGAAATTCTTAAAAGAGAGATCAAAACTAGAGCCTATTGTTCTTAGGTTTAGGAAATTAAAAAATAAAAAACTTGATTTAGATGAATCAAATGAACTTTTAAGAAGTAACAATGATAGTGATATGACTCAATTAATCCAAGATGAGATATCAGAAATCACTGCCTCCATAAATATACTTTCCGATCAATTAAAACTGGATTTGATACCGAAAGATCCCAGAGATGAAAAAGATGTTTTTGTGGAAATTAGAGCTGGGACAGGCGGAGATGAAGCCGGTCTTTTTGCTGGAGATTTATTCAGGATGTATTCGAGATATTCTCAAGAAAGAGCATGGAAAGTAGATATAGTAAATTCTAATGAAACAGGTATTGGCGGATTTAAAGAAGTAACATTTAGCGTCAAAGGGCAGGGTGCTTATGCAATGCTTAAGTTTGAATCTGGAGTACACCGAGTCCAACGTGTTCCTGAAACTGAATCTTCGGGCCGGATTCACACTTCAACTGCCACTGTTGCAGTTTTGCCAGAGGCAGATGAGGTAGATGTTGAGATTGATAATAATGAAGTGAGAATAGATGTTTTTCATGCTGGCGGAGCTGGTGGTCAAAATGTTAATAAAGTAGCTACAGCTATTCGCTTAACTCACTTACCTACAGGTATAGTTGTTACTTGCCAAAAAGAAAGATCACAGCTACAAAATAGAGTACAGGCTTTTGCAATACTCAGGGCTAGGATTGTTGAAGTTGAGATTCGGAAAAAAGATGAAGAACTTGCACTTTCTCGGAGATTGCAAGTAGGTTCAGGAGGACGTTCGGAAAAGATTCGTACTTATAATTTCCCCCAGAACCGAGTGACCGATCACCGCATTAATTTAACTTTGCATAATCTTGATCGGCTTTTAGAAGGTGAACTTGGAGAGCTAATAGAGACACTGGGCCAGGTAGCTCAAGAAGATGCACTTAAGGGCCCTACGGCTTAGGTGCAAAGTGGCTACTACCGTCAACGATATTCTAAAAGATGCACGCTATTTATTGAAAAGTGCAGATATTGAAGAACATGTTTTGGAATCTAGGATCCTATTAGCACATACGTTAGGCTTGGCATTAGAAGAGACTTTTTTTGGTGACCAGGTACTTAATGAAGATGCCAAAGAGTTATATCTCCAATATATCGATAGAAGAGTTAATAGAGAACCTACGGCATATATAAAAGGCGAGAGTGAATTTTTTGGTCATGTTTTTAAAGTAAACCAACATGTCTTGATTCCAAGGCCCGAGACGGAAATTTTGGTCGAAACTGTTTTGGAATATATCCGTATTAAATATGTAGATCAACGTGTATCTATTGCTGATATTGGAACCGGATCAGGTTGTATTGCTATAGCCTTAGCTAAGAGTATTAAAGATGTATCGATAATTGGAATTGATACATCTGGAGACTCTATTAAAGTCGCACAGGCTAACGCCAGCGCTATGGGTGTGTCGAAGAAAATTCAATTCAAAGAAGGTAATCTTTTAGATAATATAGATAATAGTTTAGATATAATTGTATCGAACCTTCCTTACATCCCTTCAGCTGAATTAGACTTTCTCCAACCTGAAATTAAATTATTTGAACCTACTCTTGCACTCGATGGAGGTATTGATGGCCTACAAATTGTGAAGAGGTTAATTAGGCAGAGTGGAAGATACTTAGTAGCAGGGAAAATTCTATTTTTAGAGATAGGAAAGGGGCAGGAAGATGAAATTATCCAATATTCAGAATCTCTCTATGGGGCTATCGTTAATATTCAAGTAGTGCTAGATTATTCTGGAATTTCTAGGGTACTATCAATACAGTTCAAATAGCCGGTTATTTGATATTGAGATTTTTGAATCTTATTTTGCGTGTTCAAGAATATGATAACAAATTGAATTAGCGTACAATTTATTATTGCTATTTATATTATACAAATACATCAAGTGTTTTGGGGAATCGTCTAACGGTAGGACAGCAGACTCTGAATCTGCCAGTCGTGGTTCGAATCCACGTTCCCCAGCCAATAATAGTAATTGTGCGAACTGAAATAATTATTTCTTTACGAAGATCTATTATTTTAAACACCTATAAATCAAGTAATCTTTGTTTAACATTATGGGATTAGCTTATGAAATAAGTTAAAATCATATATGGTCAAAGGAACCTAAATGGTAAACTGTAAAATGATATGGAGGCATAATTTTTGAGTAATATGGCTAAAGAACTGGACGCACTTTGCGTTAATACGATTAGATTTCTTTCTATTGACCAAGTCGAAGCGGCTAAATCAGGGCATCCTGGAGCGCCAATGGGTATGGCTGCTTTTGCTTATTCTCTTTGGGATCGCGTAATGAAATTCAATCCGAGTGACCCAGAATGGATTAATAGAGATCGATTTGTTTTGTCAGCTGGGCATGCTTCTGCGCTACTATATTCACTTTTACACTTATTTGGCTACGGTTTAACATTAGATGAACTAAAGCGATTTAGACAGTGGGAGAGCCGAACTCCTGGGCATCCTGAGAGAAATTTAGAGAATGGGATTGAGACGACAACAGGCCCTTTAGGTCAAGGTTTTTCCAATGCTGTTGGTATGGCAATTGCAGAGAACTGGCAATCTAGTAATTACAATAAACCAGGTTTCAAAATCATTGACCACTATACCTATGCAATCGTATCTGATGGCGATTTACAGGAAGGAGTTAGTTCAGAAGCGGCTTCTTTTGCAGGAACTTTAGGCCTTGAAAAACTCATTGTACTTTATGATGATAATAAAATATCTATTGAGGGCAATACAGATATAACTTTTGATGAAGATGTGAAATCTAGATTCCGATCTTATGGATGGAATGTTATAGGCCCAATAGATGGGCTAGACGTCGATAGTGTAGAGGAATCGCTAAAATTAGCTAAAGACCAAAATGATAAACCGACCATTATTATATGCAACACGCAAATTGGATATGGTAGCCCTGGGAAACAAGGAATGGCTTCAGCACATGGAGAACCTCTGGGTAGTGAAGAACGAGATCTGACTAGAGAAAACTTGGATTGGCCATATACTGAACCTTTTCATATTCCAGAAGAAGCTAAAATACATTTCGATCTAATGGGGGAAAAAGGTAGTACCCAACAAAAAGAATGGGAAGAACTATACGATTCGTATAAGAGCAATTTCCCTAATGAAGCTAAGGTACTGGAAGATGGGCTTAACGGAAGATTACCAAATGATTTTTCCAAAAGACTATTTGAGTCAGTAAATTTTGATGATAAGCCTATGGCGACAAGAGTTGCCTCCGGTAAAGTGATGAATGCTATTTCTACTATGGTGCCTTTTTTAATAGGAGGCTCAGCTGATCTTGGCCCATCGACAAAGACACTTTTAGATAATAAAGAAGACCTTACGGTAACTCAACCAGGTGGAAACAATATGCATTTTGGTGTACGTGAACACGCTATGGGGGCTATAGCTAACGGTATATCGGTCCATGGAGGATTAATGTCATATACCGCTACCTTTTTAGCTTTTTATGATTATATGCGCCCTTCGATTAGATTAGCAGCTTTAATGGGTTTAAATACTATCTATATTTTCACTCATGATTCAATTGGATTAGGTGAAGATGGTCCAACTCATCAACCAATTGAACATCTTGTTGGGATGAGAGCAGTTCCAAATCTTACAGTTATTAGGCCAGCCGATGCACATGAGACTTTCCAGGCATGGGAGTATGCTATTAATAATAATGTAGGCCCAACGTCACTGATATTGAGTAGGCAAAACCTACCGATTATTACAAGTGATCATGAAAAAGTTAGTTATGGAGCTTACGTTCTTTATCAATTTAATGATGAAGAGATACCGGAGATTATTCTTATAGCTACTGGATCAGAAGTAAAAATTGCTTTAGAAGTAGCTAATATTCTTTCTCGTAAGAATATCAATTCTAGAGTAGTATCTATGCCATCTTGGGAAATATTTGAAAAGCAAGAA
>Ga0209403_10001062_pt1 | contig 36946 bp, 28 predicted proteins | sample ArcticOcean_MG_C_8_FD_187440 | JGI IMG/M metagenome (GOLD analysis project Ga0209403, IMG submission 187440) | Marine microbial communities from western Arctic Ocean - ArcticOcean_MG_CB11_86 (SPAdes) (version 2) | ecosystem: Environmental > Aquatic > Marine > Oceanic | place: Arctic Ocean...
TTATAAATATCACTCATGTGAATATAAATAGCAGGTTCATTAAAATTAATATTAATAAGTTCTTCAAGTAATTCTTTTGATTTACTATCATTCTTTAGTTTACTTGATGAGAAGAATGAATTATAAAGAATAGTCTCTTTAGTTATATTACCTCTTTTTAACTGATCTTCATCATCATATGGGATTATTTCAAAGATTTTTCCATAAAGTGCAAGAGAGCGCTCATAATCGCCTTCATTGTATTTGTCTATGGCTAGATTAAATAATTTATAGCCACATTGAATTAAACCAGATAGAACATCTTCTTTTGCAGTCCATTTTCTTACAATAATTTTATCTTTTTTGCCTTTTTGTAAGCACTTAATGTGAGCATTAGTTGCTTTAATTATAGCTAAATTATCTAGTTCAGGTTTTTTTAATGCAATCTCTAAGTATATGGGAGCTCTATAATTCCACATTTTGGGATCATTTGCTGTACTTTCTGTACTAAATGCTTCATCAATATATTCTTTAGCTTCAGATAATAAAACTCCAATTTCATCTCCTTTAGCTTTTTTGGCATTTCTTAAAGCAATTGATGCATTTACAATATTATGTTTTTGAGCAACAGCAACAGAAGATATTATAAAGCTAAGTATTAATAAGATATTTTTCATTTTAATATTTGATTTCAGTAACTTTAAAATTAAACTTCATTCCATCTTTATTAGAAGATAAATTTTCAAGTTTTTTCTTTATTAGATATTTATTACCTACAATAACAATGGCCATATCATCAGGTTTAATTTTAGAAGCAGCAATTGAGTTAACTTCATCTAATGATATTGATTTAAGGATATCGGATTGTTTATCAATATAAGATGGATCAAGATCATAGGTTAATATTCTATTTAAGAAATTAATCTTTTGATTTGGGGTCTCATACTTTAAAGCTGCAGAATTCAAGTATGAATCTTTGGTAGATTTTAATTCATCACTAGTAATCCCATTATTAGTATAATTATCTAAAATAGTGAATATTTCAGTTAATGCACTATCAGTTACTTCTGTTTTCACACTAGTTTGTATACCAAACATACCGGTCTCTTTATTTCCATTAAAAAATGAGTAAGCTCCATAGGTATAACCTTTATCTTCTCTAAGATTTAGGAATAATCTACCACTTGCTCCTCCTCCTAATGATTTATTCATAATCTGAGATTTAAAGAAAGTTCCATCAGTATCATACTTATCAGATTTATGACCCATTATAATAAATGACTGTGAAGCCCCTTCCTTATCTAGTAAGTATATCTGAGTAGTATTATCTTCAGGGAATTCAAAAGTATTAGGAATAGATACATTCTTTAATTTCCAGGATTTAAATAAATCTAATTGATTATACAAATCATCTTTACTAATATTACCAACAATAACAAGTTCACTAACAGAAGGAGAATAATTACTTTGATAATATTCTTGGATATCTTTTAATTTCATTTTCTTAATGCTTTTCTTATTTGGGCTTCTTCCAAAAGGAGTTTGTCCATATAATTGATTTTTAATAGCATTAGAGGCTAGAAACTGTGCATTCTTCTTAGAAGATTCAAGCCCCTCAATATTAGTTTTTTTAACTCTTTTAAAATCTTCATTATTAAATGCTGGATTAAATAATTTTTTATTTGCTATTGCTAATGTTTTAGTAAGATTTTCAGTTAATGTTTCTATATACATTGTAGTACCATCTTCATCAGCTGAAAAATTAATAGAACTACCTAATTTTTGTAATTCAACACTTATTTCTTCAGATGTCATATTTTTTGTGCTCTCATTCATCATTTGAGCTGTCAGATCTGCAAGACCATTTTGTTTATTTTCTTCTAATAAAGCACCACCATTAATTTTCAGACTTATATAAACCTTAGGAACTTCATTAGTTTGAGAAAATATTGTTTGTAATCCATTAGAAAATTCTTCTTTATAAAACTCTGGAACATCAGGAGTTTTAGGCTCGCCAGCTTTTGGTTGGATACTTCTATCAAAATTATCTTCTGCCCTATTATATACTAAATCCCTATACTGAGGATCATCTTTTAAAATAAGATTTGCATTAGGATTTACACTTATAATAGAGTCTAGTTCTTTAACAAATGGACTTTTAGGTCTAACCTGATTTATAACGGCCTTTCTATTTTTAATATATTTATTAAATACACGCATTACATCTTCTCTTGTTACATTCTTATACCTTTCTACTTCACTAGATAAATTATGTTTTCCTCTTCCAAGCCATTCCCATCTAGATATCATACTAGCTTTAGAAGATATTGATGTTTTCATATCTACACTTTGACTTGTCATTTCTGATTTAACCATTTTCAAATCTTCATCAGAAAAACCTTTTTCTTCCCATTCAGCAATTGTATTTCTAATATCAGATTCAATATTGTTAAAGTAAATTCCTTGATCTTCTTGCCAATCAGGAAAAGTTACAACTTGAAAATGAAATTCTCCAGAAAGTTCTTGACAAGGATGAAAAACATTGGCTGATATTGCTTTTTCTGATTTAACAAAATTCTTATAAAAGATAGATTTTTTCCCCTCTCCCATTAATGATGCTAACATATCAAGTGCAGCTTCATCTTTATGATAGCCTGGTACTGTTGGAAAAACTATATCAGTAGCTGGTAAATAAACATTATCAGTATATCCAGTATATATATCTGACGATAATCTTGGAACCATAGCTCTTTGTTTTTTCACATCAGCTCCTCTAGGAATAGATCCAAAATACTTCTGTGCAAGAGGTAGTACCTCTTCTGAAGTAATATCACCTGCAACAGTTAATATGGCATTATTTGGCCCATACCATCTTAAAAAGAAATTTTTAAGATCTTCTACAGTTGCCCTATCTAAATCATCTACATAACCAATTACAGGCCAGTTGTAAGGATGAGTAGGTGGATAAAGCGATTGACCTAGAATTTCCCCAGCCATACCATATTGTCTATTAATTTGATTTTGGTATTTTTCATTTTTTACTGCATCACGTTGATTCTCAAATTTTTCTTTTGTAACTGCATTTAAAAGAAAACCCATTCTGTCTGCTTCTAGCCAAAGAGCAGTTTCAAGATAATTAGAAGGAATATTTTGAAAGTAAACCGTTCTATCAGATGTTGTATTTCCATTCATATTTCCACCAGCATCGTTAATGATTTTAAAATGCCTTTCATCAGCAACATTTTCAGATCCTTGAAACATCATATGTTCAAAAAAGTGTGCAAATCCAGATTTACCAGAAGTCTCTCTATTAGATCCTACGTGATAAGTAACATGAACTTGAACTATAGGATCAGAATGATCTTCATGAACTAAAACTGTTAGTCCATTTGAAAGCTTCCACTTTTCATAGGATATATCTAAAGGATTTGTACTTGGGTTATTAACTAATATTGGTTCGCTCTCACTTTGAGAGAATACAACACAAGATATTAGTAAAAAAGGTAAAAGAATAAGTTTTTTTGAAATCATTTTTATATGAATTAATTTATTAATGCTATTTAAGGTTAGCAAAAATATATTAAAATACATACTATTACTATGTATTACATAAGAATTTAATGAAAAAACTTTCTTGTTTATTCTTCAGTTAAATTGTCTGAATCTTCAATTTCTGAGTTATTATCAGTTTCTACAATGTTTTCTTCATCCTCAACTTCGCTATCATCAACTTCAAATTTAGAAACTTTAGCAACAGATGCTATTGAGTCTTCATCTCTTAATCTTATTAACTTAACTCCTTGAGTTGCACGTCCCATTACTCGTAGAGTATCAACGCCAATCCTTATTGTTATTCCTGACTTATTGATTACCATTAGATCATCTTCATCAGAAACATTTTTCAGAGATATTAATTGTCCAGTTTTTTCAGTGATATTTATTGTTTTTACTCCTTTTCCACCACGATTTGTGAGTCTATAGTCTTCCACAGCAGATCTTTTTCCGTAACCATTTTCGGCAACAACTAAAACGCTTGTAGTAATATCCTCAATGCATATCATACCAATAACTTCATCATTGTCATTAGCTAATCTTATTCCTCTTACACCAGCAGCTGTTCTACCCATTGATCTAACTTTTTCTTCTTCAAAATGAATAGCTTTTCCTGATTTAACAGCCATCATAATATGCGAATTTCCAGTTGTCATCTTAGCTTCTAATAATTGATCTCCCTCTCTAATTGTAATTGCATTAATCCCATTAGTTCTTGGTCTAGAATATGCTTCTAATGATGTTTTTTTAACGACACCTTTTTTAGTACACATCATTATATAATGAGAGTTAATATAATCTTCGTCTTTAAGATCTTTAGTATTTATATAAGCCATTACTTTATCATCCTTAGGAAGATTAATTATATTTTGTATTGCTCTTCCTTTAGAAACTTTACTTCCTTCAGGAATTTCGTATACCCTAAGCCAAAAACATCTTCCTTGTTCAGTAAAGAATAACATATAGTCATGGTTATTAGCCATCACCATTTCTTCAACAAAGTCTTCATCTCTAGTTGTAGCTCCTTTAGAACCTACTCCACCCCTTCCTTGAGATCTATATTCACTTAAAGTTGTTCTTTTAATATATCCTAAATGAGATATTGTAATTAGGACTTCATCATCAGGTATCATGTCTTCTATACTAACTTCAGAAGAAGAAAATTCTATATTAGATCTTCTCTTGTCACCATATTTCTCTTTAACTTCTTTAAAATCATCTGTTAAAAGAGTAAATCTTAAATTCTCATCAGATAATATTTCTTTAAATCTTTCGATCTTTATCATTATTTCAGCATGCTCCTCTTTAACTTTATCCATCTCAAGACCAGTAAGTTTTTGTAGTCTTAAATCAAGAATAGCTTTTGATTGTATTTCAGATAAATCAAAATTAGCTATCAATCCATTTTTTGCATCTTCAGGAGTCCTAGATGATCTAATTAATTTAATAATAGCATCAAGATTATCTAAAGCAATTAATAATCCTTCTAGTATATGTGCACGTTTTTCAGCTTGTTTTAATTCAAAATTTGTTTTTCTTATTAAAACAGTATGTCTATGCTCAACAAAATATTTTATTAATTCTTTTAGGTTTAATAATCTTGGTCTACCTGAAACTAAAGCAATATTATTTACACTAAAAGATGATTGTAAAGCGGTGTACTTATAAAGCTTATTAAGAACAATATTAGGTATACAATCTCTTTTTAATTCATAAATAATTCTCATTCCATTCCTATCTGATTCATCTCTAATATCAGAAATGCCATCAAGTTTTTTACTATTCACAAGATCAGCAGTTTGCTTAATTAAATTTGCTTTATTCACCATGTATGGAATTTCATCAACAATAATTTTTTCTCTTCCATTTACTTCTTCAAATCTCACTTTTCCTCTAATAACAATCCTTCCTCTTCCTGTTTCAAATGCAGATTTAACTCCATCATATCCATAAATTGTTCCACCGGTAGGGAAATCTGGAGCTTTGATTGATTCCATTAATTCAGATATTTCAATATCTCCTCTTTTTTCAATATATCTAATCACACCATCTACAACTTCAGTTAAATTATGAGGAGGCATGTTTGTTGCCATACCAACAGCAATACCAGTAGCTCCATTTAATAATAGATTTGGGAGTCTAGCAGGAAGAACTGAAGGTTCTTTTAAAGTATCATCAAAATTATCATTCCAATCAATTGTATCTTTGTCAATATCCATTAACATATCTTCTGCTGTTTTTCTCATTCTCGCTTCAGTATATCTCATTGCTGCAGGGTTATCACCATCAACAGAACCAAAATTTCCTTGACCATCAACCATCATATATCTTAAACTCCAATCTTGAGCCATTCTTACCATAGCGTCGTAAACAGAAGTATCTCCATGTGGGTGAAATTTACCTAGAACTTCTCCAACTATTCTAGCAGATTTTTTATATGCAGTATTAGAACGTATTCCAAGCTCATGCATTCCAAATAATACTCTTCTATGTACTGGCTTAAAGCCATCTCTAACATCAGGTAAAGCTCTAGAAACAATAACAGACATTGAATAATCAATGTACTTAGATTTCATTTCTTCCTCTATATTAATTGAAATTATTTTTTCTCCTGTTGACATAAAAAATTAGATATATTGATTAATAAACAAATTAAAGGAATTTAGTAAATTTAATGTAATAAAATCAACTGTTTTTCGTTCTGAAGTTATGAACAATATCTGTTAAGAAATTAGTAACTATTCACTCATTAATTATAAGATTATTTCTAATATATTGCACTCATTATTTATTTATTAAAAAATTAGGTTAAAAAAATGAAAACAGGTTTCTCAAATAGAATGAAAGAAGTCTTTACTTTTGTTCGTGAAGAAGTAATTAGATTAGGACATAATTCAATTCGAGTGGAACATCTTTTTTTAGGTATCCTTAGAGATGGAGGTGGTTCAGCAATTGAAGTTTTAAAAAATCTTGATGTTGATCCTATTGATCTAAGAACTATTATTGAGAATACAATTAAAAGTAATTTAGACAATAATAATCTAAATACAAATGAAATCTCATTTAGCAAACAAGCAGAAAGAATATTAAAAAAATCAATACTTGAAAGAAAAAACCTCATTGAAGATGAAATTAAAACTATACATGTTTTATTATCAATTCTTCTTGATGATAATAATATTATAACTACTACATTAAAGCATTTACATATTGATTATGAGATAATTTTAGAAGAATATCAATCTTTAAATATTAATATAATATCTGAAGATAGCGATGCATATAGTGAAGAAGATATAAATGATGATGATATATTTGGACCACCAAGCACTCCTCAAACTAAAGAAAAGGCTTCTAAAACCAGCACCCCTGTATTAAATAATTTTGGTAGAGACTTAACTTTATTTGCTAAACAAGGGAAATTAGATCCTATTATTGGAAGAGATAAAGAAATAGAAAGAGTTTCACAGATTTTAAGCAGAAGAAAAAAGAATAACCCAATATTAGTAGGAGAACCTGGGGTTGGTAAATCTGCTATTGCAGAAGGTTTAGCATTAAGAATTATAAATAGAAAAGTTTCAAGAAACCTATTTAACAAACGAATTATTATGCTTGATCTTGCTGCTATTGTTGCTGGAACAAAATATCGTGGTCAATTTGAAGAAAGACTTAAAAGTATTATTTCTGAGCTTGAAAATAATAAAGAAATTATTTTATTTATTGATGAAATACATACATTAGTAGGAGCTGGAGGAGCATCAGGATCTTTAGATGCATCTAATATGTTTAAACCGGCATTAGCTAGAGGAGAACTACAATGTATTGGGGCTACTACATTGAATGAATATAGACAATATATTGAAAAAGATGGTGCTCTTGAAAGAAGATTCCAAAAAATCATAATTGAACCTACAAATATTAAAGAAACAATAGAGATTCTCAGAAATATTAAACACAAATATGAGGATCATCATAATGTATCATATACTGATGAAGCTATTAAATTATGTGTATCTCTTACAAATAGATATGTTAGTGATAGATTCTTCCCTGATAAAGCAATTGACGCATTAGACGAAGCAGGTTCTAGGGTACATATATCAAATATTAAAATTTCAAAGAAAATAACTGACTTAGAAGATAAAATTTCTATTACCTCATCTAATAAAGTTACAGCAATTAAGCAGCAAAAATTTGAAGTAGCAGCAAATCTTAGAGATAAAGAAAAGTTATTAATTCAAACTCTAGATAAAGAGAAAAGAAAATGGGAAAAAACCATTAAAACTAAAAAAGAAATTGTTGATACGAAACATATTGAAGATGTTGTAAGCATCATGACTGGAATTAAAGTTCAATCAATTGCATCTAAAGAGAAAAAAGTTTTATCTAAAATGTCTGATAAAATTAATAAAAGTATAATTGGACAGAATGAAGCTGTTAATAAGCTAGTCAATGCAATAAGAAGAAATAGAGCAGGATTAAAGGATCCTAATAAACCAATTGGTTCATTTATATTTATTGGACCAACTGGCGTTGGAAAAACTCAGCTAACAAAATCTTTATCTCTTGAAATGTTCGATTCTGAAGATGCACTTATAAGAATAGATATGAGTGAATATATGGAGAAATTTGCTATATCTAGATTAATTGGTGCTCCTCCAGGATATGTTGGGTATGAAGAAGGTGGGCAACTTACTGAAAGAGTTAGAAGAAAACCATATTCTGTTGTTTTGTTAGATGAAATTGAGAAGGCTCATCCAGACGTATCTAATTTACTTTTACAAATTCTAGATGAAGGCTATATTACTGATAGTCTAGGAAGAAATATTGATTTTAGAAATACAATAATAATTATGACATCTAATATTGGCTCTAGACAACTAAAAGATTTTGGTAATGGAATCGGTTTTAGTACTTCAGCGCAAAAAAATAACTTTGATGATCAATCTAGAAGCATCATAGAAAAAGCCCTCAAAAAACAATTTACTCCTGAGTTTTTAAATAGAATTGATGAAATTATTCTTTTCAAAAGTTTAAATAAAGATGATATTCTAAAGATTGTTGATTTAGAAATAAAATTAATAATTAATAGAATAAGAAAACTTGGTTATATAGCTAAAATAACTAAGGATGCAAAAGCTTTTATTGCTGATGAAGGGTTTGATAAGAAACAAGGTGTAAGACCTCTTAAAAGAGCTATACAAAGATTATTTGAAGATCCTATTTCACAATTAATAATAGATACTGATATAGAAAAAGAAGAAACTATAAATGTTTCGCGTTCAAAAGATAAAAAATCATTAAACTTTAAGCATAAAAAATAAACTAAGAAAAGAGATAAAAATCTCTATTCCTTTTTACTTATTGAGTTAATATATTTGTAGTGTCTATTTACAAAGGATTCATATATCTTACTACCTTTAACTGAAGCAAAGGAACTTAATATTTTCTTTAATATTGGTGACTTAATTTTACTTATAATTTCCTTCCTGTCCTTTGTCATTAATTCTGAAGCTTTAATAATATTTTCAGTAATATCAGTATAATTAATTAATGATAATTTATCATTACTAAGTTGAGATAGATGATTATCTAAAGTTGAAGCAACTAATAAATCACAGTAAAGAAAACTTCCACCTGGTTTTAGGACTCTTGTAACTTCATTAATAAAGTTAGATAACGAAGGATAACAGTGTGATGATTCAACATTGATTACAGCATCAAAATAATTATCTTCAAAAGGAATGTTTTCTGAATCTCCTAGAACAAAATTTAAATTATCAATATCATAAGATTTATTACATAAATTAATAGCATTTGAAGAGATATCTATTCCAGTTACTGATAATGGTTGATGATATCTAGCAATAAATGAAGCCCCTCCTCCTCTACCAGAACCAACTTCTAATATTTTTAAACCTTTAAGGCTAACTTGAGAAGCAACATGATGGTATAAATGAATAGGATATCTTTCATTTTCATCCTCATTATCTAGTTCTAAATGGAAATTATCTTTAAAATAACCATAATTCATAAACTTAAAAGAATCATCTTTAAATTTATTAGATATAAAATTATACCATAATTTCCAAGAAAATTTCTTGAATCTAGGGAATAGATTAATAAGATAAAAAAAAGTTTTATAAAACACTACTACTATTCTGGAGATTTAAGATAATTAGCCATTGATTCTTCACTCATTCCCATATATGAAAAGCCTCCATCATGGAAAAGGTTTTGCATAGTAACTTTTTTAGTATAATCAGAGAATAATGAAATTGTATATGCAGCACATTCATCAGAAGTAGCATTACCTAAAGGAGCTAAATCATCTGAGAATCTATAAAATACATCAAACCCTTTAACTCCACTTCCTGCTGTAGTTGCGGTAGGAGATTGAGAAATAGTATTAACTCTAACCTTCTTCCTAACACCATAATGGTATCCAAAACTTCTAGCTATTGATTCAAGAACAGCTTTATTATCTGCCATATCATTATATGTATGAAAAACTCGTTGAGCAGCAATGTAAGACAATCCTACTATAGAACCCCATTCATTCATTGCATCAAGATTCCATGCTGATTGCATTACTTTATGAAAAGATAAAGCAGAAACATCAAATCCTTTCATTGTATAATCATAATTTTGTTCATAATAAGATTTCCCTTTCCTAACATTTACAGACATTCCTATTGAATGTAAGATAAAATCAATCTTACCACCAAGCTCTTTTATTGATTCGCTAAAAAGGTTGTTAAGATCATCAATATTAGTAGCATCTGCGGCAATTACCTTTGAATTTGTTTCTTCAGCTAAAACATCAATTGTACCCATTCTTAGTGCTATAGGAGCATTTGTTAGTACAAATTTAGCTCCTTCAGCATGAGCATGTTTTGCAACCTTCCAGGCTATTGATTTATTATCAAGAGCTCCGAAAATAATACCTCGCTTTCCTTTTAATAAATTATTATTCATATATAAAATTTTTACAAAGATATCATTATTGATTTAACAATTCTTTAGCATTAGTAATGGCAGCATCAGATATTTTTTTACCACTTAATAATTTTGCAATTTCTATTATTCGTTCTTGCTTATCTAATGATTTAATTTTAGTTTTAGTAGTATTATTTTCGATTATTTTATAGACTTTAAGGTGATTATCAGATTTTGATGCAATTTGAGGAAGATGAGTAACTGAAATTAATTGAGTTGATTTACTAATACTTTTCATAAGATCACCCATATAACTAGCGATTTTTCCTGATACACCTGTATCAATCTCATCAAAAATTAATGTTTGAATTCCATCATAACTTGCTACTTTATATTTTAAAGCAAGCATTAATCGTGATATTTCACCTCCTGAAGCAATTTTGTTAAGATCTTGAACAGATATTCCAGGATTTGAACTAAATTGAAATGTAATTATATCAATACCGTTTTTATTAAGTGTCTTGTTCTCTTCTATCTTTATTTTGAATGATGCATGAGGCATTGCCAGAGAATTTAATAGACTTTTAATATCATTTTCAAATTCAGTTATAATATTTTTTCTAGATAAAGAAAGCTTTTTAGCTTCATAATTTAATTTTTTAAATTTATTATCAATATTATCTAAAATTAGATTTTTTTCATCCCCAAAATTTTCATAGATGTCTATTTTTTTCTTTATAGATTCCTTTAGAATTAATAAATCTGAAATATTTTTTACTTTGTGTTTTCTTAAAATACTATTAATTATATCTAATCTACCTAAAAGATCATTAAGATTATTAGGGTGATTATTTATACTATCTGAAATCAATGTAAGTTCACTAGAAATATCTACTAAATCAATTAAGTTAGCTTCAATTCTATTTTCAAGATCTCTAAATTTCTCAAATTTTGATAATACTTTCTTTATTTTACTAAGAGAGTCTATAACAAAATTCTCATCAGATAAGAGACTAAGAGAATTATTTGCAATTTCTGATATTTCATTAATATTCTGTAATGTATTTATTTCTTTTTCTAGCTCATCATATTCACTAATTTGAATATTAGCATTATTTATTTCTTCATAATGGAACTTCAATAATTCATAATCATCATCACTTAAAACTCTTTTATTATTAAAATTATCTAGATTAATTAAAAGATCCTGATACTCATAGAATAAATCTTGATATTTATCTTTTATCAAACTATTGCTAGCAATTTTATCTAAAATTAGAAGCTGTTCTGAAGAATTCTTAATTAATAGATTTTCGTGTTGAGCATGAATTTCAATAATTAATTTACTAAATTCAGATAAGATTGATATAGAAACAGGAGTGTCATTAATAAATGTTCTACTTTTCCCATTTGGATTGATTTCCCTTCGTATCAATGTATTTTCTTCAAAATCTAAATTTTTTCTAATAAAGAATGAATCTATATTTTTAGAGATTTTAAATTCTGCCTCAATTATACATTTCTTATCATTGAGTTTTGCTTTATCAATCCTTTTCCCAAATAATAATGACATTGCATCTAGTATAATTGATTTTCCTGAGCCAGTATCACCAGATATTACAGTAAAATCATTTAAAAAATTAATATCTAAATTATTAATTAGAGCATAATTTTTAATTTTTATATTCTTTAGCATTTATTTTCCCTGATTAGACTCTAATATCTTTTGATATTTACTTGAGTTAGTTGGATCAAGTTCAACAAGTGTTTTTACAATTCTTGCTTTTTCATTTGGAAAAGCTTCTGAGTAAATCTTAACAATTTCATCTGATTTAGCATCAAAAAATAATTTCAGTAGAAATGAAGAAGGATTTTCTCTATATATATCTTTTAAAGACTCTAGAGCTTCAGTAATTTCAAATCTAGCATCATCAGGCTCTTCAGCAAGCTTATCAAGACCTAAACGATGATAAGCATACAAACATCTCTGATAAGATGAATATCTAGGATCAGCAAGATCATATGCAAGCCAATATCTATTTCTATCGCTCTCAAAGGCTCTCCACCCTTTTTCTGCTACATTCTGAGCATTATTAACTATCTTTTGTGCAACTCCAATGTATTCCATACCCCCATCTTCTGAGAATGTTGCGAAATCTAATACTAAAATGATATTTACATAAAAAGCAATAACAGATGTTAAATTAGAGAGATGAGTATTAACTGTAAATTCTAGTGGTTGAAATTCTTGATAATTAAATTTAAAATTTTGATCCTGATAATTAAAAATTGTTGCTTGATATGATGTTCCAAAAACAGGTCTTTTGCTCTGAATTTGTAGAGTGCCTTCAAATACATCATTAGATATCATCTTACTTATATTAATCATTATCGAACATTCAATTCGTTCTTCATTTTCAATTTTTGTATTTGTCCATTTAGTATTATTTACAAACTCATAAATAGATTTTTGAAGGGAATTAAAAATTTGTCTATCACTAGTTTGTATTTGGTTAGAATTAACCATTACATTACAAATTAATTCTTGAGAGAATAATTTTGTTGAAAACATAATAAAGATTAAAAAAATATTTATTTTCATTTTCTTTGTGTTAAGATTTTATCAAATATATCCTTAGCAACATCTTCTTTTAGTTTCATTTTAAAATGCTCAATATTATTATTAGAATCAATTATTGATATTTTATTAGTATTATACATAAAACCTGCTCCTTTATCATTTAAAGAATTTAAAACAATTAAATCAAGTTGTTTGTTTTTTAACTTAATCTTTGCATTATCAATTTCATTATTAGTTTCTAAAGCAAAGCCTACAATGTACTGAGATTTATCTTTATTTAACGATATCTCAGATAAAATATCCTTTGTTGGTTCTAATTCAATATTTAGATTATCCTTTATTTTTTTTAATTTATTTAAAGACTGTTTAACTGGTCTATAGTCTGAAACTGCAGCAGAAAATATTCCAATATTCATTGAGTCAAAATTTTCTTTTACAGCAACATACATCTCTTCTGCACTAATAACATTAATAATTTTTATCTTAGAATGTCTGATTTTTTGATGTGATGGTCCTAAAACCAAAGTGATTTCTGCACCTAAATCTGCGCCAACTTTTGCTAGAGAAACACCCATTTTTCCAGATGAATAATTAGTTATATATCTAACTCTATCAATATGCTCATATGTTGGGCCAGCGGTGATTAATATATTAACTCCTAAAAGTGGTGACTTTTTACTAAGATCATTATTAATAAAGCTTATTATATCTTCAGGGTTTTGCATTCTTCCCTCACCAACTAAACCACTAGCAAGTTCTCCAAAAGTTGGTGGTAATAAGATATTCGAATAAGATTCTAATTTCTTAATATTAGATATTGTAGAATTATGTTTATACATATCAACATCCATAGCAGGAGCAAAATATACAGGACATTTAGAAGACAGATAGGTGGCTAACAAAATATTATCACAAGCTCCATTAACCATTTTAGAAATTGTTTTTGCTGTTGCAGGTGCAATAATCATAATATCTGCCCATAAAGCTAACTCAACATGACTATTCCATGTTTTATTCTCATCATTAATCATCTCTGAAATAACTGGGTTTTCTGATAATGTTGATAATGTTAAAGAAGTAACAAAATCTAAAGACTTTGGTGTTTGGACTACTTGAACATTTGCGCCAGATTTTTTAAGTAGTCTAACCATATTTGCCGCTTTATAAGCAGCAATACTTGCTGAAACACCTAGTAAAACATTCTTATTATTTAGCATATATGCTAATTATTCATCTATATTTTCCTCACCTTCATCTATTTTACGAATGTATATTTCATCTTTAATCAATTCTTGCATAGCTATAGCCCAAGGTTTCGGTAAACTTTCATAAAATCTAGATACCGCAATTTGTTCTTGATTTTCAAAGACTTCATCTAATTGTTCTTGATCAAGAGCAAATTCTTCCAATTTTGAAAGTAATTCTTCTTTCATTTTTTCATTGATTTGCTTACTTCTACTAGCAAGAATAGAAACTGATTTGAAAATATTGCCAGTTTTATCTGTTAAATTATTAACATCTCTTGTAATAGTTGATTTTTCAGCGCCTGTTTTTTTAAATTTCATTTTTATTTTGTTTTAATTTTTCAATTGTTTCTAATGTATTTGTATGTATTTCTTTAGCATTATTATTATAAATGCTTGATGGATAATTATCTATAAATTGATTATATGAATCAATAGTTTTATATAATCTGGTTTCCTTCTTTGATTGTATACTATTAATTGCTAAAAAATATGAGGATTCTAATATTAAATAATATATCTCTTCTCTATTATCTATGCTAGCATAATCAATTAGCACATTATCTAAAGCTATAATTGCTGCTCTATAGTTTTCAGTAGTATAGTATTGCTTTGCATTAGCAAATGCCTTATTAGATAAATTTAACCTTAATTCATCCATTAAGTTATTGCAAGTTTTGATACTATCACTTTGAGGATATTTATCAATAAAATCTTGAAATTTAGATATTGCCTTTATAGTGTTTGTAGCATCTAATGAAAACTCAGGAGCTTCTTGATAATGACAGAAAGCTATCATAAATTTACTTTCTTCTGCATGTGTACTTCTTGGAAAATTAATTATATACTTATTGAATAAATATGATGCCATAAGATAATCACCTGTAGAATAGTGAGTATAAGCATAATAATAAGCGAGCTCTTCTGCTCTTGTAGTACCTCTAAATAATGGTAATAATTCAGTAAAAATAGGAAGGGCTCTATTAAAATCAGCATCTTTATAATATTTTATAGCTTGATCATATTTAAAATTAACATCATCACTCTTTAAAATTTTCTGATAATTACTACAGGAAAGTAATGTAGTTAGTAATATGATGTATAAAAAGATGTTTTTCATTTAATTATAATTTTTTCAAAGATAATTTCAATAATTGGATATTCCTAAATTATTTTTATATCTAGTAAACTCTAAATATTATCGATTATTGCTCAATAATTGATGTTATTTTAGTCGAAGTTGGAGAAGTTGTTGAGTAAAAGTAATTAATCAGTTTACCATCCTCATTAATCAAATATTTTTGAAAGTTCCATTTAACTGAAGAATTAGAAGATCCATTATTATTTTTATTAGTTAACCAACTATATAAAGGATGTTGATTACTACCTTTAACATTAATTTTTTCTGACATTAAAAAAGAAACTCCGTAATTAGATTTACAAAATTCCATAATTTCATCTTCACTTTTAGGCTCTTGTCCTCCAAATTGATTACACGGAACCCCTAAGACAACTAAATGATCTTTATATTGCTGATATAACCCTTCTAAGGCATTGTATTGAGAGGTAAATCCACAATTAGAAGCAACATTAACAATGAGTACTTTTTTCCCTTTAAAGGTGTTAAAATCAATTAAATCACCAGATATTGAATTTAATGAGATATCATAAAATGATTGTTGAGCTGATACATTTAATGCTGAAAAAAAAATCATATATTTTAATGTTTTAAGAAAATTCATTTATTTAGTATTAATTTTAGTTGATCAAGTAATGATGTACTTATGATAGTTAAAGGTAAACGTAGATTATTTTTACAAATATTCATTAGATAAAGTAAACCCTTAATTCCAGATGGATTTCCCTCAGAATAAAGAAAATGATAAAATTTAAATAGATCATTATGAATTTGACTAGCTTTAGATTTATTATTTGCTATTCCAGCATATACCATCTCAGAAAATTCTTTTGGATGAGATTGTCCAATAACAGAAATAACTCCTGTAGCTCCTGAATAAATCATTTCTAAAGTTAAAGCATCATCACCAGATAAAACATTAAAATTTGATGGTTTATTAGTTAATATATTATTTATCTGTTTTATATTCCCAGAAGCTTCTTTAATAGCAATAATATTAGCACAATCATTAGCTAATCTTAATGTTGTCTTATCATTCATATTTACTCCTGTTCTAGAAGGGACATTATATAAAATTATAGGAATAGAAGATAATTCAGATATTTCTTTATAATGATAGTATAAACCATCTTGAGATGGCTTATTATAATAAGGTGTTACTGATAAAATTGCATCAAAATTTGACAAATTTGTAGAAAGAATTTCTTCTTTTACTTTATTAGTGTTATTACCTCCAATACCAATAACTAATGGAAGTCTTCTTGCATTAACCTTAACAATAAAATCTATTATTTCAGTTTTCTCTTCATTAGAAAGACTTGTTGTTTCTGCTGTAGTTCCTAAAATTACTAAGAAGTCAACTCCTCCTGAAATAACATGTTCAATAAGATTATTAAGTGATTCAAAGTCAATACTTAAATCATTATTAAATGGAGTTATTAATGCAACTCCTGTTCCAGATATATTGGACATAATTATTTATTTATAAGTTGTAAGTAATGTTTTATTTCAGACATAAGCTTTTCCAATGACCTATCTTTTTTAAGAGATATCATAAGGTCATAAATTTCATAACCATCTTCATACTGACCAATCTTAAAATGTGCAATAGAACTTGCTACAAGATATTTAATTGGTATGCATTTACTATCACATAAATTTATAAGGATATCATATTCCTTTTTGATGAAATTATCAATAATATAATTTTGAGGCTTGTTATACCAGTTCAAATCTTTAAGATAAAAAAAATCATATTGAAGTTTTGGAGTATGACAATATGAGAGTTTTTTTGAATTAACATAGCCTAATGCCTTAACATCCTTTTTTAGATCAAAAAAATAAGATACAAATGGTTGAATTTGTTTAATCTGATACTCATTAGTTGCTTCGTATAGAATTCCAACAGATTTAGCATTTTCAAGATTACAAACTTCTTTCGTTCGTTTATTAGATTTTAATTGATTTTGAAAGACAATCTGACCAATTTTAATTTTAAAATCTTTAATATAACTCATGAATTAATGATATCTAGAAATTGATTAATATTTATAATATCTATATCTAAACTAATAGCCTTCTTTAGTTTACTAGGCCCAACATTTTCTCCAGATAGAACAAAAGTAGTCTTTTTAGAAATACTAGATATATTCTTACCATTATGTTCTTCAACAAGACTCTTTAATTCATCACGACTATAATCAATAAATTTCCCTGAAATAACAATATTCATATTTTTTAACAAATTAGATTTAACTTGGTTAACGTAAGTAAATTGTAGTCCAAAATTATATAAATCTCTTACTAGCTGAATATTAGAAGTAACTTTAAAAAAATTAATAATACTTACTGCTATTCTATCTCCAATCTCATCTACATCAATCAAATCTTCATAAGTAGCAGATATCAAATTATTAATATTATTAAAGTTTCTACATAAAATTAAAGAGACTGTTTCACCAACATATCTAATTCCTAAACCAAATAATACCTTCTCAAACGAAATTTGTTTTGATTTTTCTATACTATTAATAATATTTGAAGACCACTTCTTTCCATCTTTCTTTAAAGGTAATAAATACTCATACTTTAATAAATATAGATCAGATAAAATTTTAATCTTATTATTTTTAAATAGCAAATCAATAGTCTCTGGTCCAAGTCCATCAATATTTAAAGCTTTTTTAGAAATAAAATGCTCAAATTTACCTTTTAACTGAGGAAGACAATTTAATTGATTAATACAGTAATGTTTAGCATCTTCATCAAATCTTTGTAAAGGATTATTACACTCTGGACAATTTCTTATAAATTCAATAGGAGTTGAAAGCAAATCTCTATCCTTTAGTGATACTGATGTTATTTTAGGTATTATTTCACCTCCTTTTTCAATAAAGACATAGTCATTAATTCTTATGCCAAGTTTTAGTATTTGGTCAGCATTATGTAACGAAGCTCTTTTAACAATTGTACCAGCTAATAAAGTAGGCTCTAGATTAGCTACAGGTGTTATTGCACCAGTTCTACCAACTTGATAATCAATACTAATTAATTTAGTTTTAGCTTGAACAGCTTTAAATTTATAAGAAATTGCCCATCTTGGAGATTTTGCTGTATAACCAAGCTTATTTTGAGTACTAAGATTATTTATCTTAATTACTATCCCATCAATTTCATATCCAAGATTATCTCTTTCAATTTCCCATTTTTTAATAAAAAGATTTACATCATCTATATCTTTAAAAACTTGTATTTCATTAGGAATTTTAAAACCCCATTTTTTAGCATGTTGTAAGTTAGTATAATGATTATCAGAGGGTAAATTATTACCCAATAAATGATATAAATAACAATCTAAAGGTCTCTTAGAAACTTCAGATGAATCAAGAAGTTTTAATGATCCAGAAGCTGTATTTCTAGGATTTGAGAATGGTTCTAAATTATTTTTCTTTCTTTCGTTATTCAGCTTGTTAAAACCATTCATTGGTAGAAAAATCTCACCTCTAATTTCAAACTTATCTGGATAGTTTCCAAACAGTTCTAATGGAATACTTTTTATAGTTCTAACATTATTAATTACATTATCTCCTTTTGTACCATCTCCCCTAGTAATTGCTTGTATTAATTTTCCATCTTCATAAATAAGACTTATTGAGACTCCATCATATTTTAGCTCAGATACATATTCAAAATCATTATTTATTAGCTTTTTAATTCTCTTATCAAAATCTAATAGATCTTCTTCAGAATAAGTGTTTCCAAGAGACAACATTGGATATTTATGATTTATTGTCTCAAAACTACTTACTAGTCCTCCTCCAACTCTTTGTGTTGGAGAATTATGATCAAAATATTTAGGATGATTAATTTCTAAAGAATTTAATTCTTCTAAAAGGGAATCAAACTCATAATCAGATATAAGAGGCTTATCTAGAACATAATAATTATGATTATGTATAGATAGCTCTTTACGTAAGAACAATATCCGTTCTTTATTTATCATTTATCTATACTACAAATATTCATTAAGGCCAATCCTAAATTAGAATCAAATTTTCTGTTTATAGTGTGATCAATAATCTGCATCACTCCTTCAAATGTAGCAGAGATAGTTGCTTCATTAAGATGGCCTCCAAAAGCTTTACATTCTTCATCTGCAACACTAATATGGATATGAGCAAATGGCTTTCCATCTTTCATAGTGATATTACCAGTGGTTTGTAATATTTCAAAATTAGTGTCAAAAGTTTTAAAACGATATTCTTTAATACTTAAATCAATATACCCCATCTCTATCTTGCTACAGGCACCAATACCATTAATCGAAGCTAATTTTATATTTTCTTTTTTAGCTATTTCTTCAGTTGAAGAAATAAGTTTATCTCCCATTTCTAACCTAAATATAATTTTGTCTTTAATTCGTTTATACTCCATTTTTTATGATTTTTATATTAGTAAAAATAACTATTTCAAAACAGATTTTATCATTCTATCTCTTCCATTTATATCTTTTTTCAACTCTATATCAACAAAATCATACTCTGATAATAAATTAACAATTTCATCTCCAAATTTCTCATTAATTTCAAAAAATAAAACTCCACTTTTATTTAAAAATTTTGAAGATAAATATGCAATCCTTTTATAAAACTTCAGAGGATCTGTATCCTTAACAAATAAAGCACTATGAGGTTCAAATGCTAATACATTTTTGGACATAAATAGTTTTTCGCTTTCAAGTACATAAGGTGGGTTACTAACAATAACATCGTATTTTTTCTTAGGTATATATTTAAAAATATTATCACATATAAAGTTAATATTAACATTATGATAATTAGCATTATTTTGAGCAATATCTAAAGAATTCTTAGAAATGTCTAATGCTGATATTGATGCAGATGAGTTTTTAGCAATTGATATCGAGATACAACCAGATCCAGATCCAATATCTAATAATGAATTAAATTTATGTTCTAGTATCCATCTAACTAATTCTTCAGTTTCTTTTCTAGGAATTAAAGTTGAATTATTTACTTTAATTCTAAGATTATAGAATTCTGTTTCACCAAGTATATATTGAATAGGAATTTCTTTTTTAAGATCTAAAACAATTTGCTTAAAAATATCAATTTGATTTTTATTTAATTTAAATTCATTCCTGAGAATACAATCAGATTTATTAAATCCTAATATGTTTTCTATAGATATATACGCTAATGAGATAACTTCTCTTCTAGAAAAATTATCTAGATGACCAATAAAAAAAGGTATGATATTACCTAAAATTTGCATTGTACAAATATATAAATAGCTATTTTTGAATTATGAATAATCATGAGTATTTTATTAATAAGTGTATAGAATTAGCTCAAAAGGGAATTCGTGATGTCTCTCCTAATCCAATGGTTGGTTCTATTATTGTTTGTAATAATAAAATTATAGGTCAAGGTTATCATAAATCTTATGGTAAGGAACATGCAGAAGTCAATGCAATTAATAATGTTAAGGATAAGTCATTACTGAAAAAATCTATTTTATATGTTAATCTTGAACCTTGTTGTCACTATGGAAAGACTCCACCATGTACAGATCTTATAATTAAAAAAAAAATTCCTCAAGTTGTTATTGGCTGCATAGATCCAAACTCTCAAATATCTGGACAAGGAATAAAAAAACTTAAAAATAATTCTGTTGAGGTAATCTATGGAGTTCTTGAAGAGAAATGTAAGAGTCTTAATAAACGATTTTTCACATTCAATAATCTTAAAAGACCTTATATTATTCTGAAATGGGCAAAAAGTTCTGATAGTTTCATTGCTCCTATTGATCAAACTAAGCCTTTTTGGATGACTTCTGAGCAATCAAGAATGATTGTTCATAGATGGAGATCAGAAGAAGATTCAATTTTAGTAGGTAGTAATACTGTAATATTAGACAATCCCTCATTAGATGTTAGATTAACAGCTGGGAAAAATCCAATTAGAGTAATAATTGATAAAAATTTATCATTTAATAAGAACTTGAATGTATTTAATAACGAATCAAAGACAATTATTTTTAATGAAATCAAAACACTTTCTTCAGGTACAAATTATTATCTAAAAGTCAATTTTAAAAATTTAATTAGTGAGATGCTAAATGAATTATATAATATAGATATAACATCAATTATTGTTGAAGGCGGAGCTTATACTTTAAATAAGTTTATTGATAAAAATATTTATGATGAGGTAAGAGTATTTACAACAAAAACACTCTTAAAAAAAGGAATTAAATCGCCTATTATACCAAATATTAAAAAAACTCTTTCTAAAAGTATTGATAATGATTTACTAGATATTTATATCAAATGATATATCTAGCAATATCAATATTCCTATTCAATATATTAGTTGTTTTTTTCAAGCTATTTGAAAAATATAATATAAATAATTTACAAGCATTGCTAACTAATTATATAGTATCAACATTGCTAGCATTTTATTTTATTGAAGACACTATTAATATTAAAAACATTATAGAATCAGAATGGATTTATCACTCAATCTTTATTGGCATACTATTTATAAGTATTTTTAATATATACGCTTTTTGCGTCCAAAAAGTTGGAATAACCATCACATCTGTAATTAATAAAATGTCCTTTATAGTTCCTGTAATTGCATCAATAATTCTATATAAAGATGAATCTTTTTCACTTTCTATATTAATTGGTATAGTACTAGCATTAATTGGGATTTATTTTTCATCTACAAATAATTCTTCATTTAAATTTAATAATAAATATATATGGCTAATAGCTATTATTTTCTTTGGACAAGGACTTGTAGATATAATTCTCAATGATTCAAAATTCCATATTAATGAGAATGAAACTATGTTATTCTTTTTAATGCTTTTTATTAGTGCTAGTATTACTGGCCTAATAATATTATCATTTCAATATAAATTTAGAAAAGTTAGTATAAAACTTAAGAATTTAATTTGGGGGATAATATTCGGAATACCTAACTTCTACTCTATTTTATATTTCTTAAAGGCATTGCAATCAACTGAATTCATAAATAAATCATCCTTAATTCTACCTCTAAATAGTGTTGGAGTTGTTGTTTCAACAACTCTTGTAGGGGTAATTATTTATAAAGAAATATTAACTAGAAGGAATGTTGTTGGAATATTGATTTCTATATTATCAATACTAGTAATTTATTATAATGTTATTTGACAATTCATATAATCAATTAAAAAAATCCTCTACTGGGATTTATAAAGAAAAAGGGTCTAAATTTATATCCTATGCATTCATTGTCAAAGATGAAAATGAAATTAATTATTATTTAAATCAAGTAAAGAAGAAGGAGCATGGTGCTAAACATTTTTGTTATGCTTATGTACTGAATCCAGATAAATCAGTTATAAAGGTAAATGATGATGGTGAGCCAAGTAGCACAGCAGGTAGACCAATTTTAGGACAAATTAATTCAAATAACCTCACAAATACATTAATAATTGTTGTTAGGTATTTTGGTGGAATCAAGCTAGGTATTAGTGGTTTAATTAGATCATATAAAAATGCTGCTTATATCTCTATAAAGAACAATAAAATAATTTCTCTAGAAATAAAGGAAATTTATACAGTAAAATATAATTATAATGACATAGATTTTATAATGAAAAATATTAAAAAATATGATGCAAAAATAATTTCTCAGGAAAATAATATTAATTCAGAAATTACATATTCAATATCTATTAATAAGGCTGATATATTAAAAAAGATATTTCTTGACAATCACAAAATAAATGTAGAATTTATAAAAATAATTAAATGAAAATATTAAAAGAATTATGTAGCATCCATGCTCCTTCAGGAGAAGAAAACCAAATCAGCGAATATATAATTGATTATATCAATAAAAATATGAATACGTGGAAAACAAAACCTACTCTATATTATGGTAAAGGTTTTCAAGATTGCATTGTTCTATGTTTTGGAGTTCCTAGAACTGCAATTTATGCTCATATGGATAGTATTGGTTTTACAGTTAAATATAATAATGAAATCATCAAAATTGGGGGTCCAGTTACTGATGAAGATATTATATTAGTTGGAAATGATAGTAATGGCTTTATAGAAGGAAAATTAATAAAAAAAGATAAAAAACTATTTATAGATTTTAAAAGAAATATTGATAGAGGAACTTCTTTAACATTTAAAACAAATTTTAGAGAAACTGTAAATCATATACAATCATGTTATTTAGATAATAGACTTGGGGTTTGGAATGCATTAAAAGTAGCAGAAACATTAGAAGATGGAATAATAATATTTTCATCTTGGGAAGAGCATGGTGGCGGCTCAGTAGGATTTCTAACTAATTTTATTTTCAATAAATATGAAGTTTATAATGCCTTAATTTCTGATATTACTTGGATCACTGAAGGAGTACATGAAGGTAAGGGTGTTGTTATATCTTTAAGGGATAGTGGTATACCAAGAAGAAGATTCATTAATAAAATTATTAATCTTGCTATGGAAGCTGATATACCTTATCAACTAGAAGTTGAATCATCTGGAGGAAGTGATGGAAATGAAATTCAGAAAAGCCCCTATCCTATTGATTGGTGTTTTATAGGCGCTGCTGAGCAAAATGTTCATAGTCCTAATGAAAAGGTACATAAAGATGATATTAACGCAATGGTGGACCTATACAAGCTTTTAATGGATAAGCTATAAGTATGATTATTTAAAAGTAATATCTAAAATATTACCATTTACAGATATTGTATCAACAAAAGATGATAATGTAGTATTATATTTATAAACCTTTCCTAAATTATTTAAATCGTTCATATATAGAATATTTGACCAAGCATTAGTTGAATCATTAACAGCATATTGTTCTTCTGTAATACTTAAAACATCAGTATTAATAGAAATTATTGAATTAATATTAGTTACTGAAGTATTTGTTCGATAAACACCACCTTCAGCTGTAAAATAAAAATTATTACCAGATGCAGTTTCTATAAGATTCTTAGCATTATATATTCCAGATAAATCTTTAGAAAAATTAATTAAAAGATCAGTTGGATAAATATTATAAAATGAAGATTCAGTATTATTGGATGGATTATTAATATCATATATTCCTGTGCAAAGAATTTTAACATTTCCTGAAGAGACAGCAGAATGAGGGTTTTTTCCTATAATAAGGTTTCCAGAAAAATCGGCAAGTGGAATTAAATTATCTTTATAAGTTATAGTAACCAAGGTACTATCATACATTTGATTATTTCCGCTATTTAAAATAAAAGATTTATCATATTTATTAATTATAAAACTTGGCGAGGTATTGGTTCCAGTTTCAATCTCAGATGTAATCTTATAACTATTTAAATCAACTAATTTAACTAATGATTCATCTTTATCACTAACAAAAGCACGATTTTGAGGAATAATAGCACAACCTGAAGCATTAGAGAAACCACCTACTTGACCTAGTAATTCCAATGTATTGATATTAACTGAATAAAGATCTTGACCAACAATATAAAGCTTAGTACCATAAATTAATAAACTTTTAGGATTTTTAATCATAGCTCCATTAACAGTTTTAAAAACTTGATTTTCTACTACTGAAGAATTCTTCTTAATAAAACTTAGACCATTATCAGTTAAGATATAGGTTCCTTTACCATAATTATTAGCATAGGTATTAGGATTAGGTTCTTTTTCACAAGAAAAAAACAGAAGTGAAAAAACAAAAAATATTCTTATTAAATACATAATTTAATTTATACAAATATAGTAATGTAATTATTTAATTGTAATCATCTTAGTAGTTATACTTTGTTGAGTATTTATATTTACATAATAAACACCTTGCGATAATTTACTTACATTAAACTTTTGTGAGAAATTACCCTGATAATTAAGAAATTCTTGTTTGAATACTTCCTGTCCAAGCGTATTATCTATTGTTATAATAATTTTTTTGTTATTTAAAGATGAGAATTCAATGTTTATAAGGTCATCTGTTGGATTAGGATAAATATTTAAGTCATTGATATTAATATTGGATATATTCAATAAAAAATCAATATTAATCATGATAGTATCAGAATAACATCCTAACTGATCAATTGAAACAATATAATAGTCACCATTTATAGTAGGTGTGAAATTTCCATTTGTTCCATTATTATTAATTAAATTAATAATAAGCCCATTTGGACCAAATAATTGAATATTATAAGGAGGTGAACCTCCATTTACACTAAAAGTAAGAACTCCTAAATTTTCATTTAAAGTACTTACAGGTATTGACTCTTCAATAATAGTAGAAATTATACTATCGCATGAAAAAGTTGATAACAAAGTATCTGAATATATTCCTTCATTAAAATAGGTGCTATTTCCTATATCAATACTATCTCCAAGACAAATTGAATAATAGAGGTATTCATAAAGAGTAGGAAATACAGATAATGATGTTAATATAATACTATCACATCCAAAATTTGAAGATATAGAATCAACATAACTTCCTGGGCTATAGTAAATACTATTTCCAATAGCTATTGAGTCTCCAAAACAAATGGCTTCAATATTAGAAGTAGTATAGTTATTATAAAAAGATAAAGATGTTGTAACTATACTATCACAACCATTAAATGAAACTAATGTATCAATATAATTACCACTTAAATTATATGTATTTAATCCTACCTGAATACTTTCGCCGTTACATAATGAATATGATTGTTGATAAGAATTATTATCTAAAACATTTAAATCAGTAATAACAATACTATCACATCCTCCAAATTGAATAGTATCAATATATAATCCTGAAGTTGAATATAAATTTAATCCTATAGAAATTGATTCACCATTACAAATTGTAAAACTCTGATTGATTGTGGTATTTGACCCTACTATCAAATTAGTATTAATTATACTGTCGCAACCATTGAATGCAACTAATGTATCAATATAATTTCCTGAATTTAAATAAAAATTACTTCCAACTTGAATACTATCACCATTACACAGATTAACAGTATTTTCAATATAACTTGTATCATTAACGATAACTTGACTTTCAGATATATTAGAATAGCAAGATTGAAGCTCTACTTCCCAATCATAAAAGAAATAATAGTATCCTAATGATGCATTAGTACCAGTTATAGAAATAATATTTGATATATCATATGGAAACACTGCTCCATTATCATTTCTAAACAGATTAGTATAAGAACCTCCTATACCTAATTGCAAATTATTTTCAACAGGTAAGTCAAAATTTAAATATATTCTTGTTCCATTTGGAGAATATGGGATAAAGATATTTGTGTCTTGAAGAACTAAGTTACTAGAGTTTCTTAGTTCAATTACTCTATTTGAATCAGTATCTGAATAAACTAATATAGAAATAAGTTTTGATAGTTTGTAATTATCAAAAACTAAATATCTATTTCCTTGATAATAACCTCCACCACCAAATGAATTATTATCTGGACCTCCAAAAATATTAGAGAATTTTAGTTCATTTCTTGAATAATAAGTTGATGAATTATTAATGTTAGGTATTGATATTATTTCTCCAGTATCTAAAAAATTAATAAGTAATGAATCAGAATACCAATTAATTATACCAAAATCAGAATTAGCTTCTAAAATCGCATTACTTCCATTACAAATAGTATCACTAGTTGAAGAAATATTATCATCAAATATTGATATATAATCATCAATAAATAAAGAATCACTACCATATTGATTTGAAGTAACTAATAAAACAGAATAAACACCAGGATTTAAATATGTATGTATTGGATTTTGAAGATTTGAAAAGTTACCATCTCCAAAACTCCAATTCCAAGAGTCAGGTCCATTTAATGAGAGGTCTGTAAAACTAACAGTTCCATCGCAGCTTATTGTATCACTTAAATTAATTAAAGTAGTAGGTGGAATATTTGGGAAAATACATGACCAATTTAGCTCAAATCCTCTTCCATTAACAGCTTGATCAGCATGAAGATAAACTGTGATTGCTCCAGATGAGGAAATTATAGTTCCCGGACCACCAGTAAGAGTATTACAATATTGACCTAATGAAGGTGCAGATGTATCAGCACCATCAAAAATTTCTAGATAATCCCAGTTACAATATGACAAACCTGAGGAGGGGGCTTCTATATCAAAATCAGTAAAATTTAATGTTATTTGATTACTTCCAGGAGGCGCAATAGTTATCCATGAGTTATTGTTGTCATAATAATTACCATTAGGCCCTCCAACATCATATAAGGAACCATTACAATTTGTTTGCAAGTCACCCTCACCACTAGAAGGTAAAGTAATTATACAAGGATTATTTTGATTAATATTTATTAAGGATTGATATGAAATACTATCTAATCCTAATGGTCCATTAGCAATTAAACTTACAGTGTAAGTACCATAATTTGAATATGTATGGGAAGGATTGGTTGAGGTACTAGTATTCCCATCCCCAAAATCCCAATAATATGAATTTGAATAATAAGATGTATTAGTAAAATTAACAGTTGCTGGAACATTGCAAAAGATAGAATCATTTACAGAAAAATCAGCAATTGGAGGTGATGTTATTAATAAATCAATACTCCATAATCCTCTACCAAAAGTTGCAGCAAGTAGTTTATTTGATGGATATTGAATTTCAAGTTCATTAACTATAACATTAGGTAGAGAACCATAATTATAATTATTCCAATCATTAATGGTTGAATCTTTAATAAAAACCCCTAAGTCAGTTCCTATATATAGTGTCTCCAAACTGTCTAATTCATTTAATACTATACAATTAGCTGGTACATTTGGAAGAGTACCACTGATATTACTCCAAGTATTTCCGCCATTATCAGAAAAATATACTTTTTCATTATTTGTATAACCAGAAAAGGTGAGCCATACTCTATCTTCATTAGTTGGATTTATTGCAATACTAGTTATTGTTTTATTAGGAAGAATACCAGTTACATTAGACCATGACAATCCTCCGTCAATAGTTTTAAAAATATTAGCATTATCAGAAAAATAAATTAGATCTGGATTAGATTTTGAGACTACTAATTGATCAATTTTACCACCATTTGTTTCATTATTAGTAATTATACTCCATGAATTACCACCATCATCAGATTTATATAATTCTTTATATCCTATATAAATAATTTGCGGATTATTTCTATCTAAGATATATGGAGTTACCCATGCGCCATTACTAGCAGGTGCTATTGATGAAAAACTATTACCTCCATTAGTAGATTTGCTAATATCTCCGTAATATACTGATCCATACATAATATTAGCATCTGTATAATCAATTATACATTCCATACCATCTCCACCAATTACTGCACTCCAATTTAAATTGTCCTTTAGAAAAGTTCCATTGTCCTGGGTTCCTCCAATCACTAAATTTTGTACAGTTTGAGAAACACCAAATCTATAAAATTGTGATATTTGTAATCCATCAGATATATCTGACCAATTATTACCATCATCATCTGAGACATATAAACCACCATCATTTGCAGAATAGATTTTATTATCTAAATTGTTATATTGAAGCATATGCTCATCTGCATGCATATAATTTGCTCCTCCTCCTCCATACCAATGTGTATTTAAGTTCCAATTTAAACCTCCGTCAATTGATTTCCAACAATTAACACCTCCAACAAATACAATATTTTCATCTGTTGGTGACACTGTTAATGCTAAATCATACCACGCCTGACCTCCATTATCAGATCCATTTGTTGACCATCCTAATAAATTAGGTGAATTAGACTGTAAAACCCAACTATTTCCTTGATCAGAAGACTTATATAATCCATAATACCCATTATTATTATTACCAAATAAAGCATAAATCACATCAGAATTTGCAGCAGTTACAGAAATACACGCTCTACTAACATCATTTGTTGAAGGAAGACCAGTTCCAGATTGTGACCAATTTATTCCGTTATCAGTTGATTTAAATACTGTTGTGTTTCCTTTAGATCCAGCATAAATAATATTAGAATTTGTGACATGAAATTCCATACTTGTTAAATTTTCATTTTGAAATGTATGAACAAAATTATCACCTCCATCATTAGATCTATATGCTCCATCACTTGTTGCTACAATAATAATATCTGGATTATTTGGATCTATCAGAATTCGATTTCCTTTATATGAAGAAGTAATATTAAATGATAAACCTGTAGTTAGCCATGAAACACCTCCATCAATTGACTTCATAACACCATAAGCATAGGTATCACCACCATCTCTATCTCCTGTTACAATAAAAATAGTATCTGTGTTAGTTGGATGAATAGCAATATCTGAAACTCCTAAATTTGTTAAAAAATCAGTACTTGTTGTCCATGTTTGACCAGAATTTATCGATTTCCAAAATCCTCCAGCAGGAGCGCCTACATATAAAGTATTTGAATCGGTAGGATGAAAAACAATAGAATTTAATCTACCTATACCTCTTTTTCTACCGCTACCCTCCAAGGGTACATTTGATGGTCCTACTTGTGTCCAGACGTTTGGAGGCATCATTCTAAAATTACTATTTCTTGAAATAAGAGCTGTATTTTCATCATATAATCTTAATGGCTGAATTTGACCATCTGGATAAACCCTTGGCTCAATGAAACTTTCCCATCTTTTAAACTGTTTCCATCCTTTACCCTTTTCAATATTTTTACCTTCCCAATAGTCATTAAAAGCAGTTTGAGTTTGATAAAAATTTACCTCAGAATCTTGCATCATATCATACCAATCTTGAGAAAATAGTAAGAAAGGTATACATGAAAAAACAACTAATATTTTTCGCATATTATAATTTAATTAATTTTTTATTAATTTTTTTAACTAATGAGGGGCCTTCATAGATAAATCCAGAATATATTTGGATTAAATCAGCTCCCGCATCTAGTTTTTCAATTGCATCATTTGCAGAGTTTATACCACCAACTCCAATAATAGCAAATGATTTATTTGATTTTTCTGATAAATATTTTATTACCTCATTTGATCGTTCCTTAAGAGGTTTACCACTCAAACCACCATATCCAATTTTTTCAATTGTTTCCTTATCAGTTAATAAGTTATCTCTGTTTATCGTTGTATTGGTAGCTACAACTCCATCTAAGCAAGTTTCTTGAATAATCTCAATAATATCATCTAGTTGTGAGTTTGATAGATCTGGGGCAATTTTTAACAATATTGGTTTAGGAGTTGTTTTTAAGTTATTTAATTTTTGAAGTCTATTTAATAATAATGTAAGTGGTTTTTTATCTTGTAAATCTCTCAACCCTGGAGTGTTGGGAGAACTAACGTTTACAACAAAATAATCCACGTAATCAAATAATTTTTCAAAACATATCTCATAATCATTTATAGCTGAATCATTAGTAGTAATTTTATTCTTTCCAATATTACCTCCAACTATAATATTTGATTTCTTTCTTCTTAGTCTAGAAACAATAGTTTCAATACCATCATTATTAAATCCCATTCTGTTGATAATTGCTTTGTCTTCTTTTAGTCTAAATAATCTTGGTTTTGGATTACCTTCTTGAGAGATAGGAGTAACAGTCCCAATTTCTACAAAACCAAAGCCAAAAGATTTTAAACCATCAAATATTTTAGCATCCTTATCAAAGCCAGCAGCCAATCCTACGGGATTATCAAAATTAATACCAAAAACATTTCGTTTTAATTTATCATCTTTTACAGTAAAAAAATACTTCCATAAAGCAAGTTTTCTTGGTAGAAGAAATAGAAAGTTTAGAAATTTGAATGATAAATGATGAACAAATTCAGGCTTAAATAAAAAGAGTATGGATCGAATAAATCTGTAACTAAGAATGTAAAAAAGAAATATTATTAGAGAAAGAAATAATAATATTAGAAGAATATCATTTGAAGCTCCAGTCCCTAATATTGTCATTATCAATTTTTATTCAAAAATACAAGATTGTATTTAATTAATTGCTGACTTCATCAAAAGATGCATCATCATAAAAAACCATAACTTTTTTAACATTTTTCTTTTTAATTGGCTCAGTTTTAAAATTATTTGACATTTGACCAACTCCTGAAATTAACCAGTTAAGATTAAATTCTGGATATTCTTTAAGAATCTTGTCTAATATATCTATACTAGGCTTATTTCTTCCAGATAAAATATGTGATATTGCTGCTCTACTGACATTGATATTAGCCGCAAGTTTAATGGCACTTATACCTTTTGAATCCATCCATTTTTTAAATCTTTTCTCCATATTATAATTGTTTACATTTGTAAACATCAATAATAATAAAAATTTATTAAAAATAGAATTAAACTTTAAAAAACTACTTATTATAATATATAATTAGCTTTATATAAATACTATAACTAATTGATTAATAATAAATTAATAGAATATATATAATTTCTTAAATACTGTTCTTTATACTATTAAAAAAGAGTAAAAATTGTTAACAGATGTTAAAAAAATAAGTGATAAATCATTTTAAAGATTTATAATGAAGAAACTGACAAACCAAATATTATCATTCTTGGAGTACTTGGCCCATAAATAAAATTGCTATCTCTATTTTTCAAAATATCAAAATTTGACTGATATGAGTTGGTAACATTTTTTATTCCAAACAAATACCTTAACCTTACCCCCATATTATTTAAATACTGATTATAGCTTAAATTAAAATCAATTTGATGAAAAACGTCAGATCTTATATATTCATCAGTTTTATTGCTTATTGTACCTCCCATATGGATAAGATCCATTTTTCCTGTATAAATATAGTTAATTGATGAGCTAATATTATCTTTGAACTTGAAGGATATATTTGAAAATCCATATGAATTTGGAGTTTTCAAGAAATTGGATTTAGCTTCTAGCACATCACTATACAAGACAGGATGATTATAACTTGATGTTTGTACAGTAAAGCCTGTCTCTAACTGAATAATTTTATTATAATTTACTCTTAAATCTATACTTAACCCTTTCACCTTAGCACCTGATCCATTTCGCTTAACATATAAGTCGCCAAATTCATCAGAACCCGCTGGATCTTGATAAAAAGCATCATTTAAAATTGTATAAAACCCTTCCAGGGTAAATCCATAAATATAATTTTCCCGAGCATAATCATAGTTTAGTGAACCACTAAGACTATTTGAAGTTTCCTCTTTTAAATTTTCAGCTAAAATTATTCTTGAAACTCCTCCTCCAGCAAAGGCAATATGTAAATCTGTATCAAAAGCTTGAGGAGCTCTAAATCCAGTTGAATAAGATAATCTAAGCTGAGTGTTAGTCTTAATATTATACAAAAGTGATGTCCTTGGACTAATAACAGTATTCTTTAACAAAGAATGTTTATCAAACCTTACTCCACTTAAAAGGCTAAACTTTTCAGTAAGACTCCAATCAGACTGCAGATACATTGCAAGAGTATTAACCTTTTGATCTATTAAATAATTATATGAAGAGATTTCGTCATTTACATAATCAGAAATAACTTCAGACCCTATTGTTAATATATTAGGCCCAATAAATTGGGTGTATTTATGATTGAGTTGCAAGCCAAATTGACTAGTAGTATTAAAAGAAGTTCCATAAGGAGGATTATTGAGATGTTCTAGATCTTCAGAACTACCAATATCAGGTCTTATACCTGTATAATGTTCTCTATTAGTTTTCTGTCCGGCTACATATGTTATTAATGAAGAATTTCCAGAGTTAAAATCTATACTATAATCAATATTTCCAACTAAAAAATCATGTACTCTTTCTTCAGATTGCATAGCAAAATGAGGAGCGCCATCTATCATCTCCCCACCATATCTATACTCATGTAAACTACCAAAGTTTAATTCTATTTTTTGACTATTAGCTGGTTTGAAAAAAAAATTAGCTCCAAAAGTATTATCTTTTAACTTTGGTAATTCAGAAAAATTATCTCCATTATGATCATAATATTCTCTATCTCTATTATTTACATAAAATGTTGCGCCACTTTTGCCATTATTAGAAAGAAAAGTGCCATTACCAAAGATTAAATTATCATTAGAACTTTCATTAATTCTTCGAAAAGAATAACCAAAATCAAAATTACTTGACCTTGGTAATTTTGTTATCAAATTAACTACTCCACCAATAGCTGAAGAACCATATAATGAAGACCCTCCACCCCTAATTACTTCAATTCTATCAATCATATTTGAAGGAATTTGTTCCATTCCATACAATCCAGTTAAAGGGCTAAAAATAGCTCTTCCATTAATCAAAATTTGTGAATATCCACCAGAGAGACCATTAATCCTTAATTGTGTATAGTTACAAGTTTGACAATCAGTCTCAACTCTAACACCTGATTGAAAATTTAATGCTTCTGAAATATTGCAAGCTTGAACTTCTTGAAGCTTATTTTTATCTAAAACATTTACAATAACAGGAGATTTTGTTCTTCTTTTAAAAGTTTTTGTTCCAGTAACGACAATTTGATCTAAATTATATATTTCCTCTCCCATCAAAATATCTAATGAATTAATGCCTTTTTCAATTGTATATTTAATATTCTTAGTTTTTCTTCCCAATCTTGATACAGTAATATTAACCTTGCCTAAAGTAAGTTTATCAGCTTTATAGTTACCATCTATATCAGAAGAAACAACTATAGACTCATTATCTATTTCTATTAAAACGTTAGCAAAAGATACTGCAGAATTTTTATCGTAGATATTTCCTTCTAAAACCTGACCAATAATAGTGTCATTTATAAAAAAAACAGATATTATCATTATTAGAAACCTCATTTTATTGTAGTAATTTATTTGAATCTTGAATTTACAAATGTATATATTTTTAGGCATGCCTAAATATTTTTTTATGAATTATTAATTTATTATTTTTGCAGGTATGATAACACTATCAGAAGAAAATTATCTTAAAGCAATATTGTCAATTAATCTTGATACAAATACTATTGTTTCAACAAATGAAATTGCTAATCTACTAGATACATCTGCTGCATCAGTAACTGAGATGATAAAGAAATTACAAGAGAAAAAACTTGTTATTTATGAAAAATACAAAGGCGTAACTTTAAGCAAGTCTGGATGTAAAAAAGCTATTGAAATACTTAGAAAACATAGATTATGGGAAACTTTCCTTGTAAATAAACTATATTTTAGTTGGAGTGAGGTTCATGATGTTGCTGAAGAACTTGAACATATAAAATCACAGAAACTAACTGACAAACTTGATGATTTTCTTAATTATCCAAAATTTGATCCTCACGGAGAACCTATTCCTACAAAGAATGGAATTATACATCCAACAAAAAGAATAACATTAAGCGAAATGCTAGTTAATAGTAATGGAATTATAATGGGTGTAGCATTAGACGATAAAGAATTTTTAGATTATTTAACAAAGCTCAACATAAGTATTGGAACTAATGTTCAAGCATTAGAGAGAATTACTTTTGATCAGTCTATGAAAATAAAAATAGAATCTAAACTTGAACATATAAGTGAAGATGTTGCAAAAAATATTCTTATTAAAATTATAAAATAGAAATGGAAGAATTTAAAATATATCAATGGTTCATTATTCAAAATCCTATTATTCAAGCTCTAATAGCTGGTTTATTTACTTGGACCTTGACGGCTATAGGTGCTAGTTTAGTTTTCTTCTTTAAATCTAGTAATAGAAAGGTTTTAGACATGTCTTTAGGCTTTACTGGTGGAGTAATGATAGCTGCGAGCTTTTGGTCATTACTTTCACCAGCCATTGAATATGTTGAGCTACAAAATGAATATGGACTTTCAACAACACCTTCTTGGGTTGCGCCTGCCATTGGATTTTTTCTTGGAGCAATATTTTTATACATTTTAGATAAAATAATCCCTCACCTACACCTATTTGCTAAACGAGAAGAAGCTGAGGGAATGACAACAAACTGGAGAAAAACTATTCTTCTTGTACTTGCAATTGCTCTACATAACATCCCTGAAGGATTAGCTGTTGGTGTTGCTTTTGGAGCTCTTGCCTCGCCAGAGCTTTTAAATTTAGGAGATAATAATATTTTTACTATTGGATCTGCTATAGCTTTGGCAATTGGAATTGGTATCCAAAATTTTCCTGAAGGATTTGCTGTATCTATGCCATTAAGAAGACAAGGAGTAAGTAAGTTTAAATCTTGGCAATGGGGTCAATTATCTGCTATTGTAGAGCCAATATTTGCTGTTATAGGAGCTGCAGTTGTTATACAAATACTACCAATTCTACCTTATGCCCTATCATTTGCTGCAGGAGCAATGATTTTTATTGTTGTTGAGGAGGTAATTCCTGAAAGCCAAAGAGGTGGACATACAGATCTAGCAACTATTGGTCTTATTCTAGGATTCATTGTTATGATGGTACTAGATGTTTCTTTAGGATAAATTCTTTTATCAAATACGTATATTTGCGCTATGACAGCAAGTATTAATATCAAAAATAGAAAAGCAAGTTATTCTTATCAATTAATTGATAAGTACACTGCTGGTATAGTTTTGTTAGGAACAGAGATAAAATCTATTAGAAATAATCAAGCTAACATCTCAGATGCTCACTGCATATATATTGATAATGAAATGTGGGTAAAAAACCTCCACATCGATGAATACTCTAATAGTGGACATAAAAACCACGAACCAAAAAGAGCTCGTAAACTTTTACTAAACAAGCTTGAATTAAATAAAATTGAGACGAAAGTTAAAGAAAAAGGAATGTCAATTATTCCACTCCGTCTATTCTCTAATGAAAAAGGGAAAGTAAAACTAGAAATTGCTTTAGCAAAAGGGAAAAAGATATTTGACAAAAGAGAAAGTATCAAAGAAAAGGATATCAAGAGAGACATACAAAGACTAACAAAGCTTAAATAAATGAAATTTATATACATATCTATAAGTTGTTTAATTTTATTTAGCTGTTCAAAACCTGACGATGAGATGATTTCTAATGCACAACTCAACTTTTCTTCAGATACAATTACTTTTGATACAATTTTCGCATCCATTGGAAGTATAACTAAAGCATTAACAATTTATAATAACAATAATTTTGACATCACAACTAATATTAATCTTTCTACAGGACCTCCAGGTGCAAACTTTAGAATGAATATTGATGGAGTATCTGGAAATAATCAAAATGAAGTTTTTATTGGCAACAATGACAGTATTTTTATATTTATTGAAGTAAGCATTGATCCTTCATCTAATTCAACCCCATATATATTATCAGATTCATTACTATTCACTACTGGTAACAATCTACAATCTGTCCAACTTATAGCCTGGGGACAAGATGCACATTTCCACACTGCCAATACTTTTGGGCCAATTATTAATGGCACTGATACAAATAAAATATACTATCATCAAA
>Ga0209403_10001065_pt1 | contig 36880 bp, 43 predicted proteins | sample ArcticOcean_MG_C_8_FD_187440 | JGI IMG/M metagenome (GOLD analysis project Ga0209403, IMG submission 187440) | Marine microbial communities from western Arctic Ocean - ArcticOcean_MG_CB11_86 (SPAdes) (version 2) | ecosystem: Environmental > Aquatic > Marine > Oceanic | place: Arctic Ocean...
AATTTCCATTAGTATGGAAGACTGGTGCTACTGAGTATGCTTATATCAATGGGTCTGGAAACACTGGAACCACGGGTATTGAATTGGACGGTACAATTATACACAAGAACGAGAAGGTCATCTCTATTGATGGTCTATTGATTGCTGATCACTTTGTGAACAACTTGGATGAGGCTATGTCTCACTTTGAAGTTCGTTCTATTTATGCTAAAGAGGCTGGTATAGCTCTAGGTACACAATGGGATCAGAATGTATTACAACAGGGACTACTAGGAGCACGATCATCTACTCTAATTACGGGTGGTAATGGTGGTACTGTACTCACTAACTCATCTTATGGAACGTCAGGTTCTACTCTAGGTTCAGGACTCTTTGATGCTGCAGAACAGCTTGATGAGAATAACGTACCTGAGAATGACCGTTATATGTTCGTCCGTCCTGCCCAGTATTATCTAATGGCAGAGACTACTGATCTTATTAACCGTGACTGGGGTGGATCAGGAGTATATTCAGAAGGTGAAGTTATGAAGGTTGCTGGTATTCACATTGTGAAAACTAATAACCTCCCTATTACTAACATAGCTGGTGCTCAAGTATCAACACACGATGTAAATGCAACTACGACTAAAGCATTAGTAATGCATAAGTCAGCTGTAGCTACTGTGAAGCTATTAAATCTAGCTGTTGAAACAGAGTATCAAATTAAAAACCAAGGCTGGATCATTGTAGCTAAGTATGCAATGGGACATGGCTTCATTCGACCAGAAGGTTGTGTCGAATTTAAAACCTCTTAAGGGAAAGGATATAAAATATGACTGATATAGCTAATATCCAATCTCTTGCTATTGCTGCAGATACTGTTACCAATGTAGAATTGTATCAGCCTTATGCTGATAACGCTACGGTTGGTACAACTTTTGAAACAATCTCCAACACCAATGCTGACCAGGTTTTTCCTGTTCTAGCTGGTGCGGATATTGATGTAGTATCTGGTTCCGCAGCCGATGACGTTGGAAGTACTGGTGCAACAAGTGTACGAGTAACGTATCTTGATGCTAATTCAAATCAGGCAACTCAAGATGTTGCTATGAATGGTACGGGTGCAGTTGAAATGACTGAGCAGACTATCTCCTTTATTCAGAAAGCAGAGATTGTTGATTCTGGTACTGGACTTGCTGCTGCTGGTGCTATCACCATTGCTGACGTAACTGGTGGTGGTGTTCATGCACTCATTGATGCAGGATCTAAAGAGTCAGGTAACTGTACTTGGAAGGTTCCTGCTGGTCACACTGGTTATGTTCATGGCTTCTGGTATGATGTAGATGCTGTAGCTGCTGGTGCTGGTACTGCTGAGATTGCTTTACAAGTGGCACACGCTGAGTCTTCTGGAGTTGCTAACTCAGAGACATGGCGTACTGTTGCTAAAGTAACAGTAGTAGAAGGTGACAATGATATTGTTGCTGCTACTGGTGGTAATCAAAATAACATGGGTTCATTTTCCTTTCCAGGAAATATTCCCTTTAAAGTTCCTGCTAAAAGTATAGTACGACTGGCTGCTAAAGCTCCAGCTGCTGTAGCTGTTACTGCAGGTTTCAGTATGTCTGTACAGGGTTCCGGCTCTGGTACGACAATAACAGATAGTTAAACTATTGGGGAGGGCTAGGATAGACTCCCCTTCTTTTCTAATTAGGAGAACAAATTATGGCAGATACAAGCAGAACTGTCACAGATATGGCAAGCAATCTGTTTCAAGACAGTCAGGCTGCTGGATCTATTACGCCTCAGGATCTTAGAGATTTAGTAGAGACTTGCCAAACCAAACAAGGTAGTATATACGTAAGCACAGCAGGTGCTACAACCATTGCAGGACAAGCTAATGTCACACCTAGCTCGCTTACCAACATGGTAGCAGTAGAGACAGCAGCTACATTTACTCTGAGCACAGCTCCAACAGCTAATGAGTTTGATATGAATACAGATGGACAGCTGAGGTACACTGGGACTCCCACTACGAATGTCTTCTTTACAGCTTCAGTAATGCTGGAGATTGTAAATTCTGGAGTTGATCTGGAATTAGTTATGGCTGTAACCAAAGGTGGAACTATAGTAACTGGTGCTAAGACTGGTGGATTCTGTCCCAGAATACATACCAACTCAGTACCTATGTCAGTCTCTGGATTTGCTTCAATGGCTACTAATGACTACTTGAATATATTTGTAGGTAACGTAGATAGTACAGGTAATGTAGTAGCAAGGATGGCCCAACTTACAGCTTTCTCTTTGGTGACTTAAAATGGCATTTATATCACAAGTTCCTATGACAGAACTTCAAGCAGTCAATATACTTTTGGCTGCTATAGGTGAAGCAGCTGTATCTAGTTTAGAAACAGCTACTACTGTGGAAGTTACTCAGGCTAAGAACTTGTTAAGCAACACTAACAGAGCTATACAGCAGAAGGGGTGGCATTTCAATACAGAATGGGATGTTGTTATGACCTTGGATTCTGAGAGTCTAGTGCCAGTAGGTTCTAATATACTGTCTATTATGATTCCCAATAAGCTAACTACTTTAAGAGGACGTTCTGGTTCTCCTTTTCTGTATGACTTAGAGAACAATACGTTCACCTTTGGGAGTGCTCCTAACAATGCTGTTACTATTACACTTCTTGATTTTGTGGATACACCGCATACGTTCAGACAGTATGTAACCGTAAGGTCAGCTAGGATCTTCCAAGAGGAGATCATAGGTCAGGTGTCTGCAGAACAGATAAACAGAATAGAAGAGAGTGAAGCCTATGCAGATCTCTTGGATGATGAGACAGATAGAGCTGGATACAATGTAGGTTATAGTGACATTGAGATGTATAATATAACTAAGAAACATAGGAAGCTCTGGTAGATGCCCCTAATATCTGAACAAATAAGTAACCTAATAAATGGTGTTTCACAGCAACCTCCTAGTTTAAGATTAGCTTCTCAATCACAAGTACAAGAGAATGCTATGGTTACTGTTGCTGAAGGTCTAAAGAAGAGACCACCATTAGAGCATGTAACTAAGCTCAGCAATAAGACAGATACAGATGCTAAGGTTCACTTCATAAACAGGGATGCTGATGAAAGATATGTAGTTCTAGTAACTTCAGATCAGTTTGGTTCTGAATTCGCTGATGCCTTCTCTGGAACAGAGATGGAGATGTTTAGTTTAGATTCTCCTGTTAACACTTGGGACTCCTCCTTTAGTGTAGCCTTTGGACCACAAGATTATACTCGTGTTATTGGTGGTATAGCCTCAGGTGAGAACGTAGAATACATTACAGTTAATGATGCTAGGGATAACCTAAGGTTATTCACAGTAGCTGACACATCCTTTGTACTAAACAAGACCACGGTAACAGCTAAGAGTACCAATACGGCAGCCTCACGTGCTCCTGAAGGCATTGTTTTTCTTAAGCAGGCATCTAATGCCACTACATTTAAAGTCTTCATAGATGGAGCTGATGTAGGCTCTATAACTAACAGTAATAGTGCTGATACACTAGTGACCAACATAACTACTGCTATGGCTACTCCAGGCTTTACTATTACTAAGTTTGGTAGTAGTAATGTCCATGTTACCAAGAATGATGGATCAGACTTTACGTTACACGCTGAAGCTCCATCAGCTAACATGATAGCCATTAAGGATACTGTTGTAGACTTCACAGAACTCCCTGCTAGAACCAAAGATGGTTTTATTATTAAGGTCACAGGTGATCCTGGTAGCTCTGCAGATGACTACTGGTTAAAGCATAACAATCAATCAGATGTAGATGTAGGAGAATGGGTAGAGACAGTAGAACCAGGTCTAGCTAATACTATTGATCCTACTACTATGCCTATTAAACTCACTAGATCTGCCCCTGATCCTTGGGATGATGCTTTTGCGGATGACTATGGTAATCCAGAGTTCTCCTTATCCCAGATTACATGGACAGATAGAGTAGTTGGAGACTTAGAGACAGCTCCTGATCCTTCTTTTATTGGAGAGAGACTTAATGATATGTCTTTCCATAAGAACAGATTAAGTTTCCTAGCTGGTGAGAATATTATACTTTCTGAGTTAGGTGAGTTCTTTAATTACTATGCTACAACGGCTACTGATCTTTTAGATACAGACATGATTGATCTGGCTGCACCTACTAATGAAGTAAGTATACTACAGAACTTTGTACCCTTCAATGAGAACCTGATGATCTTCAGTGACTTTGCTCAGTTTAAATTATCAGAGTTTGCTGCTGGTGGACTCACTCCAACGAATGCTAAGTTGTCCCTACTAACACAGTATCAACATGAGAAGCTTGTAACACCTGTCATTAACGGTAGAAAGCTTTACTTTAGTGATGAGAATGATGGCTTCAGTGTTATACGAGAGTTTGGTGTCATAGAAGATTTACAAGAAGAGACAGCTGAAGATATTACAAGTCATATCCCTAGTTACATTAAGGGTAAAGGCTTTTCTATCGTGGCCCATGAAGAGTTCTTATTTGTGTTATCAGATGAGAATCTAAATGAAGTCTTTACTTATAAGTTCTTATTCCAAACTGGTCAAAAGAAGTTAAGCTCATGGGGAAAGTGGGTTTTTAAGCCTGAAGAGAAGGTCATAGGTATTAAGATCATAGAACATATTGCATACTTTATTATAGTAAGACCTGATGGTACATACCTAGATAAGATGTCCTTACAGGATGCTAACCTAGTAGGTCTCACGGAGACTCCTACTCAGCTTCCCTTTAAGGTACACCTTGACAGACTAGTAGAGTCTAGAGGTGTCTATAATTCAGTAACGAATAAGACTATCTGGTATGTGCCTTATCCTGATAACTTTGGATCTACCTTTAGAGTAGTCCTTGGTCCTCAATGGGTAGGTAGAGAAGGTTCCTTAGTACAAAATGTAACCCAGATTCACACCAATACTATGGTTATGGTTGTTGCTTCTGGTGACTTCTCTACATACGATGTATTCATAGGTAAAGAGTACCAGTTCCTGTATGAGTTCACAGAGCCTACCATTAAGACAGAAGTACAAGGTAGATTAAGTTCTCTCTCAGGTGGTGTACTGAAGATCCGTAAGTTTAATATAGATTATTTTAAGACAGGCTACTTTAAGATGAGGGTAACTGCTCCAGGAAGAGAGGCTTTTAATCATGTCTTCACTGGACGTATCCTTGGTTCTTCTTTGAATAGAATTGGAACTATACCATTTGAGACAGGCAGTTTCAAGAAGCTTATTCTCTCAGATGCTAAGGCTCTTAAGGTAGAATTATTATCAGACTCATACCTCCCCTGTGCCTTCACTGGTGCTGACTGGGAAGGTAATTATGTAGTTCGTACAACAAGTAGAAGGTAAACATGAAGCCGTACCATAGAGTATCTACCTTAGAGGACATGGCATACTTGTCATTACACCTAAGGTATGAAGATAAACGTGAAGTAGAAACACTAGGACATACTCCTGAGAGAGCCTTAGCTTTAGGCTTTGGTAACAGTAGGATATGTAGGTCTATTCTAGACAAACGTGGCCTAGTAGTTGGAGTCTATGGTGTAGTCCCCTTGTCTGATACTATAGGACAAGTATGGATGTTAGGATCAGAGGGACTGGTTAAGATCAAGACTTCATTCTTGAAACAATCAAGGTCAGAGGTAGAAGGTATGAATGAGATATACCCTCACCTCTGTAACTTTATAGATAGCCGCAATGATGTTCACCTCAAGTGGATACGCTGGTGTGGCTTTAAGATAATTGGAGAGAAGATGATTAATAATGTGAAGTTCTATGAATTCTGTAGGGTAGCTTAATGGCTGGAATGGAGGCACTCTATGCGGCTCAGTTTGTAATTGGAGCAGCTTCAGCAGCTAATCAGGCTCAAGTTGCTGACATGGAAGCACAGGAACAACGAAGACAGGCTAATCTACAAGTAGCTATTAACAACAGACTTGCATATAATGCCCACTTAAGTCTTAATGCACAGCAATCTCTAGAGTTCTCTAAGTTTGGTTTTGAGAAGTTTGAGTTAGCTAAAAGCATACGTAGTGAAAGAGCTAAGGTTGAAGCCATAGCTGCTAGTTTTGGTGGAAGCTTTGGACAACAGGGAGGTTCCTTTGATGCTACTATCATTAACATGAATAGACATGGCAGTACTGCTCTTGCTCGTAAAGACTTTAACTTTAAGATCTTAGCTACTAACTTTAATACGAAGCATGAAAATATCACCTTACAAACTCAGAGTAAAAACAATCAAGCATTCTCAGGCTTAAGTACTGGCAGCAGCCCACTAGGTACAGGATTACAAATTGCAGGTTCAGCTATTAATTCAGCTGTAGCCTATGAAACAGGTACACGTTAATATGCCACCAGCCAGTAAGTTATTTACGCTAGACCCAATCAATACAACACTCACGGCTCCCACTACAGATTTCCAAGTACAAGGACCAGCAGATAGATCCGTAGCTAAACAACAGTTAAATAGAGGTTTAGCTGTATTTGCTAATGCTGTGGGTAATGCTGGTGAGCTTGCTAAACAGAGGCGCATTAAAGCAGACACAGATCTAGCTGAGAATGCAGCTATTAGAGGAGACTCTAGACCTGAAGGCCTCCTTGGAGTAGCTAGTAGAGCTTTTGATAGAGTAGTAGATGCTAATGCAGCTAATAAGAAATTAGAAGAAATCGATGCTTATGCACAAGGAGCTGACGGTTTTAATGATGTCAACTCTGAAGGACCACTAAGTGCTAAGTTGGCTCAGGTCCAACAGAAGTATGATAGGTTTCTAGCAGAAGGTTTACGTGAGGGCGGTGATCCTACTGTATCCCAACAGTTCACGTTGGGTGTGAATAAGAGACTACAGGCAGTTAAGAAAGAGATCAATGCTGTTGATCTTCAGCGTAGTCAGAGAGTAATTATTGAACGAGTACGTACTCAAGTAGATGAATTAGTTACAGTCTCTAAAGACTCTGAAACTCCTTTGGAAGACATGAGAGTTCCTCTGATGATCACTGGCTTTGCTAAGGAAATTGAATCCTTTGATGTACAGATAGGTGCTGGAGAAGCTAAACTGCTAGTGTTCCAGATGATAGCTCAGAATGAAGACATGCTTCTTGAACCAGAGTTTGTACATAGTCTACTCAAAACTCCATTTGCTAAGGATATTACTTTTAATACCCTTCTAGCTAAGTCAGATAAGGAAGGTACGGCCTTTGCTCAGATTTATAAGACATATGTAGCAGCCTCTAAAGCAGCCTTTAAGCTTGCTGATGACAATCAGACAGCCGCAAATGCGGAGAATAAAAAAGCTATTACAGATGGTATTATGGATGACACCATCCGTAGAGGTGAGACATCTGCGGAAGGAGTAGCTCAGTCTTTGGTGTCTTCAGGACACTTCAAACTACCGGCAGCTCTTCTCTATGAGGAAAATCTACAGAAGTATATGGACCGTAATATTAAGGCCCAACGTGGGAGTGTTGAACATCTAAAAGTATTAGAACTAATCCAACATCAGATAATTACAAAAGATACTGCTTTGGATTCTATGTCTATAGCTGCAGGACTTAATCCTGATCTAGTACCTAATCTTAAGTCTTATATGACAGAAGAAGGTAAACAGAAACTAGCCTTTATTAAGTCTTATCAAGATCAAATTAAAGATTTATCTAAGAATGTCCTAAGTCTCTCTAAGCTAGCATTAGGATCTAAAGCTAAGAAAATATTAGCAGGGACTTCAACAGGTACGGTTGAAGAAACTAGGGATGCTCTTCTTGGGATGGGATTAGAACCGATCAAGGTTAATAGAATAGTCAAACAAGTTCAAGATTTACATAATGGTATGAATAAACTAGCTGAGAAAATGGGTGTTGCTGACTCTATAGCAGACAAAGCTGACGGTTCTGTATCTGATGAACGGCTAACACAGTTTCAGAATGTCATGGAAAAGCAGATTGATCTTTTAGTTAAAGAGATTGATTCGAAATTAGGAATTCAGCCTCGCCCTGATACTCCAATAAAAATGGGAGAAACAGGACAACTAGAATTTCCTGTGATTTCTACTAGTTCTGAATATCCATTAGTGGTTAATCAGTCCTCAGATATCTTTGGGACTCTCAAGGAAGACGGCACAGGTGCTGCTAATATTGGAGGAGGATCAGGAGCAAGTACTTTTACTACACCAGATGTCTCCTTTTCACAGTACGGTAACTTTACCTTGAAGGCTTTAGTATTGGATGCTGTTACTAAACATTCACCTGAAGCTCTAGCTGAGATGGCAATTAAGGCTGCTGAACAGCAACAACAGCAGAAAGAACAAGCTAGACTAACAGACACTTCTAGACCTCTCGCTGACCGTAATGTGGAAGCAGGTAATAGTATCTTTAGAGTAGGTGACTTCCAGTTAACTGTAGATAGCTTTAATGCAGCAGCAGATTTTGTAGAAAACAATGTATTTAATAGACTAGTAGATTTCGTTCAGAAAGCTCAGATATTTGATGATGGTATTCAAATGCCAGATAGAGTTACTCCTAAGATACTTGCTGAACAAGAACCACAAAGAACTAATGACGAGCTAGCTAAGGCACTAGGTTTTGGTGAGGAAACTGATATCCCAGATAAACAGATACCTAATGAAAGGACTCCAAATGAAGAAGATACTAGTATTTCTAGTACTGTTCCAGATGCTGTACCTGGGAGCACTGAACCTGTTCCTGTAGCTGACGCTTCTAAGAAAGAAGCACAACCAGTTATTGAAAGCTTGCTTGATTCAATCTATATTGCTGAAGGTAAGGATAAAGCTAGTGTTCCTTTTGGAATGTTTACGGAAGACTTTAAAACTAGACGGGATAATGGTGAACAAATACCAGTGGCTGAAGCTAGAGAAGAAACAGCTAAACACTTAAATAGACATATTAAATTATGGGAAACAAATAGTTCTAGGAATGTGGATCAAGCTGAAGAACGGGGTTTAGTTAATGCCAACCCTGAACAGACTGAAGCAATTCAAGAAGGGAAGTTTACTCCTGAGTTCTTAGAGTGGTATGGAGAAATCTATGCACCATCTTCATCAGTTAACAACAACCTATCAGCAGCTGAAAAGACTAAAAATGTAAATTGGCTAAAGAATGTAACTAGTAATATAAAATCTAAAGTTACTCCTGTTCCAAGCATAGAAGAAAGTCCAAATCTTAAGGTGTCTGCATTAGAAAAAATGTTTGGAACATCTGAAGCTGAGGCTAGTCAGATTCAAATGATGGGAAATACTACAGGTAAGCCTAAAGAAATTAGTCCTACAGTATATAAAATTAAACAAGGTGACAGTCTCTCTAAGATAGCTAAAGCTAACAACATGACTGTCCAAGAGCTACAAAAACTTAATAATATAAAAGATGTAAATAAAATTAGAGCTGGTCAAGTAATAAACGTGGGGAAATTTTCTATGAATCCTAAGTCTCCACAGGTTCCTGATGATGTGCCTAAGATATTTGAAGAAAACATTATTCCTATTTATGGGTCTCATGCTAATGCAGCCCTTAATCATATCAGGGCTTCAAGGTATGAAGCCGCTGGTGAGCCTGTTCCTGACTATTTAAAAAAGACTATTACAGAAAAATCCTTTGCTCCTGATGTCCTTAATTCAGTAAGAGTAGCAGCTTATAAAGCTCTTATTAATAACAGACCAACTAGTTATAAAGATTATGGTGATGCTTGGAAATTAGTTTATGGAGGTGAAAGAAGTAAACTAAGTTATACTCAACAAGTACTTAAGACGTTGTCATCGTTTTTTGATCCTGGAATGGCAGCAGCTTTTACTATTGGAGAATCAGGAGGAGTAGTAGTTAGAAATGGAAACTTAATGATTGTTGGAGATGAATTTAATTTTCCAGAAATAAAAGAAAAGACAAAAGACGGTAGTTTTTGGCTTGAATTTAATTCATGGTTTGCTGATAAAGATGCCTCTAAAGAAGGTAAAGGTGGCATGTTTAGTGTTACTCCTAAGAATAGACAAAAGATTGAGATTAATCTTGGCCCTATAGCTGATGTTAAAAGATATGCTAATAGTCTTAAAAATAAAAAAGTTAAAAAGGGTAAATTATAAATGGTAGAGTTTAATTTTGATCCAGATCAATTAACTGATAACTATGCAGCTAATAAAGTTTCTCGTGATGCTTATGAAGATTCTGAAGAGTATGCTCAGGATGTACAGGCAGAGTCTTTTAGAGCTGAAGTAGCTCCAGTAGCTACCAAAGAGACAGCTAAGGCTGCCAATAATGATGACTCTGGGATCATAGGAAGCACAGTAAACTTTGTTAAACATGCAGGTATTGGTGTCGCTAAAGGTGTGGAGGAGATAGGTCAGACGTTGAGAATATTTGGCGATGATGCCTTTCATCTTCCTAAGCCTGAGACTACAGCTGAGTCCCTAGCTCAAGGTTTTGGACAGTTCCTACCTGCGTTTATTCCTGCAGCTGGAGCACTGGGAGTAGGTATCAGAGCTGCTGGTTTAGTAGGTAAGACTAAGAAAATTAGAACAGCAGTAGAGTTTCTTAAAGGCTCCGCTGCTGGTGCAATTGCAGATGCTTCAGCCTATGATCCTAAAGATCCCAATGTAGCTAACTTCTTGTTAGTCACTGGTGCTATCTCTCAAGACTCTGGTGCTGGTGCAGCTATTAAAACTCTTCTAGCCCAAGATAATTCAGATACAGAAGCTATAGCTAGAATTAAAGCTGCTGCTTCAGGACTCATAGCAGGATCTATAGTGACAGGTATCATTAAAGCTACTGGTCATGCTGTAACAAGAGTTAGAGGCGAGATTACACATGTAGATGGTACACCTATCGAGGTACTTAAAAAGTCATCTGAAGTAGAAGCTAATACATTTACTGATGGCGTACTAAAGTCTAAAGGTATAGATGTTGGAGATGGTGGTCCTACATACAATATTTCTCAAGAAATGAATAAGAAGTTTGGAGAAGGTTTACCTAGCATAGAAGGTTCTTTTAAGGACACAGCTGAGAGATCTCAGAATGATTATGTAGCTCCTTTTGAGAAACTAACTCCTGAGCAACAATTAGATTTCCAACGTATTACACAGAAATGGGCTAAGACTCGTGAAGTAGCTCCAGTAGATCTTAAGACAATTGAATCTATGAACTTATTAAAGCTTAAGACACGTTCTGATGTCAGGAATATGCTTCAGTTTATGAGTACTAGGATGGGACTCAAGGATCTAAAGGGGCCTAAAACATCCTTTAAAGACTTAGATACCTCCTCAGGAGCTGCAGAAATGCTAGGGCTTCCTAATAAGGAAATGGTTAGAATTATAGACGAACAGGGAGGCAACATCCGGAATGCTATGAGATACGTAGGGGCTGCTCGTGCCTTCTCTTCAGCTGCTATGAAGAAAGCTGAAGTTTCATTTGAAGCCTTTGTAGCTACTGGTAAGAGTGTTGACTATGAAGAAGGACTTACACATACTGAGATGGCTTACGATATGCTAGCTGCTGGTGGTGATCTTGCTAAAGCTTCTTCAGATCTCCTACGGAGTCACAAGAATTTAGTTGATGACGCTACTGCCCTTGCTGATGTTAAGAAAGCCTTACGTCATTCAGTGATTTATAATGACCCAGAATTATCTATTAGACAGGCTGGCTTCTTTGTTAATGCTGTTAAATTAGATACCGTAAAGATTACTGCTAAGTTTCCTGGTGGAGCTAAACAGACCAGAAAGATTCCTAAGATCGAAGGTGAGTCTTCTGCTGATTTTAAGAAGAGAGCCATTATGGAAGCTAAACGGGCAGAGTTTGATGACATAGCTAATGCTACCAATAAGCAGGCTGTTACTAGAGCTAATGCTATGAACAAGAGTTTCAAGGCTAGAGGCAGAGATGCAATGTTGGAGATCTATATTAATGGTCTTCTCTCTAGTGCTAAAACCTTTGAAGTTAACTTGTTAGGTAACTCTACAGCTATAGTTACAAGTGTTATTGAGAGGTCTTATGCAGGTTTTATTAAGAGAGGTGGGGAAGTTACAGGTCAAGAAGCTGCACAACTAGCTAAAGGATTCTGGAATCAGATCACTGCTTTTGATGACTTGTGGAAACTCATGAAACTATCATGGGACAAAGGACCAACAGGTAACATGAAGCAGGATTTTATTAAACCTCGTGATAGAACTCTATCTGCTGAAGGAATGCGAGTAGGTGGTAATTTAGGTAAGGCTATCAATGTCTTTGGTAGTGTAGTAAACTTTCCAGGTAGAATACTGCTCACTGCTGATGATATTTTTAAAGCTGTCAATAGTGGAGCTGAGAAAAGAGCACTGGCCTACCGTAAGGCTGTACGAGACACAGGTACACAAGGAGAAACTGTACAAGATGCTGTAGCTGTTCAAAATAGATTCAATGAGATCTACAAGAATATAGAGGATCATGAAGATATCCTAGAGGGTGCTAAGAGTTTTGCAGAGAAGAACACTTTCACAAATCCTCTTCAGATGCACCAAGTAAAACAAGCAGACGGCACGTTTAAGCCTATGCCAGGACTGGGTTTACGTCTTAAGGCTGTACTAGACTCTGATCCTTCAGGTATCGCTAGAGTCTTTGTACCTTTCTTCCAGACACCTGCTAATTTGCTTAACTTTGCATGGGAACGAACACCAATACTACGTAAGCTTAACAAGGGACTACAAGCTGAACTCTCTGCTGATGCCCCTGCTGCTGTTAGAGAGCTGGCTGAAGCTAAGGTTGCAACATCACGGGTCATGTGGGCTACTACGTTTGGATTAGCTATGAGTGGTAATTTCACTGGTGGGCCTCCTGCAGATAAGAACTTAAGGGAGACACTAGAAGCGGACATGGGTGGAAATCCTCACTGGTACAGCTTTCAATTAGGTGGTAAGTGGTACAAGTATGATAGATTTGATCCTATTGGGGTAATCATAGGAGCCTCAGCTAACATGGCTATTATGGCTAAGGCTTCCATGAATCTTGCAGGATTACAGGATGAGGACGATGAATCTGGAGCAATACGTGAAGAACAATTAGCAGTCCTAGAAGCAGGAACAATAGGTATGGTTAAGCTTATAGCTGATAGACATTACCTACAGAGCTTTTCAGAGATGCTTGCTGTATTTTCTGGAGAAGGTAGTACTTTAGGTAAGGTTCAGAAGGCAGGGGAGAAGGTATCTTCAGTCTTTAACCCTATTCAAGCTCTTAGTACAGGATTCTATTCTAGTTTTAGACGTAATATTACACAAGGACTAGAGCCTGAGAAGTTAACTAAGTTACAAAGAGGAGAGATTAAAGACTTTGAGGATGTTGTTGAAGAGATGAAGACGATCTTTGAAGAAGGTCTGAGAAGAGTAACTCCTGGTTATGGTACTAAGCTTCCTACTAAGAATCTAGCAGGAGAAACAGTCTTATATCCTGGTATGAATTATGAACTAGATAGAAAGCCCTTTCAAATACTAGGTAACATAGCTAAGTCAGTATTTGCTCCTTCTGCGGGAAACACTCCTTCCAAAAGTCCTTTGATTAATGCTTTGGCTCGTCTACAGTCTACTACCGGGCAACCTTCAGGGGTTAATCGGATCAATGGTATACTACTAACGGATGAAGAAAAGGGATATTTTGTGGATACTTGGACAGATAGAAACAAAAGATTGAACGCTTTTGTTACTTCTAAGAATTTTCTTAGTCTGCCTGAGGGTCTCCAAAGAGATATTGTAGAGAATCAGATAAATGGTAATAAACGTCTAGCTTCTAAACTTACTATGGTTAAATTTAATAGAATCTTTAAAGGCGCACTAGATCTCAAACGTAATGATCTGTTACGGAAGACTGAAGACGTTCCCAGAGGACTTAACCTAGCTAACATAAGAGGACAATAATGGCATTCTACGCTAAAGACATATACACTGCTGATGGAAGTACTCAAAGTTTTGCAGTAACCTATCCATTTATCAGTAGAGACCATGTGTCTGTCACGGCTGATGGTGTTGCTGCAACCTTTACATGGGTTAATGATGGTCAGATTACCATCACTAGCCCTGCTGCTTTAGATGGTGAGATTTTAATTATTAAACGTAACACAAGTCCTGAGACACTCTTGGTTGACTATGTAGATGGTAGTAATTTAACTGAGACTGACCTTGATTTGGACAGTAAGCAAGCCTTTTTTCTTGCTCAAGAGAACAATGACGAGCAAGCACTGATAGATGTTACCTCTGTAGCTACCTCAACTAACATCTTTGTAGCTGATGGGACTGATTTTAACAGTGTGGCTGTTACTGGTGATGTTACAATCACTAGTGCTGGGGTTACAGCTATAGGTGCTGATAAGATTACTGGTGCTAACCTAGCAGATGAGGCAATTAACTCAGAACATTACACTGATGGTAGTATAGATTTAGCTCACATGAGTGTTAACAGTGTGGACTCAGATCAGTATGTAGACGGAAGTATAGATTTAGCCCACATGAGTGCCAATAGTGTAGATACAGCTAAGATAGTAGATGATGCTATCACTACTGCAAAAGTAACAGATGCAAATATTACGCTTGCAAAGATAGTGTCTGCAAGTGCAAGTAATAAAATTCTTGGGAGAGTTGGAAGTGGAGCAGGAGTATTTGAAGAAGTAACTCTACAGACTACTTTATCTAGTACTGATGAAGCTATACCTACGTCTAAAGCTGTAAGAGATGATATTGTTGCTATTGTTAATGCTGTGGGTGGTTTTGTAGCTATTGCATCTGAAGTTACCTTTCCAAATGCACACCCAGATCCTGATGATGGTGCAGGTACTGTAGTGTCTATAGCAAACGCAGGAGGAGTTGTCGTTAATGGCTCTGGAGTATCTACTACTGGTAGAACTGTTGGTGGAACTACTGTAACTATTACTGGTATTCCTGCTACTTATCAGAGTACTACTATAGCTGATGGTCTTGGTATGCAAGTAATAAGTACTACTACTTTAAATACATATACATACCATAAGATAGCTGCAAAAGAAGGAGATACAAATACTGTAGCAACTTCTATTGCCAATGTCAATACTGTAGGTGCTGCAATTGCCAATGTTAATACAACTGCGGCTAACATAGCAGGTGTTAACTCATTTGCCGAAAGATATCGGATTGCTTCAGAAGCTCCTAGTTCTAGTCTCAACCAAGGTGATCTGTATTTTAATACAACTTCTAACGAACTTCAATCTTATGGAACAAGCTGGCAAGCCGTAGCAATATCAGCAGCAAACCAAGCAAATATAAATATAGTTGCTGGCGATGTTGTGTATTCTGAAGATTTAGGTTCAATAGCTGATGCTATTACTACTTCTAGTGGTAGTGACATTACAACCGTAGCAGCCGCAATAGCTAACATAAACACGCTAGCAGCAGCCGCAGTAATTACTGATATGGCCCTACTAGGTACAGCAGCTGTAGTAGCTGACCTAAATATACTTGCCACAGCAGATGTAGTTGCCGATATGAATGTGCTAGCAACAGCAGATGTAGTTAGTGACATGAATGTACTAGGTACAGCAGATATAGTTAGTGACATGAATGTACTAGGTACATCAGCAAATGTAACTGCCATGTCCACTGTAGCTACATCTATAGCTAATGTTAATAGATATTCGAATGAGTATACGATTGCATCTTCTACTCCAGGCTCTCCATCCTCAGGCGATCTTTGGTATGACAGCTCCAATAACTTAATTAAATACTACAATGGTTCTGCTTTTGTAACAATTGCACCTGGAATTGCAGATGTAGTATCAGACAGTTCTCCTCAGCTAGGTGGTGCGTTAGACGGTCAAAATAATAATCTTACAAATATTGGCACAGTTAGTGGCGATAACTTACAAATGGATTTTGGGAGCATTGCATAATGGCTAAAAAACTACAATTACGGGGAGGAACAACTTCTCAACATTCAAGCTTTACAGGTGCAGCTAGAGAGGTCACGGTTGACACCACTCTGGATATTCTAGTGGTTCATGATGGTTCCACGGCAGGAGGTATTCCACAAGGTGCTCTTGTGTTAGATACTACCCCACAACTAGGAGGAGATCTTGACTGTAATGGCGCACAGATCCAGTGGAGCAAAGGATCTGATGTGGCATCAGCTACTGCCTTACCACTTTTAACGGATGGTAATTACTTTGATGTAACTGGTACGGCAACGGTTACCTCTTTTAATGCCACAGGTGGGCCGGGTACGCAAGTTAAACTTCACTTTGATGGAGCTTGTACTTTAACTCATAACTCCGATTTAATTTTACCCGGTGGTGCTAATATCGTTACTGCTGCTGGAGATGAGGCAGACTTTATCGAGTTTGCGGCTGGTGACTATAGGTGTACATCTTACACTAAAGCAACTGGTGGGCCTGTTTTGATACCTGCTAATTCTATTGATTCAGATGCCTATGTTAATGGCAGTATAGATGAAGTACATTTATCTGATAATAGTGTAGACAGTAGGGCGTATGTAGATGCTTCAATAGACGCTGAACATCTGAGTGCAACTGCATTAAATCTAGATGCTACACCGGGGACAGACCATACAGCAGTTGGCCCACAAACAAACACATTAGCGGCTGGATACGGATCGGCTGCGATGGACTTAGTTGTGCTGGGTAGTGCTAGCAAATGGCTAGAAGCCGATGCAGATGCAGCGTCTACAAGTATCAATCTTTTAGGTATTGCGCTGGAAGCTAAGACTGACACACAAGCTATGCTAGTGGCGTTATCTGGTAGTTTTGTAAGAGATGACACATGGAACTGGACACCGGGTGTCCCACTTTATATAAGCGGAACGCTTGGAGCGATCACAGCAACAAAACCTACTGGCAGTGGGGATATTGTGAGAACGGTTGGATATGCAGTTACTGCTGACATTATCTTTTTTGCTCCTTCATCTGATTATGTGACTCTAGCGTAAGGTAAATAATGGCAACTATAGCGACAATAAACGGAATAGCAGAAGACAATATAAGCCATCACAATGGCGGGTCAGCAGATCTTTATACATCTAAGAACGGTGATACTTGGGGTCATGTAGCTTGGACAGTAGCCACCGGAGGAAGCATAGCTACTGTAGGGAATTACAAAATTCATACATTTACCTCATCAGGAACTTTTAATGTTACAACTCTTGGCGATGATGCAATTGCTGAATATCTTGTAATTGCTGGTGGAGGTGCTGGGGGTGGTCAATATGTAGGCGGTGGGGGTGGTGCGGGTGGCTATAGAACGGCTACCGGACTGTCTATAGGAGAAACTTCATACTCGATAACAGTTGGTGGGGGTGGTGCGGGTGTTCAAGGAGATGGCTCAAACGGTGCTAATAGTACTTTCTCAAGCATTACAAGTTCTGGTGGTGGCAAAGGAGGCACCAATGGCACGGGGCTTACAGTCGGAGCGGCTGGAGGATCAGGCGGTGGTGGATCAGGGTCAAACGGGAGCGCGTATGGCGGTGCAGGAAACTCAGGTGGTTTCTCGCCAGTTGAGGGTTACGCTGGCTCTCAGGGTTCCTTATCTTCCACTTACGGGTCAGGCGGTGGTGGTGGCGCTGGTGGGATTGCGGGGGCGGCTTCTGGTTCTGTCGGTGGTGCTGGTGGAGTAGGGCGGTCAAGCTCCATAACGGGTAGCGGTATTTATCGTGGTGGTGGTGGCGGTGGCTCAATCTATAGTTCAGGAACACCCGGTGCTGGTGGTAATGGCGGAGGCGGGGCTGGTAGCCTTGGCGGAGCAACTAGCGGCACAACAAATACGGGAGGCGGTGGTGGTGGTGCAGAAAGAAACGATACCGGTATTGCGGGTTCCGGTGGGTCTGGAGTAGTAATCATTAAATATTTATTCCAATAGGTGAATGATGGCGCATTTTGCAGAAATAAATGAAGATAGCATTGTAACCAGAGTAATAGTAATCGAGCAAGAGATGGTTGATTCTGGCAACTGGGGAACCCCTAGTAGCTGGGTGCAGACTTCTTATAACACCCGTGGCGGCAAGCATTACGATCAAGATGGCGTAGAAGATTCTGGTGTAGCCCTGCGATATAACTACGCAGGTGTAGGGTCTACATATGACACAGGCAGGGATGCTTTCATAGCTCCTAAGCCTTATCCATCTTGGCTGTTAGTAGAATCTACGTGCCAGTGGGAATCTCCAGTGGCTTATCCTAGTGACGATAAAATGTATACATGGGATGAAGATATAACTAACTGGGTAGAAGTAACAGAGTAAATGGAGAAGATCCTAGAAAGTGCATGGGCCTTATTTGTAGCCATAGGGTGGTTCTTTATAAATAGGATCACAGCTAAGGTTGACGCATTGGAAAAGGAGAAGGCTGACGGCTCCACTGTGGGCAGACATGCAGGATTGATACATGAAGTAGACCGTAGGATAGATGAGTTACAGCATACTACAGTACCACGACAAGAGTACAAGTCTGATATAGCTGGTCTTCATATTCGAGCTAATGAGCTGGAGAGGTCTAAAGAAGATAAGGTAACAGACATACGTATAGTTAGTGGTGATGACTTTAATACTCCTAAAAAAGGGAAGTAAGTGGATAAAATTAATGAGGTAGTTATTGCTGTATCCAGTGGAACACTTGGAGTCTGCTTATGGATCTGTAAACGTATGTTTAAATCTATTGATGTGGCCCATGAGCGTCTCGATAAGCTTGAATCTAAACAAGTAGATAGGCAGTACCTAGAGAACCAATTAAGTCCCATTAGGGTCGATGTGAACATAATACTTCAACATTTATTAGCTAATAAGAATCGGGAGAAATAGGTGGACAGGATTACCAAGGAAGTCATAAAGGAAGCTAAAGATAGACTAGTAATAGTAGAGTGGATAGATGCTTATGATAGCTCAGAAGAGTTAGACATTACAGACATCACACTAGTTAAACAGGTATATGAGACCTCAGGGTTCTTTGTGGAAATCAAAGATGACCACATGATCATAGGTTATAATAGAGAAGTGCCTTTTAAGAATGTCTATAAAGGGTATGGGGCTATCCCAATAGCTCTAGTTACTAATGTATCAATAATGGATAGGAACTGTAAATAATGGACGTAATAAATAGATATCCGTGGACAATGGCAGTAATGCTGGTTGTAGGATGGTGTCTTGGTTACTATGTTTGTACACCTAACTAAGGGAGAGAAGTAATGGAAATGTTTATGAGCCAGAGTTGGTTCCAGATTGTAGGGGAAGTTGTGTTGATGTTTACGGCTCTAACAGGAGCAATGCCTGACAGATTTGTTAATAAAATCCCTGTCTTAGGTAAGCTATGGCCTATCTTTAATTGGCTAGCTGGTAACGTCTTTAATAACGTCAATCATCCAAAAGGGATGGCTGCATTAAGAGAAGTAGAAGATGAACTCGATAAAGCTAAAGCTGAAGTTAGGGATCGTGTTAAACTCCCTGATGTTCTTGACGGGGTGTAGTATACTCCCTGAACTAGTTGCTCCTGCTACTAACTTTGGGATGGGACTTTACAATGCTGATTCATATTACTCGAAAGAGTGCTTATGGTATGAAGAAGTAAAGTTTAGTCCCACCACTAAAGAGTGGCTAAAGAGTGCAAAGCCCCCTGCCCATGTAATTAAAGATGTGGCTAAGGTGGCTAGAAACAATGATCTATTTAAAGAGGTATGTAAGAAATGAGTAATGCAACCGTTAATGAACTCGGTAAGCTGCATGGCATCATAGCGAAAGCTCTTGCTGATCAGATCAAGAATGGAACCAAAGTGGAGAATAAAGATGGAAAGCTTGAAACAATATCTGCTCCAGCATCCGTACTTAACGTGGCTCGTCAATTCTTACGAGACAACAACATTGAGTGTATGGGTGCTGCTAATGAAGATATAACTGCAATAACAGAGGATTTACCTTTTGATGAAACACCAAGGGAAACAGCAAGACCCAATTAAGAGGGATTTTAGGAACTTCCTATATATAGCTTGGAAGCACCTTGCTCTCCCTCCTCCCACTCCAATCCAATATGATATAGCAGAGTACCTCCAACATGGTCCTAAGAGACTAATTATCCAAGCCTTCCGAGGTGTTGGTAAAAGTTGGATTACCTCTGCATATGTCGTATGGAAGCTACTAGTAGATCCACAAGATAAATTTTTAGTAATCTCAGCATCCAAACAGAGGTCCGATGACTTTAGTACATTCACCAAAAGAATTATCCACGAAATGCCAATCCTCCAGCACTTACGTGCACGAGAGGACCAGCGTAACTCCAATGTGGCCTTTGACGTTGCTCCTTCTCGTGCTGCCCACGCTCCTTCTGTCAAGTCTGTTGGTATTACTGGGCAGATTGTCGGTAGTAGAGCACACACTATAATAGCGGATGACGTTGAAGTACTCTCTAATGCCCTTACTCAGGTCATGCGAGACAAGCTAGGAGAGGTAGTAAAAGAGTTTGATGCGGTAGTTATGCCTAAGGTTGGACGTATAGTCTACCTTGGGACACCCCAAGTAGAGGAAAGTCTCTACTCTAACCTACAGGATAGGGGCTACAAGTGCCGCATTTGGCCTGCATTGATGCCTAATGCAAAGCTTAAGGAGTTCTACGCACATAGATTAGCTCCCTTTATAGACCAACTGGAGCTGCCTGTGGGTGCTCCTACAGATCCACTGAGGTTTGATAGTTTAGACTTAGAAGAACGTAGGGCTTCATATGGTAACTCAGGGTTCTCCCTGCAGTTTATGTTGGATACTTCTGGTGAAGATGACCAGAGATACCCACTTAAATTAGCTGATCTCATAGTAATACCCTTGAGTACTGAGAGTGGACCAGGACAAGTCCTATATGGTAAGGATGATCTACTAGATCTACCTGCTGTGGGTCTCACTGGAGACTACTTCTATAGGGCTATGAATGTATCACAGGATTACTTTACATACACAGGGTCTGCTATGCACATAGATCCATCAGGTAGAGGTCAGGATGAAACTGGTTACTGTGTAACTAAGATACTCAATGGTAAGATCTTTGTATTAGAAATAGGTGGTCTCAAAGGTGGCTATGACAAGTCCACACTCATGAAACTAGCTAAGATAGCTCAGAAACACAAAGTAAATACCGTAGAGATAGAAGCTAACTTTGGTGATGGTATGTATACTGAGATCTTTAAACCAGTATTATTCAATTACCACCGTTGTAATGTAGAAGAAGTAAAGCATAGTACCCAGAAGGAAGCTAGGATTATAGACTCATTAGAGCCTGTAATGAACCAACATAGACTCATCTTCGATAGATCTGAAGTAGATAGAGACTATGAAGGTTCCAAGGAAGAACCAAGGAGACAACTGTTTTATCAGATGACTCGACTTACAAGAGACCGTGGTAGCCTACAGTATGATGATAGAATAGATGTACTGGCTATGGGTGTCAAGTATTGGTGGGAACAAATGGCTGCTGATGAAGATCAAGCCTATGTAGATAGACAACAAGAGGAGTTCTTAGATGGCATTAATAACTTTATGGCACAGACGAAAGGACAAGATCCTGAACCAATGGTTTGGAATCAGGTAAGATAATATGATTTGGTTATTATTTATAATTCACTTAGGGGGTGATCCTGTATCTGTTGTTGACTCTCGTATCGGTGATACGTTTCAGAGTGAACAAGACTGCATCAAGAGAATGAAAAGTATCTTTAAACAGGCTGATGAAGATGGTCAACCTGTACCCCCTGAGATCAACTTAGGGTGTGTTCCATTTGGTAAACAAGGAGCTTAATAAGATGAGGTCTAAGAAGGAAGGCTGTAAATGTAAGGAATGTACCTGTGAAGACTGTACATGTGACGAATGTAAAGAAGAAGCTAAGAAACTCCTAGGAGAATCTAAATGAAGGACAAAAGAAGTGCTAAAGAAATACTAAATAGTACTGTCTTCACCCCCATTACAGAATCAACTCCCTATGAACAACATGATACACAGAATACTGTGTACCCTAAAACAAAGGACAAGAAACAATATGAACGTGAAAAAAGTATCAGGCGATATAGGCAACAAGGGTTTCAATACGAGCCTTGGGAGACCTAATCCAGTACCCAGTCCAACTACACCAGCATCTCTAAAGAGCCAAGGTGTATCTAAACTGTCCACTAGACTACCCTATGACTCCTCTAGGGGTGGCATTAGGGACCATAAGGGACTGTAATGTGTGCTGCAGGGGTAGCTGCACAGCAGGCAGCAACAGGTAAACTGCCAGTGTCTACACCAGCTACTGCAGCCCTAGAATTTGCAGCAGGAGGTAGAGATCCTATACAGAACTTTAAGGAAACTACTGGTGCAGGACAAACATTCTTTCCAGCAACACCTAAAGGAAACACTACAGGTGCTAGGAAGAAAGCTAAAAGAAACTCCACTCCCGTTAAAAGAACTGGAGGAGGACTTAGAGCTAATAATCCAGCACTCTCTGGTTCAGGATTACAAATAACTTAATAGAAAGGAAATAATGCCTAAACTAAAAGGCTACAAGAACCCTACACCAGCTCCTAAGAAGACTAAGAAGAAGATGGTGAAGGTTAAGCCGAAAGGCTGTATGAAGGACTGAGTGTCGATCTGAGGCCATGTTATGGATAACCTATAGAGGACTATGGGGGAAACTAATGTGGCCTTATATCAACGATAGTAGTAGAAGTAAGATACGCCATTGGTGCAGAGATTCGCTACCTTAGGACCAATACGAGTAAATCCAAGGTGTCTCCTAGGGTGGTTCCTAGGGGGTACTAAGGGAATATTAAATACCCCCACTTAACCTACTAAGGGGAATAAGTGTTATCATGGTGGGGGTTAGGGAATATTTTAGTGGAATAATGTGAGAGGGTATATGTGATAGTAGAAAGCCGATTTTACCCCATAGGGCCACCAAAAAAACACTTGAAAAGGTCCATTATTAATCACGCGAGGCAACTTTAGGTGGTCTCATGGTGGGCAATGGTGGTCATACGGTGGGTTAGGGTGGTTACCATGTGTGTCTCATTGTGTGATGGGGTATTTGTTTTTTTATTCCTTCTATGGTCACACCATGACCACACCATGACCACACCATAAGCACACCATATATTTATTTTTTTATTTATTCATTTTATACTTGACAAGTTCTGGGATGTGGCCTATATTATCCTTAACATTAATTAACAACAAAGGAGCACACAATGGAATCAAGCTTTAGAGAATCAGGATTCGCTTTTGCCGAAGCTATTCAACATGGATACTTAACAACTATTGATCATTGTGATGGTAAGTATGCTGGGGAATGGATGTATATGCATACTGATAAGAATGGGTCTGATCATTTTAAGCATATTGACACTCGTAAATATATGATAGTAGAATACACTGATATTAATTAATAATAAAGCTTGACAAACTAATAAACAGGTCTTATATTATATTTATCATTAATTCAACAAAGGAGACACAATGAAAGTCAAGAACATGGAAAGCAGTTCAGGTAATCCTGTAGCAAATCAATTTGAAATCTACGACAATAAGCACAATTATTTTCAATCTTATAGATCCACAATTGTCCATATAGATTGGACATATGCTCCTTGTCGAGTTCAACTTGATGAGAAATATTGGAATTATTCAGCAACTACATCAAAATATCGTAATAAGTTCCTAGGAGAGAATACAAAAGAAACACAAGAAAAGATTAATAGTGGAGAGTATGTATTAGCAGACCTCAACCAATCTTAAACACTAACAAAGGGTTATACAATGAAAGTTTTAATAGCTTGCGAGTATTCAGGAAGGGTGCGAGATGCTTTCATAAAAGAAGGCCATAATGCTATATCATGTGATTTATTAGAAGGTGAAGGCTTACATTCTCATAAACATTATAAAGGCAATGTATTTGACATTATAAATAACAATTATGATCTATTGATAGCTTTTCCGCCTTGTACCCATCTTTGTTCATCAGGTGCTCGATGGTTTCCTGAAAAGATTGCAGACGGTAGACAACAAGAAGGTATTGAGTTCTTTTTAAAACTAGCAAACTGTAATATACCTAGAATAGCTATAGAGAACCCTGTTGGTATCATGTCAACACATTATAAGAAACCTACTCAATATATTCAACCATGGCAGTTTGGACATGGTGAAACAAAAAAGACTGGATTATGGTTAAAAGGTCTCAATAAGCTTGTACCTACCAATATAGTAGAAGGAAGGGAAGATCGTATTCATAAACTACCACCCTCAGAAGACAGATGGAAGATCAGAAGCACTACTTATGAAGGCATAGCCAACGCAATGGCTCAACAATGGGGGAAAAATGATGTATAGCTACATTGCAAAACTAGAGTATAACGATAGAACCAAAGAACAGATAAAAGAGGCCAGAGCATGGGGTAAAGCATTGGGGATATACGGTTTTACCGTAACTCCTAGAGGTAGTGGAGCTAGAACTCCAGAAACTAGAAAAGATGGATTAGATTTAAGACACTATGACCAAAGTTTACCTTTACCTTTGGCGGAAACTGTAAGAATATACGTTAAAACTAAGAAATAACTAACAAAGGAGACAAAATGACAGCTTTAATCGGTATTATAGGAGTAGTATTTAGCAGTTATGTAGTTATGCCAGAATGGTATGACGATAGACCCTATGGTCATAGAGCAGAACATCCTACCATGTCAGCCTGTAAAACAGCTATAGAGCACAATGACGATATATGTGCTTACACTAAGGGTTTTGGAACTGATACTTTTGGTAGTGTTGGTCAATATACTCTAGAATCCAATACAGAAACAAAAGAGAATTTAGGTAAACTTAATTGGGTAGAATGTACATATTGGGCAGGCTGTTATACCGTAGAAAGGAGAATCAAATGATAAGTGAACATACAGGTAAAGATGAAGGTTTTTCTAGGTATTCATGTGATAGATGCGATAATGGACTAGCTGGAGATAGGTGGATATGGTTTCAACTCAATGATAAGAATTATGAGGAAATGGGAGAATGCTGTAGTGATTGTTTAGAAGAAATTAATAATTAAACTGGAAAGGAATTATATAATGGATAAATACTTGACAATCTGGGATTTACTCTTTAGTGTTATGTGTATAGGCTTTTCAATACTATTATTAATCATTGCTAAATAAATAAGGTATAACTAAAATGGAATATTCAAACTTTGACGACTACCTAGAATCTGAATATACTCAAATAGACAATAGCGAATATTATGAGTGCAATGGTGCTCATATATGGCATGTAACCAACATTCAGGAAGAGTATTGGAGGATGAGAAAAGCTCCTTCAAGAACTTTCAATTATGATGAAATGCTTAATAAATGTGGAGTTGAACTATAATGAGAAATGCTTCGAATTACCTTGCAAAACTTCACGAGGACCTGGAATCTAAAAAGAATATGGTGGATAAATGGTACGCGATGAGTGAGGACTTTAATTATTGGAAGTCTCAGGAAATTCTAAGAGCTGATATAAAGCTAATAGAAGCTAAAATCATAGAAGCCTCTAAGGAAGCCTAAGAGCCGATTCTAGGCCGTCTTATTCTAACGGGTAAGGTGGCTTAGGGTAGGCCCTTAAGTGACCTTAGAAGTACAATAAGAAGGTAAAAACTACCTTTAAATAATTAATACAGGAGAGATACTATGCTTACACCTAGAGAGCAGCAAATAGTAGAGCTGGCAGTGACTACTGCTATTGATAAAGTAAAGAATAATGAAGCATTATTGACGCAGTGGCTAGAAGAAATAAAAACACCCTCTAAAGATATGATAATAAAGGATAATCCAGCATTGTAGTTGATGTAGGGAAAAATCCCTATATAGAAGTATATAAGGTAACACTATAGAAGTACTATAGAAGAACTATAGATCTAAGAAGTAAGTAAGGAAGTAAGTAAGGAAGTGTTACCTAGTGTACACTTAAGTAACACTCAAAGTATTACCAATGGTAACACTAACTCTACCATTAATAAACCTAAGGAGACTACTATTATGAAAGACTTAGTGACAGATCTAGCTAGAAACACCATGACAGATACATCAGATGACTACTACCCTAGTCAACTCACTCCTATGGAGAGAGAAGATATCAGGTTATCTGAAGTGGCAGATCATCCATACCCTGTCAGAGTAACTAAACCAGATGGTTTCAGTAATTATATCTCAGGTGTAGTATTATCAGGGTATCGGTATAACTCACTTACCAATACCCTTAGAAAGACTAAGATGCCACAGTTAACTAAGTTATCTTTAGTTACCCTGGAGACAATGATAGAAAAAGCTTGACATTCTAGCTAAGAATGTTATACTAGGGTTAGTGTTATTATTAACCAGAGTTTATTAAGCCAAGGAACTTCCAGATATAGTGTGCAGGGGATACACTGGAAGTTGCCTTGGCTTTACCTATTTATAAATGAATCCTATATTACTTTCTATAACCCTGGTTATACCATTAGCTTCCACTGGTATTGACTGGAACATCCACGAAGTACCCAACCAAATGACTATTACCTTTGAGTCAGGGGTTAAAGCTAGTTATGCCACTATGAGAGTATCATGTGATACTACATCTACTAAGAGTGGACTAGTTCTATACAAAACTAAAGATACAGATCAACAGACATGCTACCTGACAGATACCAATACCCCTATCTTAGTTAGGGCACCTTGGGAACCTGTTACTACTAAAACCTATAAGCAGTAAATAGATACGTTATTCACCGCACCAGAGGAGATGTTCTTATGACTACTCAAACCTATAAGGTAGAGCTTACATATGATACAATTGATTCTATCCTAGTACAGACCTTACAAACTCAGTTCGAGGAAGTTAGTGTCGAACTAGAGAACCGTATGGGAAAAGAAGGGAGTTATGGTATCTTCCACAGTGATAAAAGAAAAGATATAGCTGCAATTAAAGCACAGTTAAAAGCAATAGAAAAAGTATTAAAATATAATATGATAGATGAGGAGTTTAAGCTATGGAAACTAGGGCAACTTACCTAGATGTACTTGATCATGGTTTTGTACGTCTAGTTGACAGCATGGGCAGTGATCTATCTGTAGTTAGAGCTGCCAGGGTATCCTATGATGCTGCTTGGAGGGCAGGAGATGACACAGAGGGAGATAGGAAGCTTATTAACTACCTTTGGAAACACAAGCATTCTACTCCCTTTGAAGCAGTTACCTTTACCTTTGAAGTCAAAGCACCTATCTTCGTATTACGTCAGTGGCATAGACACAGAACATGGAGTTACAATGAATTATCAGCTAGGTATAAAGAGATGCCAGAAGAGTACTATGTACCTGATGTAGAGCAAATCACAACCCAGTCCACTGATAATAAACAGATGCGTACAAATGAACCAAATGAGCATTGTTTAGAGATTGGGGAGTATATAGACGAACATAACAAACAGGCATTTAGACTGTACCATAAGCTACTAGATCAAGAATGTCCTAGAGAACTAGCTAGGACTATACTTCCATTAGCTACTTATAGCCACATGTTTGCTACTGTCAACTTGCTTAATCTTATGAAGTTCTGTACTCTAAGAACACATGATCATGCTCAGTATGAAATCAGGGTATATGCTAAAGCTATGTTGGAGTTAGCTAAAACTGTAGCCCCTATTTGTCTAGCAGCATGGGAGAGGGAATCACCATGAACGATGAAGAGAAGTTCCAAGCTATTGAAGATCTATTCGATGAATCTATCAGACCAGCATTAATGGCAGATGGTGGGAACATAGAGCTAGACCTAGTAAAAGGAAATGAAGTAGTTATCAGTTTCCAGGGAGCCTGTGGTAGCTGTCCTTCTTCTTCTGGTGGTACACTTAGGGGAATCGAGAGAGCACTAAGACAGGCCATAGATCCTGAGATTGTAGTTATACCTACTAACGCTTATAAACCACCAGCTTAATATGATAACCGTACAAATCAGTTACAGCATAGCAACTTTAATATCTGCCTATTCGGTAGTATTCCAGTGGATGCCAAGAGTAGGCGTTCTACTTGGGTTCTTCATGCAGTTTGCATGGGTACACTACTGGTATACTACGGGACAGATGGGTATTATCATTCTGGATAGTGGAATACTATTAATATACATCTTACGATTAATACAGTACTGGAGGGAGAGATGCTCAACAGACAAAAGTTACTAGAAGCAGAGATGGTATCCCTAGGTGTCAAGAGATACCGAAAGGAGAACTCAGAAGCTAAGAAGGGGAAGCATGAAGCTACCACACCAGCAGGTATCCAGTTCATTAGGAAGTCATGCTCTAAGGTATCTAATGCTATTGATACCCTGCATAAAGAGATGGTCAGTGGTAAGCCTATCAAGTACAATGTAGATGCAGTCAAGAGACTGGCTGAGTTGCCCTCAGATGTGATATCTTTCCTTGCTCTTAAGGGATGTATCAATCACCTGAGTACACCAGTGAAACTAGTTAAGGTAGCCCTAGAGGTGGGTGGGTTTATTGAAGATGAAGCTAGGTTTAGGAACTTTAGAGAGACTAACCCTGCTCTATTTGCTGTGGTCTCTAGGGATCTAGCAAAGAGAACCACCAACTACAGAAAACAAAAGAGAGTACTAGCTCACTCCAGTATTAAAGCTGATGTGGTATGGGAAAACTGGCTACCAGGTAACAAGGTGAGACTAGGGCAGCTACTAGTGGAACTAGTGTGTGATGCTACAGGTATCTTTGAGATACGTAAGCAGACTAAAGATGTTCAAGGTAAGTACAAGCAGGTATACTGGCTGGAAGCTACAGAAGCTTCCCTGAAATGGATAGACGGTAAGAACTCAGTGTGTGAACTATTGAGTCCTGTGAAGTTACCATGTATCATTAGTCCTCGCAAGTGGACCTCAGTGTACACTGGTGGCTACTACCAGTACACCAACATGAACCTGGTGAAATCTAATGATGACACCTATATGCAACAGCTAGATAGTTCTAATTTAAAGGAGGTATTTCATGCAGTTAACACAGTCCAAGAAACTGGATGGAGAGTCTCTCCGAAAGTCTTTGAAGTCATGGATAGACTCTTTGACTCACAGGCAAGTTGTGGCGTTATACCAGAATTTGGAGAACGGCACATGGAACGTCCGTATCCAAAGCACGGAACTAAAGAAGAAATAATAGAGTGGAAACGTGAAGCAACACTCATGTATTCTGATAACCAACGTAGGAAAACAAAGCGCATCCAATTCAGTCAATTGATGTGGATGGCTAGGAAGTTTAAAGATGAAAAAGCTATATACTTTCCGCATACGCTCGATTTCAGAGGTAGACTTTATGCAAACACAGCTTTCCTCAACCCCCAAGGAGAAGATTCAGCAAGAGGACTACTTGAGTTCTCTAGAGGAAAACCTCTTGGAGCTTCAGGATACGCATGGCTCAAGGTACACATTGCAAACTGTTTCGGGGAAGATAAGATCTCCCTCGAAGAAAGGGTAGAGTGGACAGATGAACATTCGGACGACATTATGTTGTGTGGCATTGATCCTCTTACTAGCCGTATGTGGATGGACGCTGATAAACCCTGGCAGTTCCTTAGGGCTTGCATGGAGTTCACTTGCTGTAACGGGAATGTTGATTACATCAGCCATCTGCCTATCACGGTAGACGGTTCTTGTAATGGACTGCAGCACTTCTCAGCTATGCTCAAGGATGAAGTAGGTGGATGTGCTACTAACTTAATACCATATGATCAACCACAGGATATCTATGAGATCGTTAGAGAACATACTGTTACTCGCATTAGTCGTGATACTGATAGTGAGTTTTTATTTTGGCATAAAGTCCTCAACAGAGGGCTGGTAAAACGTCCAGTAATGACCACACCTTATGGAGCTACACTTTATGGAATGCGTGAGCAAATACATCAGGAACTTAAAAAACAGTTGGACAAAGGAGTACAATTTCAAGGCATTGACGCTACTAGTGATCTATGGCCTCATTGCAAGTACCTTGCTTCTCATATTTATGAAGCTATTGGCGAAGTTGTTATATCTTCTAGGGTAGGCATGAAGTGGCTACAGGATGTGTCCAGGGCAATGAGTAAGGCAGACAGGCCCATCTACTGGACACTTCCTACAGGCTTCATAGTTAAACAGAAGTATATCAAGTCAGTGGTAAAGGAAATTAAGACAGTTATAAACGGACGTATGGCTTCTCTCTATGCTGGAGTTCTACATGATGACCAGCGTATGGATAAGTCCAGACAGGTGAATGGTATTGCTCCTAACTTTGTTCATAGCTTAGATGCTTGTCACCTAATGATGACTATAGTTAAAGCTAAGGATGAGTATGGGATAGAAGACTTCTCTGTAGTTCACGATAGCTTTGGGACTCATGCGTGTGACATAGAGCAGCTAGGGATGGTCCTAAGAGAAACTTTCTGTGAACTATATACAGGAGACATATTACTAAACTTTAAAAAGGAACAGAGGGATATTAAATTACCAGAGTTACCACAGTTTGGTGAGTTGGATATTAAAGAAGTCTTGGACAGTGAATTCTTTTTTAGTTAAGTGTTGACTTCCTCGCTTAGAATGTTATACTGAAGTTAAGTTAATTTAGACACGCAAACAAAGGAGGTGTCAGCAAGTGAGTAGTTTTTCAGCAAATGCAGATGTAGTTAAAGTATCCGAAGGAATGATTAAGATGATGGAAGTATTGGAACGATTTAGTAAGGCTGAGAAGTATGCCATAGTCTCAGCAGTGTTCAACTGTATGTACAACAATAAGTTTCATGGTAGGCGGTCAGTCACTGACCTTATGGGAGCAGCAGATAACATGCGTAGTGAATGCAAGAGATTGAAGATACCCGAATTCGGGGGAGCAGAGAAATTCATCCAAGGAGAATTATAATATGGCAAATCAAATGTACATCACCCCAGTAGGAACAGCAGTGTATCCGTGGTTGAACAATCCTGATACACGCTTTGATGCTGATGGTGTATACCAAGTTACACTACAGCTTAGTAAGGAAGACACCAAGCCTATCAATGCAGTAGTAAAGCCTTTGATGGATGGTGGTAAGAACAATCCTATCAAGCCAGAGTTAGATGACCAGGGTAATGCTACAGGAAATTACCTAGTTAAGTTTAAGTTGAAAGCCCTTGTTAAACCTAAGAAGAGTGAACCTTTCACCCAGTCTCCTGTCTTACTAGATGAGGATGGCAATAGATTGGATGCCTTGATTGCTGGTGGTTCCAAAATGAAGATTGCTTATGAACCATTCGCATACAGTGCAATGGGTGGTGGCGTATCTTTGAGAGTTAAGAAAGTTAGGATGGCTAAAGGTGGTCTTATTGAGTATGTTGCAAAGGATGCTAACTTAGATTGGGGAGATGATTGTGTTGACAAACCTAAGAAAGAGGAACCAGTAGTTGAGGTAGCAGTATTAGACGATATGTCTAGTCCTGATTTAGATGATGAAGATTTCTAGTTCGCAGTTACGGAGGGGTATGATAGAGGGGTATCGTTCAGGATTAGAGCGTGACATAGGATGTCAGCTTAACACCAGTAAAGTACGGTGGTCTTTTGAATCTGAACGTATCCCTTATACCCCTAAGGAGAGAACCTACACTCCAGATTTTATATTAAAAGGTCAAGCAATTAAGATCTATATAGAGTCTAAAGGTAGGTTCCTCCCCGCAGATAGATCAAAGCACCTATTAATTCAGAAGCAACATCCCGATTTAGATATTCGGTTTGTCTTTAGTAACCCTAAGCAGAAAATAAATAAAGGGAGCAAGACAACATATGGAGACTGGTGCGATAAACATGGATTCCAGTATGCAACAAAATGGGTTCCAGAAGACTGGATCAGACAGTGTTTGGATGGGTCAGGAGTCGTGCCCAGAGTGTGGGTCTAAGGATAACTTATCGAGGTATGACGATGGACATGGTTATTGTCATGGTTGTAAGTATTATGAGCACAGCGATAGTGACTCTAGTACTACTACTCCAAGCCCAGCTAAGAAGAAACAAGGTTCAACACAATCTTATAATATCATACGAGGTAATTATGAGTCTCTGGAGAAAAGAAAAATCTCAGCAGAGACTTGCAGAAAAGCTGGCTATAGTATCGGGGAATACAATGGGGAGAGGTGTCACATTGCCTCCTTCATCAGGGACGGACAGGTTGTGGGTCAAAAGTTACGACTAAAAAACAAAGACTTCAGAACCTTAGGTGACTGCAGTGGACTATGGGGTAAACACCTATGGTCCACTGGTAAGAAGATAGTAATAACAGAAGGAGAAATTGATGCACTCAGTGTGGCAGAAGCTCAGAACTCTAAGTGGCCTACGGTATCGATACCTAGTGGGGCTGGTAATGCTAAGAAGTCAATTAGTAAAGATCTTGAGTGGCTCCTTGGCTTCGAGGAGATTATTCTCATGTTCGATATGGACCCCGTTGGTCAGAAGGCGGCTACGGAATCTGCAGAACTCTTCCCACCAGGACGCTGCAAGATTGCTAGACTCACAAAGAAGGATGCCAACCTCGTACTTATCGAGGAAGGAGGATCAGCTCTAGTAGATGCCATCTGGAGAGCAAGAGTATTTAGGCCAGATGGTATCATTGCTGGGGAGGACACTTGGGATCTAGTAAGTACTGACATAAGTGAAAGTGAACATCTTTATCCTTGGGATGGACTTAATGAAAAAACTCTTGGGGCACGAAGGGGTGAGCTTGTTACCTTTTGTGCAGGAACTGGTGCTGGGAAGAGTACCACGGTCAAAGAGATTGCTGCTTACTTTCTCGCTAAGGGTGAGACGCTTGGTTATATTGCACTTGAAGAAAGTGTTAGACAAGCAGCATTAGACTTCATGTCGATTCATGCTAACAAGATGTTACACTTGGAGAAAAATTTAGATGAGAAATATCTTAGGGATACTTGGGAAGCGGTATTTGCCGACAATCGCCTATATCTGTACGATCACTGGGGGAGCGTTGATGTTAATCTCTTATCTACTAGGATCAGGTACCTCGCTCGAAGCTGTAATGTTGGTTGGATTGTACTTGATCATCTCTCTATTATGGTGTCAGGCATTGAAGGTGGAGACGAAAGAAGATTGATTGATAATATCATGACTACCCTACGGAGTCTAGCAGAAGAACTCAACATAGGAATGTTCATAGTCTCACATCTTAAGAGACCTCAACAAGGAAAGGGACACGAAGATGGTAAACAAGTCACTCTGTCAGATCTTAGAGGGTCAGGAAGCATTGCTCAACTCAGCGATTTCGTCATTGGACTTGAACGAGACCAACAGTCGGACGGTGAGACCAATATTAGAGTTCTTAAAGCAAGATATAAGGGCGCATCTACTGGACTTGCAGGGAACCTCTTCTATAACACCAACACAGGTAGACTTAGTGAGTGCGGCAGAAGCACAGTGGGACAGGATAGATCAATTGGACAAGAGGCTTTCTAAAGTAGAGGTAGCCACTGATGCAGCCTGTAATGCAGCACTGACTAGGATGTATTTAGTTGAATGTAACACGAAGGACAATAATAAAAAGATAGCTGCACTAGAAGATATATCATTGCCGAAGAAAACCATCTTTAACGAAAGGTTAATGGAATGAATCTTGATCTAGTAGTTGATATAGAAACAGATGGACTGCTACCTGATGTCACAAAGGTACATTGCATAGGGATGACAGTAGTAGGAGCCTTAGCTGGTCAAGTCTTTGCTAACTATGAGCCTTATGATTGTCTTGAAGATGCTCTAGAGATCATGTCTACAGCTAAGTCTTTAACAGGACATAACCTCATAGGGTATGACCTTCCAGTTCTTAAGAAGGTACTAGGGTGGACACCAAGTAAGAGTACAGAGATCATAGACACCCTGGTTATGTCACGCCTTTGCCACACTAGTCTTAGAGAAGTGGATGCCAAGGAGAAATTCCTAGCACCTAAACTCTGGGGTAGTCACAGTCTCAAAGCTTGGGGATTACGACTAGGAGTGGAGAAGATAGAGCTAGCAGGTGAGGATGTTTGGTCTGAGTTTACTTTTGAAATGGGTGAGTACTGTGTGCAGGATGTCAATGTTACTACTATACTTAAGGAACACTTTGAGGAACTGCCATACAGTGATGAAGCTATCCAGTTAGAGCATGAGTTTGCTAAAATAATACAACGTCAAGTTGAGTATGGGTTTAGCTTTGACATTAAGAAAGGCCAGGAACTATATGTTAGTCTACTTCAACGCCAAGAGACATTAGGCAAAGGACTTAGGAAAGCTTATGGTAGTTGGTATGTTTCTGATGGAGAGCTTACTCCTAAGAAGAGTAACAAGGCTAGAGGTTATACTGCTGGTGATAAACTTACACGTATCAAGAAGATAGAGTTCAATCCTAACAGTAGAGATCACATCTCTCTTAAGCTTAAGCAGCAGGGCTGGAGTCCTAAAGACTTTACTCCTAATGGCAAACCTAAGATAGATGAATCAGTACTTAGTAAATTAAATCTACCTAACTGCAAAGAATTAAAGGAACACTTCTTAATAAGTAAACGTATCTCACAACTAGCGGAGGGTGATAATGCTTGGCTTAAACTGGAACGGAATGGACGTATCTATGGTGGGGTTAATACTAACGGTGCAGTCACTGGGCGTTGTACTCATAGCCGCCCTAATGTCGCTCAAGTCCCTGCCTCATACAGTCCGTACGGTACTGAGTGTAGGTCTTTGTTTAGAGGGGGTAAAGACAGGCTTCTTGTTGGTTGTGATGCTGATGGCCTTGAACTCAGGGCTTTAGCAGGATACCTTAAACGATTTGATGGAGGAACCTATGCAGAAGCAGCAGTCAGTGGGACTAAAGAAGCTGGAACTGACATACATACTATCAATATGCGAGCACTTGGAATCGACTCAAGAGATGTTGCTAAGACTTTTTTCTACGCATTCATTTACGGAGCAGGAGACGCTAAACTTGGTACAATTCTTGGTGGAGGAGCGAAGAAGGGTAGAGATTCCAGAGCTAGTTTTCTGGCTGGAGTCGATGGTCTTATGGAGCTTACCAACAGAGTTAAGCAGGTATTCAGAAGGCGTGGGCATCTCGTTGGTTTGGACGGACGGAAACTCCACATTAGAAGCGAGCACTCTGCTTTGAATACACTGTTACAGAGTGCAGGTGCAGTCCTAATGAAGAAGGCTTTGATCTTATTGGATCAGAAACTTCAGGTGGAAGGTATGAAACAGGGAGTAGACTATGAATTTGTAGCTAATATTCACGATGAGTTTCAGATTGAGGTATACTATAAATATGCAGAAGTCATCGCACAACATGCAGCTGAATCTGTTTCACGAGCTGGAGCCTACTTTGAGTTTGACTGCCCACTTTCCGCAACTAGCCACATTGGAGAGAATTGGAGCCAGACACATTGATTCCATAGAGGAGCTGGCTAAACTATGGTCCAATAGTATTTCCATGTGTATGACCAATTGTCCTTATAAGAAAAGTAAGGAGTATGATAAGTACAGACGTAAGGTAGTGTCAGGATTCATAGCTTGGCTCTTTGAATACAGCTGCCAGGATTGTGGTGAATCTAATCCAACAAAGATTCTAGATTGCCACCATCTAGATCCTGAAATCAAAACAGATTCAGTATCGAGGATAGTTGCAAAGGGTAAGTACGTAAAGGCTGTAGAGGAGTTGTTAACCTGTGCTTATTTATGCAACGTCTGTCACTATAAACGACACGCTAACTTAGGAGATTTAGATGAAGACTTCACGGCTATTAATAGACGGAGACATACTTACATACAGAACTTGTTGGGCGTGCCAGACGCAGGTACAATGGGATGATGACATAGTTACCACAGCTACTAACTTAAAGGAAGCAAGGTCACAAGCTTTGTCTACCGTAAACTACTGGCAGGAACAGTTGGGTGTGAGTGAGGTGGTCATATGTTTCTCTCCTAAAGGTGGAAAATATTTTAGACACAATATTTTAGAGAGCTACAAGGCTACAAGAAAAGCCTCACAGAAACCTATGGGATACCATTCTCTAGTGGACTACTTAAAGAGCACCTTTGAATATGTTCAGGTTCCTATGCTAGAAGCTGATGATACCCTGGGTATCCTAGCTACCAATGGTGAGTACGCTCGTAACATTATCGTCAGTGTTGATAAAGATATGCTAACGATACCATGTGAGTACTACAACATAGACAAGCAGACTACTGAGGTTATCACTGAGAAAGCTGCAGATCATATGCACCTATACCAGACACTAGTGGGTGACTCTACAGATAACTACAAGGGGTGTCCAGGTGTTGGACCTAAGAGAGCTACAGATATACTTACGTGGGTTCCACAGTGGGCTGGTGTATTAGCAGCATTTATTAAAGCAGGACTGACAGAAACTGAAGCACTAGTACAGGCACGAGTGGCTCGTATCTTAAGAGCTGATGATTATAACTTTGATACAGGAGAGGTGAAATTATGGGAGCCGTCAAAAAACTAATGTACTGTGAAGAGTGTGGAAAAGAAACAACAGATCACATGACCTACTGTTCTGAAATTCTAGAGGAGGATGATAAGATGAATGACCAATGGAAAGGCGGAGCTACCAACATCAGACCTACTTACTATGCTAAGTATAAGATAGATCCTTGGACCTTTATTATTAAGAACCAATTAGGCATGGACGTAGGTAGTGTAGTTAAATATGTAGTCCGACACCAAGATAAGAACGGAGTCGAAGACTTAAACAAAGCAATTAAATGTATTGAAATGATGAAGGAACATTATTATAATGACAAAGGTTAAAGGGTATAGTAAAGAGAAGATGGATAAACAACTTAAGTTAA
>Ga0209403_10001066_pt1 | contig 36861 bp, 24 predicted proteins | sample ArcticOcean_MG_C_8_FD_187440 | JGI IMG/M metagenome (GOLD analysis project Ga0209403, IMG submission 187440) | Marine microbial communities from western Arctic Ocean - ArcticOcean_MG_CB11_86 (SPAdes) (version 2) | ecosystem: Environmental > Aquatic > Marine > Oceanic | place: Arctic Ocean...
CTTGAGGTTCTGTCACACTGTGGTCACACGCGGGTTCGTCGGTTTTATAAGCCACTGCGTTTTAGATAGTTACATAAATTGGTGGAGGCGGGGGGAGTCGAACCCCCGTCCTAACCAAGCACTACGAGAGCATCTACACGTTTAGTCTGCCTTCAGTGTTTATCGTCCTTCCACCTGCCAGCGGACGGGGCCAGCTTCCGGACTAGTTGTCGGTATGAGTCTCGCGACGGTCCCCGTCAACACGGATCGACGCCAGCCTGATTTAGTCGTCTTCATCCCTCATCAGGCGTCAGGGTGAAGACGTGCTGCTCTAATTAGGCAGCAAGTTCTAACTGCGTGTTGGCAATTATGTTTTTTGATCGATATTTAACGAGGCCAACGATCATCCTCGACGTGCAACCAACGCGTTACCTGACCAGTCGAAACCAGTTTCGCCCCCGGTAAGAATCGCGTAAGCCAATACTATAGGTTATAACGTGGCAACTGGCAAGGAATAAGTCGTAGGAGCGCCTCGACCCGGCGTTCGGTTCCATCGAAGAAAATACATCTGTAGAACTGTTTCGAACGCTGGAAAAGTCGCGGATTTCTCAATATGTTGCGTGATCCCTGAGGCAAGTGTGGATGGCAACTAAGCACATTGTGCAACAATACAATGAAGACGGTTTCGTAATCGTTCGGCAACTCATTTCGACTGACGAAATCGCGGCCCTCGACCAGCATGTGGATGACTTCATCCGCGATGTTGTACCCACACTCGAGCCTGGTGACGTCTATTTCGAAGACACTCCGAGCCGGCCGGTCAAGAGTATTTTTCGAATGAACCGGCACGCCCCGTACTTTCAGCAGCTCGCCGATGACTTGCGACTCCGGGACCTCGCCACCGCTCTCCTCGCCGATACCAACATCACCTGCTCGAATGTCGCTTTTTTCGGCAAGCCCTCGGGCGACGGGTCGGTGGTGCCGGCCCATCAGGACAATGCCTTTCAATACTGGGCGCCCCCCGACGTGTTGACCGTAACCATTGCGATCGACGAATCGACGGTCGATAATGGCGCGTTGATCTGCCAGCAAGGCTCGCATCGTCTCGGTGTGCTGCCGCATCAGCCGTCCGGTGTGATGGGGTTCAGCATGGCATTGGTCGAACCGCCGGACCTGGCGTCCCACCCCGAGGCCGCGCTTTGTCTGCAACCCGGCGATGTTGCAGTACATCATGTCGCCACGGTCCACCGCAGCGACGCAAATCTCACGACGCGCTGCCGCCGCCAACTGTCGATCGGTTATTGCTCATCCCGGGCGCAACCGGACGAAGCGGCGCGTGCCGAACACCGGAAGCGTTTGGCAACGCTTCATGCAGGGGCTAAGCCGTTGCAGAGCTGAATCGCCCCGTCCCGCACCCGTCGTGTGAGATTCAGCCCAAGGTGTCGCGAACGCAGCCCCGGCGTGAACGGGGAACCGGCCCGGCCTGAACGGCCCCGGACAGCCTACCGCGAAACTTCTTCGCAATAATAGTACAGAATTCCGGGATCCGCGTCGGGCCCGGCAATAATACGATGTAGACGCAATCCTGCCCGCCCGCGAAACTTTTTTCAGGAAAAATGCGCATTTTTCCGGGAATCTGCGTCGGGCCTGTCGATGATATGGTGTGAGACGCAATCCTGCCCGTCCGCGAAACTTTTTTCAGGAAAGGGCGCATTTTTCCGGGAATCCGCCGAGCAAGCGCAATGAATTGGTAGAAGAGGCAATTCAAAATCATGACGAAGGAGGCGTGCCGGGCAAATGCAGTGAGACAGTTCTTCGAATTTTTAACTCAAAAAAACAGGCAAAGGAGAAATCCAAGATGAAAGCAACAAAGACAAGCGACCGTCGTTCCGAGTGGCTCGCAGAAGCGAAAAAACTGACGCTGGCTGCCGTTGATCGGCAGGGTGCCCTGGACGACACCTGCTCCCGTTACGGGCGCGACGACGGCCGGGAGGAAGCGCTGCAGCGCGTCGCAAAAGACACGGAGAAAATCCGTCAATCCTGCCAGCACCTGCATGAAATCGAGACGCGTGAGGATCCGCCCATGGGCGCCGCGGCCATCGGCATTTCGGGAACGGAACCGCTGCAGGTGGCATTCACCCTGCTGGTGATGTCGCGGCTCAACGAAAATCTGGCGTGCGAGACCTCGAATGTGGCGCGACTGATCGAGATTGCAGCCGGAAGAGACCCCGCCGAGGGGCTGACGGTGCGCAGCGCTTTTCGTCGCGACTCAGGGGTTCTCCGGCCACTCGTTGAGTGTGAGGTCGGCAGAACCCTGGACGAACTCGATGAGGTGGCGCTGAAAGAATCGATCTTCAACCAGGCGCTGGAATTGCCGGACGACGCGGAAGCCGACACGGTCTCCGACGCCAGGTCGATGCGCCTGAAGCGGCGCCTGGTAGTGTAACTGCCAGGATTGCGAACACCCCAAAACCGGAGAACACAGATGTTCAAGCGGCTTATACGAATGCTACCCTGGAACCGGCCGCGCCTGGCGGATTTGCCGGAAGAACAACGGCTGAAGGCGAAGGCATTGATGCTCGGGGCCGTTGCCGGCCATTCGGGACATGCAGGAAGACTCGAGATCCTGCGGGACGACGACGACGAGGGCAAGGACGACGACGACGAGGGCAAGCACGACGACGACGAGGGCAAGGACGACGTGCCCTGAGCGTGCACGCTTTGACCAGCCCTTGTGGAAGGGACAATGTGAACCGGAAAAAGGATGGGGAATGAAAATGCTACTGTACCTATGGTTGTTGCTGGTCATTTGCTTTCTATATGTTTACGGACTGCTTGTTTATACGTTCCTGACCAGTCAAAAAAAGTAGGAAATTGACCGATTGCGTGATCATTAAATGTGCCGGTAACTCGTCCAGAACTTGACGACACGCTGCTGGTGTGGCACCTTCTGAAAACGGCCGGAGGGCATGCGTGTTTGAAGATTGTGAGATGCGGCAGGCCTCGCCCAACCGTGGCCCGGAGACAGACGTGATATCATGAGCTTCCATTTATACACCGGTAATCGCCTGGAGAAACTCTCCGAGGCCCTGGCGCAGCAGTTGTCGGTGCGGCCGGTCGACGGCCCGGCACCGTTGCAGCCGGACATCGTTGTCGCCGGCAGCCTGGGAATGGGCGCGTGGCTGCAGCAGCAGCTGACGGCGCACATGCCGATAGTCGCCAACCTGCGCTTTCCTTTCATTAATGCGTTGCTCGATTTCGTCCTGCTGCACACCGACGGCCGGCCGCCCCGCTGGCAGGAGCTCGATGAAGCGGAGACCGATCAATTTTCTCGGGAGCTGCTGCACTGGCGAATTTTCGATCTCCTGGGATCCATCGACTCGGCCGGTGCCGACGAAGAGTTCAAGCCGCTGCTAAACTATTTTTCCCCGGACGACGGGCTCGGCGAGCTCAAGCGATACCAGCTGGCCGAGCAGCTGGCGAACCTTTATGACCGCTACCAGTTGTACCGTCCGAGCTGGCTGGCGGCGTGGGACGGCAGATGCCCGGGGCTGTGCCTGCCGGGCGGGCCGCCGCCGGAGCTGGGTGATGAGCAGCAGTGGCAGGCGGCGCTGTGGCAACGCGTCCGCGATGGAGCAGGCGAGGCCCGGCCGCGGCACGAGCAGCTCGCGTCGTTCACGGCGAATTCTGCCAACCTCCGTGACAGAGGCATCCATCGGCTGTTTCTTTTCTGCGTGGGCGCCTTGCCGCCGCTGCAGCTGCAGTTCATCGAGGCGTTGTCACGTGCTGTGCCCGTCCATCTCTTCGTGCTGGCGCCGTGCTCGACCTACTGGTTCGAAGACCGCCGCCCGCGTCAGGCCGAGCGCGAGGCGCAGGACCTTCGCGACAAGGGCATTGCCGACCCGTCACCGTTCATCGAGACGGGCAACCCCTTGCTGACCTCACTCGGTGTAGTGGGCCAGGAATTCCTCCGCCGGATCAACGACGAAGTGGGCGGTGCGGGACACGTCAATCTCGACGACCAGACGTGGATGACGCCACCGGCCGGGCCGGGGCTGCTCATGGCGATACAGCGCGACATCTATTACCGTCGCGCCGCCGACCAGCCGCCGGACTCCGAGGAAGCGCCGCCGCTGACAGAGGACTGGAGCCGGATTGCCGATGACGACGACAGCATCGTAATCAATTCCTGTCACAGTGAACAGCGCGAGGTGGAGGTGCTGCGCGACTGGCTGCTGCGCTTTTTTGACGCGGCTCATGAAACCGCCGCGGATGCCGACGGCCAACCGCGCGAGGTCAGCCGCCTCAAGCCGCGCCAGGTGCTGGTCATGGCACCCGATATCAGCCGGTACCTGCCGTATATCGAGTCGGTCTTCGACCGCAAGGCAAAGGGTGCGGATTCGTACATCCCCTATTCGATCGCCGACCGTACCGCGACCGGGGAGAGCCTGGTGGTGAACGCCTTCCTGCAACTGTTGCGTCTGCCGCAGGCGCGTTTCGATGCTCCGGCGATCATGGATCTGCTGGCGGTCGCACCGATCGCCCGGGCCTTCGACATCGATACCGGCTCCATCGAGAAGCTGCGCTCCTGGGTCGACGAATCCGGCATTCGCTGGGGACTCTCGGCAGGCCACCGGGAAAGCGTTCTGGCCCCGGCCGAACCCAGCGAAGGGGAGGGTACACCACTGCCGGACGGCCATGTCGGGACCTGGGAGTTCGGGCTCGACCGCATGCTGCTGGGCTATGCCATGGACGATGATCAAGGCGACTTGTTCGCCGACACCATCGCACCGTTCGGTGAAGTAGAAGGCGGTGCCGCCAGCCATGTCGGCCGATTGGCGCACCTGATCGGGAGCCTGGCAAATCTGCGTGAAACCCTCGGCGGCACCTGCACCGCCGAGGCGTGGTCGGTGAAGCTGGCGGCGGTGCTGGACGAATTCTTCGCCGGCGACAACGAGAGCTATCTCGAAATCTACCTGATTCGGCGGGGCCTGGAAAAACTGGCCGCCACCGCGGCGGCGGTCGATGCCACCAGCACCTTTGGCATCCGTGTCGCGTTGCAATATGTCCGCACCGCGCTGGAGGGCGAGTTCGTCGGCGGCGGCTTCTGCCGCGGCAAGGTTACCTTTTGCTCGATGCTGCCGATGCGCAGTGTGCCCGCCGACGTCGTGTGCCTGCTCGGCATGAGCGACGGCGAGTTCCCGCGATCGGACCGCGCCGCCGGTTTCGATCTCACGTCCGGCCCGGGCCAGCGCCGGCAGGGCGACCGCTCCCGCCGCTTCGACGACCGCTACATGTTCCTCGAGGCACTGCTGGCGGCGCGACAGAAGCTGTATATCAGCTATTTGGGACGTGACATCCAGGAGAATACGCAGCTGCCGCCGTCGGTCCTGGTGAGTGAGCTGCGGGACTATGTCGGCGACCACCTCAACGCCGCCGGTGCCACCGCCCTCGCGGAGTCGCTGCCGCAGACTACCGACCAGCGTTTGCAGGGGTTCAACTCGGCTTACTTCGAAACCCCTTCCAACGATGCTGAATCACCACCACCGGGCAGGTTGTTCTCGTATTCCACGGGCACCTGTACTGCCGCCCTGGCGCTGCAGCAGGCACGCCGCACCGAGCCGCGTCGCTATGCCCTCTTTGCGCAGGTGCACGCCGCCAGCGAGGTCGAACTGCTGCCGGAACTCGAAGAGGACAGCCCGCTGCGGACTGTTTCGATCGAGGCGTTGATCCGGTTCTACCGCAACCCCGTCGAATATCTGCTGCGCAACCGCCTCAATATTTACCTGCGCGAGGACACGGCACAGCTGCGGGGCAGCGAGTCGTTCGATCCTCCCGTCCTCGAGAAATACCAGATCAACCAGGCGATCCTGGGCAAGCAGCTCGGAATGCCGCCGCCCACCACCGAGGACGTTCACAAGCAGCTCATGGCGCAGGGCCTGTTGCCGCATGGTGTGAGCGGCCGGAATTGGTTCAAAAAGCAGTGGCAGGATGTCGGCAGCTACCTCGACCGCGAGGTGACGGCCTCGGGTCGGACAGTGCGCGATTTCCTGGAGACACCGCCGACCGAACGCCGCCGCCTCAGCTCATCGTTGCCCGACAACAGCTGCACCCTGACCGGGGGCCTGGAACTGCATGACGACATACACTTCCGCGGCCGCTTCGGATCGCTCCGCGCCACGGACCGGTTCGACGCCTGGGTCCGCCATCTTCTGCTGTGCGCCAAAGGCAACAACTGCCGGACCGTTTTCCTTGGCAAGGGAAAGAAGAAGTCGAAGACAACTAATCTGTACGAGCCGGCATCTCTGTCTCCGGATATCGCACAGACACGTCTCAACACGCTGCTGACGCTGTACCTGCGTGGATTGCGGCAGCCCCTGATGCTGGTGCCATCCGCATCATGGGCCTATGTCAAGGCGAATGGGGCTGGTGATGGTCTCGAAAAGGCCAACGCCGCCTGGCTGGGGTCTTTTAATTCCGTGGCCTACGACGGTGTCCTCGATACCGCCTTCCGCTTCTGCTGGGGTACCGGCCCACTCGACGGCTGGGTTACCGAACGCTTCGCCGCCATGGCCGCAGCCGATGAGGCCGATAACACCGATGAGGCCATCGCGGCCTTTGACGTCAACCTCGCCGCTGATGAGGTCAACTTGGCCGCTTTCGACGAGGTCGCCTGGCTCGTCTTCGACCCCCTCAGGAAGGATGGCCAGCGATGACTGCACCTGACAATACAACGCATGCTTCTGCGGCAGCCCACCGCCCCTTCAACGAGGCAGTCATCGACTGCCCGCTCACCGGGGTCAGGCTGGTCGAAGCCAGTGCCGGGACCGGCAAGACGTTTCAGATCCAGACGCTGTTCCTGCGCCTGGTCGTCCTCGAGGGCATCACTGTCGACCGCATTCTCGTCGTCACCTTTACCGAGGCGGCGACCAAGGAGCTGCGCGACCGCTTGCGGAGTATCCTGGTGAAAGCCCGCGGCCACCTCGATGGCGTGCCGCTGGAGGCAGCGGACAACGATTTTCCACGGGTCACCGACATTCTCGCCGGCGCCGGCGACGAGGCGGAGCAACTGCAGCGCCTGCGTGCCGCGGTGCGTGACTTCGACCAGGCCGCCATCTTCACGCTCCATGGCTTCTGCGCGCGCGTCCTTGGCGAGGCCGCCTTCGAATGCGGACTGCCGTTTGATACGGAGCTGGCGACAAACTCCGAAGGACTGATGACACAGGTTGTCGAGGACGAGTTCCGCACCCAAGTCTATACCATGCCACGACTGCTGGCGGCGGCCGAGGTTTCCAAGGACGTGAATTTCGACACGATCGGTTCCCTGGTGAAGGGGGCGGTGGGCAAGCCGGACCAGAAGATCGAGCCAACCGCGGCCCAAGCCCCGTGTGATCTGATCGGGGCGCTCGAAACACTGCAGAACGAGCTGGACGCTAAAGGCGATGCCATTGCCGAGACGATCACCGCTGCCCTCGAGACCGAGTTCAGCGGAGCCCAGACAGCCGGGGAATTCGCCGCTGATTGGGGGCGCTTCAACACGGAATTGGCAGCCGGCACCGATTCGGCTGACCTCGCGGTATTTCTGAAGCGGTTCTCGACCAGTGGATTCGAGAAGGATACGAAACGTGGAGTCGGATGCGAGACGCCGGCATCACTGCAGGCAGTCATTGATGCGTCAACGACATTTACATCCTGGCTCGCCGACAATAACGTCAAGGCGAGCCGCGGCAAATGGCAGTTCTCCGACGATGTGACAGTGGCGGATGTCAATTTGCAGCTCATTCCCCTGCTGGCGTCACTGCAGGAATCCGTGACCGCTGCCATCGACTTCGTAGTCGAGCATAGCGAGAAGTTTGAAAAAGACGGGATAGCCCTGAAAGACCGTCTCTATCTATTGCAGACGAACGCCGAGGCGACGCCCGAATCCTTTCCCGCCACCGCAAAGCTGACAAAGACACTCGCCTTCCTCAATTCCAAAAATGTCGACAAGGTTAAATCCAAGGAAGAAGTACACTGGCAGCTGCCACCGGAGATCGCCCGCTTCGCGGGCCTCTGTGACGAAGTACGCCAGCAGCTGCCCCGCGCCCTGACGGAGCTCAAGCGCAACCTGATCGACGGCGGCTGCGAACGCTTCCGCGCCCTGAAGGCTGAGCAGAACCTGCGGACCTATGATGACATGCTGCTCGATCTGCGCGACGCGCTGGATCCCGAGCAGACCCCCGGCGCCGAAGCCCTGGCCGAACTGCTGCGTGACAAGTTCGAAGTCGGGGTGATCGATGAATTCCAGGACACGGACCCGGTGCAATTCAAAATCTTCTCCCGCATTTTCATCGACGGCAGCAAGCCGCTCTTCCTGGTCGGCGACCCCAAACAGGCGATCTACGCCTTTCGCAACGCCGATATCTTTACCTATTTCCATGCGAAGAAGCAGGTCGTCGGGGACTGCCGGTACACGCTGCTGCAGAACTACCGCTCCGAGCCGTTGCTCATTGAGGCCGTCAACCATCTGTTCCGCGAGCCGGAAGATATGGCGGATGGTGACATGAGCCGGTCCTTTGCGATGCCGGCGGACAGGATCCGATACAATGCCTCCCGCAGTGCCGGTAAAGAGCCTGAGGACTGTCTGCAGGTCGATGGCGAAACGGATCCGGCGCCGCTTAAACTGCAGATACTGGGGAAAATTGGCAATAAAGATGCCGCGACGGAAATCGTCCATGAGCGGGTGGCGGCCGATATTGACGACCTGCTTAAAGACAAACAAGTGACCATGCCGGACAGACGGGCCGACGGTACAGTAGTGCGCCGGGCCGTGCAGCCCGGTGACATCGCCGTGTTGGTGCTGAAGCACAAGCAGGCGCACGGCCTCAAGGAAAAGCTGCTGGCGCGACGCATCCCCGCAGTTCTGCAGAGTGCCGGCAAACTGTTCGATGCCAACGAAGCCAAAGACATGCGGCTGGTCCTGAAAGCAATCGGCAATCCGACCGATTTCCAGAGCATTCGCGCCGCCCTGGCCTCGCCGCTGTTCGCCATCGACGGCGCCCGGCTCGCGACTTTTCCGGAAACCGGCGTCGACGCCGGTGACGCCGGGCCGTCCGATGCCGACATTCTCAACGCTTTTCAGGAAGCGCACAAGACCTGGGCCAAGGGCTCGTTCATCGGCGCCTTCAACACGCTCTCCAACCGTACCGGCATGCGCCAGCACCTGCTCTCGCTGGCCAACGGCGAGCGGGCGGTCACCAACGTATTGCATGTCGCCGAAGTCCTGCAGCAGGTGAGCCGCGAACGCAAGCTCGGGATGGCCGGTCTCACCAACTGGATGCACCGGCAGGTCGATGGCGCCAGCCACGATGCCGGCAGTGAAACGGAGATCCGTCTCGAAAGTGATGACGACGCCGTGAAGGTGATCACCGTGTTCAAGGCCAAGGGCCTGGAATTTCCCATTGTCTTCGCGCCGTACATGTGGAGCATAAAAGTGTCGGCTCGGAATCCTGTCAGCTATCACCGCGAGTCCACAGTCGCCGGCGCCGCCCACGACCTGGTCTTGGATCTCGAACCAGCCCCACCGGCGCCGGACATTGCCGCTCCGGATACCGCTCCCCCCCAGCTGGCTCCGGCGGAGCTCGCCGAGGCGGAAGCACTGGCGGAGCACCTGCGCCTGCTCTACGTGGCGCTGACCCGCGGCGTCCACCGCACGTACCTGATCTGCGGTCTGTTCGGAGAGGAATCCAGCCTGAAGAATGCGCTGAATTATCTGCTGACAACTACCCAGGCTGCCGACGCCGGCACACGTGCTCTGGACCTCATCCAGCTCGACAATCTCGCCGGCGCGATCAACAAAAGCCACGACGCCTGGCGCGAGACGAACCCGGAACCGGCACAGTTCCCGATTGAAGTGGTCGACGAGACCGGCGACAGCGACAGCAGCACCGAGGCGGCGGACACGGTCGCTGAACCCGGCACCCCTGAGACGGCCCCGGAACCCTCCGGTGAACCAGCCGCCGACAGCGAAACGCCGTCGCTGACTGCTGCCGAGCTGGGTTGCCATGTCGACAAGTCATGGGCGGTCATGAGCTTCTCCAGCCTCTCCCCCGAGTACAGGAAGCAACAGGCGACCTTCGACGATGAAGAGTTCGACCGGGACCGTGACGCCGCCGACGCCGCCTCCGCCGACACCGGCAACATCCCGGACAGCGATGCCGTCGAGGAAGGGGCCGGTGCGCCGCCGCTGATTTTCTCCTTCCCCGGCGGCAGGAAGGCCGGCAACTGCTGGCATGCCATCTTCGAGAATCTCGACTTCCAGGCGCCGTCCGACATCGTCGAGGCGGAAGTGCGGCGCCAGGTCGACCGCTTCGGTATTGTCACCGGTGGCTCCGGCCGGGAGCGGGAAGATCAGCGCCTGGCGGTTCTGGATATGGTCGAAAAGGTGTTGCGCACACCGTTGCCGGTGCACCCCGAGACGCCGGATGAATCAGCCACTTTCCAGCTGTCAAGCATTCCCTGGGCCGATCGTGTGGCGGAGCTGCAGTTCATGTTCGGACTGCCGGATGCCGGACTCCGAACCATCCAACTGAGGGATGTCCTGGCGGCGCACTGGGAGCGTTTCGAGCAGTTCGAGGACGCGCTGGCGAGCTGGGACAGAACGCAATGGGCCGGGGTGCTCACCGGTTTCATCGATCTCGTCGCTTATCACGCGGCGACCGACCGCTATTACATCGTGGACTGGAAATCGAATATCCTCGAGGCCACCCTCGAGAGCTTCACCGACGAACGTATTGCCGAGGAGATGAAGACGCATGCGTACTTCCTGCAATACCTCTTTTACACCGTCGCCCTGCACCAGTACCTGTCGCAGGTCGTGCCGGGTTACGACTACGACGACCACTTCGGCGGCGTCTTCTATCTCTTCCTGCGCGGTATCGACGGCAGTACCCGTCGCGCGGTCTATGCCGATCGCCCGGCACGGGCCCTGGTCGAAGCGCTGAGCACCCAGCTCGGCGACTTTTCGAACCATCGGGAGGGGACGCCATGACACCCCAATTGATCAGCACCCAGGCGATATACGCGCTGCACAAGCACGGGATTTTCTCCGACCTCGACATCAAGTTCGCCGAGTTCATCCGGCGCTTTGCAGCAAGCGGCGACGACACGGAATCACTTTTCCTGGCCGCCGCGTTGCTCAGTCGCGCCGTCGACAAAAGCCACATCTGCCTGGACATCGGGGGGCTCGTGGGCACGACATTTCCCGACTGGACGCGGGAAGGACAGGGACTGACGGTACCCGCGGGCGCCGGGCGGCCAGTCTACCAGTTGCCGGCGACGGATCTCTGGCTAAGCCAACTTCAGGGACACCGCGGCGTGGTCAGTGACAGCATCGACGGGCGCACCCCCCTGGTGCTGCACGAAGACCGCCTCTACCTGCACCGCTACCGCCGCTACGAAAAGGAAGTCGCCGGCCGGTTGCGGCAGCTGGCCGCAACCGAGCCCGCCACCGTGCCCGACAGCAGTTGGCTGCGGAACGCCCTGGCGCGCGTGTTTCCCCAGCAGGACCTGCCGCTGCCGCCGAACTGGCAGAAAATCGCCGCGCTCGCCGCCGTCCGCAGCTGCCTCACCGTCATCTCCGGCGGCCCCGGCACCGGCAAGACATCTGCTGTTGCGCGACTGCTGTCGCTGCTCGAGGAGCATCACCAGCACCGGCAGCAAAGTGCCGCGTCCGAGGCTTCCCTGCGAGTGCTGCTTGCCGCTCCCACCGGTAAGGCCGCCGCCCGGTTGAACGAATCCATCGCCCAGGCTGTCGCCGCCAAACCGGTGACCGAAGATGGCGCATCGAACCCGCTCTATATCGACATGCCGCCGGAAGTCCGTGCCGCCATCCAAGTCCGCGCCGGCACCATCCACCGCATGCTGGGCACGAGCCCCAAAAGCATCCGCTGCCGGCACGACAGTAAGAACCCGCTGGACGCCGATGTCGTCATCATCGACGAGGCGTCGATGATCCCGTTGCCCCTGATGCATCGCGTGCTCGAGGCACTTCCCGAGAGGGCATCGCTGATCCTGCTCGGTGACATGAACCAGCTCACCTCCGTCGAGCCCGGTTTCGTGCTCGGTGACATTTGCCGGGCCGCCGCCGCCGCCGGCCGTACCGCCGGATTCATTGACGCCTGCCGCGAGCTTGCCGACGAACCGATCGAACCGTCCGGCTCCGGGCTCGAACCGCTGCCGCTGGCCGATGCCTGCATCCAGCTGACCTACAGCTGGCGCTTCCCCCCCGACAGCCCGGTCGGCGAAATCAGCGCCGCCGTCAACGCCGCTGACGACACCGCTACTGCCGATGCAATCCTTCAGCGCTTGACCGAACTGACCGATACCCCGGCCGACAGCGGGCAGGCGCAGGTGACCTATCGCCAGATCGAGACGCCGTCGCTGCGGACCGGCAGCAAGCTGCCCGACTCCGACCTGCGCGATCTGCTGCTGGCGCGGCTTGAACCGTACCTCGCCGCTTCGACGCCCGACGAAGCCCTGGCAGCCTTTGGCAAATTCAGGATTCTTTGCGCGTTGAACCGTGGCGCCTTCGGTGTGTACGAGCTCAACTCTCTGGCCGAGGCCATTCTCTCCGGCGAACACGAAAGTGACCGGGCAGCGGTCGAGGCCGGGGCCGGCGGCCGCTTGTTGGCCAGGGGGCGCCAGACTTTTTACGAGCATCGCCCGATCATCGTCACCCGAAACCATTACGGCTTGGGCCTGTTCAACGGTGACATCGGCGTCGTCATGAGCGCCGCCTCGGCGGCTGCCGGGGGCGCCGGGGATGAGGCGGAACCGGAAATCGGGTTGCGGGCCTACTTCCCCGGCACTGAACGTGACCCTGGCCTGCGCGACTTCCAGCCCGAGCTGCTGCCGCCGCATGAAACTGCCTTCGCCATGACGGTGCATAAGTCGCAGGGCTCGCAATTCGAGGAGGTGCTGCTCGTGTTGCCAGGCACGCCCAGTCCGGTAGTGACCAAGGAACTGCTCTACACCGGCATCACCCGGGTCAGCCGCGCCGTCCACATCTGGTCCGCCGAATCGACCTTGCGCCAGGCGATCATAACACCGACCCAACGTGACACGGGACTTCGCGATGAACTGCTCGAGAGATGATAAGGTATCGAGACGGCCGGTGCCTTGCCGGTACGGGCGTCGCTGTCGCGATACAGATCCAACGCGAGACGCATCAACAGAACCGGCAAACCAGGCCCTCACATGAAACTCCTCGTAACTGCCGACCTTCACATCGGCCGGCGCTGCTCGAAGCTGCCGGAAGCCGTGGCGTGTGAACACGCCCCGGTGAAGATGTGGCAGCGGATCGTCGACTTCGCGATCGATGAACAGGTTGACGCCCTGCTCATTGCCGGCGATATCGTCGATAATGATCGCGGCTTCTACGAGGCGCTCAATGCGATCGAGGGCGGCATCAAGCGGCTGGACAGTGCCGGCATCCGCTGCATCGCGGTCGCCGGCAACCACGATGTCGAGGTGATGAAACGACTGCGGCGCACGCTGGAGACTGACAACTTTGACCTGCTCGGCCAGGGCGGGCGCTGGGAGTGCGTGCAGCTGCCCGGTCACGACGGCGGTCGGCACACCGATGTCTGGGGCTGGTCCTTTCCGCAATCACAGGTGACCACCAACCCGATGCCCCAACTGACGCCCGACATGCTGGAGTCCGGGACCCCGAGCATTGGTTTGTTGCATTGCGACCGCGGCGCCGGCAGCGACAGCGTCTACTGCCCGGTGCCCGGCGGCGATTTCGCCCGGTCCGGGATCGGGACATGGGCCCTTGGCCATATCCACAAACCTGACAGCGCCGATTCCGTGCGCAGTGAACCGCGGAACTTCTACGCCGGCAGCCCGCAGCCGCTGCATCCCGGCGAGCCGGGCCCGCACGGGCCGTGGATGATCGACATCGGGCCTGACCGGACGACAACCGTCACCCACCTGCCGCTGGCCACCGTGCGGTACGAGACGATCACCGTTGCCGTCGATACAGCGGGTGCCGAACTGACGGCGAAAGACTATCTGCACGGTGCCGTTGTCGAGGCCGTGCGCACTGCGGCACGTGGGATCGTTGCCGACCAGCCGGATCTGAAGCATCTTTGCTGCCGCGTGCGGATCGCAGGCAGAACTACTCTCGGCGAAGAGCAGTTGCGCGACGAGTGGCGGCGCATGTTCGCCAACGACGCTGATGCGGTATCGTTCTCCGTCGAAGCCGTCACTGCCCATATTGAGGCGAACGCAGAGTTTGACATCCGCCCGAATCTCGATGTCGAGGCACTCGCAGATCATTCCACACCATTGGGTGAAGCTGCCAAATTTTATCTGCAGCTGACCGGTGAGCGCGAGATGTCCGACGAAGCGCGCGCCCACGTCGATTTGATTCAGCAGACAGTCACCCACGACGTGTACAGCCGGGTGCGTTCGTGGCTGGACGACGGGGACAAAACGTTCGGCCAGGAACAGGCCTGCCGACTCGCCGCCGAACAGACCCGGCGGCTGATCGAAACGCTGCATGCGCAGGAACCGGGAGAGCGCCATGCCTGAAGATGCTCACAAGACACTGGCCTTCCGCTCGCTGGTCATTCAGCGTTTGTTGGGTATCTCAGCCGAGGACAACCTGCGGTACACGGATGAATCGGCCTTCTGCGATGGCATCAATGTCATCATCGGAGCGAACGCCACGGGCAAGTCGACCACCGCCGCTGCCATGAGGAGAATGCTGTGGCCGCCGGCGCAGGGCGACCAGGCTGATATCCATGCAACCATAGAAGTCGATGGACTGACGGGTACCGGCAATTTGTTCGGCAACGACATTACCTGGACCAACCCCGAGACCGGTGAAATCGCGGACAGCCCCAAGGTGTCCGACGAGGCATTCAGCCAATGCTATCACTTGACGCTCGATGAATTGCTGATGGGGGAGGCAAAAGCCCTGACGGAACGCATTGAAATAAGCGTCAACGGTGGATACGACCTCACGGCAGCCCGCGAGTCACTGAAATTTTCCGAGAAAGTGTCCGGACTGAGGAACCTGTCGAAGAAACTGAATGAATGTGGGAAGGCATTTGGTGAGGCAGTCAATGCTCAGTCCGAGTACGAAAATGACGAACGCGACCGCGATGAAAAACAAGAAGAGGCCGACGCGGCCGCCAAGGCAAAAGGTAAAGCAGATGCGATCGACTTCCTGCTGAAATGCCGCAATTCGGCGGCCGATGCTGAAAAGTGGCGACTACGTCGTGACGGGTATCCAAACGGTATTTTCAACATGCGCGACGAGGATCCGGCCGACCTTCAAGCGACAGTGGCGCGGCAGGGCGTCGCCGGGGAGCAGTTTGCGAAACTGGGCGGTGAGTTGGAAGTGCTCAAGGCGCTCGACCTGCCCGAAATGACCGTCGAAGCCTCGGCCCTGGCAGGCCTGGAAGACGCCATTAACAACTCGCTGAAGGATGCCGAAAAAGCGTGTGGCGATACGAAAGCAGCAGCCGACACCGCCGAGAGTGTTGCTGCCGAAGCCCGGGTTCATGTCGGCCCCGGCATTTCGGACGAACGGCTCGCGGCGTTGCTGACAGCGGACGACCTGCCCGAAGATCTGCGTGACCCTGCCGCCAAGTGGCAGGAGGCGGAAGCCCAGCACCGCGAGGCGCAGCGAAAGGTGGATGCCCTCAAGGCTGATGCGGAAGAATCGCAAGGGGAGCACTCGGAAGAGACGCTGCATGAAGGCAGCGGTGAGCTGCGCAAGTGGCTGCGGCAGCCGCGTTCAGCAGTGGCGCCCAAGAAATCGTATAAAGTTTTCATCGCGGCCGTCAGCGCTATCGTCCTGGCCATCGTCGCTTCGATTTTACCTTTTCAGTTGCTCTGGTGGGTGACGCTTGTCCCGCTTTTCTTTGTCGTGCTGTGGAGTTGGCCCCAGCGAGCGAACGGCACTGACGATCGCGGCGCGGCAGTGCTGGCCGGATTTCAATCCACCTATGAAACGACCGGCCTGCCGCCGCCGGGCGCCTGGGAACCTGGCGACGTCGATGCGTGCCTGCTCAAGCTGCAGAATGAATTGGCTATCGTCAGGCTGGCAGCGCAGAAGGCGGATCATCTCAGAATCGCCGAGCTGGAACTGGCGGAAAAGGAGGAGAACCTGGAAGGCTGCAAAAAGGAGATGGAGGCTGTCCGCGATGCCTGGGGTCTGGCGGAGCCATTGAGCCCGGAAGGGCTGCGCAGCCTGGTCGATCGGCTGGCGGACTGGCGCGAAAAGGTCCTGGATGAACGCACCGCTTTATCGGCACAAGAGAGTGCGACGGAGGAGTTCGAGAAACATCGGGCTGCCGTCGAAAGGGATGTCAGGGAATTTATTCCGAACGCCACGATCGACGATTATAAAACGGCCCGTACCTGTTATGAGCAACTCGTTGAGTGCCGGGAGCAGCAGCAGCGTATTGCTGTGCTCGAAGAGACTGAGATTCCTCGCCTCGATGGTGAATTGAAGCAAGCCGTCAAGGAACTTGTGGACATGACCGGCAGACTGGAGTTGCCCGGCAAAGACGCTGATGAGTTAAAGTCGACATTGGAGGAGTGGCAAGGCATTCTGCCGGATGCCACCTCGGCGAATGACGCCCTGACGGCTGCGGAGATACGCTGCAGCGATGCGGAAACGGTGAAGAACGGGCTTGCCCCGGCATTGCTGGAGGCGATCGAAGGAGTCGACAATGACGAGTTGGAGAAGCAAAAGGAAAAGCTGACCGAAGAGGCGGGCACACTTGATGAACTCAATCAGGATATCGGCCAACTGCGCCGCAAGATCGATGACGCCCGCACCGGTTCCCGGATCGAGGAGGCGCAGTCGAACCAGCAACTGGCTATAGACGAGGTTGCGGCGAAATGCCGGGATGAGGCGGCCAATCTGGTTGGCGGCCTGTGCGCTGATTTCATACGCAGCCGTTGCGAGACGCAGGGCTCGGAGGTGCTGGTGCAGGCCGGAAAATATCTCGGCGCCTTCACTCGCGACTGCCATTCCCAGGTTGTGCCGATGCCGGGGCATGGCTTCAAGGTGAACGACGATCGCCGCGGGTTGCTGGGGCCGGACGAACTTTCCAGCGCCACCCGGGTGCAGTTGCTGATCGCGGCGCGACTGGCGTTCCTGGACGACCTGGAGAAGACCACCGGCGTGCGCCTGCCCCTGTTGCTCGACGAGATCCTCTGCAACAGCGACGACGACCGCACCTCGGCCGTGATCCAGGCGGTGGCCGACATCGCCGCGGACGGCAGACAGGTCTTTTACTTCACGGCACAGCACGACGAGGCGGGAAAATGGCAGGCATTCGATCGCAAGCGGAAGCAATGTGCCTTGAAGATCATTGCGCTGCCGATCGGGCACGCCCCCCCACCGCCCATCGCCATCACCCGTCCGGAGTGGGCCGAGGTCCCCGAGCCGGCCGCCGGGGAAGGATGGGAATCCTACCGGGCGCGGATCGCGCCGCCGCCGTTTAGTCCGTTCACCGCGATGCCTGCCCTGCGTGAGTTGCACCTGGCTTATGTGCTCCGTGACCTGCCGTCACTGCATGGGTTGCTGACAAATGGCTACAGCACCTGGGGACAACTGCAGCGCCTGTGCGAGCGCGGTGGCGTCGAGGCAATCGCGAAATTCGTCGACGGCGATGGCGACCAGTTGTTCAGGCACGCTGCGGCCCACCTGGAGTGCCTGAAAATACTGCTCGCCGAGTGGCGGATCGGCCGCGGGATGCCGGTGCAATTAACAGACATAAGCGAGGGTGGCAAGAGCTTTATCGCTCAGGCGTGCCAGCTGGCGAAAACCTGTAACTTCGACGGCGAGAGGATGATGGATCAGGCGTCCGAGGTGGACGGTTGGGGCCCCAGCGCAGTGGAGAAACTAAGAATCATCCTCACCGAGGCCAACGCCCTGCCGGAAGAAGCTGAACGGGCGTCCCGCCGCAGCGCCAACGACCTCCGTACCTGCCTCGACGCCCACCTCAACACCGCTGTATCCGACGACATCCGGGATCTCCTGCTCAAAGAACGGGGCTTCATGCTCTCGTGGTTTCCCACCAGCAGTTAGCCCCGTCCCCGTCGGACTCGAAGTTCGGGTGTCGGCGGGACTTGCACACAACGCCGGGGCATTCCATTCTGGCCTACATTTGCGGGACCGGAAGACGGGTGGATACGGGGGCTTAGTCATGGAGTAAAGGATAGAGGGTGTTGGCAGGAGCGCATTGCCGACTGCCAGGCCTCTCTCCAGCGACACGGCCTTGAGGAAGAGCTCAGGCACACGCCTGCTATTCGAGCCCTGAGGTGGCACTCCACCTCGGCCGGGTTATCTTCCTGTTTTTGGCAATCAGAGATTAACCTTTGAATACGGAGAGGTATTGAATGGATCCGCAACAGATCGCACAAATGATGGAAGATATAGGCCCACTGGTGTTTTTCTCCATAGTTGGGGCGCTTTTTCTCTTCATACTGGCAATTAACATTGCGGTCTGTTTTTTTCTCTCCTCCTGTTTCAAACGAATTCCAGAGGAGCATCGCAAACTCAAGCCGGGGTTGGTCTGGTTGCTGATGGTTCCCTGTTTCTCCATCGTTTGGAACTTCTTTGTTTATCCGGCCCTGGCTGATTCCTACATTGCGGCCTTTGAGTCGGAGGGGGCTAATCCACACGGCGACTGCGGCCGCAGGCTGGCGCTGGTTTACTGCATCCTCGCTGCAGTTGCGGTTGCCCTGAGTATGATCCCATGCATCAGCATCATAAGTTGTTTTCTCTCATTGGCTTCCCTGATCGTTTGGATTTTAATTCTTGTTAAAGCGGGCAGTCTCAAATCACAGCTCATCGTCACTCGAGCGGGAGCGTATCGAGATGGAGGATTCTGAGCTGAAAGTGCCACTGGCAAAACACTGGGACGCGGGAGATCTGGCACTTCACTGTTCGCTTGCTCTTGGAGCCGCTGCTGTTCTTGGCTTAAGCGTGATCCTCTCTGAGCAGGTGCTGCGTGGAATGGGCGTGGAGCTTTGCCGTTTCTACAGCTGGAGCAGTCTGCCCTGCCCGGGCTGCGGCCTGACCCGTGCGTTCTGCGCCATCAGTGACGGCGAATTCGGTCGAGCCTGGGAACTGAACCCCTTCAGTTTTCTCTTTTATGCGGCCTGTGTGGCATTGCTCTTCTGGCCTTTTCTGCGCCTGGCCCGACCCGGACTCCAGCTTCGCCTGACTTCGTCGCGGGCATTTGTTCTCGGCCCCCTGCTGCTCGTCGCAGCAATGTGGGTCTTTGGTCTCTGCAGAATCGTCACGACACTGGTGGATAGAGGCATCCTGAGCCTTTGAGGGACTGATCCAACCTTGTCGAGACCGATACCAATATCCCATAAAGGGCGAAAGCGGGCAGAACGCGGAGGCGGCATCCCCGAGTGTGGTTCATAGTGCCTCGGCAGTCTGCTACCTATATTCGTAAGATAACCAGGGCGCCGACCTCCAAGAAGTCCCGCCGCTGCGTATTTCACTTCTCGATCTTCAGCGTTGCGTAATTCGAGATCAGGTGAAAGTCGATCCACGGCAACTGCGGCGCGGAGCTGCGTTCGGTCCCATAGCTTTTGAGATGAAAGGAGTAGTTGTACCGCGCCACGAGTACGCGCCAGGTCTCGTCCTTGTTCATGACCGACCCGGGTTGTTTTAACGCATCGCAGCCGAGAACTGAAAAAGACGTGTGAGATTCATCGCCGTTCTCCATGGCAAGGGGGGGCTGCGAAGGTCACACGTAGTATAAACCTCCGTCCGAGCGTCTTCAGGATCAGACCCTGTTGTTAGCCTGTCCCGAATGAACTGGTGAACGCTGTAGCGCAGTCCATTTGGTTTCGATGGTATTTTGCCATGTCACGGCTTCGATGATCGCTTGAATTAGAACAAGCGGAAACTATCATAGGCGCCTCGTTCCTCACCTATTCTAAAACATAAAGGAAAATCCAATCATGAGCAAGATTTACTTCGATCGAGATGTCAAACTGACGGCGCTGCGTAAGAAAGTTGTCGGCATCATCGGCTACGGCAACCAGGGGCGGGCCCAGGGGCTAAACTTGCGGGACAGCGGTGTCAAGGTCATCGTTGGCAACCGACGTGATGCCTATTTGAAAATGGCAAAGAGCGATGGCTTCGAGGCGTTTCCTATCCGTGAAGCGGTCAGCAAGGCGGACATACTGATCATTGCCATCCCGGATGAGATTCAGGAGCAATTGTACAAGCGCCACATCGGGCCGGTCATCCGCGGCGGGCAGGTGGTTTGCTTCGCCAGCAGCTACGGCTATCGCTTCAAATGCGTGGTGCCGCCACCGGACGTTGATGTGATCATGATGTCGCCGCGGGCAATGGGGGTGACGGTTCGCGAGTCGTTTGAGGATGGTAAAGGTGTGCCCGGGTTCGTGGCGATCGGCCAGGATCCTTCGGGGCGTTCGCTGAAGATCGCACTGGCGTTGGCCAAGGGCGTAGGCTGTACCCGCGCCGGTGTCGTGGAATGCACATTCGAGAATGAAACGGACGTCAACCTGTTCGGTGAGCAGGGACTTTGGCCGCTTTTTCACGAGGCGCTGGTGCTCTCGTACGAGGTCATGGTTGAGAACGGGATACCCCCAGAGATCGCGCTGATAGAATTTTACTCTTCCGGCGAGACATCCGAAGTTTTCCGCCAGATTGCGCGAATGGGAATGCTCCGGCAAGCGCCATTCCACTCGCCGACTTCGCGGTATGGCACGCTGTCGCGCGCAGAGAAGTTGCCGAGCAAGGACATGAAGAAAAGAATGCGCGAAGTATTCCGGGGTATTCGAAACGGGGATTTCGCAAAAGAATGGGCCGCGGAACAGGCTTCCGGCTACAAGAAATTCAAGAAATTGCAGAAAAGCGCTTTGAAACACCCGATCAACAAGGCCGAGTTAAAGGTGAAAGCCATTTCCGCCTCACCAAAGAATTTCAGTACAAAATAGGAATGCGATAAAGTTGAATAGAACATCATTGTGGACGGTGGAAAAATCCTATTGGCTTTGACTACGGTGGCTGCATTGCCGTCGGTAGGCGCGGGCGGATCCTCAGAGCTTGTGGCGCCGCCGATTGTCTTGGATTCTATCTGGCGGCAGGGGAGGGGGATGATGTCTATTTCTTCGCGGGCAACGGCTGGCCATGTACAATGGCACAAAGCCAGCGCGTTGAGCGATAGAGAAACCTATGACGACTTGACGTAGTACTATCCGCCAACCCTCTGAAAGGGACCCACTATATGAGCAGTTCTTATATTCCCGGCGACCGCCCCGCCAAACCCCATCGCATCTGCCTTGAGAACGTCGAAACGCTCTACGCCGACGGTCGCTGGAATGGCCGGCCGACTTTCGTGTTCTGGCGCGATGAGTATTATATCGCCTTTCGCTCATCCCTCAGCCACGACACTGTTGACGACGAAATGGGCAAGGTGCTGATGCTCAAGTCGACCGACCTGAAAGACTGGAAAGTCTCGACGGTAATCGACGGTCCGGAGATCGACGGGGCTGAACCGCTGCTGCTTGGCACCGACGACCGGCTGTACATGTATATCGTCGCGGAGAACCCGATCACGACGACGTTCATGAGCTACTCGGAGGACGGTGTGGAATGGGCGAAGCCGGTCAAGTACTTCGACGACGGCTTTTCTTTCAATACGCCGGTGACCCACAAGGGTATCCATTATGGTGCGCTTGACTACGCGGGCGCCCAACAGGCACCAGTCCCCGGAGAACGCTCCAGCGGCTATGTCGACTTGATGCAGTCGACCGACGGCCTCGAATGGACGAAGGTCTCGCGGATCGTTGAGGACGGCACGGAGACCGCTTTGGTGTTTATGAAGGACGACACGCTGCTGACGGTTATCCGCCAGGGGTGGGTGACAAAGGCCAAGCCGCCTTACACGGATTGGCAAGTGGTGGACAGCAAGGAGGTCGGCCTCGGTGGCCCCGATGCGGCCCTGGTCGGGAACACTGTCCTGGTCGCTGGCCGACACAATGCGCAGACAACACTGATGAAGCTGCATCCCGATACCATGTCGCTTGATTTTATTATGGATATGCCGATCCACAACGTCAAGGCACAGCCCACCTGTTCCGTTGCCGAAGCCATGGCCGATACCGAGATTGCATCGACAGAGGAACATGTCTGGCCAATGGGCGACAAGGCGTACCCGGAGTTTCTCGTGCTCGACGATCACAATGTGCTGATGGCATATTACGACGGCCAGTCATTCGAGGCCGGCGTGCCGAAGCAGGCGGACATTAGGTTGGCAACGATCACCGTCCACTGAACGGTTGGACAAGCAAACACCCCAACCGTCAACTACGCAATCGCCAATGTATGACCTGATCATAAAAGCCGGACGGCTCGTCGATCCCATTCAGGGCATCGACGGCGGCCCGAACCCTATGGATTCTATGTGGCCTGGGCACTCAACCGCGCCACTGCGTTGAAAGCGGCCCGGCAGTCGCTGTGAACCGGATTGACAATGCCTTCTTGCCTGCTCATGTTAACCGGCGCTGCAAGACAACGGCAGTTGAGATAAGTACTTCAGGCCCCAAGCCTCCTATGGGAGCACGGTGAAACACAGCGGTTATTTTTATCGCGTGCTCGGACAGACGCAGACCCAGTTCTGGATCAACAGCGCGATCCTCTCGGACGTGGAGACCGCCCTTTCCTATGGCGCTGTGGGGGTCACTACAAACCCGACACATCCGCCCCGGGCGATCAAGGCCGACCATGACATATGGGCGCCTGTCATCCAGGAAATTCTGCAACATGATCCCGACCTGACGGACGACGAGATCGCCGATCAGGTGACGCAACGGATGGCCGTCCGATCACAGAAATTGGTCCACCCGCTGTACGAGCAGAGTGAAGGGGAATTCGGGTATGTTGCGATCCAGGGCAATCCCTTTATCAATAACGACCTGCCGAAAATACTGGCAGAGGCCACGCGGTACAGTGAGCTCGGTGAAAATATCGCGGTCAAGATTCAGTCAACCGCAGTTGGCGCCGAAGCAGTCGAAGAATTGACCGCGCTTGGCATCCACACGATCTGCACAAACGGGTTTTCCGTGGCCCAGGGCATCCACATGTCGGAGGCCTATCAACGGGGACTCGATCGTACGGATGCCAGGCCCAGATGCTTTGTGGTGAATATCGCCGGCGTTTTCGATGAATATCTGGGCGCAGACGCGGCTGCCCGGGGGATTACGGTATCGGAGGAGTGTCTGCTGCATGCCGGCGTCATCATGACCCGCCGTCTGCATCACGTCATGAAGGCGCGTGGCTATGCAGCCTACCTCCTGGCGGGTGGTTCACGTGCGTCACATCACTTCACCGAGTTGGTCGGCGATGACCTTGCCGTCACGATCAGTCTCTCTCATGCCACACCGCTGGTTGAAATAGATACCGCTGTCGAATCCAGAATAGCCGCCCAGCCGCCACCAGAGATAATGAAGGAGCTCGAGGATAATTTCCCCGATTTCAGGCGCGCCTGCGACGAAGATGGCCTGAGCCCGGACGCGTTTGCCGGCTTTGGTCCATGTGTGAAGTTTCAAAACGCCTGTGAAGCGGGCTACCGCGCCACGGTCGAGGCAATCAGAGCTGAAAGAACAGCCGGGGCCGTTCGGTCATGACAACCAAAAAGAAACGGGGCACTGCGTGTTTCTTGCCATATCCTGTCGGTCGACGGGCGACAGGCATCAACGCCGCGCGCCCTTGCTTTCAGCGGCCATAGACCGCCGGTTTTTCCCGTTGACACGCCATCCACCGTTTCGGACCGAGATCCTCTCGAACTTGCCCTGACTTCGCTCAGCGGCTTGTAAACAAGTGTTGACCCGGCCGAGACGGCGTACTGCTGCTTCGGCCGGTTTGTTTTCGGGCTACAGCTTCAGGTCTTTCAGCAGCTCGTCGAAGGCGGCGACGATGATGTCCGCGGTCTACGGCGGTGGGGGGTGCTGGGATTTTGTAGCTTTTGACCGCTGATCGAACCGACATGCCGCCCTGGGCCACGGTCTCCGCCGTGGGCCAATAAGCCAGAATACCGTTGCAGTACCCGGCAAACATCGTGTGGCTGGCCGTGGAGCGCGCCTTGGTCGCCAGTCCGATCTCGGCAAAGGGTTCGCCAGGCATGCCCACCAGCACGAGTATCGCTGGTGGACGTCCTTTCCCGATGTCAGGATCAAGAAGAAGTACAAGGATGCAGGCCTTCGTCCGATCGGGATCGACTTGGCTGAGGAGGCCGCGGCAGAGGCGGGACTGCAGCACCTGCTGCCGGCGGTTGCCCACAACAGCCAGCGGATTCATTTTTCTGAAATGAAAGCGAAGATGGATAGGTGCCGGCGGAACTTCAAGTTTCTGGCCGGCCTCTGCCACTACTGCGGTGTGGACATCCACTGTGCGCCAATGGGAGTGCTCGACATGTTCTACGAGAAGCAACTCGTAGATGCAGAAACCTGGCTGCAGACCAACGGTGACACAGTCCTGCTGATGGACCATGAGTTCGAAGACCGCATGTATACAGCCGGTGACAAACTGACCGTGAACATGAGTATCTCGGACTTCGCGCATCCACCTCTGAAGCCGGGCAGGTTCGAATGGAAACTCGGCAGCGGACGGTCCGCCGTTTCGGGCTCTCTGAAGTTCAAGCACACGCCGTTCTGCACCTCGTCGCTCGGCGTTATCAAGACGAAGTTCCCGGAAACGCTGAAGCCACAACGGCTGCAGCTCAGCGTCAGGATTGTCGAGGGTGAGCGGGAGGTGTCGAACCAATGGGATTTCTGGCTGTTCCCAAAGGTCGTCAAGCTGCCGAAGTCGGTGATGCTGTACGGTAAAACCGGGAAAGGTATCATGCGCAAGCTGCGGACGGCGTACACTTTCCAGTCGCAGAAAGACTATGCGGATCCGTTCAGCGACATCGAGCTGTCCGTCTTTTTTGCCGGTCCCGATGGTGCTGGACAAACGGTGCCCTGCTTTTGGGCCGGCACCAATGAATGGCGGGTACGATATTCATCGCCGACAACCGGCACGTACAGATACGAACCCTGCTGCTCAGATACAGCCGATGACGGATTGCACGGCAAGACGGGCGAGCTCGAATCGTGCCGTACGAGGGCGAGAATCCGCTGCTCCAGCACGGCGGTGACCGGGTCAGCGAGAACCAGCGGCATTTCGAGCATCCGGACGGTACGCCGTTTTTCTGGCCCGGCGCTGATCGATTCCTTAACGGCCCAGTACCAGGCGGAACCCGATGTCGACGCCGGTATAGGAAGGCCGGCCGTAATCGCGCTCGGCACACTCGAGGTACCTCGGAAGATAGGAACTCACCCAGGACGCACCACGCAGGACACGGTAGACCTGCTTTGCACTGTGCCATTCGTCGGTCCACTCCCAGGCGTTGCCGCCGACGCCGAACACGCCCCACTCGTTCCCACCGCTTTCCTCGACCGGACAGGTCACGACGTGACCGTCGACGTACTCCGCCACCTGGCAGGCAAGAAAATCCGTGTCGTCATCATAGTTGCCGTACGCCGGCGGCCAGGTGTCGCCCCAGGGATAGCGGCGGTTGTCGCCGCACCGGGCAAAGGTCGACCATTCCTCGCCCGTCGGCAGACGATAGGTGTAGCCCTCGGGAAGTCGACCTGCCGCCGACTCGCGGGCCGTCAGCGATTCGGCGTAGGCTGACGCATCGTCATGGTTGACATTGACGACGGGGCGACGGTCACTGGTCAGGTCGTGCCCCCTGAAATCCTTGCAGGTGTGGCTCGGGTAGAATTGCCGGTACTCGCTGTTGGTCACCTCGTACTTGCCGACCCAGCCGTCGAGCGCGTCGATCCAGACAAACGCCATGCCGATCTCGGGCATGGTGAAATTTTTCTCGTGCTCACCGGCGGCAGCTGGTGCTGCCGTGTCATCACCGGCAACCTCGAAGGGGACAGTGACGATGCAGTTGTGCCAGGCGGTGGTCTGTTGCCTGGTTTTGACGTGCGGCCACGACACCTCGAGCGGCACGTCTCCGGTGTGTGTGCCCAGGCCAAAATGAAGCGTCAGCTCGTTCATGTTGCCCCAGCCTGTGGCACTCTCGACCGAGCGCGTCAGGATGCGGTCGCCCAGCGTGACGCGTGCGACCGCGCCGATCGCCGCACGACTGACACGTGCTTCCGGTCCGCTGTCCCCGACGAGTTTTACCTTCAGCCATCTATTGGCTGTGCCGCTGTTGCGATACAGCCTGCCGCCGGCCATCAGGTCGAGATCGCCGTCGTTGTCGAAGTCGCCCCAGGCCGCCTGTCCGGAATTGCGGATGCCGTCGAGTCCCGCCGCCTCCGTCACATTCGTGAAGGCCCATTCCCTGCCGGTCGTGTCATTGCGATAGAGAACCGCAGCGTTGTGGCCGTACACGGTGGTAAAGAACAGGTCCAGGTCGCCGTCGTTGTCATAGTCTCCGAGCGCCGGTGAGGCATACGACTCCTGATAGTGCACACCGCAGGTTCCGAGGTTGTCGAATGTGTAGCCGCTGTCGGGTCCGAGATTGCGGAGAAATTGCGACTGCGGCTGGCCGCCGTGGGCGAAGTTGCCGGCGAACAGGTCGATGTAGCCGTCGTTGTCGATGTCGCCCCAGGCCGCGCCGATGCTGTGTCCATAGCCGGCGAGCACACCGCATTCTGTCGAGGCGAACTTAAACTTTCCGGCACCGTTGTTGCGCCACAGGATGTTGCCGCGCAGTCGATAGTTGGAGACATAGATGTCGGTGTCCCCGTCATTGTCGTAATCGGCCGCGCTGATGCCGCGCGCCGGGTGCGGGTTCTGCGACTGCCAGTCGCAGGTAAAGCGCCGGTCGCCGGTGTTGATGAAGATGGCATCGGGATACGCATCGACCCGGCCCCAAGCCTCGTAGCCGCCCCAGTAGAGATCGACGAATCCGTCGCCATTGATGTCCAGGCAGGTGCCGCCGTCACTGGTGCCGGACGGGCCGGAATCCAAAGGGACGACGGTAAATTCGCCGGTTTCCGATCCGTAGCCGACCGTCTTGGCTCTGGGCCTGAAGAAGTCGAGGTAGCCGTCGTTGTCGAAATCGGCCCAGGTCGGTCCGCCACCGCCGCGAGGGGCCTCGACGAATCTCGTGCCGCCCTCGTTGCGCCAGAGTTGATAGGACATAAGGTCCGGCCAGCCGTCGTTGTTGTAGTCGACCCAGGCAGCACGTTCCGAGCCGGGGTTCTCGATGCCCAGTGCCGCTGTTACATCCTCGAAGGTGACCGTGGCAGCCGGCGCGAAGACCGGCAATGCCCCGACCAGAATTATCAACCAGCGACTCATTCTTCATACTCCGAGAAGTCCATGCCGGGACCGTATTTCATGCCGCTGAGCTCGGGCCTGGCGACCTGGACCATTTTGATTGTTGCTTCGGCGATTTCTTCCGGATCACGAACCTGGCCGGCGTCCAGCATTTCGGCGACGGAGGGAATCCACTTCTGTCCGGCTGACTCGCTCGCCTGGAACTCGGTCATCTCGGTTCGCACCAGGCCCGGACCGGCAGTGAAGACCAGGACGTTGCTGCCTGCCTGCTGCAGTTCCGCCACCAGCGCTTTTGACAGTTCCATGAAGCCGGCTTTGCTGGAGCCATAGCCGCTGCCGCCGGGCGGTTTGCCGCCGTTCATGTTAATGATGATTCCGCTGTCCTGCTCCATCATGTGCGGCAGGACTGCGTGCATTGTGAGGAAGCTGCCGAGCAGGTTGACGGTCACATCCGCCCACCACGCCTTCGGGTCGACCTCCCATACCGCGCCGATACACCAGAAACTGCCGGCGTTATTGAACAGAATGTCAATCGAGCCGAAGCGCTCGAGCGCAGCATCGACCATGCGCTGGACCTGGTCGCGATCGGTGATGTCGGTCGGCACTGCCAGGCCGTTTGCCCCTTCCGCTTCGATCAGTGCCACTGTTTCATCCAGCAGGTTGGCGCGACGGCCGCAGCAGACGACATTGGCACCATGCCGCGCGAACATCACGGAGAGGGTCCTGCCGATGCCGGCGCCGGCACCGGTGACGATGACGGTGCGGTTGTTTATTTCCATGGTTTTGCCCTTGCCTGTAGGGGGTTGATCGTTGGCATTTTATTGTGCCTGACCGTATTATAGCACGGTCTATGGAAACGTTCATTTATCTTCCTTAAACGCTTCAATGGAAAATGCTATGCGCTGTCTTTTTATTGTAATCCTGTCTCTCACTTTCTTCCTGGTGCACGAGCTGGCTGCAAAAGACGTCACCATTGTTACCAGTGGTTCCACCGAACCGGATACTGTTTACCTCTCGCGCAACGCCGCCGCGCTGCAGCAGGTGCCGCTGGACGGCGTCTGCACCTGGATCGCCACGCCGACACCGGTCGAGCTCGAAGCCGGCGGCACCGATATCTGCCGGGTGCCGAGCGGTCGTCTCAGGCGGCACGTGACCGGTGAAGATGGCTTCGACGTCGGGCAGAGTGTCGTGTTTCGGTGGCGCATACCGGAAGCCAATATCGCGCCGGCAATAGCCGACCTGCAGTCGGCCGAATTCGACCGGTTTCACAGCAACTTTATTTCCGCCATAACCGGCAACGCCCGCGGGCCGATCGATTGGTATGATGACGAATGGTGGGCAACTATCTGTCACAACATCGGCATGATCGCAAAAGCTGCCAAACAGGGCGGCTGCAAGGGCATCCTGATCGATCCGGAAGTGTATTCGTATTCATGGTGGAATTACCAGCTGCTGACCGAAACGCAACCATTCAAATTGAGCTATCGGCGCGGCAACAAGGAGATGTACAAGGGTAAGACAATCGCTGACGTCACGACCAAGGTCCGCCAGCGTGGCCGCGAGTTCGCTATCGCAATCAATGCGGAGTTCCCGGACCCGGTCCTTATGTTCTTCCATGCCGTCAGCTACGCCGCCTGGCAGACGGAGGATCCGCGTTGGGATACTTACGCGGAAGCGCCGTTCGGTTTGATCGCGGCGTTTATCGACGGCATACTCGAGGCATCGACGGACGAAACCACGATTGTCGACTGCGCCAGCCAGGTGAAGTGGTGGTCCACGCGTGCCCAGTTCGAGAGGGCGCGGCGGCTGACCAAGGATGTTGGTGCGAGCATGTCGAAGGTGCCGGATCAGTATCGCAGAAAGGTAAAGATGGGCTTCACTTTTCGCCTGGGCGTTCATCCGAACGAGGAGCGGCTTGGCGAGCAGAGAAACGTGCCGCTGCCCTGGGAAAGCTGGATGTACGATCCGGATTCGCCGGCATCGAATTACTTCTCGCCCGAGAAACTCGAAAAGACGCTGAAGCTCGCATTGGAAATCGGCGACGGCTACATACTGTTCTGGAATTATCGGGCGACATGGTGGCTTGATAACCCCGATGCCCGCCCCGCAGGTGACGCACCGATGAGCGATCGCAACCGCTATGTGCCGCGGGTGTACTGGCAGGCACTGGAAAACGCTCGAGCCTCTGTACAATGAGAAATTGCCGGTTTGGACGGTTCACGCTTATCGAACTGTTGGTGGTCATCACGATCATCGCCATTTTGGCGGCGATGCTGTTGCCGGCGCTCAACCGGGCCAGGGACACGGCCCGTCGCGTTCTTTGCCTGAGCAACCAAAAGCAGATTTCCCTGGGGCTCTTGAGCTACTGCGATGACAGCGATGAATGGTTCATACCCAACATCCCCAACTACTGCGTAGGAAACAACCAGTACGATGCGCAAGGCGGTGCCTGTGACACCCTCGGCGGCGGCATCAATACGGCGAGCAGTTGTTACAACGCCATACTGGTCTGGATGGGGTACATACCCTACCTGCATGCCTGGAATAATGTGCAGTACCGTCCGGCCGACAGCGTCTTCCGGTGTCCGTCAGAAACATCGGATATAGACAATCTTTCGGTCGATGACAACAACGGCTATGACTGGTACGGCACGCATTACGCGCTCAACGACAAACTGTCGATCTACAACTTATGGCCCGACCCCCCGTATGACGGCAGGCGCTGGCGCCGCAGGTCAGGGATTGTCTCATCTACGCAGTGTTATCTGCTCGGTGACACGCAAGGGAACACCCCCAGTCTCTTCGCCCGCGCCGATTACACCAGGCATTGGCCCGGCCTCAACATTATTTATGTCGACGGCCACGGTGAGTTTCATACGGAGATGTTGTCGACGCTTGCCGGCAGTTACAACTGGAATGACTTCCCGTTGCCCGGTCATCCGTAGGAAAGAGCGCATGCCGAAAATTCCCACCGTCGTTTTCCTTGTCGCAATCGTGCTGCTGCCTGCCTGCACCTACGCCCGGGACGAGTGTGTGCTGGTGCGCGACGGACAACCGATGGCCGCCATCTTCGTACCCTCCGAAATGTCCTATGTCGTGATGCAGGCGGCCACGTCGTTCCAGTCCTATGTGCGAAAGATCACCGGGACGGAACTGCCGATCCTGGCTGAAGAGGGATTTCGTTTCCATGAAACGGACGGTCTGGAAAAGGTTGTGCCGCAGCTCAACTCTGTGTTTATCGGCCCCTGTGAAGCCACCGCCGCGGCTGGTATCGATCCCGCCGGACTGCCGCCCGAGGGGTATCGGATCCTGTCGAACCGGCGCGCCCTGTACATCGTTGGTCGTGACGACGATATGACGACGGAAAAGGAATATCGAAAGTCGTCGACGTGGACGGCGGGGCCGACTCGACAGCACGGCACGATGCACGGCGTCTATGCATTTATCGAGGAGGAACTGGGCGTGCGCTGGCTGTTCCCCGGTGCCCTTGGCGAGATCGTACCGAAGCGGAAGAATCTCGGCGTCGGCAAGCTCGATCGCACCGATGCGCCCCGCCTGCAGTACCGGCTCATCAACCCACCGCCCCACGTCCGTAATGAGAGTGTCGCGGCGTCACGCCGGCTCGGTATAACGGACCAGCAGCGGCACCAGTTCATCTTCGACCACGACAAGTGGATGCAGCGGATGCGGCTCGGCACGGTCGGTGGCACGGAAATGACCCACGGCCATTACATGTTCTGGCTGCGACACGGCAGGGAACACCCCGAGTATTTTGCGTTGCGGACCGACGGTACACGCGCCAACCCGAACAAGTCAGGCAAGGACGCCGTGCGCCTGTGTCTGTCTAATGATGCGTGTGTCGAGGCATTTGCCGGGCTGCTCAGCGAGTTGTTCGCGAAGAACCCGAACCTGAAGATCGTCGGCTATAGCCCGGACGATTACAGCGACAGGGATGTGCCGGTTTGCGTCTGTGAAGAGTGTCTTGCCATGGGGCCGGCAATTTCCGATCGGTACGCGATTTTTTATTCGGAGGTGGCGGCAATTGTAGCGAGGGAATTCCCGGATCGGTACGTCGCGAATTTCGCCTATGGCTACTACATGGATGCACCGACCACCGTCGGCAAGCTGCACCCGAATTTTCTCGTGTTGATCGTCGGATACAATCGCTGGGCCGGCGCCTGGGCCGGCGGTGACGATGATGAAATCCGTGAACGCTCACTCGGACACAGCCTGCGTTGGGCCGGTATTGCGGGCAAGATCATCTGGCGCCCGAATCTGTTTATCCAGAACGAATTTGCCATGCCCCGGGTCTATGCCCACAAACTTGCCGACGATTATCGCCAGCTCTATGCCACGGGCAAGATGATCGGCGTGCAGCATGATCATTTCTATGCCCACTGGGGCGCCGAGGGCCTGGACTATTACCTCGCCGTCAAGCTCGCCTGGAACCCGACCGCCGATGTCGACGCACTCATCGACGATTACTGCCGGGCTGGGTTCGGGGCGGCGGCCGGGACGATCCGCACGTACTTCGACACCGTCGAAGCCCATACAAACGCGATCGCCGCGCAGCGATATTCACGCCGTGCGCACCTTGCCGAACAGGACAGGTTTATACGTCGGAATTCCGGCATGCCGGTTTTTCTCGGGGAGCTGCACAAGCAGGAAACACTCGATCAATGGCAGAGACTACTCCGGCAGGCGGTGCTTGAGGCAGCCGGCGACACAGAGGTGTTGCGGCGTATTGAAATGTTGCAGGTCGCAGTGGCCGCCCTGTCCCACACGATTGCGATCCATGACCTGGAATGCGCGATCATCTTCAAGGTCCGCGATCCCCAACGCCGGGAGATCGTCGATGTGTTGAATGCCGCCTGGACTTTCGCCAGCAGAAACGCGGACACCCAGGGTATTCACATGCCATACGCAATGTCGGTGTGCGGCCTGTTCAGGTTGCGCGAGAAGTGGGGCCTCGAATGAAGCAGGGCTTAGTCAAACTGTGATCATGCCGCGAAAACATCCAGTCATTCTGCTGCTTTTTGTCCTGGCCTCTATCGTTGCCGGCAAAGAAGTGACGATCATCAGTGCCGGGCCGAACGCCCCGGACACGCGGTACCTGTCCCGCAACGCAGCGGCCCTGCAGCAGGTGCCGCTCGACGGTGTCGCCACCTGGATCGCTTCGCCCGTGCCCATCAGGGACGAGACCGGAACCCTGGTGACCACCCGCCTGGCCAGCGGACGCCTGTGCCGGTTGCCGACCGGTGAAGACGGCGCCGACATCGGCCAGACAATCGTGCCGTACAGCCTGGGACGGTGGCGGCCAACCCACGAGATTCCGCCCGAGCACATCGCCCCGGCGATCGCAGACCTGGGGGCGGTAGAGTTTGATCGTTTCGACAGCAATTTCATCCATTGCCTGCTGGGCAACGGCGGTCATGCGATGAACTGGTTCGACGACGAACTGTGGCGGATCATCTGTCACAATATCGGTGCCATCGCCAAAGTCGCAAAGCAGGGCGGCTGCCGTGGTATCCTGATCGATCCGCAGGCCTACTCGTACTCGATGTGGTCGTACCCGATCCTGACGGAAACATCCGGGCGGACATTCACCTACCGGCGGGGCAACAAGGCGTACTATGAGGGCAGGACGTTTGCCCAGGTCGAGGCGGCAGTTCGGCAGCGCGGCAGGGAATTCGCCGGTGCTGTCAATGCCGAGTTCGCAGACCCGATCGTGATGTTCTTTCGCGCTGCCGGTCTCGCGGCCTCACAACTTGACGACCCGCGTTGGGATTCGATCGAGCAGACGGATTTCGGACTGATCTTGCCATTCCTCGACGGTATGCTGGAAGGCTCGACCGATGAAACGATTATCGTGGACTGCAACAACCAGGGGCTGTGGACGGCGCGTCCTGAACTCGAACAGGCTCGCAACCTGGTCCTCACGGAAGGGCTGGCCCTGTCACAGGTGCCGGCGTTGTACAAGAAGAAAGTCCGCGTTGGTTTCTGCTATCGCCTCGGTTACCACCCGCAGGAGTACGACATCGAGGGCCGCGGCCGATCCGGGACCAGTACGTTGTACGACCCCGCACTGCCGAAGACGAACTTCCTCTCACCCGACAGGCTCGAGAAAACACTGAAACTGGCTCTTGATATAGGCGATGGCTACGTTCTGTTTTACAACACGCGTGCCTGCTGGTGGCTAGACAGCATCGAGGCGCGCCCCGCTGCTGATGCACCGATGAACAAGTCGAACCGCTGGGTGCCGCAGGCGTACTGGCAGACACTTGATAAAGCCCGCAGGGCTTTTGACTGACCCTGAACCAAGAGACTTCAAATGACCTGGGCAGACTTCCATCCCGAAATCGTCGAAGCGATGGCCAATATGGAGCCGTGGCCGTGTGAGATCATCCGGACGGGTTGTGGCCCGTGTGGCCAGCCGTCGGTGGTCATGGGGCCGAACGGGGAGCTGGTCGTGGAAGGATTCCGGGCGACCGAGATAGAGGCGTGCTTTGCCGGGCAGCCGCCGCCGCGCGGCGACCTCACCGGCTACGTTTATCACAGCACCGACGGCGGCTTGGACTGGGCAAAACTCTGCGATGTCCCGTTGCACTTCCAGGTGCCGGACGAATGTGACAGGACCTACGGCCCCCAGCTCCAGGGCATGGGCTTCTTGCGCGACGGTACGCTGCTGTCGATTATTCGCAACTACTATGGCAAAGGGAAGATGTCGGTAGACAATGAGACGTTTCACAGCCGTGTCTGGATCACCCGGTCGACCGATCGCGGCGAAACCTGGAACGAACCTGTCGAACTGGACCCGGCACCCTATGAATTGGTCGGCGGCAACAAGGTCCGGTTCCACCAGTTGCGTGACGGTACCGTGCTGATGCCGATGAGTTGTACACGCTGGTCACGCCCGGGCAAGTTGCTGGCGGAGGATGAACGTGTGCTGTGCACCCAGATGTATGCCTCGAGCGACAACGGCAAGACGTGGTCGACAATCGGCAACCTGGGCACACACAGCGACGAGTCGGACCTGCTTGAGTTGCCGTCCGGGCGGATTCTCGCCAGTACCCGGTTCCAGCGGATCAAGATGCCCGATGACCCGCCCGAACTAAATCGCCCCGACGGCGAGCGGGGCGGCAGTGTCTACAAGCAGACGGCTGTCTTTTACAGCGACGACGGCGGCCGGACCTTCAGCGACCACCGGCTCCTCACCGGTTGGTTGCAGCAGACCGCGTGCCTCGTTCGGCTCAGTGACGGCACCGTCGTCCTGCCGTTCGGCCACAAGGACGCGGGGCAGGGGCAGCGGTTCATGATCAGCTATGACGAGGGCGAGACCTGGGGCAAGACCGTTTTTGAACTAAACAAATGCGGCATGTATGCCAGTTCCGTTGTGCTCGCCGACGATACCATCGTCACGGCGTTTGCCGTGGAATGGCATTCCAACGGCCGGAACGAACTTGATGTCCTGCGCTGGCGGGTACCGCCCCGGGAGGTCGTCGAAAAGAATGGCGTCTTCAGGCCTCGACTCGCTGCGATTGGCTGAACCGCAGCGAAAAAGTCGATGTTCGCTTGCTCATGACTTATTTGTCTGCGCCATCGATTATTCGCCGGAAACGGTCAAAGCCCATGCTGAGTGCCACGTTTATCCCGACCAGGCGATAAGGATCCGTGTCGCGGCGGACGAATGGTATATCACCGGCTGCGGAGGTTTGCCAGTGCCGTGCGGTCTTGAATAGGGTCTTGACGATCGTCTCGACACCTTCATCCCAGAACCCGGCCGGGTACGCGAAGTAGGGTGCATCAATCCCCATGACAGTGCGCACGCGTTCGAGAGATCCGGCCATTTCATCCCGGGCCTCGTCCAAATCCCGGACGCCCTGCTGCGGACCGGTCAGGAACAGATGGCGCTTGGTGTGCGGGGCGATGCACCAGCCGGCGGCGCCTAACTGTTCCAGATGTTCCCAGCCCATGGCCGGATAGGCTTCCATCGCCGGCAACGGCTTCCTGTCCGCCAGATCGGTGATCGTGAAGACCGTGGCGCGAAAGCCGTGTTCCTGCAGAATCGGAAACGCGTTCTCGAAGATGTTGAGACGGTTGTCGTCGAAGTCGATCGCCACAGTGCGCCCGGGAAGCGTCGCACCGTCATAGAGCCAGCCAGCCAGATCATGGTGGGTGACTGCGGTAAACCCTTGAACGACAAGATATTTCATTTGCCGATGGAACTCACTCAGGTTGATGCGCCCTTCATCATTCGGCACCGTCGTCTCATGATCGGGATGGACTCGATGATAAGTGAGAATAGGGATATTGTTGGTCAATGTGACCCCCTTGCCAGTCCAGTTGATGCTTTGGGCGTCGCCCCAGGCACGGTGTTGACTTTTTTGCCATGCGGCCTTGGTTCTGCAGCCGACATGTCCACGCCCACGATCGGCTCCCCCCGCAGGGGGCGCGGCCTCGGATCCGAGGTGGCAGGCGTTGTGCAGCAGTCGTTGTGCAGCAGTCGTTGACGAGCACAATACGGTGTGTCGTCGGCAACCGTTTGTCAAACGAGAATGGTTCACACTGGCTCCCCAGCTACTAAAGGATAGAGGCTGTCTGATACGGATTTGGACGGGGGGGGGAGGGGGAGAGGGGATTTTTTTTTAGCCAAAGGGGTTGCAATTTGCTCGCCAATTAACGATACCATCTACAGATAGGGCGCGGAAAAACGCCTGTCACAATCTAATTGCCTATAAAAATTTGGGCATAAAACAAGCGGAGAAATGCGATGAAAAAGCTATTCACCCTGATCGTCGGGTTGTTGCTTGTCGGTACATTCACGGAAGCCCAGATATCCAGGACAATTACCTACCAGGGCGTACTCAAGGATGCCAGTGGCGCCAGGGTCACCGGCACAGTAGCTTTGGACCTCAACATTTATGCGACCACAGGTGGCGGCTCACTGTATAGCGACAGCCACGCCAGCGTAGACGTTGCCAACGGTCTGTTCAGCCTCGTTATCGGCACCGGCAGCGGCGGCGCGATCAGCCTGCCGTTTGACCAGCCGTACGAGCTTGGTGTCAGCATCGATTCCGGCGCGGAATTGTTGCCGCGCACAAGTTTGACCGCCGCACCGTACGCGCTCAATGCCGGCGGGGTCAATGTTTCCGGCGGCAGTGCCGGCGACGTACTGACCAATGACGGCAACGGCAATGGTGCCTGGGGCGCGGCTGGAGCCGGCCCGCAGGGGCCACAGGGTAAGGCCGGTGCGGATGGTGCTGCCGGCACCGCCGGCACCGCTGGTGCCGACGGTGCGCAAGGTGATCCCGGACCGGTCGGATCGGAATTCTGGGATGGCGATATTGCCGGGAATATCCACAGCGCCAACAGCGGCAACGTCGGTATCGGGACCACGGTTCCAGATGGCAAGCTGCATGTTGCCGGCATGATCCGGGCTGATGCCCATATGGTGATTCCGGATGACTACGAATTTATGTGGTCAGGTACAGGTACCTCGATCGGAGGAAGGCCCCATAAAATTTACTTTCAGGTCGGCTCAG
>Ga0209403_10001067_pt1 | contig 36835 bp, 33 predicted proteins | sample ArcticOcean_MG_C_8_FD_187440 | JGI IMG/M metagenome (GOLD analysis project Ga0209403, IMG submission 187440) | Marine microbial communities from western Arctic Ocean - ArcticOcean_MG_CB11_86 (SPAdes) (version 2) | ecosystem: Environmental > Aquatic > Marine > Oceanic | place: Arctic Ocean...
TGAAAGATTCACACATCCGGCAAGCCCGGGAACTGGGCGTGCGATTCCTGATCAACACCGACGCACATAATCCGGGCAATCTGGATCAGTTGCGGTACGGCGTAGGTAACGCACGACGTGGTTGGGCCGAGAGACAAGAAGTGCTTAACACGCTCCCAGTAGCCGAGTTCGAACGTTTCCTCAACATGCCAAAACCCGAACGCGCATCTTTCATCGCCGAACAGGTTGTAACCAGATGACGCCGATACCGGGTCCCGGCGAACCGATAGAGCCGGAAGAACTTCAGACGATCGAGTCGGGAGAAGCAATCACGGCCGAGGCAGCCGCCACGGATCCAGAGGAACTCCTAGAGCGATTCCGCATGGCAGCCAGCGACCCTGGCAAGGACTGGCATCTCTCGCTCATCGAGACGATGGCGTTGTGGCCCCTGGCATCTGAGCAGATCGATGGCCGCAATTTTATCTATCTACTCGGGGGTGAAGCTTTCGACTGGCGTTCTCTTGCGGAACGAATTCTTGGCGCCCGGGACATTCCCATACCTGCGGAAGATCGGGAGCAGCTATTACTTGACTGGACGCTTCCTGCGGGATTGAAGGAAGAAGAGTTTCGTCGGCTGATTGGGTTCGCAAAGGGCGCGGGATTCCTCAATTATTTCTACGGGGTCACGGTTGAACAGGCGATTTTGCTGGCCATGGAAGAAGAGGTCCGAAAACGACGATATGCCCGCGGCTTTGCGCCGGATGATGTCGGAGCGGACATCGCGTACGAAACCCTTTACGGGGCAACACGTCAGGAATTGATAACCGAGTTCGAAGGGGAGACCGGTAGCCGGGTGCGCCGACAGTCGCGTGGCCCGGAACGTGCAGCCGGCAATTTGCGCAACGTCGACCATTTCACATACTGGTTGTTCCAGCGGCGATTCAAGAACGCAGATCCCGCCCGTATCGCCAGCGACACGCGCAAGGGCCTGGAGATTCTGGAACGGATGCGGCTAGCGCAGGCGAGAAGGAATAAAGACGAGACGTTCCCCAGGCCGTTCATCGATCTCGGCGACCTCCACACCTATGAGTCGCCTCCACGCTACGCAAGACACGTGCCTCGGCGCCCCGTTCGTACGTAATACCAAATTACGAAAACATGTCGCCCGGAGATTCGGTGGATTGACCGCCTGCTGCGCCTCGTGCTAGCGTCAAAGGTAACGCAGAGATGGGAAGTAGTATCGCAGTGGCAGGCAAGAGAGAGCCGGGGATGCTGTGATCCCGGCGCCACATGCCAGACGAGAAGTCATCCCGGAGCGGTCAGCCTAAACTCGGACAATGAGTAAGGGATGAACGGCAGCTACCGTTAACAGCAATAGAGCGGTTTTGATTGGAAATCCGGTCAGGGCAACGAAGGTGGTACCGCGAGGCGCAACGCCCCGTCCTTTGAATGAAGGATGGGGTTTTTTATTGCCCGACGTTTCATGGCGGTATCGAGTTCACGTACAGGACGAATAATGGCAACGACGGAACGAAAATGGATCACACCGGTCGATGTATCCGCACTACCTCGGAGATTCGAGCCTGAAGAGGCGGAACCCCGCTGGCGTGCACTGTGGGATGAGTGGGGCATCCACAGCTATGACCCGACGCGTACCCGGGAAGAGACCTTTATTGTCGATACACCTCCGCCAACCGCCAGCGGCTCTCTTCATGTCGGCCACGTGTTCTCGTATACGCACCAGGATCTTATCGTTCGCTACCAGCGGATGAAGGGCCGGAATATTTTTTATCCGATGGGCTGGGACGACAACGGTCTTCCCACGGAACGGCGCGTCCAGAACGTGTTCAATGTCCGATCTGACCCGTTCATGTCGTACGACACGGGTCTTACAATCGAACGCGTTGACCCGAAAACGAAACCCCGAGATCTCCCGCGCCCGACCGTGGTATCCCGCCGAAATTTCATAGAACTGTGCCACATCGTCACTGCAGAAGATGAGGTTGCTTTCAAAGACCTGTGGAAGATGCTCGGGTTGTCGGTTGACTGGAATGAGGAATATGCAACGATCGACGATCGGTCACGTGGCATCTCCCAACTCAGCTTCCTGGACCTGTATGAGAAGGGTCACATCTACCAGGTCGATGCTCCCACGATGTGGGATATAGATTTTGCAACCGCGGTAGCGCAAGCGGAGGTTGAGGACCGGGAACGGGACGGTGCGTTCCACGACATCGAGTTCGGGACGGCAGACGGTGGAACCTTTGTAATCGCCACCACTAGGCCGGAACTACTAGCGGCTTGCGTCGGAATCGCCGCACACCCGGACGATGAGCGTTACAAGCCGCTATTTGGCAAGATGGCGATCTCCCCGGTCTACCGCGTCTCTGTACCGATCTTTCCGACCGAACTGGCCGACCCCGAAAAAGGTACCGGCGTGCTGATGGTCTGTACCTTCGGAGACCAGACGGACGTGCAGTGGTGGCGTGAGCAGTCGTTGCCGTTGAGGCAGGTGCTGGGCCGCGATGGACTTATCGTCGAACGCCACTACGGAGACGAGGGCTGGGAGAGCAACGACCCTGAACTCGCCAACGCCAACTACGCCGAAATTATGGGTAAGCGAATTAACCAGGCCCGACGAATTGTTGTAGAGCAACTTCAAGACTCTGCCAATGCGGCCATCGCAGGCGGTGGAGCTCCGCTCCAGGGCGAGCCGCGGCGGATCAAACACGCCGTACGGTTCTTTGAGAAGGGCGACAGTCCACTTGAATACCTGACCAGCCGGCAGTGGTTTGTGCGCCTGATGGACAAGAAGGATAAGCTCATCGAGAAAGGCCGACAGATCAAGTGGCATCCCGCATATATGGGCAAACGCTACGAAGACTGGACGGCAAACCTAGGGCTGGACTGGGCGATCAGCCGGCAACGGCATTTCGGCGTACAGTTCCCGGTCTGGTACCGTCTGGACGATCAGGCGAACCCAATCTATTCGGATCCGATATTGGCAACACCAGAGATGCTCCCGATGGACCCAATGTCCTCTGTGGCTCCGGGGTTTGAAGAAGCGCAACGCGGATTGCCCGGTGGATTTGCCGGAGAGCCTGATGTTTTCGACACATGGTTCACCAGCTCACTCTCTCCACAGATCGGCGCTCGGTGGGGCCAGGACGGGGACGAGATGGACAATCTGTTTCCGATGGATGTCCGCCCACAAGCACACGACATCATCCGGACATGGGCGTTCTACACGATCGCTAAGTCGATGCTCCACCACGACAAAGTTCCGTGGCACAACGTCGTGCTCAGTGGCTGGATTCTCGATCCAGACCGTAAGAAGATGAGCAAGAGTCGGGGCAACGTGGTGACGCCGACGGGGATGCTTGAGGAGTACGGCGCAGACGCAATCCGTTACTGGGCGGGCAGTGCGCGTCTGGGCGCAGACACGGCATTTGACGAGCAGGTGTTCCGGGTCGGCAAACGACTCGTGACGAAGATCTACAACGCCGGCAAGTTCGTGCTATCCCAGGAGGGCCCCGAGGGCGAAATTACGAACGAACTCGACCTTGCATTCATCTCCGAATTGAAGAAATTGGTGGACCGGGCCACGGTGGCGTTCGAGGATTTTGAGTACTCACGTGCGCTGGAGGAGACCGAATCATTTTTCTGGAGTGCGTTCACTGACAATTACCTTGAGCTGGTTAAAAAGCGTACGCGGACGGACGAGGACCCCGATGGCAGGGCGTCGGCGATAGCCACGCTGCGCACTGGGCTAAGCGTGACAATGCGCCTCTTTGCGCCGTTCGTTCCCACTATCACCGACGAAGTCTGGTCGTGGACCTTTGCGGAGCAGACGGGCAAACAGTCCATTCACATAGCGGATTGGCCTTCGGCTGCGGAATTTGAAGGCATCCCGAACCCGAACAGCGGTGATTCGTTTGCTGTGGCGTGTGATGCCATCGCAGCCGTTCGAAAAGCCAAGACGGACATGGGATTGGGTATGGGCCGCCCACTGGCTTTTCTATCACTTGGAGGAAACGCCGACAGTTTGTCTGTGCTGTCCGGGGTGGTCAACGACGTGAACGACGGAGCGAACGCTTCGGGTGTAGATGTGATCGAAGGCGATGTGGACGGAGAGCGGTTCGTTGCGACTATCGAGCCGGAGGCGCAGGAAGAGACATAAGCTGCAATATTAATGTCGGGTATTTGCGACAGCGCTAAATCATCAAATCTCCGCCGTTTATGTCCAGCGCCGCGCCCGTGATGTATGCGGCGCGGTCGGACGCGAGGAAGGCGACTAGTTCTGATACTTCTGACGGCTCGCCTAACCGGGTTATGGGGAAGCTATTGGCGTATGCGGACTTGCGCGTTTCGTCGATCTCGTCCTGAACCATCTCCGTGTCGATCAGGCCGGGGCAGACCGCGTTGACAGTGATGCCGTGTGACGCCTCCTCCATCGCGAGGTGGCGTGTGAGCCCCAGGACGGCGTGCTTGGAAGACGTATAGGCGGCACTGCCAAGAGTGCTCGTGGTCTTGCCTGCGGTGGACGAGAAGTTGACGATGCGGCCCCATCCAGCTTCACGCATCGCCGGAAGAACGGCGCGGGAGGGCAGGAACGTGCCCTTCAGATTCACGCCGATCACGAAGTCCCACTCGTCTTCGCTCATGTCGAACACCGCGGTCCGGCGAAGCACGCCTGCCGCGTTCACCAGTATGTGAAGCGCCCCGAACCCGGAGACCGCACGGTCCATTACGGCGGCGACATCGGAAGAGTTCGTGACATTGCCGCTGACGGCGATCGCCCGGCCTCCGGCGTCGCGCAACATCACGGCCGTGGCCTCGGCCGCCTCCACGGACAGATCGTTGACCACAACCGAAGCACCCGCAGCGGAAAGGCGCAGGGCCGCGGCACGTCCCATGCCACGTCCCGCGCCGGTTACGACCGCGACCTTTCCCGCCAGTTCATCCGGGAATGGCGTCGGCAGTCGTGACGGATCGAAATTCAATGCTGGCGAGCTCAAATCACGCCCAATTCTGCGCCGACGTCCTGGAACGCATCCAGGGCTTCGTCCAGTTGTGATCGATCGTGCGCCGCCGACATCTGGACTCGGATACGGGCCTCGCCTCTCGGAACAACCGGGAAGCTGAATCCCACGACGAAGATGCCCCGCCGATTCATCGCCGCAGCCATCTCCACCGTCTTGATCTCGTCCCGCAGCATCACGGGGACGATCGGATGATCGCCCGGGATAAGTTCAAAACCGAAACCAGTCATACGGTCACGGAAATAGCGGGTGTTCGCCCATAACCTCTCCCGAAGTTCGGGATGCCGTTCGATCAGCTCCAACGCCTTCAACGCGCCCACAACAACGAGCGGTGGGAGGGTGTTTGAGAACAGATACGGGCGAGAGCGTTGACGGAGATAGGACACGATCTCGGAATGGCCAGTGGTGAACCCGCCTGATGCGCCTCCGAGAGCCTTGCCGAGCGTGCTGGTGATGATGTCCACACGGCCCTCTACGCCGAGCTGTGCGGGCGTGCCTCGCCCACCCGGGCCGACGAACCCGGTCGAGTGGGAATCGTCCACCATCACTATCGCGTCGTACTTATCGGCCAGGTCGCAGATCTCTTCCAGCTTTGCGAGATCGCCCTGCATGCTGAACACACCGTCGGTGGCGATCAGCCTGAATCTGGCGTCCGAGGACTCCTGCAACTTAGCTTCGAGATCGGCCATGTCGCTATGAAGATAGCGCTTTCGGTCGGCCCGGCACAGTCGTATGCCGTCGATGATCGAGGCGTGGTTCAGTTCATCGCTGATGACGGCGTCTTCACGGCCGAGCAGCGTCTCAAACAGGCCGGTATTGGCGTCGAAACAAGAGCTGTAGAGGATCGTGTCTTCTGTCCCAAGAAACTGGCTAATCCGGGCCTCCAGCTCTTTGTGAATGTCCTGTGTACCGCAGATAAATCGTACGGAAGCCATGCCGTAACCGTGGCTCTGGAGCCCGGATGATACCGCCTCCAGAATCTCTAGATGATCCGCAAGCCCGAGGTAGTTGTTGGCGCAGAAGTTGATGCGCGGGCCGGCGTTGGTCGTCACCCGAGCGCCCTGTGGCGTCTCGATGACCTGCTCAGCCTTGAACAGACCGGCGGCCCGTATATCGTCCAGCTCGGAATCGAGCCAGGACTTGATAGCTGTGTAAGCCAAATGTGTGCTCCCTGGCCCCGATATTCACGTATTTACGTCTCGAATTACTCCGCTTTTACGATATCCGACTCGACTTCCAGCTCGTCCGGGACGAACTCGCGCCACGGCTGGAAACCGAGCACGAACTCTTGGCCTTCGTCCATCGATCCGAGGCCTTTCACAGCGCGACCAGGATCGTAGCCACGTGTGGCCGCTATCGCCTGTATGCCACGTTTCATTGACCGAACGCCTCCCAGATTGACCTCTTGTCCGTCGTCCATAAGAAGCGTCAGGTCGAGACCTTTAGGGTGCTCTTTCCAGTACATTCGCATCGTGTGAATTAACTCCTGGTCATGTGTTGTTGTGTCTATTTCTTAAGTAGGGGCAGTGCGCGGTCCAACAGGGCGTTGCCGACATCCAGCTTGTCCATCAGGGGCATTGGTTCCGGCTCGCGCCCCGGGTAAAAAAATGTCACAGCATTGGTGTCCGTCCCGAATCCGGAACCGGCGGCCGACACATCGTTGGCGACCAACATGTCGACGTCCTTGGAAAGTAATTTTGCATCAGCGTTCTCGATGAGGTCATTCGTTTCGGCGGCGAACGCGACCTTGACCAGGTGTTTCCCGCTAATACCGGCAATTATGTCCGGGTTCTGGATGAGATCGATTCTGAGCGGGTCATCGCTGGTCTTTTTGATCTTCTTGTCGGCGGGATTTGCGGGCCGGTAATCGCTCACTGCCGCCGCCATTATCAACATCTCGGCGTCTGCACACACCGTTTGAACGGCGTCCCGCATTTCGATTGCGGATGAAACCGACAGCAAGGTCACACACGCGGGTACAGGTAATGACGATGGTGCGCTGATCAGGGTGACATCTGCACCACGGTCGCGTGCAGCTTCCGCGATCGCGTAGCCCATCTTGCCAGTAGATCGATTGGTCAGCACCCGAACCGGGTCAATCGCCTCTTCAGTGCCACCAGCGGATACGACCACGCGCCGACCGGCCATGTCGCCATCCCGTCCAAGTAGCGCACGAATGTGTCCCATTATCTTCGAGACCTCTGTCATACGGCCGTTACCTACAAGTCCTGACGCCAACCGCCCCGACTCGGGGCCTATGAAATGGACGCCGCGTTCTTTGAGCGTCCTAACGTTGGCTTGCGTCGCCGCTGCGCCGTACATGTCGGCGTCCATCGCCGGAGCTACCGCCACTGGTTGCGAGCCGGCAAGGATCGTTGCCGTTAAAACATCGTCGGTAATCCCGTGGGCTAGTTTTGCTAGCACGTTCGCGGTTGCCGGCACTACCAATATCAAATCGGCACGACGGGCGAGGGCCACATGGTCGATCCCTAGCTCGGAGTTCGATTCGTACAACCCCGTGGAAACAGGCCTGTGGGTCAGTCCGCCAAAGGTAGCGACGCCAACGAATTCCTGGGCGGACCGCGTCAGCACCACCTCAACCGACGCCCCGGCCTGAGTAAGTTTGCTCGCAAGATCAGCGGCCTTGAATGCGGCGATACTCCCGGTCACCCCGAGAACGATCGACTTACCTTTGAGGATTGTCGTCACAGCTAATCTCCGCTGTTCAATTCAAAAAGCATCCGTAGGCCGACTAGTGTCAGGTCTTCATTCACTTCTTGAAGAACATCTGATTGTTCTGACACGACTCTAGCGAGTCCACCGGTAGCGATAACGCGGCACGCTGATGGATCATCGGGACTGAGTTCTGCGACAAATCGACTAACCATGCCTTCCACCAGTCCGACGTATCCAAACACAAGCCCGGAACGGATTGCGTCAGTGGTGTTACGTCCGATGGCGTTCTCGGGCGCCTGTAAATCGACGCGCCTCAATTGCGATGTCCCACGGTACAAAGCCTCTGCGGCAAGCGTCATCCCGGGTGCGATCGCGCCGCCTAGGTATTGGGCATCCTTGCTGATGGCATCGAACACCGTCGCCGTTCCAATGTCCACAATGATGCATGGACCTCCGTACAACCGGTAAGCCGCCACGGCGTCAGCAATTCGGTCTGTACCGACATCCTGCGGCCGGTTGTAGTTGATCTTGATACCGGTGCGAGTGCCCGGCCCGACCACCATCGGAGAAGTGCCAAGCATCTCCGTGAGAGCAGTTGCTACGGCCCCAGTCAGCGGCGGGACAACCGAGCACATTACCGAAGCTGGAAAATCGGACGGCGAGATGTCTTTTGAACTCAACATTCCCTGTAGCAACAGGTTGTGTTCGTCCGCGGTTCGGCGTGCGTCGGTGGCGAATCGCCAGGTTGCTATCAGGCGGTCGTCTTCGAATGCGCCAATTGTGACGTTTGAGTTGCCGACGTCGACGGCGAGGAGTTTTCCCACGATATCCGGATCATATCAGCGCTTGGCTGGATACTTACGGTTAGTTCGATAGCTTTTTGAGCGCCGCCGGTATCGACTCCAACACGTCACCAGCCACCATGGACACTTCACCAACTCCCCGTTTCGCGATCTCGCCAGCCAGTCCGTGCGCATAAACGCCTAGCGCGGCGGCATCAAATGGTTCCATCCCCTGAGCCAGGAATCCGACTATCAGACCAGCGAGCACATCGCCTGTTCCGCCGGTTGCCATTCCCGGGTTAACCCATGGACTGATCGCCGTTCGTCCGTCCGGGTGGGCAACGATGGTACAGGCGCCCTTGAGCACCACGATATGACGCCATGTTTCGGCAGCCGATTGTGCGGTATGAACACGATCACGCTCTACCTCCGTCACGGTTGAGCCTCTAAGCCGTGCCATTTCGCCAGGATGTGGGGTCAAGATCGTTGGCCCCGGAATTCGACCTTGCCAGTCATCGACTGAGGCAAGTGAGTTGAGCGCGTCCGCATCGATAACCAACTGCGGGCCTTCGCGCCGGTCCAGCAATACCGCATGCACGAATTCAACTGTCGATGGTGTTTGGCCGAGGCCAGGACCTATTAACATTGAAGATGCGCTACGAGAGGCATCGGTGACCTGTACGGCGGCCAAGCGAAAGTCGATAACGTTTCTGCTGTGCTCAACCAAAGGGATATAGGTGGCCTCGGCGAGACGGGAAGCGATGAGCGGGTAGATTGTGTCCGGCAGGGCCAACGTCACAAGGCCGACTCCGGCCCTCCCGGCGGCCGCACTGGATAGATATGCCGCTCCGACATAATTCTCGGACCCAGCGACGATCAGGGCACGCCCGAACGTCCCTTTGTTTGATCGGGGCATTCGATCGGGAATCATCCTAGCTATAGAGGACGTGGTCATAAGCTCGGTCTGGATCTGGTCATCCAGTCCTTCTGGAATGCCGATGTCAAGGCACCGCCACGGTGTGCCCTTTGGTTCCAGAAAATGTCCTATTTTCGGCCGGCCAAGCACAAGGGTTTCGTTGGCGTCCAGTCCGTTGGGGTCCATGGTTCCGGTGTCAGTCGACATCCCCGTCTCGATATCCACGGCGACTATCGCCGTTTTAGCGTTATCGCGCACAGTACGGAGAAGATCAGATAACGGCGGCTCGATCGGTCGGCCACGCCCAGTCCCTAGAACCGCGTCCACGATCACCATCGCTTCCGAAACCGTCGCAATAAGCAGTGAGTGATCGTCGTCATCGAATTCGTGAACCATCTTGACCCCGGCAGCGGACGCAAGATCATACTTCTCGTCTTCAGCAGGGCGATTCATCAACAGGTAGGCGGTGACGTTGATTCCGCGGGACGCGAGATGCCGGGCTACCACGAGTCCGTCAGACCCGTTATTACCCGAACCTATGAGAATCAGGGCAGGACCACTCCCGGCTCTGGGCAATCGGTCGCGCAGCGCTTCGGCGATCGCCAGTCCGGCGTTCTCCATCAGCGTGTCCAGCGATACTCCTGCCCGCACTGACGCCTGTTCAAGTTCCCACATCTGCCGGGTTGTGACTACCTTCAATCCTGCGTTGTCCTTGCCTCCGGGACGGATGAATCAACTGTCTGGGCCACGACGCTGGCTATGGCAAATTCACGGGAGTGAGAGAGACTGACCGCGATCCGTACGATCCCCATTCTCTCGGCACGCGCCTTCGCCCTATCATGCAACACGATCTCCGGCGCATGACCGCGTTTCCGTTGAACTTCGATATCACGCCAACTGACCCCGCGCACGCCGGTTCCGAGTGCCTTCATCACCGCCTCTTTCGCTGCAAAACGGCTGGCCAACTGGGGCGCCCGGCCCCTGCAATAGGCCTGCTCGGCGGGCGTGTATATCTTCTCCAAGAATCGGAGTGGATACCGGGAGTAGGTGAGTCCAATTCGCTCGATTTCGATTAAGTCGACGCCGACGTACAAAGTGTGTTCTCCCCGGCCCGGCAGTGGCGAACCCTGATGCTCATTATTCGTACGAACAAGATTACGGGCCCGAGATAGTGATCAAGTGACCGGCCGATTATATGGGCCGCAACGTTCTCCCCCACCGGCGTCTCGGCTTATCCCTGACAAAATCGATCTTATCCATCTACTCGATGCTAATCTTTACCACGTTGGAATCATCCTCAAACTACCGTGCCAACGTAAAGCCGACCACCCACAAAACATTCCGTTTACCTAATTCTTCGGGAGAGTCCTTATTCGCGCTAAACGCATCGACGGGAAGGCTGTGGCGGCGAAAGTCCTTGAGGAGGTTGCCCAAGAGGTTGAGGAGTGGGTTTCTTCAGGTAATCTCAGGCCTGGTTTAGCCGTAGTGCTGGTGGGGGCAGATCCGGCTTCCGCGACATATGTGCGTGGGAAAGAGCAGGCGTCGACAGAAGTCGGGATCCACTCCGAGACACGCAAACTGCCGGCGGACGTGACCCAGAGTGATTTGCTTGACTTGATCTCCGAGCTGAACTCGGACGTCCGGATTACCGGTTTTTTGGTGCAGTTACCGTTGCCAGATCACATCGACGAAGACACCGTCTTGCACGCTATTGATCCAAATAAAGACATTGACGGCGTACATCCTTACAACATGGGTCTCTTGTTAGGGGGCACGCCGCGACTTGCCCCGGCGACTCCGAGCGGAATCTTGAGGTTGCTAGCGGAAGAAGGTGTGGACACCAACGGTAAACATGTCGTCATATGCGGACGAAGCAACATCGTTGGCCGCCCGCTCGCCGCTCTGCTATTGAGACGAGGGCATGGAGGCGATGCGACCGTAACTATCTGCCATTCCCGGACGAGAGATCTGGGATTGTTCACCAGACGGGCAGACATCCTTGTCACTGCCATGGGCGTGCCCGGTCTGATCACAAAAGACATGGTCAAACACGGTGCAGTCGTGATAGATGTCGGAACCGTTCGGGTAGATGATCCGTCACGAGAGCGCGGATGGCGGCTCGCCGGAGATATGGCGCTTGACGTGAGAGACGTGGCATCGATGCGGACGCCTGTGCCTGGTGGAGTAGGACCGATGACTATAGCGATGCTGTTGAAGAATGTTATGCAGGCGGCGCGCCTGGATGATGAGGGCGCCCGTAAATAGAGAACAAAAGGGTACGTATGTAAACCGCTCGATTCGTTCGAGAACGCTGAAGGTTCTATAGTACGATAGCCGCCGCCGCGGACCCATCAAAACAAAGTGGGCCAGTTAAGTTCATGGCGTGGAGGTCGAAAGATCGTTCAAAGTAAAGAACAGACGTCTTCCGAAACAGATTCGGTGGAAGGCGCACGAAAACAGGAACTGTCCGAGCTTTATCGGCAAATGTACCTAATTCGCCAATTTGAAGAAGCCTGCGGTGAGATGTACACACGAGGACAGGTCCGCGGGTTCCTGCACCTCTACATTGGAGAAGAAGCGATTGCAGTCGGTGCGATCTCCCAGCTTCTACCCCATGATTACATCGTTACGCACTACCGCGACCATGGCCATGCATTGGCGCGTGGCCTTGACCCGAATCGCGCAATGGCCGAGCTGTTTGGTCGCATCGATGGCCTGAGCAAAGGCAAAGGCGGTTCGATGCACCTTTTTGACGCAGAGAAGGGCTTCATCGGCGGCCATGCGATTGTTGGCGGGCAGTTCCCCCTCGCTGCTGGTCTCGCCCTGTCCCACCAGTACCGGAAGAGCGACGGTGTTTGTGTCGTGTTTTTTGGGGACGGATCCACCAATCAAGGCACATACCACGAGGTCATGAACCTCGCCGCGGTCTGGAAACTTCCCATCCTGTTTTTCCTTGAGAACAATCTTTACGGCATGGGCTCGAGGTTCGATCGAGTGAGAGGTGGCGGTGAAGATTTTTACCCAGGCGCTGCAACCTACGGCATCGATCAGACAGCGGTCGTAGATGGGATGGATGTCATGGCCGTGCAAGAAGCAACGAAACTTGCGCTTGAAAGCATACGGTCTGGGAACGGTCCCGCATTTATCGAAGCTAAGACATTCCGTTTCCAAGGACACTCAATGGCTGATCCTGTGAAGTACCGGGATAGATCTGAAACTGAGGTCTGGGAGGCGCGTGACCCTCTGAAGACTTTTCCGCGTGACCTCCTTGATCAAGGCCTGTTTACAGAGGCCGAGTTGGAAGAGATTCGATGCGGCGTTGACGCTGAAGTGGCTGCAGCGGTCAAGTTTGCCGAGGATAGTCCGTTCCCGCCAGACGAAGAACTTTTCACCGATATTTACGCCTAATATCGCCGTCCTTTTCGAGATGGCGGGATTGATGCATGACTGAAATTACGTTCAGACAGGCCCTACAACGTGGATTACGGGAGGCGCTAGACGCTGACCCCAATGTTTTCCTGATGGGCGAAGACATCGGAAAGTATGACGGCGCGTATGCCGTTACTCAGGGTCTCCTTGAGAAATACGGACCCGACCGTGTTCGGGACACACCGATATCGGAAGCCGCATTTGTCGGGGCCGGAGTCGGGGCCGCTGTCGCGGGCCTACGACCGGTGGTCGAGCTGATGTCGATGAGCTTCTCTCTCGTGGCGTCTGACCAGATCGTAAACATGGCTGCCAAGATTCGATATATGTCTGGTGGACAACTAAAGGTGCCGATGGTTCTTAGAGCACCGACCGGCGGAGGCGTGCAGCTAGCGGCGACACATTCCCAGTCGTTCGAGAACTGGTACGCATCGGTTCCGGGCCTGAAGGTTGTCACGCCGTCCACGCCGTACGATGCGCTGGGTCTTCTGCGAAGTTCGATCGAGGACGACAACCCTGTCGTATTCGCCGAGAACGCTCTGCTCTACGCGACAAAGGGAGATGTCCCAGACGAGGAATATCGCGTGCCTATCGGCGTCGCAGATGTGAAACGGACCGGGACTGATATCACGCTCGTTGGCTGGGCGCACGGCATAGTCACCTTGATGGCCGCCGCCGAAAAACTCGCCGAGACCGGAGTTAGCGCCGAGGTTGTGGACCTCAGGTCATTGCGGCCGCTGGACATGGAAACCGTTACTGAGTCTGTAGAGAAGACGGGCAGGGCGCTGGTGCTGGACGAAAACTGGCGTACGGCTGGCTTTGGTGCAGAGGTGGCGGCCGAAATCGGATATAGAAGCTCCGACTATCTTGACGGTCCGGTTGCAAGGGTAAGCGGCACAGATACTCCCTCTCCCTACTCACGCCCACTTGAGCAACTTGGGATTCCACAGGTTCCGTGGGTCATCGACGAAATCGAAAAAACATACGGTATTTGAACAGACCAGATACCATCGACATGCGTAGCGCACCCGCGCCTAATTTTCAGTAAAGGGTCTCCGGATTGATTACCGAAGTCGTAATGCCGGCCATGGGCGCCGACATGACCGAAGGCACCGTCGTCAAATGGCTCAAGTCAGAGGGCGATGAAATTTCTCGCGGAGATATTCTCGCGGAGATCGAGACGGACAAGACGGTTGTAGAGATGGAGGCGTACGGATCAGGCCTTCTGCGCAAGATCGTCGTGGATGAAGGCGTTATGGTGCCGGTGGGCGATCTGATTGCCTACCTTGGTGACGCGGATGACGATATTCCCGATGTGGCGGGCGGCAGCAATAGCGTGCCTGAGACGGCGGCACCGATTCCTGAGGAACCTGTCTCCGTGCGGCCCCCCGCCGCACCAACTGAGGCTCCCGTCGCGACCGGTCGCATCAAGGCGTCACCCGTCGCACGAAAGATCGCAACTGAGCTTGGCATCGACCTTACGACCGTGACTGGCACAGGTCCGGGCGGCAGAATCACCCGTTCAGACGTCGAGGGTCATCCAGGCGTTCTGTCTGCGACTCCGACCGTTGCGGCCTCCACCGACGTAACACCGTCGAGCATATTGCCGGTCACGCTCAACGGGGAAGATATTCCACTTTCGACCATGAGGCAGGCGATCGCGCGCGTAACCGTGCGAAGCAAGACCGAAAACCCGCACTACTACATCGACCTATCGATCGACATGACATCTGCGATGTCGATGCGCCAAGGGTTGAACGAGGAGATCGGCGATACTGGACCTCGCATTAGCGTGAACGACATGATCGTCCGTGCATGCGTCAAGGCGATCATTAAATACCCCAAACTCAACACCACCTTTGCGGTCGATCACCTGATTAGCCATGCCGACATCAACATCGGTGTCGCAATAGCTTTAGAAGTCGGCCTGATGGTTCCTGCCATCCTCCGAACCCAGAACATGAGCCTCCTTGAGATTTCTGCCGCCACAAAGGACCTGGCGAACCGGGTCCGAGGCGAAGGAGGTGCGTTGACACAGGAAGAAAACACCGCGGGTACTTTCTCCATCTCAAACATGGGGATGCTAGGCGTGGATAATTTCCAGGCGATCATCGTGCCTCCTCAATCGGCAATCCTTGCCGTTGGTGCCGTCGCACAGCAGCCCGTCGTGCGAGATGGGGAAATAGTCATACGACAGATGATGAAGGCAAGCCTGTCAGCCGACCACCGGGTAACCGATGGTGCGGAAGGTGGCGTGTTCCTTGGCGAGATCCGACGATTGCTTGAGAACCCGGTCAGCCTGCTGGTGTGATTTGAGGAAGAAAAGACTTCATCCAGAAACTGGATGTAAAGGCCCGCCTTCTCGGCGGGCCTTTACGCGAAGGAAGTATTTGACCCCGGCATCTGTTCTGATCACCGGTCTAACCCTAGAATGAGCAACGTGTACTACGAAGAGCCATTTTTACCCGATGAACGCTCCGTGCTGGAGCGTTTTTTTACGAATACAGATGGGCCTGTATTCGGAGTCGTAAATCTGCCTGAGGTCGTGAAGGGGGCTCTGTTCGCACGTTACTCCCGGTCACACAAATCGCTTCGCCGTTTGTTTTTGGATGAGTTCCACAATCAACCAGAGCTCGGCATAACCGCCATGTCCGCGGCCGTGGCTGACGACGACCCGTCTGTAAGGCTCAACAAGGCCGAGGCACTGTATGACCGCGTATTTGGCGAGTATGGAGATGACTCGGTCGCGCAGTTGGGCGGGGCTCACCTGGCATGCGAGCAGGCTTCGAACCTGCTTACCAAGGTGCTCGAACGGGGGAGGATCGCCGCTTATCTGGAGCAGAGCACGCGGTACATCTATTACGATCGCCCACTCGGGGATGGTTATCGATATCACGTCCCACCTGAGGTAATCGGTTCAACCTTGGAACGTGAGTACCGGGGGACGATGGACGCCCTGTTCGGCCAGTACTCGGCGCTTGTGCATGAACTGGCGCCGCATTTTGAAAGCAAGTTCCCGAGAACTGAGGGAACCTCAAGACGTGCATATAACGCCACCATCCGCGCTAAAGCCTGTGACGCTGCACGTGGACTGTTGCCGGCTGCTACTACGTCGAACGTTGGTGTATACGGAACAGGACAGGCATACGAGTCATTGCTGATTCGTATGCAGGCGCACCCACTGGCGGAAGCGCGTGAGTATGGCGAAATGATGCTCACGGAACTCCGGGAGATCATTCCTGCGTTTGTCAAAAGGGTTGATCTTCCCGACCGAGGTGGAGCTTGGGCCCATTATTTTTCGGATACAGCTGCGCGTATGAAAGATATTGCAGATACGATCAATATCGAGTTCAGTAATGGCCCCGAAGTCACACTTGAAGACTGGGACCCCGATGCCGAGATCAAGGTCGCTGCTTCCGCTCTGTACGCTTACTCGGACCTGTCTGGCGAACAGTTACTCGAAGTCGTACGGAACATGGGAGCGGAAGAGCGGGCCGGGATAATCCGAGCGTATTCTGGGGATCGGATTAATCGGCGGCACAAGCCCGGCAGGGGCATGGAACGGGTCGATTACAGATTCGATATCACATGCGATTTCGGGAGCTTTAGAGACCTCCAACGTCACAGAATGTTGACCTTGGACTGGCAACGACTCGGTACAAAACATGGGTACGCTACACCGGACGTGTTGACCGATATCGGACGCGTACAGGAATGGGATTCCGCCATGGACCGCGCAGCTAGCCTGAGCAGTAACCTCATGGACCGGTTTGGAGCTGATGTCGCTCAGTACGCGGTACCGTTCGGATATCGGATTCGATTTGTGATGCAGATGAACGCCCGAGAGGCGTTCCACCTGCTCGAGTTACGTACCGCACGTGCCGGCCATCCGGACTACCGCAGGGTGTGTCAGGAGATGCATCGGCTGATCTACGAAAAAGCCGGACACCGTGCTATAGCTGGCGCCATGAAATTCGTGGATTACGAAGAGTACCAACTGGAGCGAATTGATTCAGAGCGTCGAGCGGACGAGAGAAACAGTAACGGGAAAACATAATGGCTAAGCTCAGCCGTTTCTGCCCGGGTTGAATCCCAGATTGGACGTCATGATGCGATTCAACCGCGTGCCGCTCAAAGATCATTCGGTGGCCACGTACATACTGTCCGCATCGTAAAGGGTCGTCGGAGGCAGACCGACAATTCTGAATTCGCCAATGCGATATCGATCCGGATAGTCCGTGACGGACAGGTCTCTAACGCGTCGTCAAGTAGACGCGCCTGACGCGGACTCAACACGATCCCGGCTCATCAGCCACGCTGGAATAACGCCTAGAACGGCAACGACCGACGCCGACATGAAAAAGCCCTGGAAGACTGTGAGGCCTGCGGAGGTTATCTCCTGAACTCCTTCGAGCGTGATCGGCGCATCTTCGGTCAGGCTCTCAAACCGGAGCGTGCCCCACGCCGCCATCGCGGCCAACCCGATCGTCATACCGACCATCCGGGAAACCGTGATGAGCGCGGATGCCGTTCCCCGCTCGCCGGCATTGGCATAAAGCAATGCCGCGGTGTGTATCGGCGCGATTAACAACCCGAATCCGAACCCGGAGATCGCAAGGTGCATCGTCATTGAGGGATCTTCGATATCGATATCCCATTGGGACATTGCGGCGAGTCCTACCGCGGCCAGAGCAAACCCTGCGATTGCAGGCCGTCTAGGGCCGACTCTCTGGACCAACAGGCCGCCCACGATAGCGCCGAAGGGTATGGCGACTGTCATACGAAGGAGCATTAGTCCGCCGTCCAAGGGGGACAGACCAAGAACCGTGTTAGCCATCAACGGCACCGTGACCATCACCGTTATCAAGGAAATTCCGGCGGCTAGATGGGCGGCATTGGAAGCGGTGAACTTGACCGTCCGGAGCAGTCGTACGGGCAATATCGGATCGTCTGCCTTACGGTGCCACCAGACGGTGGTTACCACAGCGGCGCTGGCGGCGGCGATCAATATGCCAAACATGACATCTGTGTTGCCCGCACGAGATAACGCCGCTGTGAGCAGCACTAACACGGCGACGAACAATGCACCGCCAACGAGATCGATCCTCGCCGGGTTTCGCACCCCGGCCGGAGAGAACCTCAGCGCTGTGATTACCGCCAGCCCGAGAGGGATATTGATCCAAAACACCCACTCCCAGGAGCTGAAGTTTGTAATCAATCCCGCCCATAGCGGGCCGATGACGGCACCGGATTCCGCGCTGGCGCCGATAATGCCAAACGCCATCGCATGACGAGCACGTGGCAGCACGTCACCAACGGAAGCGATTGCGACGGGGATCATTGCGCCCCCACCGATCGCTTGAAATACCCGGGCGCCGATCATCCAATTCAGGTCAGGTTCATCCCGTCCGATCAGCTTCGGAAGGTCCGGACTGATGGCCACGAGCGCCGATCCAAGCATGAAAATAATCAGTGCTCCAACGAACACTGCACGACGCCCGAATCGATCGGCTACACGGCCCATGATCGGCATAGCGGCCGTGTAGCCGATCAGGTACCCCGTTACGGTCCAAGATGCCCGATCCAACTCGCTTGGGGCAATACGAAAGTCCTTGAGCAGCTCCGGCAAAACGACCACTATCGATGTCTGATCATCCGCAGCGATGAATACGCCGGCACAAACCGGAATGATGACGGCGTAAGGGCTAATGTTCCGTAGCCAGTTGATCACGCGTTCACGCCCGGCCTAAATCGGCGGCTCAATGGAGATATCTGCATTGAACTCGAACAATCGGACCGTACGCACCAGATCGCCAGATTCAGCGGTAGTCACCCTCCCGGTGATTAGCGCTTCAACAGGGTATAACGACGAGCCATCTATCGTCATCCGGACATTTAACCGGGGTGCGGTCTCGTCCACGTCGCTGGTCAGCGATTTCAAGGCTATCGCCGGTAGATGTCCATCGATGACGTAAGACCCAACTTTAGATGCTTGTGCTGGCGCTATATGTGGGTTCTCGAACTGCTCAAGAATACTAGAGACCAACGATACGGGGTTGAATGTACCGAAGGGGCTGGTCCCTGGCTCCAAGAGTTGCCAACGCCCGGTGATCGGGTGTGTCATATATGAATCCTGGTTGATTACCGTGACCGCGGTATTTACGAAAAAGCCCGACACCAGCATGTCTGCATCAAGTGTGTATCTACCGGGGACCAACACTGTCCCAGAAGCGTTTGACACCGCGATTCCGTTCGACAGAATCGTGTTTCCGTTATCGTGAGCTAATCCAAATCGAAAGGTCGTTATTCCCGGTAAGGCAGCCGATGAACGGGAGATGATTTCGGCCGGCGACATCTGATCAATGTCGAAACCCGGGTCTACAGATTTGCCCGATGAGCATGCAAGGGTCAGGACTATACCGAGAGCCGTAATCAGGCCGGTCCATAACGAAGTATGTCTATGGGTCAGAGCAGTCACGCATGAAACCGCATGTCGGGCACCGCAGCTTGCAGTGGAAGTCCAGCATCTCGGTGCCGCAAAGATCACATACCCAGATCAAATGGGCGTGAGTTGACGTTGTATTGATCGAGTCCATGACGACGCCTCAAGAAGGAGTTCGGCAGCGCCGGGAGTATATCAAGCTAACTTCGGGCCGCCGGGGATATATACACAGGGCTGGATCACCGCCACATACTGATCGGACCCGATCAACACGGTGAAATCGGACGAGATAGCAGATCCGTCCAACGGTTCAGTAGTCCACCGAATGACGGTAGGGTTCACGCGAGACGATCACGGATTACGAGGTGATCCCCCGATGGGGCCAGTCGTGCCCGCCGCGTCGGCCTCGGAATCAGAGTCACTTTCGCTTCCTACGCGATTTCGCAACTCGGAAAGGGCGGTTCGTGCTGACTCAAGATCATGACCTCTGGGAGCGCTATCCAAGTATGTAGACAGTGTCTCGGCGGCGGCATTAAATCGGCCGAGTTCTGTTTGTATGCGCGCCAGGTCCGCGAGGTTATGCCACGACGCCGGCACAACGATTCGAATACGTTCAGCGATCCGTAGCGCCCGACCGTAATCCTCTCTATCGAGATATATCTGTTTCAAATTGCTGAGCGTGCGTCGCAGTATGTTTCGATTACCGGTCGGTCGCATGAACGGCGCCGCCTCTTCCACGCTCATCGGTATCGACCGCCGGCCGGGTCGTCCGGTGGCTCGCTGAACAATTGCTATGCACTCGCGACGGCTCAGGAGGCCACCAGCATCAAACGGGTCAACAAAGATCGATTCCGACCCTTCGCCCGCTCGAATAAGGAAATGTCCAGGCAGTCCAATACCGTGGAAATGATATCCCGCCCGACGGCCTATCTCCATATAAAGGACCGACAGTGTGATCGGGTTACCGAGGCCACGGTCCAACACGTCCGGGATGTAGCTGTTACGTGGATCGTAGTAACGTTTCAGATCCCCGCGAACCCCGAGTTCATTGAACAGTACATCGTTTACGGCGTGCACGGCGTCAAATATGCCGTGCCTACGCGGCAGTCGCTCTCGGACACGTTCACCCAGAAGAGCGACCCGTCCTCGTTCGGCTACGAGGTCCATATCCGGGTATTCACTAGCCGCTATCAATAACGAAGCGGAAAGAAGGTTTATCTGGGACGCCGGAACGGAAACTACGCGTATGAACGCTTCGTTTATGTTGCCAGGAGTGTTGCTCACGTGAGAGAGCACCCTTCAGATAATAGACCTGCGTGTATGACGTGAATTCAGACGCGATCACGTCTGAATTCTGCCCCGGCTTGGATCCGTAGACCGGATGATCGCGATTCTAAAGACGCATGCGTGGCTTCGCAATCACGGTCAGGGCGGTAAGTGCACGTCGATTGGATTTTTGTACGGTCTACTTGATGCGCTGGATCAGTAAAAAGGCCCGTTCTATCACGCCTCTGCTGACGGCAAAAGGGTGACCGCCTCGGGAGGGACGAGTACGGAAACTTCATCCCCGGGTGTCACTTCCGTTTGGGCATCGACCGTGGGGAAGATGGAAACTAACTCGCTCCGGCCAACCGTCATATGGATTTCGGATTCTCCACCGCGGAATTTCTGCTCGTTTACAACTCCGGACAACTTGATTCCCATCCCTGACCATTCGTGGTGAACCGGAGCAAGCGAAAGACCTCTTTCATGGATGATCACTAAAACACTGTCTCCAACGGATATCCCACCGGGCAGCGGACCTGCAGTTGACAGGGTCCCCGCGGGTGACGCTATTTCGACCGACTCGGACGCCCCGATTATCGTCCCTTCGATGATGTTCCTGAGGCCCAAAGATCGAGCGACCATTTCGGTTGCAGGCGCCCGGAAAAGTGCCTCAGGAGGGCCAGATTGAACTACCTTCCCGCGATTTACAAAAACGATGGTGTCGGCTAGGGCAAAAGCTTCGTCTTTGTCGTGGGTCACGTAGATCGCCGTTACCCCGATCTCTTTGAGGATCGAACGAACCTGTAGCTGGAGGGACTCACGCAAAACCCGGTCCAGAGAACCAAGTGGTTCATCCAGCATTAGTAATTTTGGGGCTGGAGCGAGGGAACGTGCGAGGGCGACGCGCTGACGTTCGCCGCCGGAGAGTTCATGAATTTTTCGGTTTCGGTAATCACCTAGGTCTACAAGTTCCAGCATTTCATCGACCCGCATCCGGACTCGGTCCCTCGACATTCCTTGCATCCGAAGACCGAATCCCACGTTCCCGAAAACGTCCATGTGGGGGAACAGAGCGAGGTCCTGAAACATGAAACCGAAGCCTCGCGAATGCGGGGCAATTCCGTACAGATCTTCGCCACGGAACGATATCGTCCCCGAATCCATAGTTTCCAGGCCGGCGATGATCCTGAGGAGAGTTGTTTTCCCGCACCCACTTGGGCCGAGCAAACAGACGAGTTCACCCCGGTCTATGTTCAACGAAACATCGCGAATAGCAAACGTCTCGCCATAAGACTTGGAAACTTTATCGAGCTGAAGGATGGGTGACGTCGGCATCAAAATCCGCCGATGTCCCGGTATCGGAACCGTTCAATGACAACGAATCCGAGCGCTACCACCGCCATAAGCAGCGTACTCATGGCAAGGGCCTGACCCAAGTTTGCCTCTCCGGGTTGCCCGAGCAACCTGAATATCGCTACGGGGATTGTTGCGAACTCTGGTCTTACGAGTAATAGGGACGCCCCAAACTCTCCCATGGACACAGCAAACGCGAACGTGGCTCCGACGACTAGGGCCCTGGCGATAAGTGGAAGTTCGATATGGATAAAAACACGCAGCGGCGACGCGCCCAGTGAGGCAGCGGACTCTTTTAGATGTGGGGGCATCCCACGCAGCACGGGCAGTAGCGTCCGGATGACGAACGGATAAGCCACAAGCGAATGAGCGATTACGAGTATGAGCCACGAACCTCGCAGGTCAACGGGTGGCCGATTAAACGCCACCAAAAACCCGAATCCAAGTGTCACGGCGGAGACGACCAGCGGCAACATGAACAGAGAGTCAAGGATACTCGATCGTTTGCCGGGCCGGACGATCACGTAGGCGGCGGCGGTGCCGACCAACATGGCTATGACCATGGACGCGAAAGCGAAACGTATCGAGTTCCAGATCACGTGCAACGGGGACAAATAAAAATACGACCCACTGTCATTTGAAAACAATGCAACAAAATGGGTGAAGGAATATCCGTCGTTAGTCGAGATCGCACGCTCAACCAGGGCCAGAAGCGGAGAGAGAATAACCAACAGGACGGCGATGATACCGATCAGAAACAGCGTGTCCCGGACGCTCCTTTTTCTTCTTGAAATCGCTTCACGGTGGACCAGGGTGATCGCAATAGCACTGCGTGCCTGGATTCGGGTGTAAACGAGTAGGAAGATGTAGGTGAAGACGATCTGAACTATCGCCAAGGCGCCGGCTATATCCAGACGGAATAATTTGACCGTGAGCTCATAGATGGCGACTTCCATCGTTGCGAACTGGGATCCGCCAAGGATCATGACCACACCGAACGAAGTGAACGAGAAGATGTATACCAGGATCGCTGATGACCATATGGCTGGCAGTAACAGGGGTAGTGTGATGTGAAGAAAGGTCTGAACCCGGCCTGCGCCCAACATCGCGGAACTTTCCTCGAACTGCGGGCTCAAGTTGGCCCAGTACGCTGAGACGATCCTTACAACTATCGAATAGTTGTAGAAGGCGTGGGCCATGAAGATGATCGTCAGACTGTTAGCTACCCGGACTTGGGGCGCATTGTCGCCCAAAAGACCGGATAGCCCGTTATTCACGAGGCCTCCTGGGCCCAGCAAGGCAACGAATCCCATCGCCACCACTATCGTCGGCATTATGAATGGGAGTGTCGTCAACGCCTTGAGCAATGACTTGCCCGGAAACTCATGGCGTGCGAATAGGTAGGCGACTGGGAGGCCGAGGGCCAGCGTCAGCAACGTAGAAAACGCCGCCTGCCAGATCGTGAACCAGATCCGGCCCAGATAGTAGGAATCACCAAGCAGTGACTGGAAGGGGCCCAGTCCGACTGCGCCGCCACCGAAACTTATCGCCAGAATCGCTACGAGCGGGTATAGAAAAAAGACGGTGATGAACGCTATAGGCGCGACTACCAGTAAGCGGCTAGCCGTCATCAGGCACCCGATCCGATAGGTAGGAACAGTCTCGCCTGTTTGGGGATGGGCTATCGGCTACTGTATACACGTTGCTTTCCCGGCAGTTGGCACATCACAGCGACGATCACAAACGTCACCGCCACGTAGCCGTGGCCCTGATAAAACGCATACCCGGACCGCGACCACAAGTGAACTTAACGCAGGACCACGTCGGTCCAGGCCTGTATCCACTGTTCACGCTTTTCTCCTATTTCCTCTGCACTAATCCCGGCTGGTTGCGACGGGACTTCGGCAAATTTAAAGAAATCAGGCGTAACGGCGTTTTCATTCACCGGATACACAAACATCTTGTCCGGGAAGTCTTCCTGGAACCCGGTCTCGAGGGCGAAGTCTATGAACTTCTTGGCGAGGGTCTTACTGTTTGTCCCCTTGAGAATCCCTATCCCCTCGATCTGTGTGAAGGTGGCATTGTCGATGAGGATGTTGCCGGTCGGTGACGTCTCAAGTGGTTCCTCAGAAAAGAAGACCTCGGCGGCCGGGCTGGTGGCGTAGCTGACAACTAGTGGCCTATCACCGCCATACTTTGTGAAATCGGTGTAATAGGCGTCACTCCAACCGTCTTTTACTAGAACACCGTTGGCCTTCATGTCGGCCCAGAAGTCTCGATAATCGTAATCGTCGTCTTCACCAAAGTAAGCGATTGTCGCGATCAAGAACGCTAGGCCAGGCGACGAAGTCGCGGGATTCTCCACGACCAGCGATTCATGCCATTCTGGGCCGGTCAATTCCTCGAGCGTTCCTGGGGGAGTCAGGCCATTTTCGATAAGGAAGTCCCGATCATAGTTCAGGTTCACATAGCCGTAGTTGATCGGGGTAACGTGACCGGAGCTGTCGAACTCAAATTCGTCCGGTACCTGGGCAAGTAAATCTGACCGATATTCGTCGAATATGTCCTGCTTGAGGGCACGTCCCAGATAGGTGTTATCTATGCCGTACAACAGGTCAGCAGACGGATTGCCTTTTTCGAGGATCGCCCGTACGAGGGCTTCCCCGGCATCGCCCGCTTTCTGGATGACGACGGTGGCATCATTTTCCTCTTCGAATGCGTCGATAATCGATTCGGAGATGTCGAAACTGTCGTGTGTCATGATCACAAGTTCGCTGTCTTCGTCTTCACCGCACGCAACGGTGAAAGCGAGCACGAGGATGATGCTGGCGATTGTTGCCCATCTGGTCATTACAAGCCTCCTAATCATCGTTCCAACGATCGAGATCATCGTGGGACGAAAAAAAAACCGCCCGATTCGGGCGGCAACGAAGGCATGGAAACCACTCCCTCCGCTGGCATTACCCAGATCAGGTTAGGGGTCGACAGTGGTGAACTGTCCTCTCAGCCTGGATTCCCAAGCTCCCCCGGGGCATATTCAATTGAGGTCATGGTATTAACGTAATCGTTTGGTGTCAATAGAGGTCAAGATCGGGAGAGACAACATCTTGTTACTGCTGACTGCAGGAAGCAGAGCGGAGATCTTTGCGGGCCGAGAAGTTTCCGCACCTAAAGCGTAGGCCGGCCTTTCAGCCCGGAGTCTCGGACCCGGTGCACCATCCCCGTTCCGTACGTGATGAACAGTTCGTCGTAACCGGGGCCACCAAACAGGCAGTTCGTAGGCATATCGGACGGCGTTCGATGCGTCTCAAGGACACGTCCGTCCGTGTTGAATACGTAGATCATCGGACCCGGGCCGTAGCTATTACTCCCGGCGCTGGCGACGATGTTGTTATCGGCGTCCCAGCACATCCCGTCAATACCGCGTCCCCATCCAAAGTCATGCAGGCTGGACTGATCTCCGAGTGAGCCGTCAAGATTGATTGGGTAGGACACGAAGCGGGGATGAGCCTTCACGCCGCTCACACTGTCGGCAGCAAATAGTCGATCTCCTGAAGGCGAAATCAGTATCCCGTTTGGCCTCCTCATGTCTTCGGTGACACGAACCGTAGTGTAGTTGCCACCGGGTTGAGGATCGGCACGATAAATCTGCTCTGTGGCAATGCTCAACGGTCGGCCACCGTAATTGGGGTCCGTGAACCATATCCGGCCCCGGTGGTCTATCGCCAAATCATTTGGCTCGTTGAAAGGACGTCCATCAAAATTGTCCACGATCACGCGGGCCGGTTCACCTGCCACGTACTCGACTATACGGCGGTTTTTACCTTCGCACGCAAACAGTCGTCCTTTGTGGTCAAACACCATCCCGTTCGCTCCACCGGTATCTTCCCGCCACACGGAGTTTTCTCCGGTCTCTGGATCCCATCTCATCGTCAGGTCTGCGGCGCAGTGGGAGTACAGGAGGCCGGTCCCATCCCAGGCCGGGCCCTCAGTGAGTGAGTCACGCTCGGCGATGGTCTCAAAGGTCCATTCAGTCATGTGGTGTGCCTCACGGGTAAAGCAAGTGTCCGGTCATGCCGGTGTCCTTTGCAACGAGGAGATGTCCCTCGATGCTGGTGACATAAAGGTCTTCGCCGACAAAAGTACAGTTGGTCGGGCGTATCGCAGGTGTTGGATGTGTCGCCACAATCCTGCCGTCCGGCTCAAAGACGGTGATCATCGGACCCGGGCCAGACATCTCCCACCCGGTACAGGCGACGATATGACCTTCCGATGAGAGGGTCATGCCGTCGATACCCCGGTGTGGGCCGAAATCGTGCAGCAGTTCGTAGTCACCAAGCGATCCATCGCTGTTCACCGGATATCCACGAAGCTGCCGGAATCGGCCAGCGCCATAGTCACTCTCGGCGACGTAGAGGGTCTTATAGTCCATGGAGAACAACAGACCATTCGGCATCGTGGAGTCGAAGGTCCGCTGCACGGCCTGCCAGTTGCCGTCTGGTTGAGGATCGGCCGAGATTATGGCCGAGAATTCGATCCCCATCTCTGGAAACACATCGTTGATCCGGTCAGAAAAGTAGATCCGACCATGCGGATCTATCGCGAGATCATTCGGCCCGTTGAGGCGTTTGCCGTTGAGGCGGTCCACAACGGTGACGCCTGGCTTGCCATCCTCGTACATGGCGATCCGCCGTCCACCACCCTCGCAGGCAAACAACCTTCCCTGAGCATCAAAATTAAGGCCGTTGGCGGCGTTAGTGCCAGAACGTTCCGTCACAACGGTTCCAGTATCCGGATCGTAGGCTAGCATCCGGTTCATTGCGATATTGGTGAACAACAATCGGCTGCCATCCCAGGCATTGCCTTCTGTTATCGATCCAATGACCGGCAGAGCGTCTTCAAAGGTCCATTCCTGGGCCATTGTTGGGCCTCCGATGTATCAATTATGTGCGGTCTGGTACCGGCAGTCCCGCAACGCTGACGGGCCAACTGGGATTATCAGGGTCAGATGCCAGCATCGCAATGTGGTGTGTAAATCAACGGGACATGGTTCGATTTTGACCAACTGTAGAATTCGACGCTCCCGAGGTGGACAATTTGACCGATATGAAGATGCGGTGGTGGTTATCTAGGTGATGGGTACACGCACCGTCATCATCAAAAGAGGCCGCTTTGTCGAGGACCGGTTCAAGCCGAGGATGAAGGCAAGATAAGCGGACGTTGTCTACGATCGCGTTTCCTTCGATATTTTCACAGACCGACGGTTTCCCACTACGAACACACACGGCATCGCTTGTTCTCTCTCATCAGAAATCGCCTCCGGACTATCACGTGCCCGTCCGCTTCCAACGGCCGAATTGGAAGCAGAATTGTATCTGACTGACATTCTCAGACGTCGTTCCTTCTGGGCCGGGGCATCCGCCGGTGGGTCATCTTTTGGGTCATGGACCGGTGACAGGGCGAAACACAAAGGGAGAGCAACCCACTCCATTATCCGAGAATCCACACGAACGGTTGAGTCAGACGTCATCTTCCGCCTATAGAATCTGCCCAGTTACCTACCGTTATTCCTAAAGACGAGGACCTAGCGAGAATGACTCTGTATCTGACGGAAGCTGAAGTCGGCGAAATTCTTACGATGGATCTGGCGCTAGACGCGGTCGAAGAGGTGTTTGGCGCCTGGGGGCGGGGTGAAGTTATCAACCACCCCCGTAGCCGTATTGCTCTAGGGCGTGGTTCCTACAACCTGATGTCTGCAGGTTGGCCTGAAAAGGGCATAGTCGGCTCTAAGTCTTACGTCGGCGGCAGCGGCGGAATCTCGTTTCAGGTATTGATTTACGGGGCGTCTGGAGAGGGCCTGCTAGGCATTTTGGACGCGAACCTCATGGGTCAGATCCGCACTGGCGCGGCCAGCGGAATAGCAACACGCCACATGGCGCGCGCCTGTGAGAACAGCAAGGTCGCTGTGATTGGCTCCGGCTACCAGGCGCAGACCCAACTTGAGGCCGTCGCAGGTGTCCGTGCAATAGAGACAGCGTCCGTCTATAGCCGTACCTCCGAAAATCGAGACGGGTACGCAAAAGTAATGACAGAAAAACTGGAGATCCCAGTCACCGCCTCAGCCTCGGTCGACGAATGCCTTGAGGGCGCCGATATCATCATCGTCATCACGAGTGCCCGTGAACCGGTGCTCCTGGGCGATTCCATCGGCGAGGGTGTCCACATCAACGCCGCTGGCGCCAACGGGTGGCAGAGGCGGGAACTGGACACCCGAGCTGTTGTGAAATCTGACGTGATTGCGACCGATGATGTGGATCAGGCGAAGATCGAGTGTGCGGATCTTATGGCCGCCGCCGATTCGGGGCGTATCCGATGGGAGCAGGTCTTGAATCTGGGCGAAATCGTGGCCGGGACCAACCCTGGTCGCACCGATGTATCCCAAGTGACGCTTTTCGAATCACAGGGCGTAGCTATGGAAGATATCGCAGTCGGCAAGCGTGTGTTAGACATTGCGTTGGAGCGAGGGATCGGCACGCAGTTGTCTGGTGGAGGCATGGAGGCAGGCAGCCTGTAAGCAGGTGAGTGGTCTGCGATCAGACGCATTTGCAACGCCAGTCGAACATCCCCGGCACGTGATATCCGCTGATCGAAGACTATTCTTTCCAGCCCTCTTGTTCAGGCATCAAACCTCTTATATAAGCAACCTGTCCAATGTGCTGCGAGCACTCCACTGAGATCCGGGCTAGTACCCATGTGAAGGTCGGGGCTGGTTGAGGCCGAAATGGATTGTGGTCAGCGTTCGTTCTCTCCAGGTCCTTCATTGAAAACCCTCTGATCACCCGCTGCGCGCTCTCCATTACGTCTGCTCGATATCCAGCGACCACGTTCGCTGGCACGTCTGGAAACGCCCCTACCTGCTCTGGAGTATCGCCGACGCCCCACCGATCTCTAGCCGGCAAACCGAACTTCTCTGCCCACCCATTGACCTTCCACCTCTGCCCGTTATCGCTGAGGTACCAGTTGATCCAACCATCCTCTACTCGGGTCAAATGCCAGACGGTCCATAGGATGTGATTGGCGGTTGGCGTCGGTCGCCACCGCCATTGTTCGGGTGTCAGGCCTTCCAGCGCTGCGTCCAGTTGAGTGTTGAAATCAGCGATGGCCTGTAGGGATACATCACGAAAATCCAATTCAGCCCTCCAAAGCCCGGATACCGAGCTAATCGATGTTGATGATCCGACGGCGTGTAGTGTCGACGATGTGGGGAGACAATCGTATTTGATAGCATTCGATTACAGCCACCGTGGGCACCATGACAACCCGGAACATAAATGTGACGTACATGGATATGGCGTAGTCCAAATCATTGAGCCTGCGATCATGATTGACTCTTCTCAATTCGATCTTGAATATCTAGGCGCTCTAAAAGAATCCCGGCATGGCGCCGGGCAAAGCTAGAATCGATCGACAAACCATGAAACACCCCCTCGTATATCCAGACACCAATGCCATGTCCACCACCGGCGGACGTACGGAATGCTATCTCCTCGCCCCGAACAGGCCACAGGGGTAATTTATTGACGCCCGATTCACCCACAGCAAAAGCCGGTTCTACACATCTTCTCGAGGTACGCAACCTGGCCACTAGGTTCGCCACCGCCGACGGCTATGTCCAGGCTGTAGACGGCGTTTCTTTCCACATCGATGAGGGCGAGATACTCGGGCTTGTCGGGGAATCTGGCTGCGGGAAGTCGGTGACATCGTTGTCCGTGATGCGGCTGATACCGAATCCCCCGGGTGAGATAACAGATGGTCAGGTGTTGTTCGAAGGCACGGATCTCCGACAGATTTCTGAACAGGACATGCGGCGTGTGCGTGGCGGAAGCATCGGTATGATTTTTCAGGAACCGATGACATCTCTGAATCCAGTACTCACCATCGGTAGACAGATTACCGAGGCTTTCGAGGTACATCTTGATTTGAAGGGACGGGCCGCACGTGATCGGGCGGTCGAAATCCTGAATCGAGTTGGTCTTCCTGACCCGTCAAAGAAATTTGACGATTACCCACACCAATTGAGCGGCGGCCAACGTCAACGGGCCATGATCGCAATGGCGATCAGTTGCAACCCACGACTCCTGATCGCGGATGAGGCGACCACGGCCCTTGATGTAACCATCCAGGCGCAGATCCTTGAGTTACTACAGTCGCTGTGTGACGAGTTCAAGATGGCGCTCTTGATCATCACCCACAACCTGGGGGTCGTGGCCCGTTATGCCCAGAGGGTCGCCGTGATGTACGCCGGGAAGATTATTGAATCCGGAACGGCGGACGAGATATACGCGACTCCTCAACATCCGTACACGACGGGGCTTCTGAGCTCAGTGCCTCGTCTAGACGCTTCGGCTCGCGACCGACTTGAGTCCATTGAGGGTGAAATACCGGATCTGGCCAATCTTCCTGCCGGCTGCGCGTTTGAGCCGAGATGCAGATGGGCGGTGGATCGTTGCGGAATCCAGTCACCTGACCAAGTACCCGTACGACCGTCTCAGGGCCGTTTAGCTGAGGGAACAGCTCATCAGGTCGCTTGCTGGGAATCTGAGAACATCGCCGCCGGAACAGCGTTGGGAAAACAACCGTCATGACAACCCGGTTTGTAGAGCGAAATTCGGTTGATCGGGGCGGGACCAGCGCCGATTCCGAGACGAACACAACGCTCTCCGTACATGACCTAAAAGTCCATTTCCCGATCAGTTCCGGGTTCTTGATTCGGCGACAGACCGGAGCAGTGAAGGCCGTGGACGGCGTCTCCTTTGACGTAGCACCTGGCGAAACGCTTGGACTGGTAGGGGAGAGCGGTTCAGGCAAAACTACGACCGGGCGGGCGATCCTGCAACTTCAAAGGCCCACCTCTGGTTCGGTCCAGTTCAGAGGCGTCGAGCTAACGGCCGTATCGGCAAAGCAGATGCGCCCGTTCCGATCCGAAATGCAGATCATCTTCCAGGATCCATACGGTTCCTTGAACCCACGTATGAGCGCGGGCAGGATCGTAGGGGAACCGTTGACGGTGCACGGATTGGGTGGAGATAAGAATCAGCGTCGAGACAGAGTGGCGGAGCTACTGGAGCGCGTCGGGATGAATCCGGCGATGATGGGTCGCTATCCGCATGAGTTTTCGGGCGGTCAGCGCCAGCGCATCGGTATAGCCCGGGCACTGGCCGGGGAGCCGTCGTTTATTGTGTGCGATGAGCCCGTCTCAGCACTAGACGTTTCGATCCAGGCGCAGATCCTGAACCTGCTGACAGACCTGCAGTCTGAGTTCAACATTTCGTACCTGTTCATCGCCCACGACCTGTCAGTGGTGCGTCACATCAGCGATCGAGTAGCCGTGATGTACCTCGGCAAAATCATGGAACTGGCGTCGAGCGAGGACCTCTATGAGAATCCGACGCATCCGTACACCCGTGCATTGATGTCGGCGGTCCCCATTCCGGACCCGATACTCGAGCGACGGCGTGAGCGAATCGTGCTAGCCGGAGATATACCGAGCCCGATAAATCCGCCGTCAGGGTGTGTATTTCGGACGCGTTGTCCTATCGCAACCGAAGAGTGCGCAGAGGTTGTTCCGGAACTAATCGATCGGGGAAACAGGCACCAGGTGGCCTGCATCAAGGTTTAGGACTGTGACCAAACCGCGATGCCGAAGATGAGTGCACCGATAAGGCACACAGGCACGCCAACGGCGGTCGTCCATTCGACCGGACGGCGCCACGGTGAATCGTCGCTGAATGAAGATGTCCTGGCGTCGATTCCTCGGCCCATCAACTGAGCGGAAAGGATCAGCGATAGAAATGCTTGCGCCACGGCAATCGATAAAGCCAGCATAGAAAAGATTCCTGCGACTACCGTAATCTTTTCGCCCTCCCCAAAGAGTATGGCGTCGAACAGGCCGACCGCTACCGCGATTAACGCCGCCGTCGCCGCGCCGAATCTCCATTGAAAGCCGACGGCAACTGTCCAACGAGTTTTACTCTCGGGCTCTGCACCGCGGAGGGACACCTGTGTGTACAGGTTCCAGGTCAGCATGACCAGTGCCAGCAGTACGTTCCCTATCAGGAATGCTGTAAATGACATTTCTTATTTGCTCCAGGTCTTAACACGGCCCGCGCATTTTCAATGGCACTCGTTCGACACGAGTCCTCACCCGGTTCCCCGGCCATAGTGTGTCGGGCCATCTAGACGTTAATTTTGACTATTTCTTGTTGTATTTCGCCAGTGACCTGCGGTCCGTGTTCTCCCAGAAATACATCAATTTCGGACCGAATACCGAAGTCTGGCAGGTAAATCCCCGGTTCAACCGATACCGCAATGCCGGGAATTAGTTTTCGTGTGTCGTGTGTCTCCCAATCATCCAGATTGACGCCGTTGCTGTGGACTTCAGAACCGATGCTATGACCGAGTCGGTGAACAAAGTGGTCAGCGTACCCGGCTTTTTCGATCACATTTCGAGCCGTTCGGTCCACTTCCCAGCCCTCAAGTTCCCGTCCTGTGGAGAATGCATCCTGCATAAAACTGACGGCTGTGTCACGGGCGTCGGCGACAGCCCGGAACACCTCCTCGTGCTTGGGAGTCGGCTCGCCGGTGAAGCCCGTCCACGTAATATCGCCAAACACCGAGCCTGGTTCCGCAGAAACGGCCCACAGATCTATCAAGATCAGGCTGTTCTTCCTGACGATGGCAGATGTATCGGGAGCCGGCTCGTAGTGCGGATCAGATGCATGTGCATCCACTGCGACGATCGGGCCATCTGGCGCTACGAGGTCAAGGCGCTCGAATCGACCCCGGATGAATTCGGCGACGTCATGCTCGGTCAATTTCCAGTTGATGTTCTCGCCGATGAATGCGAAAGCATCGTGTACGGTACGCACCAACCCATCCATGGCGACCTGGTGTGATTCACGCTGGGCTGGAGTCCAGCGTTCGGTCGAGTACTGAAGAACATCTCCGGAGCTGATGACATCGACACCAAGTGACCGAACCAGTTCCACGGTTCCGGCGTCGATCCTACTCACCCGTGGTAAAGCGGCCTTGGGCGAGTACTCCATAGCGACAACACGCCGGCTCGAAAGTACCTCGCCAAGTTCGGAAAGCATCTGAGTACGACTTCCGAAGCGTCTTACCTGAACGTTGACGTTCTCCGCACCAGCGGCCTCTACCATCGAACTGAATCGACCTGCATCCACCTCATGGGTCAGCAAAACCGGGTCGCCATCCGACGGGACGAAAAACCAGCATGGCCGAGTGACGTGGCCAACGTTGCCGATCAAGTTCCAGAGGATTGGATTCGAACCCCGATAGTCTTCCAGTAGCCAGCCATCGATCCCCGACTCGTTCAGATATTCACGCGCACCAGATAAGGCCTCACCGATCGCCATGCTCAGCTGCCCCGCGGGTCTGGAAACAGATCGCGGGCTGCGGCGGCCTGTTCCTGTGTGTTCATGTCCAGCCTAACGATTGGTGAGTCGATAGGGACTCGATTCACGGAGTTCGCGTGCGCCTGGACGACCTGGCGGACTCCCTGAGCCTCTTCCGTAATTGCCTCTAACTCGCACAGCAGCGAACCATCGAACACAAGCGGGTGACCGCCATGTCCATCAAATACTGGCGAACTGATGAGCGTTCCCGCCTGCTTGTGTGACTCCAACACCTCCCGGATCAACCAAGAGGGCCGGGGTTGATCGACCGCCAGTAGAACAATGGTGTCCACTTCATCCGGCAACGTGGCAAGCCCAGCCTTGATCGATGTCGTCTTCCCGGACAAAAATTCCGTGTTTCTCACAGCGTGGACCCTGTCTCCTGTTGAGATAACGGGTGATACAGACTTAAGCACGGACTCAACGTCGGAAGCGCGATTCCCGGTCACGGCGAACACCTCATCGACGCCCCCTTCAATCAGAGCCTCAATCTGGCGTTGAATCAGCGGCGCGCCGAACCAGTCAAGCAACGGTTTCGGCGTGCCCATACGGCTGGATTCACCCGCGGCCAGCAGGATTGCGCAGATCGACAAAGTTATATTTTGCTCGTTAGTCCGCGGCCGTCGTGGCCTCTGACTGTGCGTGATCGGCTGCGATCTGGAGCAATTTCTCGTCCAGTTTCAGCGGGAGGCCAGTGCCCCCGAGACGGAACATCAGAATTTCTGCAACGATGCTAATGGCGATCTCTTCCGGTGTGCGGGCAGTGATGTCCAGGCCACTGGGGGCCCTAAGTTCACGCACGCGCTCTATTGGCAATCCGCGCCGAATCAACTCTTCGTAAATCATGATCGTTTTGCGTTTGCTGCCAAGAAGCGCGACATAACGGGCAGGGGTGCGTGCAGCAGCCTCAAGTGCCGTGTCGTCATATCGGTGTCCGCGAGTTGCAATCACGATGAATGTGTTGGCATTTATCGGAAGATCTGCAATCCCGCTGACGAAGTCCTGCGTCAGGACGATATCAGCCTCCGGGAAGCGTTCTACGTTAGCGAACTCCGGGCGATCATCCACCACGAATACCCGCATACCAACGGAACGTGCGATCGGGGCCAGCGCCTTGGAAACATGGCCGCCGCCGGCAAGGACCATCGTGGGTGGCGTCGTAAACGCCTCAATAAATATCTCTGCTCCGGTCTCTTCGTCGACGACGTACTCCTGCTTGCCAAGCGCCATCAGATTGACGGCCTTCCGCACAGATCGTTCGTTCAGTGCAGAGTCACCCAGAGTGCCCTCGGTTTCGCCGTTTTCACGGATCAACATCTTTGCGCCGACAGAGAATTTGGAAGAGTCAGGAGCCACCATCAGATTTGCAATGGCAACTGGTGCGCCGCCTTCATATGCGGCCACGACTTCTTCGGCATAGATCTGGTAGTCGACCGGGCGGCGGATAGGGTCGATCAAGAAATACATCGTCCCGCCGCAGATGAGGCCTTCTTCAGAAGCAAGCTCTTCATTGAGCTCGTAGGAGCGCATCTCCGCGGCACCGCCACTTTTCAGCAACTGTTGGGCCGCAAACCAGATGTCGCCCTCTACACAGCCCCCGCCGAGCGTTCCGACGCCACTGCCATCATCCCGTACGAGCAACTTTGCGCCGGGCTTCTGTGGAGTCGATCCGGAGGTCTTAACGACCGTCGCTACGACTACTTGGCGTTCATCGTTTAGCTGAGAAACAGCTTCTCGAAATACGGGTTCCATGCGTGGCCTTCCGAACCGATAACCGGTTCCAATCTAGTCCGATTATTGTCCCGGACCGTTGATCTCACGTTACCACAGGGGAGGGGTGTTACTTTTCACCAAACGGTGTTTACGGTCATGGATAGGCAAAAAGAGGAGCTGATCGATGGATGTTTGTGGAATTCAAACCGCGTAAGAGGGCTGCCCGGGCGAATGACGGGTGATCGGCCTTTGACCGACGAGACGTTCACCTGTGATTCTGAATGCGCCGTGATGTTTTAGGAGAAATTAACCCCGGAGCATAGCGGCAGCGTCTTCGACAGCCATAATGATCTTGTCGTAACCGGTACATCGGCAGAGGTTGCCCGCGAGCTTAGTGCGAATCTCTTCCTCAGACGGGTTAGGGTTGCGCTGCAACAGTGCCGTCGTGGAGATGATGAAACCGGGAGTGCAGAACCCGCACTGTAGCGCACCATCCTTGATAAACGCTTCCTGAACCGGGTTGAGGTTTCCCTGGGTGGCAATCCCCTCGATGGTCGTGATCTCACTCCCGTCCATTTCGGCAGCGAGCACCAGGCAGGAGTTGGCCGTTCGCCCGTTGATCATCACCGTGCAGGCGCCGCAGTTTCCGTTGCTGCACCCTTCTTTTGTTCCGGTGAGCCGCAGGTGATCCCGCAACGTTTCCAGTAGAGTCCAACTCGTATCCACAAGAAGCTCGTTCTGGTCGCCGTTGACCGTCAGGGAGATGTGCTGCATGTTTCGGGTCCTTGGTGCTTGATGTCTAGATAGGGTTCTACAAAAACAAATTCGAGGCGTTAACCGTTGATCCTGTCCCTGCAAATTCCGAGAGTTCGGCGGGTGAGGACTTTTACCAACTCACGTCGGTACTCGGCAGAGCCACGCACGTCCGTGATCGGCGTCGCTGCCTCAACGGCCGCCACGGCCGCCGTCTCGATCAGGTCGTCAGTAAGGGCGCTGCCTTGCAGGACCTCTTCAGCTGCTCTGGCACGAACAGGCGTCGGAGCTACAGAGGCCAGCGCTATGCGCGCTTTCAAGACCGTGTTGTCGGATGGGTTGATCTGTACAAAGCTGCCCGCTCCTACCACCGCAATATCCATCTCATTTCGTGGGATGAATCGTAGGTAAGAGCTGGCGCTGTTATCAGGCATGAGAGGGAGGACAAGTTCCACCAGGATCTCGCCCTTCTGTAGGACGGTCTGCCCGGGACCCGCGAAGAAGTCTGAGAGTGCGATCTCCCTTGTGCCGGACTTGCTGGCTACGACGGCCACTGTGTCATGGGAGAGGAGGGCAGGGATCGTGTCACCGGACGGCGCGGCGTTACATACATTTCCACCTAGTCCCGCCCGGTTCTGGATCTGCCATGACCCGATAAGTAGGGAAGAATCCGCCAAACCCCGGTAATCTGACACCACCGGAGGAAACTCAGCTATGTCCGTCAGATTACGGGCCGCGCCGATGTGAAGGCCGTCGTCGGTAAGCTCGAGGCGTTGCAGCTCGGGAATCCGCTTCACGTCGACCACCATATCGGCGTTTCGACGACCAGTTTTAAGCTGGTCAACTATGTCTGTCCCGCCAACGAGCGCTCGTACCTCGCCGTCGGCGGCGAAAAGGTCCAACGCGTCATTTAACGAGGTCGGTTGGGCGAAATCGAATTCAGGCAACAGTTACTCCGTATCTTGGGCATCTTGGACATTGCCACCGCGATCGTCCTAAAAACGGACGGTATG